>Ga0164301_10000405_pt1 | contig 12460 bp, 9 predicted proteins | sample Whisoiple_231_MG_FD_109711 | JGI IMG/M metagenome (GOLD analysis project Ga0164301, IMG submission 109711) | Unamended control soil microbial communities from upstate New York, USA - Whitman soil sample_231_MG | ecosystem: Environmental > Terrestrial > Soil > Agricultural land ... | reverse complement strand
CCGGTCACTGCCAAGAATGACGCAGGGTAAAATCGGAACGTGAGCGATGTCCGCAAGAGTCGCTGCACCCGCTCGGAGCGGCGCGCCTTCGAGTAGCGAATGCACGCCATCACGAATCCCGCCCTCGGGAAAAAGACCGACTATGCGTCCACCTTTCAGTCGCTCGATTGCGGTGCGTATGGTTTTTCGATCAGCCCGATCTCGCTCTGCCGGGAACGCATCAATCGCGCGCAAGAGAAATCCCAATATTGGCGACCGAAAAAATTCCGCCATGGTCATCCAGTCGATCTTTCGTCGCACGGCCAAAGATATGAGGAATGGATCGAAATGACTGATGTGATTGGACGCCAGCAAAAGTCCGCCGCTGCGATTCGCATTTTCAGCTCCTATCACGCGAACACGCGCAGCGCAGCCAAACACCAGTTTCACCAACAGTCTGGCAGCGCGATAAGGTGCTGATTTGATTTCCACGTTGGGAGTTTTTCGCTGCTTTAGTGCGATCGGAAAGCTATTTTTTTCAGGCTGATTCCTTTTTTTAACGTGCTATCATAGTTGCCAGTTCCCACCCAAATTGTGGGACCAGAGCTATGAAACCGAGGAGTCCTTCCATGGACAAGGGGCGGTTCCCGCAGACGGACTACTGTCTTCATTCCGGTTTCGACCATTGGCACGGTGGATATTTTTCTCCTTTCGATGGGGAAGACAGATCGGGTACCAGGAATTTTTACAATTTAGGGCGCGAATACCGGCTCGAAGCCGCGCGGGAACGAGCGAAAGAGATGGCGGTGTTTGTATTAATTATTCTGACCTCCGCGTGGCCGGTGCTCTACATGGTTGTCACGGTGGTGAAATTACTGAGCAAAGGTCGTCCGTAGCTGCCTCTCTAGTCTGGAACTGCCGCATTCCCGATCCGCCTGACTGATAAAGTTCTGGCGAATAGCAAGACGCTAGTGCGATTTCGGCCAGAGAAATTCATCGCGATATTCCGGCGTCTGTTCCGGCGCGAAGCCGTGGCGAGTAGTGTTTTCGGTTACCACGCGCGGGACGAGAAAGTTCAGCAGGTAATCTTCGCCGCCGGCCTTGGTGCCGCCGCCGCTCATTTTGAATCCGCCAAAGGGGTGACGCCCAACAATGGCACCGGTGCAAGTGCGATTGATATAGACGTTTCCCGCCTGCAGTTGCGCTTTGACGCGCTCAATGTTGTCTGGGCTTCGCGACAAAAATCCCCCGGTCAACGCGTAATCTGTGCCGTTCGCGACTTCGAGCGCTTCATCGAGATCGCGCACCTTTAACACGCTCAGCACCGGGCCAAAGATTTCTTCGCGTGCAATGCGCATGTTTGGTTTTACACCGGTAAAAATGGTGGGCGGAATGAAGTATCCTTTTGGCGGCAGATCTTTCGCCTGATAAGCCAGCTTCGCCTCGCTTTTGCCCACCTCGATGTAATCCAGAATGCGCCGGTAAGCCGCTTCATCTATCACAGGCCCGACCATGATCCCCGGTTCTTCCGGATTACCAACGCGAAGGCTCGCTGCGGCTGGAATCAAGCGTTCCATCACTCGATCGTAATTTTCCTCAAGAAGAATCAGACGCGACAGCGCAGAGCACTTTTGTCCCTGATATCCGAACGCAGAATAGATCGAATAGCCAACTGCTTCACCAACATCGGCGTCGGAATCCACGATGATGGCATTTTTGCCGCCCATCTCGCAAATGACCCGCTTTAGTTCGCGTTGGCCGGGTCGAGTGATACCGGCGGACGCCCAAATTTTTAATCCCACTTCACGCGATCCAGTGAACGCGATCATGTCGACGTCTTTATGGTCGACCAGGTGGGCTCCGATCGTTGAGCCGTGGCCGGACAGAAAATTCAAAACCCCCGCCGGGACACCAGCTTCCTCGAAGACCTGCATGAGCATGGCGGCGCACACGATCGATTGCTCGGACGGTTTCATGATCACCGTGTTACCCGTTACGACGCCGGCCGACGCCATTCCACACAGGATGGCGATCGGAAAATTCCACGGCGCAATCACGAACGCGACGCCACGAGCCCAATAGTGGTGGTAACTTTCCTCGCCGGGAACCCTCTGTGTAAGCTTCGGACGGCCGAGCCGGCGCATCTGCTCCGAGTAAAAGCGGCAGAAATCAATCGCTTCGCGGATATCGGCAGCGGCTTCATTCCACGGTTTGCCTACTACGAAGACGTCGACCGCCGAGAGTTCGTATCGCCGCCGTTCCAAAATATCCGCGGCGCGCTCCAGCAAGCGCGCGCGCTCTTCGACCGATGTCCGGCTCCATTTGCCAAATGCCTCGCGCGCAGCTTTGACCGCCCGTTCAGCTTCGGGAACCCCCGCTTCCGATCCGTAACCGACGATCTCGTCCGGAGCGCTCGGATTCACTGAAGGTGTCAGCTCGTCCGTCCACACCTTTTCGCCGCCGATGACGAGCGGATATTTTTCTCCAAAGCGTTGACGCGCTTCACGCAATGCGCTGCGCATTTTGTCCTGGCTGTCTTTGTAAACGAAATTCACGAGCGGTGAGTTTCGGTAAACATCGTCTGGCGCGGTGTCGACCGCATCGCTACCTTGGGGACGCTGATTTTGAGTGGTGATTGTGCTTTGTGATTTCATCGGGCTAGCTCCATTTAACTTTATTATCTCTCTTGGATCGCGCAGCAATTCCTTCGCCGAGACGTTCTCGGCAAATTTCGCGCGCAGAAATCCTTCATTCGACGTGTTCTCGAGAAGGCGTCGGACCAGATAAGCCATGCCGGGAAGCAGTTCGCCAACAGGGCAATATTCCCGGACACGATAACCCATCTCCACGAGTGCCCGTTTGATCGGGCCGGCCATGCCGTAGAGCAGTTGAAACTCGAAACGGCTGCGGTCGAGTCCGAGTTCGTCTGCGAACGCCTGTGCGTGGGCGATGCTGCGGACGTTGTGCGAACCAAATGCAGCGGTGACGATGGATTCATTCTCCAAAAGCAATCTCGTGAGAGTCTCGAAATTCGCGTCGCTCTGCGGCTTCTGAGAGAAAACCGGACAATCCCAGCCGTTCTGGAGCGACTTCGTCGTTTCGTAATCCCAATATGCGCCCTTGACCAATCGGACTGCGAAGCGCGTCCCTCGTTTGCGGCCCCACTCGATCAAGTCGCGCAAATCGGCTTCTGAATCTCGCAAATACGCCTGAATGACGATCCCGACATGCGGCCAATCTTTGAACTCGTCCTCCGTCAAAACAGTTTTGAACAGCTCAAGAGTGGTATTCTTGTGCGCATAACTCTCCATATCGAAATTGATAAACGCCCCGAGGTCTCGAGCCTGGCGCAGAAGCGGCCGCAGCTTCGGCGCGAGATGCGTAATTGCGTCGGCCGGATCGGCCGGATTCATTTGTGAATAGAGCGCAGAAAGCTTGACTGATAGATTAACAACCGGAAAGAGCTCTGAATTTTTACCCAACGGATCGGTCCAGTTTTTTGTTTCCGGCGCGAGTTTCTCCAGCAAATCCATGTAACGCGCCGCATATTCGTCCGCGTCCGCTTCGCTTACCACGGCTTCTCCCAAAAGATCGACAGTGAAGCCAATTTTCTGCGCGCGGCGCTTGCGCAATGTTGCCATTACGTCGTCGGGATTTCTTCCGGCGATAAACTGGTGGGCCATTCCGGACACGTTCCAGCGCAGGATTGGCCCGCTTACCCACGGAACAATTCGTGCCAGCCGAACACCAGTATCAACAAGCGGCCCGAAACCGTTACTGGAGAAATATTCGTTGAGATGCTCAATGATTTCACTGGACCCATGCAACGAGGGCAGCACGTCGACGAAGCGAAATAGTTGCACCTTGAACTGCTCATCGCGCATGGAGAGCGCCATTAACCGCTGATATAATCCCGCCTTGCTGAAAAGCGGCTCTGGATGTTTATCGATAAGCTCGAAGATGCGCGTGCCGCGCCGCTCGATTTCATCTTGGAGGGCCGTCATTTACGAAACTAGTCTGCCGCTGCGCGTTAGGCAAAACGATCCCGGCTAGTTTTCGCCGCGTAAAAAATTTTCTTAGGAGACACGCTCACTTTGGCGTCTCTGTTCGAAATAAGAGTGAAACAGCTGCACGCGATTTCGAAGAGCAAATAAAACGAGATTTGCCTGGCAGAGTTCGGAGGCCCAGGGCTCTGAGCTGTCAGGCAATCTCTTTCATGTGTTGATTGATCCGGCGCAAAAACTCGCGTAGCAAACAAGCGAGATGATCGAAGAGCGCCATCAATTTGCGAGCGATAACGTCGCACCCATGTGCCCGGAGGCCTGGGCCGCGTTGCAGCAAGCCAATGCGCATTACGCGCCGTCCTACGGCGAGGACCGCTGGACTGCGCGCGTCTGTGATCGGATCCGTGAAATTTTCGAGACCGACTGCGATGTTTATTTTGTCTTCACTGGCACGGCGGCCAACGCGCTGGCGCTGGCGCAGGTGTGCAAGTCGTTCCAGAGCGTCATCTGTCATCAACATTCTCACATTCAGACCGACGAATGCGGCGCACCTGAATTTTTCACCGGAGGATCAAAACTGCTTTTGGTCGGCGGCGCCGACGGCAGGATCGACAGTGACCAGCTCAAAGAGCTACTGAGCCGCCACAACGAATTGCATTCGCATAAGCCGGGGGCCATCAGCATCGCGCAAGCGACAGAGTTCGGAACAGTTTATCGGCGCGACGAGGTTGCGGCCATCGCTGACCTGACGCGCGCGCACCAGTTGTCTCTCCACATGGACGGCGCCCGTTTCGCCAATGCAATCGCATCGCTTAACTGCGCTCCCAAAGCGATCACCTGGGAGGCTGGGGTTGACGTTCTCTGTTTTGGAGGGACAAAAAATGGAGCGGGTGTCGGCGAGTTAGTGATTTTTTTTGATAAGAAGATCTCACGCGAATTTGAGTACCGAGCGAAACAAGCCGGGCAACTTGGATCGAAGATGCGTTTTCTCGCTGCACAGTGGCTGGGGCTTTTGACCGAAGACACCTGGCTAAGGAACGCACAGCATGCCAACCGGGCGGCGCGCGCTCTAGCGAGCCGCTTGCGAAAGGAGGCAGAAATCGAGAGCATATTTCCAGTCGAGGCAAACGCAGTGTTTGTATCGATGGATGAGCGACTCGCCAGCGCTCTTCACGGTCGTGGCTGGCGTTTTTATAAATTTATCGAGCCCGACGTTTACCGTCTGATGTGTTCGTGGTCAACGACCGAAGAGCATATCTCAAGTCTGCTTGCCGATATGGTGGCGACTAAATGATTGAACAGATCGCCATGGAGGCGCATCTGTAACACGGGATGAATACAATGGAACGACCTTTACTTATCGCGACCGTCTTGCTTGCCGGGTGCGGAACGACCCGCAACGTCGCAGTGAGTTCTTACCATGTGACGCGCGACGTTGCGGTCGGTTCGTATCGTGTTGCTACTGCGCCGGTGCATTACGCTTTAAAGGGCCGCAGTAAACCGAAGATGGTCGGGACGTCATCCGATGTCACCGAGCCCGGTTATCCTGTCGCAACGTCGCAGGCGGCTTCCGCACCGCAGCACCGCTCGAAGGTTCAGATGGAAAACAGTCAAAGCTCGGCCAGAACAACTTCGCAGGACCAGCAAAATCCAAAACCGTCATCGCCAGCGCACTCTTCATATCCGCAGACGCAATTTCCGACTGCAAAAGCGGTACCAGAGAAGCCTGGCTACGTTTTCAGTCCGTTTGATAGCAGCGGAAGGTACGTCGATGTGAGCGGTTACGCCTCCGGAACGAAAGTGAAAGATCCGTGGACCGATAAGATTTTTGTCGTTCCATAAGGTTTCTGTAGACGTCGCCTGTGGGCGACGTGGTCGATTGCCGCCCCGCTTGGCGAATGGTATCTAATTCTATGCGACTCGCGTCGAGATTGGCGACTTCCTTGCTGCTCTTCTGCTTGATGTTCGTCATCGTGCCGCACGGCCTCGGCCAGACGTATCAAGGAAAACAACTCGTTAAGGCGGAGCTCCTGGCCGATACGAGTGCGATTGTCCCTGGAAAGCCATTTACTGTCGGCGTGCTGCTGCGAATGGCTCCGCACTGGCATACTTACTGGAAATTTTCTGGTGACGCTGGTCTTCCCACGGAATTGAAATGGAAGCTGCCGCTGGGCTGGAAAATCGGTGAGATTCAATGGCCCATTCCACTGAAAACCATCGATCCGGGAGACATTGAGACTTACGGATACGAAAATGAAGTCCTGCTCATGCAGGAAATCAGGCCGCCGTCCAAGATCGGCGATTCGTCCGTCAAACTTTCTACAGACGCAAATTGGCTGGTCTGCGAGAAAATCTGCATTCCTGGCGGTGAAACATTGCAGTTGGAGCTGCCGATATCGACTACCAGCCAGCCCGCGAACATGGAACTTTTCGCGCGTTATCGACGGTTGCTTCCGCAAAACTGGCCGGGAGCGAACGTGGCAACTGCCGAATGGGCCCGAGCTGGGTCCGATCTTCGGCTAAAAGTCACGAGCAATACCGTAGCAAATTATCCCGCAATAGATTTTTTTCCGTTGCCGGAGCAAGACACTGTCGTCGGACATCCAGCGATTGAATCGCGGAATAATAATCAAATTACCATTCGGATTCCGATTGAATCGTCAGGAAAGAATTTGTCCTCCGTGGCAGGCTTGCTCGCTCTTGCCAAGCAGCCAAACAGCGAGGATCGCACGGGCTGGCAAATCGCAAATACGCCCGCTGTTTCGGCGACTCATCCAGCGCCTGTTCGGGGCATCTTCACATTTCTGCTGTTCGGTTTTCTTGGCGGCATTATTTTGAACTTGATGCCGTGCGTGTTGCCGGTGATCTCGCTGAAGATTTTCGGATTCATTCAACAGGCGGGTCAAAGTCGACAGAAAATTTTGCGGAGCGGCATCGCTTTTACGGTTGGGATTTTCGCCTGGTTCATCGCGCTTGCGCTGCTGCTGATCGCACTCAAAGGCGCGGGGCGCGAAGTCACCTGGGGCGGATTTCAATTTACCAACGCCTATTTCGTCCTCGTGCTGAGCGTGATTGTGCTCGTATTTGCACTGAATCTCTTCGGTGTGTTTGAAATTTCCTTGCCGCAAAGCATGACGCGCGGTTTGCTTTCGACCACCGAACGCAAAGATAGTCTTGGTTCATTTTTCCAAGGCGTGTTCGCGACTGTTCTGGCCACGCCTTGCACTGCGCCATTTCTGGGTACCGCGCTGGGGTTCGCATTTTCGCAGTCGGCCGCAATCATTTTGGCGATGTTCGTGGCAATCGCCGCCGGCATGAGCGCGCCTTATCTGCTTTTGAGCGCGCAACCCGCCTGGCTGCGGTTCCTGCCAAAGCCCGGCCTGTGGATGCAGCATGTCAAACAATTCATGGGTTTTCTGCTACTCGCGACGCTGCTGTTTCTGCTCTACGTGCTTGGCGCGGAGCGCGGTCTGGAGGGAGCGATCTGGGCCAGCTGTTTCCTGCTGGTGATCAGTGTCGCCTGCTGGATGAAAGGTGCGTTCGTTGTGCCTACTGCATCCGCCCTAAAGCGAGGTATAACGGTCGTGCTCATGCTCGTGCTCGTGCTCGTAAGCGGCGTTTATTTCATCGGCGACAAATTTCACTCCGCAAATATTGCCTCCGCCGATTCACATCTGCGAGGCGACTGGCAAGCATTCACACCCGAGCGGTTGCAGGCGGAACTGGAGCAGGGCCACAATGTCTTCGTCGATTTCACGGCTGCGTGGTGCCTTACCTGCAAATTCAACGAGGCCAATGTTCTCGAAAGTCATGACGTGCGAGACGCATTTCAACGTCGCGGCATCGTGAAACTAAGAGCCGACTGGACCAACGGCGATCCGGTCATCACGAAATTGTTGCAACAATTCGGGCGCCCGGGCGTTCCGCTCTACGTGCTTTACCCCGGAAAAAACGGAGAGCCAATCGTCTTCCCGGAACTCCTCACCAAGGGCATGCTCCTGGAGAAGCTCGAGAGCGCGTCGCACAGGGTCGCTGCGGAATAGTCAGAATGCCGCAAGTCTTTGTGAGCAGCGTGATAGATGCGCCGGCCGAGAAGGTGTGGGCAACCATTCGGCGATTCGACGCGGTCGCGAATTGGCTACCTTTTGTGAAATCCAGCCCGATCGAAGATGGCGGTGATCCAACTCGGGTCGGGTGCGTCCGCATTTTGACTCAGACTGATGGAGAGGTATTTCGCGAGGTGCTGGTTGCGCTGTCAGATGCCGAGCGTTTCTATTCGTACACGTTCGTTAGCTCGCCGGTTTCCGTTCGTAACCATCGCACCACGCTGAGGGTGTTGCCGATCACTGATGGCAACCGCTCCTATGTTGAATGGTCTTCTAGATTCGACATCGACCCGGAACACGAGGCACAGCTCGTCGATTTGATGAATCGTAATTTTTGCGCAGGGCTTCGCGCGTTAGCTGGGAAAATGGCGCTCGATTAAACTGTGCGTGCCATTTGGTATTCGTCGGTAGGGCCCGTCACTCCGACTCTCGTTGAAATTTCCCACCGCATTTCCATGGTGAAAATTGAACCATCTGGGAAACAATGTTTTCTAATCAATCTATGAACAAAATCACATTAGCCATTTTCACGTCATTGATCGCCGCCGCAGCATTCGCTCTGGACCCGCCTCCGGTAGGTAGCGCCGCGCCGGATTTTTCGCTCCCGGACGCGAAAGGCACAACCCACTCGCTTTCACAATACAAGGGCAAATACGTCGTGCTCGAGTGGTTTAATCCAGAATGCCCATTTGTGAAGAAGCATTACGGCGGCGGCAACATGCAAAAGTTGCAGGATCAATATACGAACAAAGGAGTGGTCTGGCTGACAATCGATTCGAATGCCCCCGGCACCGAAGGCAATATCACGCCGGAACAGGCGCAAAAGATCAGCGAGTCATGGAAGACCCATCAGACCGCGTTGCTTCTGGATCCGGAAGGCAAAGCTGGACGCGCTTTTGGCGCCAAGAACACGCCTCATATGGTGGTGATTAATCCCGAGGGAAAGATCGCCTACGAAGGCGCAATCGACAGCAAAGCGAGTCCTAATCCGGCGGACATTCCCAGTTCAACAAACTACGTTAAGGCCGCGTTAGATGAATCGTTGGCAGGCAAATCTGTCACGACGCCACAAACCAAGCCGTACGGTTGTTCGGTGAAATACAAATCCTCATAGCGCTGTAGCGGGTAACCTGCAAAAAGCGTTGTAAGGCGGCGGTCGAACACGACCGCCGCTTTTGTTTACGTTTGGCGATCATAAACATTTCTAAAGCACATCATCTCAGCGTCGAGCCGGCACTAGCCTAAACACCAGGCGCAAGATGGGCATCGGCATCAATCGGCTCAGAGACATTACAAACTTCATTGCAAATCCCGGAATTACGAGCGGCCGATCTGCTTCCAGCGCGGCGAGTGCGTCGCGCACGACTTGTTCGACCGGAACTACAACGAATTTCGGGCCGAGCCTGGACTGAACGCCCTGGCGTTTGGCGACCTCTTGAAATTCCGTTTCCACAGGACCGGGGCACAGGGCGCATACACTTACGCCTGTTCCCCGGAGTTCGGCTCGAAGCGCTTCAGAGAAACTTGTCACATAGGCTTTGGTGGCTGCGTAAACGGCATCGCCTGGGATGGGAAGAAAGCCAGCGGACGAACTAACATTTAGAATCCCGCCATGCCTTTTCGCGATCATCTGCGGAAGCAAATGGCGAGTCAGCGAAGTTAGAGTCAGCACGTTTACCAACAGCATTTGCTCGTTTCGAGTCGGATCGCTCGTCGCGAAGCGCCCGGCATCGCCGAGTCCCGCGTTATTAATTAGAAGATCGACATCTATCTGTTCGCGATCGAGCGACTCCATCAACTCCTTCAGTTGAGCAGGATTAGAGAGGTCAACTTTCCGAATGTGAACGCGAAGATTTTGATGCTGCCGTTGCAGTTCATGATTCAGCTCAATCAGCTGTTCCTCACGTCGCGCGATCAGGATCATCGAACGCGCCCGTCCGGCGAGTTGCCGGGCAAATTCGCGGCCGAGTCCGGCGGAAGCTCCAGTGATGAGAACGTTACAGCCGTCGATCTTCATATGAGCTGTAGCCGAGGGCGTTGACCTCGGCCTTTGCTCGCGTTTCCAGTTCTTCCGGTGCCGCGGTCAACGCCTGCGGCTGGAATGTCGCTGTTGCCTCGCGAGTGCAAGCTTTCGATCTCTCGTTTTGTGAGGGGCCGCCAATGCCCGCGCGGCAAATCTGCAAGCCGAAGATTTCCGATTCGAACACGGACAAGATGTTTGACGCGGTACCCAATGGCTTCAAACATGCGGCGAATCTGCCGATTGATTCCCTGGCGCAACACAACGCGCAAACGCGTAGGCGAGAGAGACTGAAGTCGCACGATTTTAGCTCGCCGGCCGTCCAGAAAAATTCCGCGAAGCAATTTTGGCGCGAGCGCCGGGTCCCACGGCCGATCTAGCGTTACCTCGTATTCTTTGTCGATTTCATGACGCGGATGGGTAAGCCGCTGTGCCAGTTCGCCATCATTTGTCAGAAGAAGCAGACCTTCAGTTTGCGCGTCCAGACGCCCCACGTTGAAGAGCGTGGAAAATTTTTGGGGAAGCAGATCAAACACAGTGTCGCGCGCGTGCCGATCCCTTCGTGTGGACACAAAGCTTGCTGGCTTGTACAACATGACGGTTAGGGGTGGGGCAACGTGAACAAGTTTAGTGTCGACTTTGACGTGATCGCGGGAGCCCGGTTGTGAGCTGAAGTCGGTGCAGACTTTGCCGTTGATGGTGACGCGACCCGCCGCGATCAACTCATCGCAATGTCGCCGCGACCCAACGCCGGCAGCGGCGAGAAAACGGTTCAAGCGCATCAGGATCGTTGAAGATTAAAGCGTCAAACCCGTCCCCGCTTCAACAATTCAACCGTTCAACGCGCTTAAACGTCTGGTTTCGTTTTCGGCAGGCCAATGACTTTACTTTCTTTTTTCCATTGGCCACGCTTCTTGAGAAGCTCGACGCGCTCGTAGCGTTTCAGCACATTTCGCCTCGCGGCAATGGTGCTGGCGCCTTTTAGACTGCGATGTTGCGACATGGGTTGGTCGAAAGGTTACAAAGGTTAAACCTGAAAAATGAGTGGGGACATTAAACCGGCGGCCAGATTTTTCAAACGCAGATCACGCGGCTTCGGGGTGCCAGGGAGGCCGAAATGCGACTTACAACTGGTTGCTCAGCACCACGTACGTTCCCGACGTGGTGACCTGGTGGTAAACGTGAAACCGGCTGGTCAATAGCTGTTTCCAGTAGTCCGCCCGATTTAGCTCCACAATGAGATAGACCGCGTCCGGTCGAGCCCACTTCTCCAGCACCGCCTCTTCGTTCACGAAAATATCGTCCGACGGTTTGCCGATCGGGGCGGTCTTCTGGCGGTTTTGATTAACGAGAAGAAACTTCCGGTTCAGATAAAAAACGAGGCTGCTGCTGTCGTCGAATGGGCCTTCAAAAATCGCATCGCCTCCTGCATCGAGGCGTGGATTTACATATCGCGCGACATTGGCGAGTGAGAAATAAGGCGCGGTTCGGACGACCCCTTCGATCATACTAAGGCCGCCTGGAACCATCGCCGCTGCCAACGCAACGGCAGCGAGTTTCTCGCGTTCTTTGAAAATAAGATAGAGCGCCACAAGTGAGAGAAGCACCAGAGAAACACCGGTAGTCGCGAGCACCGGCCGAATTACGAGCCAGGCTGACATGGGCATCTCATGTAACGCTCGCCAGGCCGTCCAGCGCGCGTCCATCGTCCCCCAGTTGCCGTCCAAAGGGTGCGTGGCGCCGACGAGGAAGAATGCCGTCGTCACGCTTATCACTCCGGTAAGACCAACCGCAATTGCACCCGCGGCCCGTAATTTCTGCGGCATCCGGTCCCATACAACCGCTGCCCAAAGCGCAAGGGCGCTCCACATACTCATCGAGTAATAATCCTGCCGTTGACCTAAAAAAAGAAGCGGGACAAAAACCACGGCCATCCAGCAGAGCGGCAACGCATCGACGAAATTGATCTCGTGCGGGCGGATCACCCGACGCCAGGCGAAAATTACGCCGGGGAGCAGTGCAGTGGACCATGGAAACCACCAGGCCAAATGCATGACCAAGAATTGGTACGCGGGCATCCCCTTGTAATCATGGATCTCGTCGGAAATCCCCCGCAGATGGCCCCACCATTCAGAGCTGATCAGATAGTGAAAATAACCTGGAAAATGTCGTTCCACCCAAATGTGCCAGGGAGCAACAATCAAAAGAAAAATCGCCGCATACTCCCATCGCAAAAGGGCGCGATACCGTAGCCGTGCTTCACGATAGAATATCGAGAGCAAACCAAGGATCGCCGCCGGATAAACGATACCCAGTAAGCCTTTGGTTAAGCAGGCGAAGGCCGAGCAAAT
>Ga0164301_10000398_pt1 | contig 12530 bp, 11 predicted proteins | sample Whisoiple_231_MG_FD_109711 | JGI IMG/M metagenome (GOLD analysis project Ga0164301, IMG submission 109711) | Unamended control soil microbial communities from upstate New York, USA - Whitman soil sample_231_MG | ecosystem: Environmental > Terrestrial > Soil > Agricultural land ... | reverse complement strand
AGATCCTACGGCCGCAATCTCGGGCTCGCCTTTCAGCTCGTTGACGACGCGCTCGATTATTCCGGCGAGCCGTCGATGCTCGGCAAGAGCGTCGGCGACGATTTCCGCGAGGGCAAGATCACGCTCCCGGTGGTGCTGTGCTATCGCCGTGGCAACGCCCAAGAGCGCGCCTTCTGGCAGCGCACGCTGCAGGACGGCACCATAGGCGAGGACGACCTCCGCGAGGCCATGGGTCTGATGCAGAGGTATCATGCGCTGAGCGACACCATGGAACGGGCGCGCCATTACGGCGCCATCGCCCGCGACGCGCTCGCCATCTTTCCCGACTGCGACGCCAAGGCAGCACTGCTCGAGGCCGTCGCGTTCTGCGTCGACCGTCCGTTCTAGCTGCCGCTCAGAGTCGTTGCGGCGACCCACCATGCGGGATGAACGGCCAAGAATGACGTCGCGGCGCTTTTCGCCGCGTCCTCTGTGGCGAACAGGGCGAAGCAGGTCGGCCCGCTTCCGGCAAGCCGCACGAGACGCGCGCCGTCGAGCCGCTTAAGCGCGGCGAGAACCTCGCCGATGACGGGCTCCAGCCGCAAAGCCGCGGGTTCGAGAGTGTTGCCGCGCGATGCGGCATAGAAGATCAGCCGCTCGAAGCTTCCGCTGAAATCCGGAGCTGCTGTAAAGGCATTGGTACCGGCGGAGAGTGGCGCAGCGTCGAGCGCGCCGTAGACCTTCGCGGTGGGAAGCTGGATCCCAGGATTGACGAGCAGGACGGGGCAAGCAGGCATGCCTCGAATATCGGTGACCTTTTCGCCGCGGCCGGTCATCAAGGCCGGCAGGCTTTTCAGGCAGGCGGTTACATCGGAGCCGAGGCGCGCGGCGATGCCGGCCAGGGCGGAGCGCGAAAGCCCCCCGGGATTGGCCCTCGCGAGCAACCTCAAGGCCGCAGCGGCGTCGGCGGAGCCGCCGCCAAGACCGGCGGCGACCGGCAGGGCTTTGACCAGGCGGAAGCGCCCGAGCGCGATGCCCGGAACTTCGGCCTTGGTGGCTTCGGCCGCCGCGGTGATGAGATTGTCGCCCGCAAGCGCGCTCGCGAATGGGCCCTCGACATCGAGCGCGAGATCCTGGCCCGGCTCAAGCGCAAGGTGGTCGCCGAGCTCGGCGAAGGCCACGAGACTACGCACCTCGTGGAAGCCGTCGGCGCGGCGGCCGAGCACCTCGAGAGTGAGATTGAACTTGGCTCTAGCGGTGTCGCGGAGCGCCGTCATCGCAAAGGCTCAGCGAGGCGATCGACAGCAGGACTATTCGGCGATCTTCTGCACGCCTGAGTTCGCCGCCTTGGTCGCCGGAGTATCGGGAAGCCCGTCCTTGAGCTTCTTGTCGATGGTGGCGATGAGATCGTCATCCGGCTTCAGCGTGAGGCTCTGCTGCCATTGATATTTTGCCTCGAGCTTCCGCCCTATGCGCCAATAGGCGTCGCCGAGATGATCGTTGATGACCGGATCGTCGGGTTTCAGCTCGACGGCCCGCTCAAGATGCTCGACCGCGGACTGGATGTTGCCGATGCGATAATAGGCCCAGCCAAGGCTGTCGATGTAGTAACCGTCGTCCGGCTTGAGCTTCACCGCCTTGCGGATGTAATCCATCGCGGTCTTGAGGTTCTGGCTCTGATCGACCCAGGTGTAGCCGAGATAATTAAGCACCGGGGATTCGTCGGGCGACAGCTCTAGCGCCCGCTTCAAATCTGCTTCCGCCGCTGGCCAATCCTTGAGCCGCTCGTTGCACACGCCACGAGCATAAAACAGCGGCCAATTCTCCTTGCTCGGCTTGCCGATCAGCGCGATGGCGCGCGTGTAATAATCGCGGGCCTCACCGTAGCGCTCATGCGAGCGCATGATATTGCCGACCGCATCGAGCGGACGGACGTCCTTCGGATTCTTGTCGGCGATTCTTTCGAGCAGCACCTTGGCGTCGTCCACCCGGTCGAGCGCGTTCAGCGCCAGCGCCTTCTGAATCTGGACATTCAGCCAAAGCGGCGAATCCTCTTTGATATCGTCGAAGGCTGCGAGCTCGAGATCGTATCTCTTGGCGCTATCATAGGCTTCGGCAAGCGCGACCTGGGCGAGCGGGAAGTCCGGCTCAAGATACAGAGCGAATTGCAGGAAGATGATTCCCATGTCCAGGCCGCCCTCACCGGCGAGGGCATCGCCGATGCCGTAGAACACCTCGGCCAATCCGTCGTTCGGTGAGGTGATGAGCAGGGGCGGAGTCTTGCCGCCCTCGATGTCGGCCAACAGCGCCGTCGACAAGGGATGCTCAGACGACTTGGCAATGTGGGTCTTCAAGGTTTGCTTGGCGAGCTTGCGGTTGTTGGTGTTAACCAAGTGCCGCGCATAGGCGTCGGCCACCCTCAAGGTTGCTGGGTTCTTCTTGAAGGCCTGCGCGAAGGCCGTCCGCGCCACGTCGCGCTTGCCGGCAACATCGGCGATCAGCGCGCGGTGATAGCGCTGGTAGAATTGCGCCCAGTCGGCATCGCTCAGCGTGTCGAGGGTGGCGAATGCCTGGTCGGTCTTGCCGCTCGCCTGCTGCACCCAGGCCCGCGCCAGGATCGAAGTCAGGTCGGCGATAGGACCCTGCCGTGCCGCGGCGAAATGCTCGTCGGCGTCTTTGTAGTCACCGCGCTTGAAGGCGTCGCAGCCGAGCAGGAACTGCGCGATACGGTGCGAAGGCTCGACCTTGACCAGCTCGCGCGCAAGCTCGATGGCGCGATTCCAATCTGCCGCCGCGGTCTCAAGCAGGAAGGCCTGCTCGAGAATGATCTCGTTCTTGGGATCCTCGCTAAGGGCCTTGGAATAGAAGTCAGCCGCCGCTGTCGTGTCGTGATCGCCACGCGCCACGCGGCCGGAGAGATAATTGCCAAGCAGAGTGCCGGGCTCGGGTGGGTCGCTTAACGTCGAGGCAACTTCCGAATAGGCGGTGGGAGCCGCGAGAATGGCCAAGACAAAGAGAGACCTCCGCGCCCATTTGCGGAGGACAGACGGTTCGGTAGTTGGCATGTGTGCGTTCGGCTTGGCACCGCCCCAAAACAGCTTCAACGACCCCCTAAAGGGGATGAGAATTATGCGTTTTCACGCTTACCGCAACCCAAAAGCTTCTTGCCGCTGAAACGCGGCGCGTTTGTGACGAAAGTCCGCGACAAGCTCGCACGGGAGCTTATGCGTGGAAGCTCACATATTGGCGTAATTGGGCCCGTCGCCGCCTTCCGGAGGCACCCAAGTAAAATTCTGCGCAGGGTCTTTTACGTCACAGGTTTTGCAGTGGACGCAGTTCTGCGCGTTGATCTGAAACCTGACTTTGTCGCCCTCAACGACCACCTCATAGACTTGCGCCGGGCAGTAACGCTGCGCCGGCTCGGCATATTCGGGAAGGTTCTCGGCGATAGGAATGCTTGGATCGGTGAGCCGGAGATGCACCGGCTGGTCCTCGGCATGGTTGGTACCAGAGAGGAACACCGAGGAGAGAATATCGAAGGTCAGCAAGCCATCAGGCTTCGGATAGTCGATTTGCTTCGCCTGCGCCGCCTTCGTCAGGCTCGCATAGTCTGGCTTGGTATGCTTGAGCGTGTGGGTCAGAAATGGGAACAGAGTGTTCAGCCACATATCGATGCCGCCGAGCATCACGCCTGCCCGCGTGCCGAGCCGCGACCAAAGCGGCTTTACGTTGCGTACTTTCTTGAGCTCCGTCGCCATAGAGCTTTGCTTGACGGCTTCCTCGTAAGCGTCGAGCACGTCGTGCGAGCGCCCGGCCTCGATTGCCGCGAAGGCAGCCTCAGCCGCCATCATGCCGCTCAACATGGCGTTGTGGCTGCCCTTGATGCGCGGCACGTTCATGAAGCCTGCGGCGCAGCCGATCAGCGCTCCGCCCGGAAAGGCGAGGCGGGGAATCGCCTGCCAGCCGCCTTCGGTGAGAGCGCGCGCGCCGTAGGAAATGCGTCGGCCGCCTTCGAGCTGTGCGGCGATGCGCGGATGCAGCTTGGCGCGCTGAAATTCTTTGAACGGGTTGAGATAGGGATTAGCGTAGTCGAGATGCACGACGAAGCCGACCGACACCAGGTTCTCGCCGAAATGATAGAGGAATGAGCCGCCTCCGGTGCGATCGTGGAGCGGCCAACCCAAGGTGTGCTGCACGAGGCCAGGCTTGTGCTGATCCTTGGGAATCTCCCACAGCTCTTTCACCCCGATGCCATATTTCTGCGGCCCGCTCTCGGCGTCGAGGCTGAAGCGGCGCATCAGCTGCTTGGTGAGCGAGCCACGCGCGCCTTCGGCGAGCAGCGTGTATTTGCCGGTGAGCGCGATGCCTGGCGTGTAGCTGTCCTTGTGCGAGCCGTCGCGGGCCACACCCATGTCGCCGGTGACGACGCCTTCGACCTCGCCGTTCGGTCCGAAGATCGCGTCGGTGACGGAGATGCCGGGATAGATCTCGACGCCAAGCGCCTCCGCCTGCTCGCCAAGCCAGCGGCACATGCTGCCGAGGCTGCCGATATAGCAGCCGTGATTGCTCATCAGCGGTGGCATCAGGAAGGACGGAAAGCCGATTCCGCCGTTCTCGAAGAGATAGTAGAACCGATCCTCGCTCACTTGGGTTTGGAGTGGCGAGCCTTGCTCGCGCCAGTCTGGCAACAGGCGGTCGAGCGCCACCGGATCGATCACCGCGCCGGACAATATATGGGCCCCCACCTGAGAGCCTTTCTCCAGCACGACCACGGAGATCTCTTTGCCAGTCTCGGCCGCGAGCTGCTTGAGCCTGATCGCTGCGGCGAGCCCAGCTGGGCCTGCGCCAACGATCACCACGTCGAGCTCCATGGTCTCGCGTTCGATCACGTAGTTCAAAGGGCTTGCTCCGGCTTGGGGCTAAGGGCCAAACGGGTTCTAAGGGCAAGGCTTTTTATGTCATTCCCGCGCAAGCGGGAATCCAGTATTCCCTACGGGTAGGGCAATGACACATCTGGGGAAGCGCGGCAATTGAGGCAAGAGCGGGCGAGATGATGTCGGCAGCAGATGAAAAAGCAGTCCGCGCCCTGTTCGATTGGTATCAGGCCATGGGCGTCGATGAGGCGCTCGGCGAAGCGCCCGTGAATTGCTTCGCGGAGAGGCCCGCCTCGGCAATTGTGCACGCGCCGGCTTCGAGCAAAATAGAGGCACCGTCCCAACGACGCATCACACCGAAGACCGCAAGCTCGAGCACAGCGCGAGGAATCGGCGCCGAGGTTTCGACCCTCGCCGAGCTTGAAGCCCTGGTCGCGAATTTCGATGGCTGCTCGCTAAAGCGCACCGCCAAGAGCCTGTGCTTCGCCAGAGGGAGCGCTTCCGCCCACGTCATGCTGATCGGCGAGGCGCCAGGTCGCGACGAGGACTTGCAGGGAAAGCCCTTCGTCGGCCGCGCCGGGCAACTGCTCGACCGCATGCTCGCTTCGATCGGGCTCTTCGAGGAGCATGTCTATATCACCAACACCGTCTATTGGCGTCCGCCGGGAAACCGCACGCCGACGCCGGAAGAGATCGAGGCCTGTGCGCCGTTCCTGGCACGCCAGATCGAGCTGCTTTCGCCGTCAGTGCTGGTGCTGCTTGGTGGCGCTGCGGCGAAGACCATCCTGAACTCGAGCGAAGGCATCATGCGGCTGCGCGGCAAATGGTTGAGCTATTCTTGCTCGGGGCACGATCTGCCCACGCTCGCCACGCTGCATCCGGCCTTTCTGCTGCGCAAGCCAGAACAGAAGCGCTTCGCCTGGCGCGATCTCTTGATGCTGAAGGCGGCGCTGGATTCAGAAATCAGAGGTCGGTAAAACTCCGACATGAACCGCATCGACGAAAGCGTCCCCTTCATCCCAGTGCGCATCGCCGTGCTCACGATCTCGGACACGCGCGACGAAAAGAGTGACAAGTCGGGATCACTGCTTGCGTCGATGATCGAGCAGGCCGGCCACCAGGTCGCGGCGCGAGCGATCGTGTCGGACGACGCTAAGGACATCCGCAAGCAGACTAAGAAGTGGATCAAGGATCCGGAGATCGATGTGGTCGTCACCACCGGAGGCACTGGCTTTGCCAAGCGCGACGTGACGCCTGAGGCGGTCAAGCCGCTGTTCGAGAAGGAGATCGACGGCTTCTCGGCGCTGTTCCACATGGTGAGCTTCGAGACCATCGGCACCTCGACGGTGCAGTCGAGAGCTTGCGGTGGCATGGCCAACGGCACTTTCATCTTCTGCCTGCCAGGGTCGCCCGGAGCCTGCAAGGATGGCTGGAACGGCATCCTCAAATTGCAGCTCGACAATCGCCACCGCCCTTGCAGCTTCATCGAGGTCATGCCGCGCCTCAAGGGCAAGGTGGGGGCGAAGTCCAAGCTCTAAGGCTTTGCGCGCGAGCGAGGCCGGATGAGGCGCTCCCAGCTTTGGCGCATGCGGCGGTAATCGTCTTCGGTATCAACGTCGCTGAGAGTCGAGGCGAAAGCGACACGCCGTCCCGTAAGGTTGCTGAGCGTATCGGCAAGAGCATGCGGGCTTGACCAGCGAACTTTGGCGAAGGGCGCCGGCACGCGGGGGCTGCGCCGCAAACCGACCAGCCAATAGCCGCCGTCCGGCGCACGCCCGAAGACGGCGTTGGCATTGCCGAGAAGACGGAAGGCCTTGGCGATTTCACTTGCGTCGATCGAGGGAATGTCGCTGCCGACGATGACAACCGGTCCCGGAGGTAGTCTCCCGAACAGACGCTGCATGCAGCTTCCGAGATCGCCATTGCCTTGCGGCAGCCGCCGGATTCGCTCCGCCCAATGCGTCGCCGCCACGTCGCTGTCCGGAGAGATTGCAAGCACGGTGCGCCAGCGACGATCGTGCCCAATGCGCATCAGCGTATGGGTGAGGCACGTCCGGTAGAAGCGCGTCGCTGAAACCGCACCGATGCTTGCCGCGAGCCTTCGCTTGATGCGCCCGGCGCGCGGGCTCTTGGCCATGATGAGGAGGTGGGGCGCGTGAGCAGCGCGGCGAGGGTGCGCTCGTCTCTTACCCATAGAGGCGCGCGAGCACGCGCGGGGGCACGCGGAGGAGGTACAGCACCATGCAGCAGAAATTGCGCAACGAGCGCGCCACATATCCTTCACTGCGGTAGCGCACGCCGTTCGTCACCGCCCGGGATTGCAGCCTCACGAGCTGACGCCGCTTGAGCCGCCGCATGAGATCGACGTCCTCCATGAGCGGCATAGGCCGGAAGCCGCCAAGCTCGCGATAGAGCTTGCGCGAGATGAGCAGTCCTTGATCGCCATAGGGCAACGCGAGCAGGAAGCATCGAAGGGCCACGAGCGACTCGAGCAGGCGCGGCATGATTCCGTCATCGTCCAGCGCAAAGCGGAACGCAGCCGCAGCTTGGGCGCGCCGCCCGCTCGTCACCCGCTCAATGAAAGCCTCAGCTTCTTCCGCCCAGCCTGGCTCCAGCAACGTGTCGGCATGGAGGAACAGGAGCCAATCGCCACGCGCTGCGGCAGCACCAGCCTGCAGTTGCGTGCCGCGGCCGAGCTTTGTCCTGATGAGGCGGGTCCCCGCAGCGTGGGCAATGGCGCAGGTGTCGTCGGTCGACCCGCCATCGACCAGAATCGCCTCCTGTATGATGCCGTCGACCACCGCAGGCACCAGCGCTGCGAGCGTAGGCCCAAGGGTGGTTTCGGCATTGTAGGTTGGGATAACCACGGAAATCATGGAGGCGGACTATAGCGTTTGGCTGAATTCCGGCAATTCCCGTGTTGCAAATCGTTAACGATGTTCTTGATTTGTTCTTAGCCGATCTCTATATGGAGCGCATGTCCACCGCGCTCCGAAAGCCTGGAAAGTCAGACAGCTTCCCGCTCGAGATCGGGGGCGTGGCCGGCGCTCGCCGCAACGGGCGAGGAGCTGCGACCAATCGATCCGGTCGCTATGAGCCAATTGCCTACGAGCCGGTCGACGATGGCTGGGAGTCGCTCGGCGAACTGGAGACCCTGACCACGGACGTGCAGGAGGTCCCGGCACGGCGCATCATCACCCGCAACTCCTCTCCCGATATCGGCTTCGACCGCTCGATCAATCCCTATCGTGGCTGCGAGCACGGCTGCATCTATTGCTTCGCTAGGCCCACCCACGCTTTTCTCGGCCTGTCGCCTGGCCTCGACTTCGAGACCAAGCTCTTTGCCAAGACCAATGCTGCTACGGCGCTCGAGCGCGAGCTTGCCGATCCCGCCTATCGTCCGCGCACCATCGCCATCGGCACCAACACCGATCCCTATCAGCCTATCGAGCGCCGCTATCGCATCATGCGGCGCATCCTCGAAGTATTGTCGGCGGCGAACCATCCTGTCGGCATCGTCACCAAGTCCGCGCTAGTCCTACGCGACCTCGACCTGCTCCGCCCCATGGCAGAGCGCGGTCTCGTTAAAGTCGCGCTCTCCGTCACTACGCTCGATCGCGGGCTCGCCCGCGCCATGGAGCCGCGAGCAAGCACGCCCGACAAGCGGCTCGAGACCGTGGCCAAGCTTGTCGAGGCGGGAGTGCCGACGTCGGTGATGGTGGCGCCGGTCATTCCCGGCCTCACCGACGTGGAGATGGAGCGGATTCTGGAGCGCGCCGCCGCCGCCGGGGTAAAGAACGCTGGCTATGTGCTGCTCAGGCTGCCACTCGAGATTGCCGACCTGTTCACCGAATGGCTTAAGGCAAACTGCCCTGACCGCGCCAACCGCGTGCTGTCGTTGATGCGGTCGGCGCGCGGCGGCAAGCTTTACGACGCCAAATGGGGCGAGCGCATGGTGGGCGAGGGCCCCTATGCCTGGATGATCGGGCGGAGATTCGAGATCGCCGCCGAGCGGCTCGGATTCAATAAAGAGTCGGTCGAGCTCTGCACCGACCTGTTCACCCCGCCAGTCCATCCCGGCCAGCAACTCCGGTTGCTCTAGACGACGCTCCGGCTTGCTGCGACGTAAGCCGCCTCGCCGGTGGTCGCGGCAATCATGATCGGGCTCATTCTCCTCATCCCACAACGGGTTGGCGTTCATCCGAAGCCGGTCGCCATCCGAGCATTAATAGAGGTCCGCAGCGCTTGCCTTAGCCTCAACAATTCTCCAAATCCCAACCAGCTCGTCATGCCCAGCCTCTTGTCGGGCATCCACGTCTGAGCCGGGCTCGAATGCAGTCGTGATGGTCGGGACACCGGCCATCACGAAAGGAGAGGAAGATGGGAGTCCAAAGTTCCAGGGTTTTCCACAGCAGCGATCCCTTGGGTTGCCAAAGCGATCTCGCTTGGCAAGACTTCGTCTCCATGGGAGTCGCCAAGCAGGGCTCAACGCCTCGCACCCTTCCGACCTTCGACCTCGAAGCGGAACTGATGGACCAATTGCGTGGGCCGATCGTCGGCATCGATGAGGCCGGCCGCGGTCCTTGGGCAGGGCCGGTGGTGGTCGCCGCCGTGATCCTCAATCCGGACCGCATCCCGGAAGGGCTCAACGACTCAAAGCTCTTGACCGCCGATGCGCGCGAGGATCGTTACGCCGAGATCATGGCTACGTCCTGCGTGTCGATTATCATCGGCCAGGTGCGCCGCATCGATCGCGACAACATCTTGCAAGCTACGTTGTGGGGCATGCGCGCCGCCTATCGCGGGCTACAGACGCCGGCAGCCACGGCCCTGATCGATGGCAACGTCGTGCCGCGCCGGTTCCCCTGCAAAGCGCGCGCGCTCGTCGGCGGCGATGGCCGCTCGGTCTCCATCGCGGCGGCCTCCATCGTCGCCAAGGTCACCCGCGACCGGCTGATGGTGAAGCTTTCGCGGCGTTACCGCCGCTATGGCTGGGAGCAGAACAAGGGATATGGCACCGCGGAGCACGCGCGCGCCATTAAGAAACACGGCGTATGCACCCATCACCGCCGCTCCTTCAGCCCGATCGAGCTCGCGCTTCAGCTGCTCAATCAGGCGGCTGAAATTTCACCGTGACGCTCCGGTATGGCTGTCGGCATAGCCCAGGCTCTGCCTGCGCTGGAGCATTCCGGTCAACCTGCCAGCACCTTTCGCCGCCGCGTTGCCATTGGTGTCGGCAGGGGCGAGGCTAGACTCGGGCGGCGTGTTGTCCGCTGAGCTGTCAGGCACATAGAAGCTCGCGGCGGCCTGCACTGTCGGGTTCTCGCCATTGGCGCCCGCAGATGAATCGATGGCAAAACGCTCGCCGTTGTCGGTCTCTTTGATCACCGCAGCCCAATGGGTCCAGTGCGTGAGGCTGTCCTTGGCGAATGGCCTCTCCACGGTGTGATTGTGGAGCAGCCCGTGGCGCTCGAGCAAGAGCAGATAGCTCGTGGTGTTGGTGGCTTCGTCTACGCAGTCTTGCTGCGTCGGATCGCCGGAGCCGCCAAAATCCATGCTTGGACGATCGGTCGCGGTGCCGACCGTCGGCGCTACGCGCCGCTCCATCCAGGCGATCGAATAGGCGATGGCCCTGCGTTCCTCCGATGGACTGTCGTTGCGCGGCACCCGGGCCATCACCGCGCTGATCTCGGCGATGTCGGCCTGCGAGAAAGCGAAGGGCGTCTGCTCTTTGCAGCCATAGGCGTGGCAGACCCATACGGTATCGAGCTTGGGAGGCTTGGCATCGAATTTCTCGAAATGGGCCTCCGGCGGCCCCTCCTGCTCATAGGTGCAGCCGCCAAGCGAGGTAAGCCCAAGGGTTACAAGTACTGTAAAGGGCACTTTGAATGCGCGCCGACGAGGGGGCATACGCCAACTGGTCCTGTCCGTCCCACGCCCATCGCCAGGGCGACGGGCGTGGGGTCCAGGATCACCGGCAGAAGTTTAGGATTCGTTAGGCCTATATTGCGGCATTCGCCTCTGGGTTAGCACGGCCCAAAACCCGCCATTTCCTCGATGTAGGATCCACCTTTGCCGCCCGGTGAGGGGTTGACAGCGGAGTGGGGTAAAGCACGGTGACCCCCTAAAGTCGGCGATGGGGATTCTTGCGAGGGCTTAAGCGTGGTTGCGATCTATTTACAGAAGACGGTGCATGAGGGACTGTGGGCGCGCCGTATGGCGCTGTTCTTCGTGCAGCTGCTCATCCTCACCGTCCTCTTGCACCGCTTTGGCACTCTGGCCACGCCGGCGGCGATGAACCTGATGGCGGTGTCTATCGGTGGGCTGTTCCTTGCCATCATCGTGGCGGTCATCGGGCTCGCCCGCATCTGGTTCGGCGGCCAGTTCGGTGCGACGCAAGCCTTTACCGGCATCGCCATCGCGCTTATCGGGCTCGCCGTGCCGCTGTGGTATCTCTCTCAATTCTTCATGCTGCCGCCCCTCAATGACATTCAGACAACGCGGCAGTCGATGGAATTCAAGCAGCTCGCCGCCATGCGGCCCGCCGACGCCAATCGTATCGTTGAGCCAGACCTCGCCGCCGCCGAGAAGCGTGAGAAGGCCTATCCCGATCTTCGCCCCATGGAGCTAGAGCGCTCGGTGACGGAGACGTTTGACATCGTGCATGAGGCGGTGAAGCGGCTGGGGTGGAACATCGTGCTGAATGAAGCTCCCGACGGAGATCAGCCTGGCCGCATCGAGGCGACTACCCGCACCCTGATTATGGGCTATACCGACGACGAGCTGATCCGCGTCACCGGTGACGATTCCCGGGCATATGTCGACGTCCGCTCGGTATCGCGCTACGGTATGCACGACCTAGGCGCCAATGCCGAGCACATCCGCACGCTGTTTGCCGAAGTTCAGTCAGCGCTGGAGAAGGGCGAGAAGACTGGCCTTGAGCAGGCTGAGCCCGCGCCGAAGGCCGGCACGGCACCCATGCTTAAGAAGCCGGTGAGGAAGCGCCCGGCCAAACGGAATAGACGCTCGCAAGACCAGCAACAGTCTCAGCCGCCGGTTGAGCGCCGTGGCCTCTTTGGCCGGCCACTGCTAAGCCCCGACTGATCATGTGCTCAAGATGCGCGAGCACCGAGAGGGCCGCGGCGGCTTTCAAGTCGGCGTCGAGCTCGCCATAGATCTTTGCGACGATGTGCGGGATGGTGGAGACACCGTCCTCGAGGCAGGTGAGGATCGTCTGCTCCCGCCATTGCCGGTGCATGATATAGGCCTTCACCACGCGCTGCGGCGTTTGCACCCGGCCGCCATGGGCCGGCAGGAAGACCTTATCGTGCCGCGCCAGCAGCTTCTCCAGCGAGGTTAGGAACTTCGCCATGTTGCCCTCTGGCGGGGCGATGACGGTGGTGTTCCAGCCCATTACGTGATCGCCGGTGAAGACGGTGCGCTGTCCGACCAGCGCAAAGCATAGATGGTCTGGCGCGTGGCCCGGCGTGTGCAGCACGTCGAGCGTGACGCCGCCGGTCTTCACCACGTCCCCGTCCTGTAGCGTCCGGTCGGGCCGGAAGGCAGGATCGACGAAGGCCTCGCCGAGGCCTGGTGCGCCGGCGCCGCGCTCGGTGCCGGTTGGGCCAAAGCTCAAAATATCGCCGCCGAGCAGCGCCTGTAGAGGCCGCGCCCCGT
>Ga0164301_10000396_pt1 | contig 12581 bp, 11 predicted proteins | sample Whisoiple_231_MG_FD_109711 | JGI IMG/M metagenome (GOLD analysis project Ga0164301, IMG submission 109711) | Unamended control soil microbial communities from upstate New York, USA - Whitman soil sample_231_MG | ecosystem: Environmental > Terrestrial > Soil > Agricultural land ... | reverse complement strand
TCCGAACGCGCGGGCTCAATCTCGGTGGTCGCAAGACTTTTCAGCAAACGTAAGATCACGCTGGGGCTCGCATATAGATGACCTTCAGAGATCCTGTTAACCGCTTGAATGACCTCTGAGGAATCATCCTCGAGCGCTAGATAACCATGCGTGCCAGCGCGGAACGCACGTTGGATTGACACTGGATCTTCACGTGCCGAGACGACAAGAAGTCGAGCTGCCGCGTCCAGTCTTCGAAAATCCTTGATCAGCTCAATGCCGTTCCCGCGACGAACTGTCATTCCGAGGGCGACCACCTGCGGTTTACTTTGGACAAACAGTTCACGCGCCGTTGGTGCATCATCCGTTTCACCGCAGACAGCAAAGCGGCCTGTCGCTTCACTCAATGCAACCAGCCCGGAGCGGATGAGCGGCGCATGATGGATGACCAGCACCTTCAGCATCGCCGTGACTTTCATCGGGGAACCCATCGGGGATTTTGTCGTGGAAGATCGATCCGGCCCCGAGGCACGACCGGTGGTGACGTTGTTGATCTTTGGTTCTCTAAGGGGGGACATCTGCATAATTCTATCTCCTGCGTAAGCTTTATACGTAATTTTCCGGACGCATTCCGAGAAAAAATTTAAAAAAAGTCAGGGGCCATCCCCGATAGGCAAAAAGGCGCGGTTTTGGCGTAATCGGCGCGTGCCATCGGCTTTCTTCCCTCAAGCTCTCACGTTCGAGGCCGCAAACGCGGTCGTTCTCGCTGGTCTGGCCAAGGCCGCGTATGGCGAATTCGATGAAGCGAAAGCTGCTGCCGCGGGATACGGACTCACTGCATTTGAGTGGATCGATTTAACGCAACAGTTTGAGGACGTGTACGGATTCGTCGCCGGCGGTCCCGACTACGTCGTTATTGCCTTTCGCGGTACCGATCCAAAGAACTGGAAAAATTGGATGACTGATTTGCAGGCGACGGCCGCGCGCTTTGACTGGCTATTTCAGGGTGCGGCAGAAGTTGGGGAGGTGCACGCTGGTTTTGGTCATGCGCTTTTCGATGCATGGGCCAAAATCGAGTCGGCGCTAGATAAGGTGATGCCCAGAGTTTCCGCGGGAAGTGACCCTGCCCAAGTAGCTAACAGGACACAGCGGACCCTGTGGTTAACCGGACATAGTCTTGGCGCCGGTTTAGCTGTGTTGACGGGTGCGGCATTTTCCATGTGGACGGATCAGGTAAAACGTCAGGTGAATGGGATTTACACTTTCGGCCAGCCGCGCATAGGCCTTTACCGTTTCTGTGGCAACTACGACCACTTACTTCATGAGCGCACCTTTCGTTTTGTGAATAAGAAGGATCTGGTGCCGAGGGTCCCATTTCGCGGCTGGGATTACGCCGACATTGGGCGAATGATCCATTTCGATAGTAACAACGAGCCGCAACTTCAAAGTGCAGAGTGGAACAATTTTCTGTCCCGTAATCTGCAATCCTTCTCAGATTTTTTCGACATCATCACCAGGTTCGGCACCGGCGTGAATGATCACGATATGGCTACCTATGAACAACTCGTCCAAAACAACGTTGCAAAGCTCGACGCGCTTCCTTTTGCATGAAAGCGTTGTTCCTTGCTTTTCGCGTCTATCGCTATCTTGCAGTGGTAAGTCTCTCATTAGGCCTCGAGGCTTGTGCAACAGACACAACTACATTCTTAAACTACGGGAATCCTCCGTCCAACGCTCCCCTGCCTCCGCGTGAACAGCTCATGGCCGCGCCAGCTGTTAGTGATGGCCTAGCTATCAACTACGCAAATAGCGTAGAGATTATCATGCGTTGCAAGGCCACTCAAAGTCGAATTACACGCGAGGTATCGGCAACTGCTCAGGTTGGTCTCGCGGCGTTTGGCGGAGTTGGAGCGGCGTACAATTGGAGCAAGACCACGCTAACCGTTTTAGGTTTGGCAAGCGCTGCTATTCCCCAACTTCAAGGGATATTTGACGCGAAAGGCCGAGCCGAAGCCTACAACCAGGCAGCTGAAATGATTCAGGATGGCGTGCTAGAGTATTACGCACACAATTCAGCGCCATCCCCTGCAGAGTTCACGCCTAATGGCCTAACGTTGGTTAAGAGAGTAGGGAGTGCAATTAATCTGGTGAACGACACCATAAACGGTCATTTGCCGTCTCAAGCGGACATGAAAAGAGCAACCGAGCGAATGACATCAGGTGAAGGAAATGAACCACAGAATCCCAACGATTCTCCTGTCAACGAGCGCGCTCAAACAGCTGCGGTATCGACGCGGACGTTCACCAGGCGACACGTGCGCGAGACGACGGTGCCACCGAAATTCCAACCGGTCCGGCCGGAGGATGTGGTGGCGGCAGCAAGCCAAATCAACGAAACGATCAACAAGAAAGCCGTGTCTCTCGACCAGCTCAACCGTTTCTGCCGCGACGCCGACTTACCACCGCCCGTGCCGACGACGGGAACTGACGAAGAGAAGCTCGTCGCGGCGAAGGAGGATGTGATTATGCAGGTGCTAGGGATAACGGAACCGCAACGCATCCAGAAAGCCGCCGCTGCCGCCAAGGCAATATTTGGCCCTCAAAATCCCTAACCACTAATACCGATGGCAAAGACATTTGATCTCAAAGGAGAGTTCACACTCCAAAAGCTTCTCGACGAACTTCGCAGCATCGAACAGAACCAGTTTGAAGTGCTGCAGTTCGAGGCTCTGGAGTTTGAAGGGACAAAGTTCAATCAGGCAACAGCCAAGCTCAGAGAAGCCAATGCAACTTTGGAACCGTTGCAAATTCGCGAATTACCCGAGGGACCGGCGACAATCGACGACATTGCCAACGATGGGGAGACGATTGTCGATTACGCGGATATCTTTGTGGAAGGCGAACTCAAGCCGCTGGTGTTATATCGGAAAGATCCAGCGTTTGTGCCCACTGCTGGCTTTAAGACAATCAGCGGCGCGATCTCAACCTTCGGTGGGCCGCGTGACAGTGGAGTCAGGCCTAACGAAGGACTAGCTCTAATTATGCCCTCGATGGTTGGCCAGTTTCAAGAATTCTTCCTTGCTGTTCAACCTCCGGGAACAACAGGCTTGGCGCGGCGCTTGAACAATCTAGGCTCACGTTATATCGCCTGCCGATGGGTGCCGGAAACTCCCTATGACTTTCTGCGCAAGACGAAGGTGCTGGTGTCGTTTGGCTCGAAGGAATTCGAGGCGCAGCCCGTCGATTGGGGCCCGAACGCGAAGACGGGCCGCATAGCAGATCTTTCTGACAAGCTGGCCGCAGACCTCGGCGTGGAAACAGACAAGCAAGTCGTGACGGTAAAAATCCCGCTCTTCGGCGGAAAGCCGAACCTCGCTGCGGTCGCCGCGATGGCTGTTCCCGTGCCTGCTGGAACAAGTGAGGCTCAGGGCCGCTACGACGCGCGCTCCACGGCCAATATCAGCACGTTGCAAAACGATTTTGGCGCCAAGGTGACCCAGTGGCTTACAAAATGCCGCAAGCGTGGTCTTAACCCGCTCATCCACTTTGGCTCGCGGACTGTGGCGGAACAGGAAACACTTTTCGAGAAATTCCAGCTTGGCGGTCCCAAGGCGGTCATGCCACAGCGCAGTTATCACTGCTACGGACGTGCCATCGACTGGGTTAACATCCGCGATGCCAACGCAGGAGAGAAAGGCTTGGCTTGGAATGACGACGAAGCCTACGCGAACGGCACCAACATCGGCGCGGCCTTCGGTCTGGCGGGTATCGGTGCATCCGATAACGACCACTTGCAGGACGCAAACTTTGCGAGTGCCTCGGATTTGCCGCACACTGAGTTCGGCAATTTTCCGAAACCCGCTCTGATGTAAGCCAAAATTTTCGCTGTGAAACGAACATGCTTGCACGGAAAGCTTCGGACCAAAATGGCCAGAATCGCAGCTGTATGGAAAAGGACGGCCCAACAGCTGATCAGCTGCGAAAACCCGCATTAGCTTCAGCCGAAGAGAAATCGCAATCAGTGATCGACTTGACGTTCGCGTTGGACAAGTTCCTTGGGACAGACGGGAGCGCGAAGGTGCAGTTTCGAATTGTCGTTTAAGAAATGAGAGCGCTAGTTCTCGTTCTTCTGGAACCAGGGGCACTTTACTCGACCTGTCCTTGGGATGATGCCGGACACCTACCGGTTGCCGAAATAGCGTACGACCGGTTTTCTTCCGGGCTCCAGCCGAAGCTGCAAGGCGCGCTCGCTGGATTAAAGAGTGTAGCCATACTTATGGCACCATCATCAACGCGGCTTGTTACATGGATGATCTTTGTCGGTTCAAGCATAGTTACCTTGCTCTGGATGAAGCGCCAAACGCAAACTCAGTCACTCTTTCCAGCGTTAGCAAAAACGAATCAAATCGCCTGCAAACAAATCGTGCTCGCAGGTTATCGGCACCGTGTTGACTCGTGTCGGGATAGGAGGAAAAAGCGGTGGCTATACTGGCGTAACTTTGACTAATAAACATATGAGCATTCCTACCATCCTCGACAATCTAATAGCAATGGCTGTCGTCTTATTAATCCTGAGCCTGGTCGTGCAATCGATCCAATCGGGCCTCAAAAAACTGCTTAAGATCAAGTCGCGACAAATCGAAGATTCTCTGATCGATCTTTTCGAGCACGTGCTGAACAAACCCCCCGGTTCAGAGTCTTTCCTTCAACAATCTCCTATTCTGCGAATCGTGTTTCGGCGAAAGCATCCCTCGGAGCCCTCTGATCCGCAGGTGAAGCATCTCTATGACGATGTTTTGAAGAAATTCCGCGAGCTCGGTCGCGTCGCTCAGTCGGGCAAACCCATGCTCAATTCTTTGTCGAAGGAGGACTTGCTGAAGGTGCTGGAAAAAATCGCGCCGAACGCTCTGACGCCCCAGTTGACGACGAGTCTACAGGCGGTTTCCGACCAGATCACCGTTGTGCGGAAGACACTGCAGAGCATTATTCCCGATCAACTCCCCGGAGACACCAGCGCAAAGTTTTCGGACATCCAAGCCACCCTTTTGCCGCTGCTGAATGATTTTAATGCGATTGTCACCGGGACTTCTATAAAGCCTGACGTGTTAATCGGCGACGTGATCAATCTGCGACAGCTAAAGCTTCAGGACGCGGTTTCCGTCCTCGGCGAAGTCCAAGCGAAGATTGAAAAAGACCTAGCAGCAGCACGCGCCGCTGCAACGCCTGGCGGCGCCCCATCAACTGCTGCGAGCTCGCTGGCCGACGCTTCGATTCCGACGCTGCAAAAGCTGGCCGGCGATTTCAATTCCGTGGCACAGGCAATCACGAATCTCCGGACGGAGTTCGATTCTGCAATCGCGCCCCTGCGCGGCAAACTGAAGGAAGTAGAATCCTGGTTCGACACGGTGATGCAGAGTTTCGATGAACGCTATGCCCGAGGGATGAAGACTTGGGCCATCGTGATCAGCCTCGGCGTGGTAGTGCTCCTGAAACGCAAATTTCTTTACGATCTATCAAAAAATCAGCACGAATGAAGTAGCCCGAAACAGCCTTCTTCAAAGCCAAGCAAAGCTGAATGAGCTAAAGGAGGCTGCGGCTAAAGATAAGCCAGTCGAGGCACAGAGCTTGGGTGCTATTATCAAAGAGACAAGCGGTCAAGTAAACCAGGAAACCGCCGCGTATGCCGCGTTTGGATTCCAACCCCTGAAGCGGCAGCAGGTAAGCGATTGGGTGGGGGGGAAGGGCTCGTGGTCGGTGGGATGGTGCGACCGTTTTGCTCACATGGCAAAGATTGCGGCTGGATGGATGTTGATGACTCTTTTGCTCAGTGTAGGGGCACCGTTCTGGGAAGACGCACTCGAGTCTCTGTTCGGCCTGAAGAGTCTGCTTCGTACCGGCAGCGAAACTAGAAACATTGAACGCAAGAGCGGCGCCGGCCAGCCGAAGACATGAGCTAAATCAGCTTTCAAAGGAGAAGGTTCGGCTGTGGATATTCATATTCACTCAGGCGGACCGGGATCGACGTCGGGAGTTTTTCGGCTCGCTGCCAGGTCATCCAATCTCCGGAAGGCTACTTCCAGGGAACGTGGTTTAAATTTTTCGATCCGCTAGCCGAAGCGATGCACCATTACGGGCAAGACACGGTTCCTTACAAATTATTATCTGTAGAGGACTTGAAATAATCTTCCCACCACGACTGCATCTGCGGATGCGGCGCCAGCCGGCGAAACAAGACATTCGGAGCTGCGCTGCGCATGTAAAGGTTGGAGACGATTAAACGCGATCGCTAGAATGTTTGTGGCGGTCTTTGAGCGTGAGTTCGGCAATGCCGGATTTGTCGAGGTCGCCGAGGCCTTCGGTGATCATGCGATCATATTGTTCCTTCGTTGCGCGCCAGCCACACAACCCCCATTCCGCCTCGGCCGAGCCACCTTGACGAGGGTGTAACGGCGAACACGACTTACCGCCGGCGGCATCCATCGCCGTGTCGAAACGACAACCTGGCAGTCTCCCTCCCGCGCGTAGGGACCCGCACTTTTAGCAGATTCTGGTTACACTGTTCACGGCCCCTTTCCTTGGGCAGAGCGTTCAGAACGCAGCGTCAGGCCTGAGAGAGTCCGGGGGATCAATCATGCTGGCAGATTAGCCGTTCTTGGAGCGCTAAAAAGCTTCAACCGAGGGCGGTGTCTCCAGCGACCAACCCCAAGCTCTGGAGTGCTCGGAAGATACTTTCCGTGTTCGGTTACTTTTGATTATGTTTCGGCATGCGCGTGCCCCCAGAGGAAGGTGCCTGGCTGGAAGCAGCCGATGGCAAACGCCATGCGATCAAACGCAGTTGTTCCATAGGACGATCCGGTGCTAGCACAGTTGTGTTGGAGTCGCCGAAAGTGTCGCGCCGGCATGCGTTGATTCATCTACAAAATATTGGCGAGCTTTGGCTGATTGATTTCGGCAGTAGCAACGGAACATTTTTGAACAAGCGGCGAATTCATCACCCGGTTCGACTAAACGATGGTGATCAAATCACGATCGGCGATCAGGTTTTCAAGGTCCGAGACCCTGTCCTCATTTCGAAGGAGTACAAAACGGATGTGATGCAAGGTACGGCGCGCGAGATCGAGACTGTTCCGTGCTGGCTTCTCGTCTCAGACATTCGCGGTTTTACGCCGCTCAGCCGCCAAATGCAGAGTCAGGACCTGGACGTTTTTGTAGGAGCGTGGATTCTGAACTGTAAGGAGATTATCGAGAACCAGCACGGCATAATTAACAAATATCTTGGCGATGGTTTCCTTTCGTATTGGCGCGAAGCCCACACGAGTCCGGAGGAGATTGTTGCCGTAATTTCCGCGCTGAAAGAACTGCAACGAAAAGAAGGACCGGCGTTTCGGCTCGTCGTGCACTTTGGCGCAGTCGATATCGGTGGAGTCGCCTCAATGGGTGAAGAAAGTTTGATGGGTGGCGAGGTGAATCTGGTTTTTCGTCTGGAGAAGCTGGCGGGTTCGTTAGGCGAGCCCTGTTGTGTGAGTGAAACAGCGCGGACGAAACTACATGGACTCGTTAGCTCACGATTGCTTGGCGAATTCGAGTTGAAAGGTTTTGACGGCAAGTGTGCGTTCTTTGCCCTTTAGCTTGCCCTCGAACTTTCGGCTAGTAATCCGGGCGCAAATCTGTTCCTGGTGGTGAAGATGGAGGTGAGCAATGACACGAGCACGAAAAGAGTCAAAGTCCGCCTTATTCGTTATCTCATCCGCAAGGACGAAGAGTTGCCGGAGGGCGGTTAATGGCACCATGGTTGGGGGTTTAGGCATTTGATGATTTCTTTGCGCTCGGACGCGGGCTGCGGCACTGTTGGCCTTCAAAACGGTGAATCTCCAACAAACCCCCGCGGAGGCTAAGCCAGATCTCCCCCTGGAGATCGCGCACCTTTTGTTAATCGACGTCGTTGGTTATTCGAAATCGCTCGTCAACGAGCAAATCGAAGTTCTGCAAGAATTGAAACGGATCGTGCGAGGCACGGAATCTTTTCGCCTCGCCGAAGCAAAAGACAAACTCATTCGAGTGCCAACCGGTGACGGAATGGCGTTACTGTTTTTTCAGAGCCCGGAAGAGCCGGTACGATGCGCGCTCGACATCAGCAAGGCGTTGCTGGAGCATCCGCACATTCAGCTGCGCATGGGCATCCACAGCGGCCCGATCAATCGTGTCACGGATGTTAACGACACAACTAACATAGTCGGATCAGGGATAAATGTTGCGCAGCGGGTGCTGGACTGCGGCGATGCCGGACACATTCTTTTGTCGGCGCACGTCGCACAAGATTTGGCCGAGTACCGGCATTGGCAACTGTACTTGCACGATCTGGGTGAGTGCGAAGTGAAACACGGCCTGCGCCTGCACCTGTTCAATCTCCACAAGGATGGCCTCGGCAATCCTCAGCCTCCCGAAAAACTCAAGCCGCGAATGTGGAGGCAGGGATCGGTTCGACCAGTAACTCCACTGCGGTGGCCCAAGTTTGTTCTTGCAACGACGTTAATATTGTCGGTCGCCGCATTGGCCATCAGCGTTTGGATTTCTTTTCATCGGGAATCAAGACGCACTGCCGAAGTACCAAACGCGGGTGTTCTGGCATCGATTCCAGAAAAAAGCATAGCCGTGCTTCCATTCGAAAATTTTAGTACCGATAAGGAGAACGCTTTTTTCGCGGATGGCATCCACGACGAGGTTCTGACGTACCTCGCCAAAGTCGCCGACTTGAAAGTAATTAGTCGCACAAGCGTGATGCAGTACAAGAATGCGGCGATGCGCAATGTTCGCGAGATCGCCCAGCAACTCGGGGTGGCGAATGTATTGGAAGGAAGCGTTCAACGTTCGGGCAATCGGGTGCGCGTGACGGCACAGCTGATTGATGCGAGGACCGATACGCATGTTTGGGCAGAGCGGTACGACCGCGATTTAGCGGACGTATTCGCCATTCAGAGCGAGATTGCCAAGAAGATCGCGGACCAGCTTCAAGCGAAAATCTCCGTAAGCGAAAAGGCGGCGATCGAGAGAGCACCCACTACCGATCTGCTTGCCTACGATCTTTACCTGCGCGCCCAGGCGCTGTTCGCCGATACATCGGATGCTGTCCATGCACGGGAGAAGCTGCCTCAAGCAGCCCAACTTCTTGATGAAGCTCTCACGCGCGACCCGAACTTTTTGCAGGCTTGGTGTCTGCTGTCCAGAGTGCATAGCGTTGCCTATTTTCGAGGCCACGATCATACCCCGGCGCGCCTCGAACTGGCCAAGGCCGCCTTGGAACGCGCTATGCGCCTCCAACCGGACGCGGGTGAAGTTCACCTTGCTTTGGCGAATTACTACTATCACGGCTTTCGCGACTACAAGCGCGCCCGTGCCGAGTTGGCTAGTGCCAGAGAGACGCTGCCGAATAGTGCCGATGTATTCCTGTACACCGCTTTTATCGATCGACGCGAAGGCCGTTGGGAAGAAGCAACGCGCAATTTTGAGCGCGCAATTGAGCTGGACCCGCGCAACTTTTTCATTCTCCAGCAACTGGCTTTGGCCTACGCCTGGCAGCGTCGCTATGCCGACGAAGCCCGAGCCTACGACCGTGCGTTAACAATCGTGTCGGCCGATCCGAATACTCGCATTCAGCAGGCGCAGGTTGCGTTAGATTGGCAGGCCGACCTCAAACCCTTTCAGACTACGCTAGCGAGTTTGATGGCTGAAGATCCCAGCGTGGCGCTCGATATAGACACGCTTGTCCCTTCTCTTTGCGATCGGACGTGGGCTGCCGCAACCCGGATCCTGACAAACTATCCGCGCAAAGGTGCCGCGAACAATGGTGTCAACTACCCCTATGCATATTGGGAGGGGGTCCTTGCTCGCTGCCAGGATGATTCAGTCAAAGCGCGGGTCGCCTTTGCCGCCGCACGCACAGAAGTCCAAAAGATGGTGGACCAACAGCCGGATTTCGCGGCTGCTGTCAGTCTATTGGGAATGATCGACGCCGGTCTCGACAAAAAAGAAGACGCGCTAAGAGAGGGTCAACGCGCGTGCGAATTGCTGCCCATCTCCAAAGACGCCATCGACGGTACGTTTCTGGCCATTAACCTGGCGCAAATCTACGCTTGGATCGGCGACAAGGATCACGCGATAGAACAAATCGCGGCCCTAGAACGTGTTCCGAACCCGCTCAGCTACGGTCTTCTCAAACTTCACCCCGACTGGGACTCGCTGCGCGGCGACGCGCGTTTCGAGAAAATTGTCGCCTCGCTCGCACCGAAGTAGTGGGAAAACCAACTCCCGCTACATAGAGCACTGACTCGCGAATTCCGTCTATTTCGAGGTCTTTCTCGATCAGCGTGTCCTTGAGTGCCGCTGTGCAAAATGGCGCCAGCCCTAGCCACGTCGCCACCAGACAAAAAGTTTGGCACAGATGTCCAGCATCGAGAAGCACCACGCGATAAGCCCGAACGTGCTGATACTTCCACATCGTGCGCGGAAACACAGCCGTCATTAAAAATAAAGCAGCTGCGTTCTTAACGAAATGTTGGCGGGCGCAATACAGCCATGCCTTCTTACGCGACGTCTTTGTACTGATCGTCTCCAACTGGTGGGTCGCGGCCTGATAATGGTACAAGCCAGCTCTCAGACCTTTGACGCGCAACGCCATGAGATACACTTCTCCCGGATGCCGCGCACCGCCCGATGGGCTGGTTTTATGAAGTAACCGCCCGAATCTCCGCGTATGCAAATAACCATTGACTCCCCAAACCAACGAAAGCAGTTGGGACACCGTCTCGAGCGGCAACTGTTGTTTTGAGAATCGTCGATGCGTCTTCCGGTTCATCAGAACCCGGACGAATTCCGAATCAGGAAAAGTGCGACTCGGGAGTGGCGTTTTCGCCGCTCCCTTTACAGTCTTATAAATTTTAGGTTGTGGCGTTTTCGGCAGGATCGCCCTCAGGCGAGCGGAGCTCCAACTGCTGCGATCGACGTAGATTGCATCCTTCGTACAAAAATGAAAACTCCCTTGGGGCAGCCAAGCGGACCACTCGCTTGCGATCCGACTGTCCCGCTTCAGTTTCGGTGAGTCGTTCCGAAGCAAGAGTCCAAGCTTAACTAATTGAGCGAGCGTGGAACGCACGCTCCGCTGCGTGTATTCAGCGAAGTGTTTGACCGCTTCCTGGGAAGTTCGCCACCTGTCAAAGAACGCCAGAAGTTCGCAAGTAATCGGTTTCGCTGAAACAGTCCGTCGTGTGGCGAAATTATGAAAACACAGCTGACCATTCTGCCAGTAGGCGAACAAGCACCTGGCCCGTCGCAACCGGATGGTCCGCTGCCGCATTTCTTTCGGTTGATGCAGTATTCCTGAAGGACAGCATCAAAAAGGGCTTCCTGACCTATCGCGCCTTGTGCGGATCGCCCCTTATTGCTACGAGATTGGATCTAATCTCGTTCAGTTCCGCGTTAAGATCTTTAGCTTTAGGGTCCGCAAGAAGTTTATCTACCTTCGCGAGAGCTTTTCCTGCTTCGCCGTCAATTCTTTCTTTAGGAGTTTTTTCACTGTCATGCATTGTTGTTAATCCTTTCTTTTGAGCCCTCGGAGCCCATAGGAGTCCGATAGTTCACGTGTTTCGCCGAGCATATTTTGGAAAGCGACGCGATGTCAATGGTCGCGACGTACCACACTAAAACGCGAGCGATGGCAGCGGTAGTTGTGGACTTGAGTGTCGCCCCGCTAGCACTCGGGATCATCACATCCGATGGCGGGAATGTTTGTGGCGATCTTGGAACGTGAGCTGGGCGATGCCGGACTTGTCGAGTTCGCCCAATCCTTCCGCGATCATGCGGTCGTATTGTTCCTTTGTGGCGTGCGCGAGCGGCAGATTGAGACCAAGCTTGCGGGCGAGTGCAAGCGCGATCCCGCTGTCTTTGGCGGCGTGCGCGGCGGAGAAAAAGCAGCTGTGTTCTCGGTTTTGCATGTCTTCGCCGTCGGTTTCGAGCACGCGTGAGTTTGCACCGGTCTGCGAGAAAACTTCTCGCAACATCGTTAGATCGAGACCGAGCGCCGCACCGAGCGCGAGCCCTTCAGCCAAACCGGCGGTGTTGATGTTCATCACCATGTTCACCAGCGCTTTCACCTTGGCTGCTTCGCCAGACTTGCCGATATAGCGCACGACTGAACCGAGTTCCTTCAGAATCGGTTCAGCTTTAAGGAATGTCTTTTGATCTCCGCCGCACATCAGATAGAGCTTACCGTCGCGTGCCTGGGTAATGCTCGACGCCATGCATGCTTCGAGACTTTCCGCGCCGGCTTGATGCGCCAGCTTTTCGACATCGATCTCCACCCCCGGCGAGATTGTCTCGCAGTTAATGAATAATTTGCCTCTCGCATTTACGAGTAAGTTGTCACCAGATCCGGTAAAGATCTGATGCACCGCCTTGTCGTCCGTCACTACCGTGAAGATCACATCGGATGCTGCCGTGACTTCCGACAAATCCTGGCTTGCGGCGCAACCAACCTCGGCAGCAACAGATGTCGCTTTCGCGCGGTTTATATCGTACATCGCCGTAATCTGGAACTGCCGATCCTTTAG
>Ga0164301_10000395_pt1 | contig 12599 bp, 12 predicted proteins | sample Whisoiple_231_MG_FD_109711 | JGI IMG/M metagenome (GOLD analysis project Ga0164301, IMG submission 109711) | Unamended control soil microbial communities from upstate New York, USA - Whitman soil sample_231_MG | ecosystem: Environmental > Terrestrial > Soil > Agricultural land ... | reverse complement strand
GGCTGCTCGACCAGCCACTGGCCGGGCTTGATGCGAGCGGTCTGTCCGGCGGCGATCGTGCGCACCCGGCGCGGGTCTTTTTCCGCATCGCCTTCGCTGACCACGGCCGAGCCCTGGCGCACGGTGTAGGTGAGAGTGCCGGCGGCGATCCGCGAGATCTGCGTCCCGAGGTGGTGGTGCAGCGCCAGCTTCGCGCCGGGTTCGACCACCACCTTGCTGAGCACCATGGTCCGGCCCGGAGCGCCCTGCACCTTGTCGCTCCGGGCGAGAGCGGTACGGACCGCAGTCGGTTCCGAGGTACCGTCGGCGAAGGCGCCGGGGAGCAGAGCGCCAAGGACGAAGGCCGTGGCCACGATGGCGGCCAGCGCAAGGCGGGAATGGAGCGAAGTCGGCATGGCGGGCAGCCTAGGATCGCGGCCGGATGACTGAGGATTTACTCGATCTTGACCCGCTCCTTATGGGCACCCTCCACCCTCGGAGAAGAAAGCGACTTAGGAGGAGAAGATGCCCCAGTTATTAGTGGTTACGGACCTGCCGGAAGACGGAGGCAAGGTGGTCTACCGGGAGAGGATCGTGAGCAGCGACTTCGAGTCGCGCCACTTCACCGACCAGCTCGCCGAGCGACTCGACTGGGCCGTGAAAGACGCCAACGAGCTTTCCAGCCACGCGAAGGATCTGGCCGAGACCGAGGCGACGGCGGAGCGCCTGCCCTGACGCTCCGCCGCCATCCCTCTAGTCGATGTTGAGATTGTCAGGAGTGGTGATCGTGTAGGTGGCTGTCAGCTCCGCCGAGAGACCACACCCGAGCGAGGTGCTGAGCAGGGCGTCGACGTTGAGTTTCGCTGTCGCTCCCGTGCTTTTGCTGCCGGTGATCGACCCGACGTCTGCGCTCGAGAGTTTGAAGATGCAGTGCTCGTTGCTGCCGATCGAGCCGATGGAGGTTGTGAATTCGAAGCCGCTCCATGTGACTGTGCCGTTGCCCGTCGTGCCGTCGGCATCCCCAGACGCTGTGTGTATTTCGAGTTTCCCGACGTTCAGAACTTTGACTTCAGCGTTGGGGTTGAGGACGTTGACGCAATTGCCGAAGAAGAGACTCGACGGCGCCAGCGACGCTGTGACGCCGAGCCCATGGGCGGTGATACCTCCGCTCAGCGTCGATAGTCCGCATGTGATGCCGAATTTGCCTTCCGCAAACGTTTTGCGGTGAAGGATGACGTCGGTCGTTTCGGCGGTGAATCCGCCTGTGTAGCTCGCCCCTCCAGATGTGACCACGGTCGCCTGCGCGCTTCCCGCGAATGACGCAATGGAGGCCGCGACCAAGGCGATCAGCCCAAGTTTCCCTAGGTGCTTCATTTCTTCTCCTCGCTTCAGATAAATGCCGAAGCCAGGAGTTTCCGCCCCATCCCCCGTTTGATCAAGTTCTGTAGATCATTACCGCTCCAAGTCGTAATCGACCTGGGGAGGCAGCGACACTCGCCCGAACGCGCCCGACAGGATTTGAACCTGTGACCTTCGGTTTCGTAGACCGGAAAGGTTTGCTCTGAGGACGCTCTAGCAAGCCAAACTCGCCCCGGAAGACAGCGAAGGGACCGTCCAAGGGACCGAAAATCGGCTGACTTACGAGAAGAGTTCCGCTAGGCCTCCCCTTCCTGCCGTTCGCGCTCTGCGAGGAAGTCGTCGAGTTGGTCGCTTGCGCGCTCAAGCTCGCCCGGAAGAACGTGGGTGTAGCGGCGCAGGGTGATTGGCGCCGCATCGGGGTGGAGATGGCGACCCGGCGCCTTGTGACCCATGAAAACCGAGGCGACCTTTGGCGAGACGCCTGCATGGTCGAGCCAGGTGGCCGCCGTGTGACGGGAGTCCTGCAGACCGATTGGATCGAGACCAGAGACTTCCCACATTCGGAAGACGCGCTTCTGGAGCTGATCGAGCGAGATCATGCCCGAGCGGGATTTTTTTCGCGGCGGACAGACTCGCCCTTCCGTCGGTCTGCGCTGCCTCACCCACTCTGCCTCCAGCCGCTTTCGCAACGGTCTAGCAATGGGCACGACTCTCCTCGCGGCCATCGACTTCTGGGCATCGTCGTCATCGGCGAGCAAGAGCACTTCGCCGGAGAGATCGACCTGCGGCCAATCCAGAGCACGTATCTCCTGCGAGCGGGCTGTGCCGTAGGCGGCGAGGGCAAACGGCAGGGCGTCCTGTGGCGCCAGCCGGCCGATCAGACGTGCGAACTCTCCCGGCCTGGCGACCCGATCGCGTTCTTTCGAATCGCATGCCGGCAGTTGGATCAGAGACGCGGGATCCTCGGAGGCGATCTCGCGGTTGATCGCCCATCTATATAAAGAGCGGGCAGCGTTGATGATCGACGAGATCCGAGAACTTGAGAGCCCTTCGCGTCGGAACTCGTCAACGGCTCTTTGAAAATGGCCCTGGCTGAGGCCATCAAGGAGTTCGAGGCGAATTCCGTCCGGCACCTTTTCAACGAGGAGTTGAGGTCGATGATCGCCTTGCGCTTGTACGGTCTGCCCCACTTCGTCAAGGCAACGCCCTCTCTGCAGTCGACGATGAACTGGACATGCGCCTCCGCGAGCCTGACGCGGTTAGGCAACTTTGGTCTTCCTCCCCGAATGATCCCGCGATTTATCCAGTCCTCGAGCTCGCACCGTCGGTAAAGCTTCAGCTGACCCGATCTGACGCAGGGCATTTCCGCCTGGACGTGGCGCTGGAAATGGCTGAGGCTCATTCTCAGGGACCTGGCCGCCTCGGCGCGGGACATCAGCAATGGCTGCATGACACGTCTCCTTCGGCGCCACCGCTGCCTTCTACCTGCCTTGCGTGACGCTAGCGAGCAATCGCCCGGGGCTCCACAGCGCATTGCGCGCAGGGGCGTGGCATCGCGAGGACCGCATCCAGCCGCGGAAAGATGGTCAACGCTCGATAACTGGCATTACGTAGACAGGGTTGCGGTAGCACGGACAGGGGTGTCTCTCTCCCTGCAAGGGCATGCACGGGCACCTATGTCGGATTGGAAAATGGCGGTCGTATATTAGGTATGGGGTCGTTTTCCCGGCTCCACAGGCAGCCACCCCACAGCCCCCTTGGGAGAAAGATGACTCGCGCGGCAATCTTCGACCTCGACGACACCCTGCTCGACTCTCGGGCCCTTTTCGAGGCGCGGGAGAAAAGGGATTGGGGCGCGGTGATGGCGGGGCTCGACTCAGTGGTGCCCTTCGAGGTCGCCGATGGTCAGCCCGAGGTCACCGCAATGCCGAAAGCCGCCCGAGATCGCGGCCTCGCGGTCGGTGTCTTTACCCACAGTCCCCAGCCCTACGCAGACGCGCTGCTGCAACGCTATGGCATCAAAGTCGACGAGATGGTCACGGGCTCCGATCGCCTGCCTGCGAAGCCCGACCCCACCGGCCTCATCACCGTCGCGCGAGCGCTCCAGATCGATCCTGGCGAGTGCGTCTACATCGGCGACAGCGTTGGCGACTTCGGTGCCGCGGCTGCGGCGGGGATGAAGTCGATCGGGGTGTGCTGGGACAAACGGGCGCCGAAGTCCTGGCGCTACGGCTGGCCCGACATTGCCGTCGATCGGCCGAGCCGCCTTATCGAGGCCCTCGAGGAAGGCATCGGACTCGCTCCCCTCGGCGAGGCGACCGCTGCTGATGAAGAGCCCGTCCCCCACTGGGGCTCACTGCTGCAGCTCGGCGGCTTCACCCTGGGGCTAGGGCGCTACTTCCCTTGGAGCGACCGCCGCTACCCCAATCACCCGCTCTCCCGCCTGATCATCGACTCCAAGGACGACCCAGCTCGACGAGAGGATCTGGCAGAGGCCTTCGGCGCGATGGAGGCGCTTCGCTTCACTAATCCGCCGGCGCTCGTCGCATCGGTCCCCCCCGCCCCCGAGGACACTGTTGACCGTTTCACTGCGGCGCGAGCCGCCCTCGCCGAGGTCTTCGAGGCAAGGGATGGCGATGGCCTCCTGCGGATGAAATTTGCGGTGGAGGACTACAAGCACATCTCCCGAGAGTCCCGAGCGGCCAAGAACCGCGACCGCTTCGAGGTCACCGACGAGCTCGACGGCGAGCGGATCATCCTGATCGACGACGTGATCACCACCGGCTCTCAAGCGGAAGCTTGCCGGACGGCACTGAAGGCGGCCGGCTCAGGCGGGGTGACGATCCTCGCCGCCGGCGTCGCCCAGGACAGCCTTCCCGAACCCTGCCCTGCCTGCGGTGAGAACTACGGCGGGCGGATAAAGGTCAAGGTCAACAGCTACACCGGCGAGCAGTTCCGCGGCTGCAGTCGCTACTGGCAGGGATGCAGCTGGTCTGAAGACCTCTAGCTCAGTCCGGTACGGCGAACAGGGGTGCCTGGGCTTCGGCAGGGTCGCCTTCTTCGTACTCAGACGGATTCAAAGGCGGATCGATCACCGGCCACCAGCGCTCGGAAGGAACGGTCTGGGGATCGGTCTCGATCACCTGCCGCAGAGCCTCCATCACTTGATCAAGGTTGTCTTTCCTGATCGGGCGCGCGAGCGGCTCGCTGCCGAGTCGACGACAGAGCGGCTCGGCGTCCTTCCACGCCGGCAGTTTTTCCCAAAGGCGGTTTGCCGGGGTCTCCAGCAGGATGCGAAGGCCACGGTTTTTCTCGTTGTCGGTATGTGGCTCGGGGCAGAAAACCGGGCGGCCCTGGGCCGCTGCGTGGCGAACGGTGTGCATGGTGCCGCCGACGATGCCGGTTTGGACCACCACTACCGCCGCAGAGAGACCGGTCTGGATCCTGTTTCGTCGCACGAAGTTGGCGCGCGCCGGAGGGGCGCCCCAGCGCTGCTCGCTGACTAGGGCCCCGTCGCAGTCGACGATCGCCCTGGCCATCTCCTCGTGCTGTTTAGGGTAGATCCGATCGAGTCCTCCGGCGAGGACCGCAACGGTGGTGGCATGGTGTTTTAGCGCCGCGCCGTGGGCGATCCCGTCGATCCCCAGGGCCAAGCCGCTGACCACCACCCAATTCTCCGCGGCAAGGGCAGTCACGATCTGTTCGGTCGCGCTGCAACCGAACTCGGTCGGCTCGCGGGTTCCGACGACCGCCACGACTCGCTCCGTGCCGAGCGCTTGAAGCGCGCCATGGAAAAAGAGGACAAGAGGGGGATCCTGAATCCCGCGCAGACGGGCCGGATAGTCGGCGTCGAAGATCGAGATCGCCTTAACTCCGCTCTCCGCACAGCGGTCTATTTCGTTCTGCGCCTCTTCAAGAAGACTGTCCCAATTCAGAGACCGCTTGGCTAGGAGAGGCTCGAGTTGATCGCTAAAGGAGGCAGCCTTAAGCGCGGTCTTCGGACCAACGCCCCTCAGCGACTGAAGCGCCAACAGCCCGGCTGCGCTCTGCAGGGACCCGAGATCGCCCATAGAGCCAGCCGATGACGATCTAGTAGTCATTGCCATTCAGGATATGCAATCCACGCATCCTGGCTTCTGATTGTCAACAGGCACGCCGGTCCGCCACTAATGGCCATACCGTCGTCCCTCCACCGGACAGAATCCGCAAGGGCAATCTCATCCGAAGCAAATGGCATCGTGGCGCTCAATAGGGAATCTGTAGCCGAAGGTCGCGTCCGTGGCACACGAGTGGCGCTGATCTGGGGTGCTTGGGGGCGGCAACGTCCGAGGCAGGGGCGAAACTGCTGGGTCCTACAAAAGGGCTTCCATGCGCGAACACAAACTTGCCCCCGACAGCGAGCTAAGCGCCCAGAAGGGCATCAACCTGATCGAGGAAGTTCTTCTCGAGATGGGGTTCTTGTGGCACGTAGCTGGGCCGTTCGATCATGGAATCGACGGACGTATTGAGCTACGTGACGCCAAAGCGAAGCTGCCCTTGAACAGATTGCTCGGCGTGCAAAGCAAGGCTTGGGGGAAGTTCGTCGAAGAGGATGAGCAGGGCTTCTCCTTCCTTTGCGATCCGGCCGATATCGACTACTGGATGAGGTCTGAGAGCCCCGTCTTGCTCGTCTGCTCCCACCCTGATGAGCGCCTCGCCTGGTTTGTATGTGTCACGGATTTGTTCTCGGATGCCGAGGTGCGTGCCAAGCGCCGTGTCCGCTTTGACAAGAACAAGGATCGCTTCGATGCCTCTAAGGCGGCGGAGCTCCTCCAGCTCGGCGCGCGTCGCGACCCTGTCGTCCCTCGGAGGCCACCGGCACCCCCGGAGGTGCTGGTGAGCAACCTGCTTCCGATCCAACACGGCCAGTGGATCTGGCGAGCTCCGAGCGAGTGCCGAGACCATCAAGACGTCCAAGCCCTCTACGAGGCAGCCGGCGGCAGGCGCGCCAGTGACTACCTCCTGCGCGGCGGGCACCTCTACTCGCTTCGTGATCCGCGTGAGTGCGGGCTGCGGCACCTTTGCGACGTCGATCAAGTGACGAGCTTCGCCGCGAGCGATTGGGCGCAGTCCGACGACGCCGCCCTGGTTCGACAATGGGTCGAGCTCCTGCGACGGTCCCTCCTGCACCAGACCAAGCACGAGCTGCAGTGGCAGCCGGCTCGGCGGCTCTTCTACTTCCCCGCCTCCGAGCCGTTAAAGGAGCGCCATATCGAAGGGCCGACCGGCAAACGCACCGTCGTCAAGGTCAAGCACTACATCGACAGGAAGAGCGGAAAGGAGCGGCTGAAGTACGTTCGCCATCAGGCCTTTCGGCCCGGCTTCGTGGAGGCCGATGGGGTCTGGCACCTCGAGATCGAGCCGGATTACTACTTCACCCGTGACGGAGAGCGAGAAAGCGCTTTCGCCGACGAGTATCTGGCCGGGATCAAACGGCTGGACAAAAACACGGCGGTCCTCGGCCACCTCCGCATGTGGGAGCACCTCCTCTCTCGGCCGCCCTCGCTGCTCAGCAACGAGCCGCCTCTTTTGGGGTTCGGGAAGCTGGTGACGGTCGAAGTCGAGGTCGGCATCGACGACGCGTTGTGGCGAGGTCGAGAAAATCGCGACGCTGATGCGCTGCCGGGCCAAGAGGAACTTGCAGCGTGAGGGCCACTCTCCTAGAGGAGCCTTCGCTGGAGTTCGCCTCCGGCAGCCGCCATCAGGATCCTCGCTTCGGGATCGCCCAGTACGGACCCGTCGACCTTGAGTCCCCGAGCGCCCCGAGAGCGATCACGATCGGCCTGATCGCCGACCAGCAAGGTCTGTCCAATCTGCAGGAGTGGCTGGAGTCCTGTCGCGACCCGATCGCCCCTAAGAGCACCGACCGGCCTGGCCTTTGGCCGGAATTCCCCGGCTTCGCTTCCACCCGCGGCTTTCAGTCCGAACTCGTCTTCGACCCGCGGCTGCAACGGCCGATCGCCAAACGCTCAATCAAGGAGCTAGAGGCCCTGAAGCCGGCAGCCCGCGCAGATCGCGCGGCAGACATCTACCTTCGCGAGCTCGAGACCTTGGTGCAGGAGGGACGCCCCGACGTCGTCATATGCCAGATCCCCGATGCCCTTGAGGACATAGACACGCCACCTGTCGTTGTTGCCGACGGTCCCTCCGAGACTGGCGCGGTAGGACATGCCGAGGAGAACCGTCCGGTTGCTTTCCATGACCTGCTGAAGGCGCGAGCCATGAAGTTGCGGGTGCCGCTGCAGCTGATCCGGGCCGGTACCTACGACCCGAGCAAAGTCCGCAAACAAAAACGGCGAACCTGGAAACGACGTGGCCGCCAGGACGATGCCACGATCGCCTGGAACTTCTTCACCGCCCTTTACTACAAGGCAGGCGGCACGCCTTGGCGGATGGTCCGAGCTGCGAGCGACCTCGAGGTCTGCTTCGTCGGCGTTTCCTTCTTCCGAACTCCCAACTCCGATACGCCGGCGACCAGCTTCGCTCAGATCTACAACCAGCGGGGAGACGGTGTGGTGGTCCGTGGCGGCCCGGCTCAGCGCTCGACCAGGGACCGCCAACTGCACCTGAGCCGCGAGGATGCCTACGAGGCTCTGAAGCAGGCTCTCATGGCCTACCGCGCCGAGCATCGCCATCTACCGGCGCGGATCATCGTCCACAAGACCTCAGTCTTCGACGCTGAGGAGCACGAAGGGATGAGCAAAGCGGCCGAGGACCTCGGCTTGGATTGCTGTGAGTTGGTCTGGATCACGAATCCGACCACTCGTCTCTTTCGCGACGGATATCACCCTCCACGTCGCGGCACCCTGCTCGAAGTGGCGCCTGACCACGGCGTCCTGTACACCCGCGGCAGCGTCGAGTGGTATGGGACCTATCCTGGCATGTACGTGCCAAAACCGATCGCGCTAAGGGCATCTCATATCGAGCGTCGCCTCTCCGATGTTGCTCAAGAGGTGATGGCTCTGACGAAGATGAACTGGAACTCGACTCGCTTCGACGGTCGGCTGCCTGTAAGCATGCGCACTGCCCGCCACGTCGCTGACATCATCAAGCACCTCCCGGCCAACGCACCGGTCGAGCCGATGTACGCGTATTACATGTAGTGGGTAGAGCCCCGCTGAGCGCTGCGGCGAGTGCCACAGCCCCAAACCCGCTAGCTCTTACGACTACTTTCCTTCGAGGGTTTTCATCGCGTCGTTGATCGTGGTCGGATCCGATCCGTTTTGCGTTGGCAGGTCGACACGCTCCTCGAGGTCCTCGCGACCGCCGACCAGGGTCATCCCGTGGGCAAAGGTGACGCGGAACCCGGCGATCTTCCTGTCGATTAGGCCGGTGTCCTTCGGGACGACATTCGCGGGCTCGATGCCCTCGTCGCGGACCCGCTGGCGCAGCCTCGGTTGATCGCCCAGGTCGATAGCCCGCTGGATGAACGTCTCGGGGCGGAGGTCTTCTTCTGGCTCCTCGAGAAACGCCTGGACGGCGATCTGATAGCGACCCTTCTTCTCCGGGGAGGCAACGTCTTCATTGATGAAGGTCTGCGTCGCATTCCAGAAGTCCTTCGTCGCCTTCTCGGCGCTGGCGCTCAGCTGGCAGCCAAGGAAATCGTGGAGAAAGAAGCGCGCAAGGCCGCGGCCCTCGGTACGACTTCGCTGATCATCAGAGGCGAGGCCCTGCATCGTCAGGGGGTTGCCAGCGTCGACCAGCTCGACAATGGCAGCCTTGAACACCCGCGTTTTACGGGTCAGCGTTAGGTCTTTCAGGAACTCCAGGTTGATGACGCGTTTAGCTCCTTCTTCGTCGATCACGACGTGGACGCCTACCTCGCGCTCGAGCTTCAAGATCGCGATCAGGTCCTGGCTGGCGGCGCGGGCGCGGATGACGGTTAGAAGCCCCGGCGAATTGGTCTTCTTCTGCAGGTCATAGAGGTGCATGGCCATCTGCTGGGAGGCAGCGACATGTCGCCCAGAATCGCTAAGGATCTCCGTCACGCCGTCGCGGACCACGGGCGGCAGATCAGGATCGACCTCGATCCGAATCCCGCGCCCCTGCAACGACTCCCTCAGCTTGTCGCGGAAGTAGGTCTCCAAATCGACATCGAGCGCGACCGGCGCTTCAGTGAGGGTGAGGGCCTCGCCCGTTTCAGGTCGGGGAACGTCGTGGATGACCGCATCAACTATCTCTAGATCTGACAGCTGAATCGTCATCGCCCGGGACCCTTGCCCTGGAGACAGACGCGGGCTCGCTCCAGATAGATGGTGCGGGCCTGCTTGAAAGCCGCGATCGCAGCGTCCTCATCTGAGCCTGCTCTAGGTGAGGCGAAGACATCGGCGAGCTCGTTCAAGCGATCGCGAGCCTCTTCGTAGGCGATCGCAACCGGGTCGTCGGCGGCGACTCTAAGCAGAAGCCGCTCGTAGGTGGCATGCACATCTTCCGCCCAAGTATCAAGTCCGGGTTCATCTCCTCTTTTGGCTTTTCGCAGTCGCGTTGCTCCCGAGGCGAGGGAGGCCGCGGCGGAGTCAAGAAGCGCGGCGAGGTCATCGTGTTCCTTCTCCGCGTGGGCGTGCCGGTGATCGTCTTTTTGCCGCGAGCGGGCCCAGTACGCCGCGAAACCTGGCCCGATCACCCCCGAGACCGCGATGCCGACAATCGAGATCGCGGCGGTATCGCTTATGGCGAGGGGCAGCATTCAATCTGATGATTCGCGGGGTGGCCGGGCATGGGCCTCATTGGTACGCGAGAGGAGTTAATCGAAAAACTCATCGGGTTGATGCACCAAAAGCTGAATGTCAATCAAAACGCCGCGCTATGCGACGGGAGGTTCCCTTCAATCCTGCCTTAAAGCCACGGAATGGGCTTGGAGCCGGGAAAACCACTTCGTGTGACGGGTCTGTGATTCTCAGATCATGCTCATTCGGATCGACGAGTCCGGCGACTTCGACTTCCGCGCCCGCAGTCGGTTTTGGGTGGGCGCGATAGCAAGCGTGATCATCCCAGACCGGCGTCGCTTGACCGTCGAGGAATTCGTCGCCGAGAAGAAACTCCAGTGGGGCATGGAAGCCGAGCTCAAGGCAGGCGACATGGAGCAGAGGCAGCTGATGGAGATGGCCGCCTTTATGGAGAAGGAGAACCTGCCAATCGTCGGCGTCGTGACCGACTCCGAAATCTTCGACATCGCCGCGCAGCGACGCTGGCGGACAGAGCAATTCGCCCGTTTCGAGAAAGACGCCGCGCGCTCTCGCCGTGCGGCGGAGGACCCGGACATTCATGCCCGTGTCGAGCGCATCCGTCGGCGCCTGCCCAACGAGCGCGTGATCAAGGCGCCGAACTTCCTCCAGTACTTCGTGCTCATGCCGTGGCTCTTGGCCCGCTCCTTCTCTGCGACGAACTTCTGGTTCCAAGATCTTCCCCCCGCCGAGGACTCATGGATCCTCGACATCGCGGTCGATCCTCGCCGAGGCGCCGACCCGGGCAAGCCGGTCAGCTTCTGCGCGACAGCGTCGATGCGATCTACGCGGGCAACCACAGCACCGCCCTCTTCATCCCACCTAAGTGGCCCCCGGACCATCCGTTCCTAGTCCGAAACGCGGACCCGGAGGTCGGCGTCGTCTCGCCGAGACAGCTTCTCGCCCAAGGAATACAGACGCCCGAGTCGCACTCCGACGCAGGTCTCCAGCTTGCCGACTTCGCCGCCCACGCGATCCACTCCGTGGTCCGCGACGGGGATGATGAGGCGATGGCCGTATGGAGGAGGCTCCAACCTTCAATGGTGAATACGGACGAGGGCTGGCCGTTGAAGGTCTGGGGGGCCTACGACGAACCCGCCAGCGCCACGGCCGAAGAACGCTATCTACGGCTGCTGTAGCTGCCCCCAACGCCCGATAACCGCCTCTTATGGAAAGCTCCAGACTGCGGGCGGCCGATGTTCATGCCAAAGCAGTGCGCCCTCAAGCTGGTTGCCGAGGGCAAGGAGCACGGCCTCGCTGTTCTCATGACCGAGCAGCTGAACGCCAAGGGGGAGGCCATCCGGGTTAAAGCCGGCGGGGACGTTGAGACCGGGCCAGCCGAGGATGTTCCAGGGCCAGGCGTATGGGCAGGCGGCGACGATCCGCTTGTCGGTCTCCCAACTGCCAAGTCCTTCGCAGGCCCCGATCGGCAGTGGCGGCTGCGCGGTGGTCGGGGCGAGAATGACGTCGAAGCGCCGGAAGACCTTCCCGATGCGACGGCGCGCGACCTTCTCCGCGAGGTGGGCAGGGCCGAGCAGAGGACGAAAGGCGCGGCCGAGCCGGGCGGCATGGTGGGTGCGCGGGTCGAGCCGGGAACGGTCCGGCGCTCGCTCGGTCCATTCGCGGATCCCAATCATCGAGCGGGGCATGATGCTCGCGCCCGTCGCCAGGCCGTAGGGGACCTTGACCTCCTCGATGCCGTGCCCAAGACCTTCGAGGGCCTCGGCAACCGATTCGACCGCCGCCCGGACCTCCGGGTCGAGCTGTGCGGGTGAGCCGCTGAACGGGACGTTGAAGGCGAGCCCTATCCGCAGGCGGCCCGGATCGCGGTTCGCGGCGGCGGCAAATGGCTCACTCGGCGCCGGCGGACAGTGCCGGTCGCCGGCGACATTGCCGGTCAGCACGTCCAGCAGGAGAGCAGCGTCGCCCACCGTGCGGGCCAGCGGCCCGTAGGAGGTGAGCCCGTTGAAGGACTCCGGCGCCGGCCAGGTCGAGACCCGCCCCCGCTGGGGCTTCAACCCGACCAGGTGGGTCCAGGCGGCGGGGATGCGAACCGAGCCCGCGCCGTCGGAGCCGACCGCGGCCGGCAGCAGTCCGGCCGCGACGGCCGCCGCCGAACCGCCCGAGGACCCACCGGGACTGTGGTCCCGGCTCCAGGGGTTGCGGGTCGCACCGAAGGCGGGGCCCTCGGTGAACGGCCACTGGCCGATCTCCGGCGTGTTGGTCTTGCCGACGATCACCGCTCCGGCCGCCCGCAGGCGCCGCGCCACCTCTCCGTCCTCCCGGCAGGGCTCGAACTCGCCTGCGCAACCGAAGGCGGTCGGCTCGCCGGCCAGGTCCATGTCGTCCTTGACTGCGATCGGCACCCCCAGAAGCGGCAGGCGCTGACCTGTCGCCAGCCTGCGCTCCGCCTCCAGGGCCTCCGCCCGAGCCGCCTCGGCGCTCAGCAGCCGGAAGGCATTGAGCGAAGGCTGCGAGGCCTCGATGCGCACCATGGTC
>Ga0164301_10000389_pt1 | contig 12657 bp, 9 predicted proteins | sample Whisoiple_231_MG_FD_109711 | JGI IMG/M metagenome (GOLD analysis project Ga0164301, IMG submission 109711) | Unamended control soil microbial communities from upstate New York, USA - Whitman soil sample_231_MG | ecosystem: Environmental > Terrestrial > Soil > Agricultural land ... | reverse complement strand
ACCGTCGGCCCCGAGCAGGAGTACTTCCTGATCGACGAGCAGTACTTCTTCGAGCGGCCCGACCTGATCGCCACCGGCCGCACCCTGTTCGGCGCCAAGCCGCCGAAGGGCCACGAGCTCGACGACCACTACTTCGGCTCGATCCCCGAGCGGGTGCTCGCCTTCATGCTGGAGTCGGAGCTGGAGATGCGCAAGCTCGGGATCCCGGTCAAGACCCGCCACAACGAGGTCGCGCCGGCCCAGTACGAGATCGCGCCGATCTTCGAGAACTCGAACGTCGGCTCCGACCACCAGCAGCTGCTGATGCAGACGCTGGAGAACGTCGCCCGCCGCTACGGCCTCGTCTGCCTCCTGCACGAGAAGCCGTTCGCCGGCGTCAACGGCTCCGGCAAGCACAACAACTGGTCGATGGGGACCGATACCGGCGTCAACCTGCTCAACCCGGGCGACACGCCGGCGGACAACATCCACTTCCTGTTCTTCTGCGCCGCGGTGATCCAGGCGGTCAACAAGCACCAGGGCCTGCTGCGCGCCTCGGTCGCCAACATCGGCCAGGACCACCGGCTCGGAGCCAACGAGGCGCCGCCGGCGATCATCTCGATCTTCCTCGGCGCCGAGCTCGAAAAAGTGTTCGAGGCGATCGCGACCGGCGAAGGCGACCCCAACACGCCGGCCTCGTTCCTCGACCTCGGCACGCAGGTGCTGCCGCCGCTGCCGATGGACGGCGGCGACCGCAACCGGACCTCGCCGTTCGCCTTCACCGGCAACAAATTCGAGTTCCGGGCGCTGGGGTCGAGCATGTCGCTCGGCTTCCCGAACACGGTCCTGAACACGATCGCGGCCGAGGCGATCGACGAGCTCGCCGGCAAGCTGGAGGCGAAGCTCGACGGCGGCGAGGAGATGCCGCAGGCCGTGATCGAGATTGTCAAAGAGAGCTACCTGGCGAACAAACAGGTCTGCTTCAGCGGCGACAACTACTCCGAGGAGTGGCACGCCGAGGCCGAACAGCGCGGCCTGAAGAACCTGAAGACCACTCCCGATGCTCTGCCCGAGGTGCTCGCCGACGGCACCGTCGCGGCCTTCGAGAACTACAACGTGCTCTCGAAGGGAGAGCTCGAGTCCCGCTACGAGGTCTGGGTCGAGCAGTACGCGATCCGGGCGAACATCGAGGCGGAGGAGACCTTCTCGATCGCCCAGACGCTGATCCTGCCGGCCGGCCTGCGGCAGCTGGCGCTGATCTCCGCGGCGGGCGTCTCGGCCCTTGAGGGCGAGGTCCGCGAGCTGGTCGACGAGCTGGTCGCGGCGCTCGGCGACCTCAAGGAGGCAAACGCCTACCCGGACGACCTCGAGGGCCTCGACTGGGCCGAGTACGCCCGCGACAGCCAGCTCTCGGCGATGGCCAAGGTCCGCGAGGCCGCCGACAAGCTCGAGCGGGTCGTCGCCGACGACCTCTGGCCGCTGCCGAAGTACGAGGAGATGCTCTTCATCAAGTAGGGCTTCGCTAGCCGCGCGGCAGGACTCGCATCCGCAGTCCGCCGCGCGGTGAGAGCGTTGGCATTTGGCGGATCGTCACCGTGCGGCCCGGGAGCGCCTCGGCGCGCAGGCGCTGCAGCAGCTTGGTCGCCACCAGCTTCACCTCGGTCTGGCCGAAGCGCTTGCCGATGCAGATTCGGGAGCCGCCGCCGAAGGGGACGTAGGCGCCGCGGGGCAGCGCCGCCTTGCGCTCGCGGGTGAAGCGCTCGGGGATAAAGGCCTCGGGCTGGGGGAAGACCTCCGGCAGCCGGTGGCTGGCCCAGGAGCAGTAGTTGACGTAGGCGCCCTTGGGCACGGTGTAGCCGCCGAACTCGTACTCGCGGATCGCCCGCCGCGGGCCGATCCAGGCCGGTGGGTAGAGGCGCAGGACCTCGTCGAGGACCATGTCCAGGTAGGGCATCTCCTTTTCCAGCTGCAGCGCGGTCGGGCTGGCGCCGCCGAGCACCTCGTCCTGCTCGGCGTGCAGCCGCCGGGTCACCTCCGGGTGGCGCGCCAGCTCGTGCAGCATGAAGGTCAGGGTCGAAGTGGAGGTGTCGTGGCCGGCGAACATCAGGGTCATCACCTGGTCGCGGATCTCGGTGTCGGAGAACTCCTCGCCGCCGGCGCCGCGGGCGCCGACCAGGAGGCTGAGGATGTCGGTCCGGCCCGGGTCGGGGTGGGCGCGGCGGCGGGAGATCTCGCCGAAGACGATCTCGTCGAGGACCTTGCGGGAGGAAACCAGCTTGCGCCAGGGCGATCCCGGCCCCCGCAGCAGGCGTAGGCCGAAGTCGATCCCGTAGTAGCCGAGCGCGCCCTCGAAGTGCTCGGCCGCGGCGGCGCCCTTGCCGGCCTCGTCGGGATCGAGACCGAGCAGGGCCCGCATCGCGATCCGCATCGCCAGGTTCCGCATCCACTCGTAGACGTCGACCACCTCGCCGACCGGCAGCGCCGCGATCGCCTGGTCGGCCTCGATCGTCATCGCCTCGGTCATCGCCGCGATCTGCTCGCGGTGGAAGGCCGGCATCATGATCGCCCGGGCACGGTCGTGGTAGTCCTCGTCGACGGTGAGGAGGCCGTCGCCGAGCAGCGGGATCAGGTCGCCGAAGCTCGACTCCCGCCAGTGGAAACACTCGGGATGACCGACGGTGACGAAGTGGTTCGCCTCCGGGCCGAGCATGAAGACGACGCGCGAGTGCAGCAGCCGCAGGCTGAAGATCGGGCCGAACTCTTCGTAGGCGCCGAGCAGCAGCGGCAGCGGGTCGTGGGCGATCTGGTGGGTGCGGGCCCAGCTGAAGTCGGTGTGGCCGGGCGGGAACTTCCCCCTCCCCCGCCACTCGTCGGCAAAGTCGCCGACCACCCGGCGCACCGGGTTCCCCGACATCTCCGGGGGACGCGCGACCGGCGAGCTGGTGTCGACCGTGGCCATCTGCGGGATCGTAACTGGCTGGCTGGCCAAACCCTTCGCCTGTTCCTTTTCGTTGCTATGGACCGATAAGGAACAATCGAATGAATCGCTAGGTCGAGGTGGCCGCTAGCTGGCCGCAGGCGGCCTCGATGTCGCGGCCGCGCGTGAGCCGGACGGTGGCGGTGACCCGATGCTCGGCGAGGATCGCCCGGAAGCGCTCGATCCGCTCCGGAGAGGAGCCGTCGTAGGCGCCGGTCGGGTTGTAGGGGATCAGGTTGACCTTGTAGCCGCGCGGGTCGAGCAGCCCGGCCAGTTCGCGGGCGTGCTGGGGATGGTCGTTGACCCCGTCGAGCATCACGTACTCGACGAAGACCTTGCGGCGGCGGGCGGCGCGGTAGCGCTCGCAGGCGGCGAGCACCTCGGCGATCGGGTAGCGCTCGTTGACGGGCATGATCTGCGAGCGCAGGCCGTCGTTCGGCGCGTGCAGCGAGAGCGCCAGGGCGACCGGCATCTCGCACCCGGCGAGGCGGTCGATCCCCGGCACCCAGCCGACGGTGGAGATTGCGGTGCGGCGATGGGTGATGCCGAGGTCGGGCAGCAGCTCGCAGGCGGCGAGGACGTTGTCGACGTTCATCGTCGGCTCCCCCATCCCCATGAAGACGACGTGGTCGATCGCTTCGGTGCGGCGGAAGTGGAGCGCCTGGTCGAGGATCTCCCCGACCTCGAGGTTGCGGCCGAACTTCATCTGCCCGGTTGCGCAGAAGGTGCAGGTCAGCGGGCAGCCCGACTGCGAGGAGACGCAGACCGAGCGGCGGCCGTCGCGGTAGCGCATCAGCACCGCCTCGATCGGGCGCCCGTCGGCGGTGTGGAAGAGGGTCTTGACGGTGCCGTCGTCGGACTTCGCCTCGGCGGCGACGGTCAGGGTCGAGAGCGGCACCTCACCCTCCAGGCGCTGGCGCAGCGCCGCCGGCAGGTTGGTCATCTCCTCGTAGGAGCCCGCACCGCGCGCGACCCACTCCCACACCTGGCCGGCGCGGTAGGAGGGCTCCCCCGCCTCGGCGAGGGTTGCTGCGAGCAGCTCGAGGTCCATGCGGCGAGTCTAGGGAGCGGACGCAGTTGTCCCCGGTATCCGGGGACAACTGCGTCCGGTCATTCGTGGATCTTCTCGCCGCGCTCGAGCATTCCGACGAACTTCCGCAAGCGGCGCTCGCGGGTCTCCGGCTTCTTGGCGTCGTTCAGCCGGTAGATGACCGCGTAGCGGTTGGCGCTGTCGAGGCCGGCGAAGAACTCCGCGGCTGCCGGGCTGGCGTCGAGCTCGCGCTGCAGGTCCGCTGGGACCTTCGCGGTCCGCTGTCCCTCGTAAGCGGCGTCCCAGCGACCGTCGGCCTTTGCCGCCTCCACCTCGGCGAGCCCGGCGGGCCGCATCCGCCCGGCGGCGATCAGCGCTTCGGCCTTCTCGCGGTTGATCTTCGACCAGCGGCCCCGCGGCCGGCGCGGAGTGAACCTCTGCAGGAAGTACTCCTCGTCGAAGCCGCGCTTCTGGCTGTCGATCCAGCCGAAGCAGAGCGCCAGCTCCAGCGCCTCGGCGTAGGTGACGGTGCGCCGCTGCTTCCCCTTCTTCGCGATCTTTAGCCAGGCGCCGTCGCAGGAGGCGCCGTTCTCCTCCAGCCACGCCTCCAGGCCGTCCGGGTCGGCGAAAAGGTGAATCGGCAGCTCGTCGGCCATCGCGACGAGCCTACGCCGCTACAACCCGGCTGCGTCGGCGAGCAGGTCGACCTGATCCGGGTCGCTGGAGCTCGGGAAGAGGAAGAGCTCCTGGCAGCCGGCGTCGGCGAAGGCGGCGAGGTACTGCATGACCGTATCCGCGTCCTTGGCGGCGGAGCCGGCGATGAAGTTGGCGGTGTCCTCTCCGAGCCAGGCGTAGTAGTCGGTCAGGTAGGCCCTGGCGTCCTCCTCGGCCCGCTCACCGAGCGAGAAGTAGGCGAGGGCGGCGTTCTGCGGCTGCTCGGAGCGACCGGCCTCGCTCCAGGCGGCCTCGAACCCCTGCCGCCACTCGGCGAACTGGTCCGGCGGAGCGCCGGCGGCGATCCAGCCGTCGCCGAAGCGGGCGGCGCGCTTGAAGGAGGCCTCGACCGAGCCGCCGACCAGCACCCGCGGATGCGATGCGGTATCGGGGCCCATCTCCTCCCCTTTCCAGACCTCCCAGATGCGCTCGAGCATCGCGTCGAGGTCCTTGCCGCGGGAGCCGGTCTCGACCCCGGCGATCTCGTAGTCGTCGTCGCGGCCGCCGAGCCCGATGCCCAGCGTCAAACGGTGGCCGGAGATGGCGTGCACGCTGGCGGCCTGCTTGGCCAGCGCCACCGGGTTTTCGCGCAGCGGCCCGAGCAGCACCGTCGTCGCCAGGCCGATTCGCTCGGTCACCGCGGCGGCGGCGGCGAGCGCGGTCAGCGGCTCGAGGTTCGGGTAGGCGATGCGGTCGATCGTCCCCAGGCTCGAGAAGCCGCGCGCCTCGGCGCGCCGCGCCCACTCCGTCAGCTGCTGGCCGCTGGTGCCGGGCACGGCGTTGGGAAGACCGATCGCTACGTCCATGTGAAGTCCTTTCCGGGGAAACGAGGGCTACGGAACGGTAGCTACCCGCTTTCGCCGGGAAGCTCCGCCGATCGAACGGCAGGAGACGCCGTGCGGGCGTGACGGTGGTGACGGGTCTCACACATGGGTGGTGCGAGAAAGCACGAACGTTCGTCAAGACCGCCGGACGAGCCGGCGGCGAAAAGGGAGGCGGCGATGGGCGAGTACACGGTGAAGAGGATCGACGAGATGGAGGCGGTCTATCTCGGAGCCTTCAAACGGGCGCGGGCGGAGCTCGGTGTCGAATCGTTCGGCCTGCAGGTGATCGACCTGCCGCCGGATTTCGAGAACTACCCGGAGCACGATCACGCCGAAGACGGCCAGGAGGAGGTCTTCATGGCGATCAAGGGGGGCGGTGAGATCGAGATCGACGGCCAGCGTTTCCCGCTCGACCCCGACCACATGGTCCGGGTCGCCGCCGGCACCAAGCGCAAGGTCTGGCCGGGGCCCGAGGGAATGCGGATGGTGATCGTCGGCGGCGTGCCGGGCGCCGTCTACGAGGCTCCCGAGATCAGCAAGCTCGGCGAGCCGGATCCGATGCAGAGCTGAGGCCTGCCGGACGCGGGGATAGGCTGGGGGCGTGATGCGGCGCATCTCGTCCCTGGTCGTCCTCTCGCTCGTCGCCCTGGCGGTGCCGGCGACGACGGCGGCACAGACCTCCGACCACTCCGAAGACGCGATCGTCGTCATCAGCGGCGACGTGACCGTCGCGCGCGGACAGACCGTCAACGGAGTCTTCGTCGCCAGCGGCGACGTGCGGATCGCAGGGCACGTCGACGGCGACGTGGTCCTCGCCTCCGGGGACGCCGTCGTCAGCGGCAGGATTGACGGCGACCTGATCACGATTGGCGGACAGGCGCACGTTCTGCCCCGAGCGTTCATCGACGGCGACGTTCGCTACGGCGACAAGCGGCCGGTCGTCGCCGGCAATGCCATTGTCCGCGGCGACGTCACCAAGAAGAACGGCCTCGACTCGCTCGACCTCTTCCCCTTCCTCGGGGCCCTGGTTTTCCTGATCGGTGCATTTGTCTCCACGCTGGTTTTCGGGCTGTTCCTGCTGTTGATCGCTCCGCGCGCCGCCGACGCGATCGAGGCGCGCTCCCGCGAGCGGATCGGCCCGTTGATTGCAATCGGCATCGCGATTGCGATTGCCCTGCCGGTAGCGATGGTTATCGCCGCCATAACCGTGGTCGGCCTGCCCCTGTCGTTCGTAATCCTCCTCGCCCTACTGCCGCTGGCGGCGGTCGCCTACTGCGCATCGGCCTGGACCCTGGGACGCCGCATGGTGAAGGCGCCGCGCAGCCGCTACCTCGCCTTCCTCGCCGGGGCGGCAGTGCTGGAGGCGGTGAGCCTGGTGCCCGTCGTCGGCTGGCTCGTCGGCGTCGCGGCTGTCGTTTTCGGCTTCGGGCTGATCGGCGCCGCTATCGGGGCGGCGCGGGAGGGCTCTCCGACCTGGCGTCAAACCCAGGGCAGCTGAGCACCGGCAGCCGCGGGTAGCGCGGGTAGGCGGGGTCGGAGCGGGAGCGCTCGCAGAGCGAGAAGACCGAGCCGCGGGTGTTCGGCACCAGGCGCTGGTGCCGGCAACGGTCGCAGAGGCCGGCCGGGGGTCGCGCGGTCGCCATGCGGCGAACCTAGACCATCTCCGGCCCGGAAACTGCGGGGTCCGGGAGGGCGGGTCGCGCCTCGCCGGGGCCTAGCCTTTGTCGAGCCATGCGAGCAGCGACCCTCTTCGACTCCGACGCCGCCTCCTACAGCGGCACCGTCGAGGTGCTCGGCGTCATCTACAAGGCCGAGGACGACGGCTACGCGGTGCTGGAGGTGCAGGAGACCGAGTCCGGCGAAGGGTTCGCGCTGGTCGGGCCGGTCGCCCACCTCGACGCCGGCGACCGGGCCGAAGTCAGCGGCGAGTGGCAGACCCACAACCGTTACGGCCGCCAGCTGCGCGCGCAGGGCGCGCTGCCGCTCGACCCTGCCGACCGCGAGGGGCAGGTCGCCTACCTCACCTCGCTGCGCCACATCGGCCAGAAGCGAGCCGAGTCGCTCTGCGACGAGTACGGCGAGGGGGTGTTGGGGGCGATCGCCGCCGACCCCCAGCGGGTCTTCGGATCGCTGCGCGGGGTCAGCGCCGACCAGGCCGCCGCCGCGACCCAGTCATGGTTCGCCAGCCGGGCGATCCGCGACCTGCACGTGCAGCTGGCGCCGCACGGCCTCGCCCACCTGGCGGCGCCGATCCACGCCCGCTACGGCGAGCGCTCGATGACCGTCCTGCACGAGGACCCCTACCGGCTGACCGAGGTGCCGGGGGTCGGCTTCGCCCGCGCCGACAAGATCGCCCTCGCCGCCGACGTGCCGCCGGAGTCGAGCCGCCGCGCCCAGGCGGCGGCGCTCTTCGCGCTGATCGAGGCCGAGGCGCAAGGCAACAGCTACCTGCCCTTGGAGGAGCTGAGCGGGCGCACTGCGCGGCTGATCGGCCTCCCCGCCGACCCCGACGTGCTGGCGCAGGCGCCGGGGCTGGTCGACGAGGAAGGGCGCGTGTACCGCGCCGGCACGCTGGAGAGCGAGCGCGCCGTGGCGGCGACGCTCGCCGCCCGGCTCGGCGCCCCTCCCCACCTCGACCACGATCCCGGCGAGGTGCCGCGCGACGGCCTCACCGACGAGCAGTGGGCGGCCGTGCGAGCGGCGTTCGGGGCGCGGATCTCGGTCCTCACCGGCGGCCCCGGCGTCGGCAAGACGAAGTGCACCAGGGAGATCGTCGCCGAGGCCGAAGCGGCGAACGCGACGATCGCGCTCTGCGCCCCCACCGGCCGCGCCGCCCGGCGGCTGGAGGAAGCGACCGGGCACGAGGCGATGACGATCCACCGCCTGCTGGAGTGGATGCCCGGGCGGGAGCCGGCCTTCCGCCCGGGGCGGCCGCTGCCCGCCGAGCTGGTGATCGTCGACGAGTCCTCGATGCTGAACCTGCGCCTCGCCGAGGTCCTGCTCGGCGGCCTCGCCGAGAGCACCCATGTCGTCTTCGTCGGCGACGCCGATCAGCTGCCGCCGATCGGGGCGGGGAAGCCGTTCGAGGACCTGATCGCCTCCGGTGCGGCGCCGGTCGTGCGACTGACCCAGATCTTCCGCCAGGCGGCGCGCTCGATGATCACCACCGCCGCCCACGAGATCAACCAGGGCCGCCCGCCCCACCTGGAGCCGGGCCCCGACCAGGACCACGACTTCTTCTTCATCGAGCGCGCGACCCCGGAGCGGGCGCTGGAGACGGTGGTCGAGGTCGTCGCCGAGCGCGCGCCGGGGAAATTCGCCGTCGACCCGATCCGCGAGGTGCAGGTGCTGGCGCCGATGTACCGGGGGCCGGTCGGGATCGACGCCCTCAACGAGCGCCTGCAGGCGGAGCTGAACCCCGACGGCAAGCGCGCCCTCAGCGACCGCTTCCGGATCGGCGACCGCCTGATCCAGACCCGCAACTCGCACGAGCTGGGGCTGATGAACGGCTCGATCGTCTTCCTCCGCGCCGACGACCCCGACGAGGAGACGATCGTCGTCGACACCGACGAGGGCGGTTCGCTCGTCATCCCCTACGGCGAGACTGCGACCCTGCGGCTCGCCTACGCGATCTCGGTCCACAAGGCGCAGGGCTGCGAGGTGCCGGTCGTGGTCGGCGTCTGCCACCGCTCCCACTCGCGGATGCTGAACCGGCCCCTGCTCTACACGGCGATCACCCGCGCCCGCAACAGCTGCGTGCTGGTCGGCGATCGCAGCTCCCTCACCTCGGCGGTGCGGCGCGACGACAGCGGCGGCCGCCACTCCGGCCTCGCCGAGCGGCTACGCGCCGCCCCTGACCTGCATCTAGCCTAGGCGGGTGGAGAGGGACCGCCTGCCGCTGGCAGAGATCGGCATCACCGTCGCCGGTCTCGCGGCGATGGCGCTGGTGGTGGTGCTGGTCGAGCCGCTGCGCGACTCGGTCTCGGCCTTGGTCCAGGGCGACCACGACGAGGTCCGCAACCAGATCGACGAGCTCGGCTTCTGGGGGCCGATCCTGATCCTCGGCCTCGCCGTTCTCCACGCGATCGTCTTCTACCCGGCGGAGATCGTCGACGCGGCGGCGGGATTCGCCTACGGCTTCCTCCCGGCCCTGGCGCTGATGATGTTCGGCTGGCTGCTCAACGGCCTCGTCTGCTGGGCGATCGGCCAGTCGATCGCGCGGCCGCTGCTCGACCGCTGGTTCGGCGCGGAGCGCTTCGAGCGGATCGAGCGTTCGATCGAGCGCGGCGGTCCGACGCTGCTGATCGCGATGCGGCTGGTCCCGATCCTCCCCTTCAGCATCGTCTCCTACGCCGCCGGGGCGGCCCGGGTCCCGCTCGGGCGCTTCATCTGGACGACGATGGTCGGCTACCTGCCGATCACCGCCCTCTCGGTCTACTTCGGGACCCGGCTCGAAGACGTCTCGATCACCGACCCGCTGGTGATCGGCAGCGGCCTGGCGCTGCTGGCACTGCTGGGCGCGGGCCACTGGGGGATGCGGCGGCAGGCGCGCCGCGGCGAGGCCTGAGCCGCACTCAGGAACGCCGGGCGACGCGGAAGCGGAAGACGGCCGGCGTCGGGTCGACCAGCCCGGTAGCGCCGCGGGCTTTGACCTTGACCGCGTGGCGGCCGGGGCCGAACCGGCGCACGATCCTGCTCGAGCAGGGCTTGAAGCGAGCGCTGTCGATTTTGCAGCGGAAGCTTGCGTCCGCCTGATCGGAGCGGAAGCCGAAGACGAGGCGGATGCTCTCGCCGCGGATCCTGACGAGCGCGCGCGGGTGCCTGGCGAAAGCGGTCGACGGGGCCACGCGGGTGACCGGCGGCAAGCTGCCCGGGCTCGGCGTCACCGGAGCGGCGGCGGGCGTCGGCGGCGTTTCCGAGCCCCAGTTGCCGGGGGCGACGAAGACGGGACCGGAGGCGTCGGGCGGCTCGCAGGCTTCCGGCGCGGAAAAGGGCGTGCCCTCGATCGCTTCCAGGGCCCCGACCGCTTCCACCAGCCCGCCACCGACCGCGCAGGGGCCGAAAGCACCGACCGCCGCGCCGCTGGCGGCGAGCGCGCCCTGCACTGCCGCGGGCGAGGAGCCCGGTTTGTCCTCCAACATCAGCGCCGCGACCCCGGCCGCGTGGGGCGCGGCCGCCGAGGTGCCGCAGAAGCGCCAGACGCCCGAGGCGGATTTGCGGGCGAAGAAGGTGGTGCCGCCACAATCGGTGGCGGCGACATCGGGCTTGGAGACGACTTCGGGAGAGGGCAGTGCCGGTGCCGGCGCGGTGCCTTCCACCGGGCCGAAGTAAAGGGTCGCCGGCCCGCGCGAGGAGTACCCCTCGGGTTTGCCCGAGTTGTTGAAGGGGACGGCGCCGACCGTGACCGCGCTGGCCGCGGCCGCGTGGCCGTAGACGGTCGGCCCGACGACGTCGCCGCCCCCCGACTTCGGGTACTCGCTGCCGAGCGCCCCGCTCAGCAGGAGGAACTTGAGACGAGGCGAGGCGCTGCCGGCGAAGCGGTTGACGACGAGCTGCACGACCCGGGTCGAGGGGCTGTTGTTTTCCCACTGGAGGATCTCGAGCGGCCTCTCGGTTTCGGCGACGTTGCCTTCGAAGGCAGCCGTCAGCAGGTGGCCTTCGGAGTCGAGGAGGAAGGCGTCGAGGTCGGTTTTCACCCCGAACCACGGTTCCGCCCACTGCAGGTCAACGGTCAGAGCTTCTTCGGGTTCGACCTTGATCCCGAAGGTGGGGTCGGTCGCCGCACCGGGGTTGAAGTCGAGGCAGTGGCTGGTGTTGAAGGACGCCAGCGACCTCACTTCCGGCGGGCAGCCGTGGGAGTCGCGATATTCCGGCGCTTCCCAGGATGCGATTTCGTGGCCTTCGGCGTCGAAGGCGTTTTCGTTGCCGGCGGCGGAGAGATAGGTGCTGCCCGCTTCGCTGGCGGCGGTGACCGCCGCGGCCACCGGGCCTTCCTGGAAGAACGGCTCTTCGAAGTAGCCGACGTCGTCGACGATCGCGTCGGCCCCCGCCGCGGCCAGGTCTTCGATCCCGGCGGCGAAATCGAGTTCGCCGTTGAAGGCGCTGTGAAAGGCGAGGTCCGCCTCGGGGGCGACGTCGTGGACGATCTGCAGCATCGCCCGCCCCTCGTCGAAGGAAGGTTCTTCTTTGAAGAATTCGTAGGGCTGCCGTTCGTCGACCGAGCCTTTCTGAGTTGCGCAAGGGCTTTTCGCACCCGGCAGGTCGCCGGTTTCTTCGTCTTTTTTCGCTTTCGTCGCGATCGGGCCGCCGGTCACCGCTTCGGTCGCCTGGTCGAAGGAGTCGGAAAGGACGCCGACGGTGACCCCACCTCCGTCGACTTCGAATTCTTCCCGTGCAGCGGGGACATGGAGCTGGGCGACGCCCTCGGAGATCACCGAGCCGCCGTCGCAGTCGCCGCGCACGATGGGGGCGCGGACGGGGGTGACGGCGAGGACTCCCGGCAGCCGGGCGATCGTCCCCAGGTCAGATGGGGCGACGGCGGCGGTCGCGGTCCCCAGCGACAAATTGCTGTCGACGATGCTCGCGCCCGCGGCGCGGAGGCCGGGCAGCGTGCCGGCGCCGGGCTGGTGACGGACGTAGACGAGGATGCGGCCGCCGCGGCGGATCAGGCTCCCGGGTCCGCTCCGGGCGAGGCCGAGGGCGCGGGCTTCCGGCGCCGGGGGAAGGGCTCGCACCGCCGGCCTGGCTAGCTGGGCCAGCGCCGGGGCAAGCGGACCGTGTTCCTTCGACGGCAGCGCGAGCGCCGCGCCGGGAGCGAGCACGGAGAGCGCCGCGGCAGCCGAAACGGCGCCCACGATTCCCCGAACGATCAGCATCGCTTCAAGGTATCGGCCGGTGCGCGGGAAACCTGAACGTTGTCCGCTGCGGCTGGCGATCCTGCTACCGTCCCCACCGTTAGGGCCGGTGATTACCGGCGAAAGTTGTGCGTAGCGCTCGCAGTCGTTGCTTTTGCATCCTCCGCGTTCGCAGCACATGAAGTGGAGGCAATGCATGCCGACTGGAACTGTCAAGTGGTTCAGCGACGACAAGGGCTACGGGTTCATCACGCCCGACGACGGCTCGAAGGACGTCTT
>Ga0164301_10000386_pt1 | contig 12672 bp, 15 predicted proteins | sample Whisoiple_231_MG_FD_109711 | JGI IMG/M metagenome (GOLD analysis project Ga0164301, IMG submission 109711) | Unamended control soil microbial communities from upstate New York, USA - Whitman soil sample_231_MG | ecosystem: Environmental > Terrestrial > Soil > Agricultural land ... | reverse complement strand
GGCGATGCTCGGCCCGCCGGCCAGCTTCTCCATATAGACGCACGGGCCCGGGTCGAACATGGTCCCGCGCTCGGCGAGCGCGATGACCGCGAGGGCCGACGGCCTCCCGCGAGCGGTGAGCGTGGTCCCCTCCAGGGGGTCGACCGCGATGTCCACCTCGGGCGGGCTGCCGTCGCCGATCCGCTCGCCGTTGTAGAGCATCGGAGCCTCGTCCTTCTCCCCCTCCCCGATCACGACGAGACCGTCCATGGGGACGGTGTCGAGCAGGAGCCGCATGGCGTCGACAGCGGCCTGGTCCGCCTGCTCCTTGTCGCCGCGACCGACCCAGCGCGCCGCGGCGAGCGCCGCCGCCTCGGTGACGCGCACCAGCTCGAGCGCCAGGTTTCGATCGGGCTTGGACGTCTCCCGCAGGTCCTGCGAGATGACGCTGCTCTCCTCAGGCGCCATGGCCCAGAGCCTAGGCGATGAGGGTCAAACCGTGCCCGGGGCCTTGCGTTGTCGTCGCTGCCCGGCCTGCGAGCGCAGGAATCCCGTCGCCGCGATCGCGATCGTGCACAGGAGGGCGATCCAGTAGCCGTAGTCGAGGCTGACCCCCACCTCCGCAGGACCGCTTCCCGGCTTGTCGATGATCCCGTTGTAGCCGATCAGGACCATCATCGTGAAGCCGACCACCATGGTCATCTCGCCCGGCGCCCAGGACAGCTTGTGCCCCCGGACGATGATCCACGCGAGGATCAACGGGGAGAGCGCCCCGGCGATCAGGAACCACCGCATGATCGGGAACGTGTTGAACCCCGTACAGCTGAAGTTGCCCTTGCCGCAGATGAACGCGTTCGGGTCATAGCTCGGGTTGCCCGGGGCCCGGGAAACGGTGTGCTCCAGCGTGTACCAGGGCAGGAACAGGAGGCTGACGATCAAGAGAATCGCCGCCGTGCCGCCGACCAACACCCGGTTGCGGTCGAGACGCGAGAAGTCCATCGGGTTCGACTCTAACCCAGGTTTCCACCCGGCGCGACGGATGCATCAACGGATAGGGTCGGCCGGTGAACCGCTGGGGCCTCACCCTCCCACTCCCCCAACTGCCATTGCGCGACCACGCCGACCTGGTCCGTCGCGCGGAGGCGGCCGGCTACACCGACCTGTGGAGCGGCGAGACCAACGGCCCCGACGGGTTCACGCCGCTGGCGGCGGCCGCGACGTGGACCGAGAGCGCGCGGCTCGGGACCGGAGTGGTCGGTGTCTTCACCCGCGGGCCCGCGCTGCTCGCGCAGCAGGCCGCGGCGCTCGCGGATCTCTCTGGCGGGCGGTTCGCGCTCGGCATCGGCGCATCGTCGGACCGGATCGTCGAGGGCTGGAACGACATGCCCTTCTCGAAGCCGCTGACGCGGATGGCGGAGACCGTCGACTTCCTGGACGCCGCCTTCGCCGGCGAGCGAACCACGACGGGCTTCAAGCTCGAGCAGGTGCCTGCCGAGCCGCCGCCGATCATCCTCGCGGCCCTGCGGGGCAAGATGCTTCGCCTGGCGGTCGAGCGTGCCGCCGGAGCATTCACCAACTTCCTCCCCCTGGCCGGCCTGCCGCGAGTCGCGGAGCAGCTCCAGGGAGCGCCCGAGGGGTTTGAGCTTCTCTGCCGGTTCTTCTGCATCCCCGGCGAGCGCAGCGAGGTCGAGCCGCTGGCGCGGTTCATGTTCGCCTCGTACGCCACGGTGCCGGTCTACGAGGCCTTCTTCCGCTGGCTCGGCTACGGCGAGCAGATCGACGACATGGTCGCGGCGTGGGCCGCGAAGGACCGCGAGGCGGCGATCGCAGCCGCGCCCTGGGAGGTGATCGAGGACACGTTCATCTTCGGGTCTCCGGAGGAGATGCGGGAACGCCTCCAGGCCTATGTCGCCGGGGGCATCACGCTGCCGATCCTCACGCCGATCACGATGCCCGACCGGATGGGCGATCTGATCGAGCGGCTTACGCCGCAATAGATGCCGGCGGCCAGCCGCCGGGTCGCGTCAGGCGCGAGCGGCTAGAGAGAGCGCGTACAGCCCGTCCGGGTCCGTCCACCAGCCGGCCATCTCGAGGCCTGACTCGCGGTAGATGCCCTCGAGCCCCTGGCGCGCGAACTTGGTCGAGATCTCGGTGCGCATCTCCTCGCCGCGGTCGAAGGCGACCTGCATGTCGAGCGCCTCGACGTCGACCACCTGCCTCGCCAGGGACCGCAGCCGGATGTCCACCCAGAGGTTCTCCTCGTCCCAGAAGGCGACGTGCTCGAAGGCGTCGAGGTCGAAGTTGCATGCCAGCCGGTCGTTGAGGACGGCGAGCACGTTCTTGTTGAACTCCGCCGTGACCCCCGCCGAGTCGTTGTAGGCGGCCTCCAAGGTCGCCCGGTCCTTGACGAGGTCCGTGCCGAGCAGGAAGTGATCGTCGTCCCCGAGCAGGTTCGCCACCCGCGCCAGGAAGCTGGCACGCTGGGCGGGCTCGAAGTTGCCAATCGTGCCGCCCAGCAGGGCGATCACCCGCGGGCCGCCGAGAGGCATCCGCTCGAGGTCACGCTCGAAGTCGCAGACGAGGCCGTGGACGGTGATCGCGTACTCGGAGGCAATCGCCCCCGCCGTCTCGCGGGTGATCTCCTCGGAGATGTCCACCGGCGCGTAGGCGTCGAGGCAGCCGGCGTCCCGCATCGCGTCGAGCAGCACCCGGGTCTTGGCGGCGGACCCCGACCCCAGCTCGATCAACGTCGCCGGGTCGCCCGCCGTCGAGACGATCTCGGCGGAGTCACGCTCGAGGATCTCCCGCTCGCAGCGGGTCGGGTAGTACTCGGGCAGCTCCGTGATCTGCTCGAAGAGCTCGGACCCCCGCTCGTCGTAGAAGTACCGCGGCGAGAGCTCCTTGAACGGCTTGGTCAGCCCGGCGCGGACGTCGGCGGCCATCCCGGACAGCGGCCCGCCCGGGGCCAGGTGCACGTCGACCGTGATCTGTGGTGTAGACGGGTTGGTCACGTGGCGTCCTTCGCGCAGCGTAGCCCGGCGAAGATCTGGCGCCGTTGCGGCAGGTCCCAGTTGCGGAAGGTGGTCCTGACGACGTTGCGCCGTGCGGCCCAGGCGCCGCCGCGAAGCACCTTGTAGGTGTCGCCGAAGAAGACCTCCGAGTACTCCGGATAGGGGAACGCCTCGAAGCCGGGATAGGAGAGGAAGTCCGAGGAGGTCCACTCCCAGACGTCACCAAGCATGTGGAGCGCCCCGCAGTCCGAGGGAGCGTCGGCGTAGGCGCCGACGCGCGACGGCCCGAACGCGAGCTGGTCGAGGTTGGCGCGATCGGCGTCGGCGCCGCGGGCCGCCGCCTCCCACTCCTGCTCCGTGGGCAGGCGCTTCCCGGCCCACCGTGCGAACGCGTCGGCTTCGTGCCAGGACACGTGGATCACAAGCTCGGCGGGATCGACCGGCTCGCGGCGGCCCATCGGGGTGCGCACCCACCAGTCACCGTCGGCCTCCCAGTACATCGGGGGCTCGGTGCCCGTGTCGCTCACGAACTCGGCGTACGCGCGGTTGGTCACGGGAGTGCGGTCGATCAGGAACGCATCGATCTCGACCGTGTGGCGAGGGCGCTCGTTGTCGTACGCGAAGCCGTCGGGACCTGCGCCGAGCTCGACGGCCCCGCCCTCCACCAGCACCATGTCCGGGCCGTCGCTCGCCGCCGGGTCGGGCGCCGGCGGCTCGACCACCTCGACGGGCTCGTAGCCGTCGACCATCTGGATCAGCTGCAGCATCGTCTCGGTGTGCTGGTGCTCGTGGGCGATCAGGAGCTCGTAGACGAACCCGCCCGCCAGGAGCGGGTCGTCCGCCTCGAGGTCGACCCCGTCCAGCACGTCGAGCGCACGCTCGCGGACGTCCTCGAGATAGGAGCGAAGGTCGTCGCCCCGCAGGATCGGCAGCTCGTTCCTCGTCGCGCGCGGGTTCTCGATCGCGTCGTAGAGGCGGCCCAGCTCACCGTGCAGCGGCTCCCTCCCGCCGACCGTCTGCACCAGCCACAGCTCCTCGAAGTTCGCGATGTGACCCATGTCCCAGGCGAGGGGACTGAGGATCGGCGAGTAGACCGTGTTGAGCTCGGAATCGGACAGCGGCGCAAGCAGCTGGAGGGTCCGCCCGCGAGCCTCCTCCAATCGCCGTGCGACTTCGTCCCTGGTGCTGAGCTGAGCCGGCGCCGAGATGGAGGCAGGCTACCGAGTCCCGTCTGCGGCCTTGATGGAGCGCCGCTCGACCCGCAAGGACATATGCTCCCGCGCCGTGCAGATCGAGGGTGCAAGCGCTCTGGTGGTTGGGGGCGCCTCCGGCCTGGGGGCGGCGACCGCGCGCGCCCTGCACGCCGCCGGCGCCTCCGTGGTGATCGCCGACCTCAATGCCGAGAAGGGCGATGCGCTCGCCGGCGAGCTCGGCGATCGGGCGAGCTTCGTCGAGGCGAACGTGATGGAGCCCGAGCCGGTCCAAGCCGCGGTCGACGCCGCGGCTGGTGCGGAGGGCGGGCTGCGGATCTCCGCCTGCTGCGCCGGCATCGGCTGGGCGCAGCGCACCGCCGGCAAGCAGCCTCACGACCTCGAGCTCTTCCACAACGTCATCAAGGTGAACCTGATCGGCACCTTCAACGTGCTTCGCCTCGCGGCACAGGCCATGGTCGACAACGAGCCCGACGCCGAGGCCGAACGCGGCGTCTGCATCAACACGGCCTCGATCGCAGCCTACGACGGCCAGATCGGCCAGGTCGCCTACTCCGCCTCGAAAGGCGGCATCGTCGGACTGACGCTGCCCGCCGCCCGCGACCTCGCCAGCCGGGGGGTGCGCGTCGTGACGATCGCGCCGGGCCTGTTCGACACGCCGCTCCTCGCGGCCCTGCCCGAGGAGGCCCGCGCCGAGCTGGGCCGCCAGATCCCCTTCCCGAGCAGGCTCGGCCTTCCCGACGAGTACGCCGCGCTCGCCCGCCACGTCGTCGAGAACACGATGCTGAACGGCGAGACGATCCGCCTCGACGGCGCCCTGAGGATGGCGCCGAAGTGACGGAAACCGATCGGCTGCTCGAGAACGCGCGCGCCTACGCCGAGGACTTCGACGGCTCGGATCTGCCCGCGCCGCCGTCGAAGCGGGTCGCCGTGATCGCCTGCATGGACGCTCGCCTGATCCCCAGCCGCGTTCTGGGGCTCGATGAGGGTGAGGCCCATGTCATCCGCAACGCCGGGGGCGTGGTCACGGAGGACGCGATCCGGTCGCTCTCGCTGTCCCAGCACATGCTCGGCACCGAGGAGATCGTCCTCATCCACCACACGGACTGCGGCCTGCTCAAAGTCACTGACGAGGAATTCGCCGCAAAGCTCGAGGAGGAGACCGGCCGGCGCCCCGAGTGGTCGGCCGAGGCCTTCTCGGACCTGGAGCAGGACGTGCGCGAGTCGATCGCCCGCCTGAAGGCCAGTCCCTTCATCCCGCGTAAGAACAGCATCAGGGGCTTCGTCTACGACGTGAAGACTGGCGAGCTGCGCGAGGTCGGCTAGGACCGTGGACGGTCAGCCGACCCCCGCCTCGCGGAGCCATTCGGCGACGTCGGGCGGCGGCTCGCCGTGGAAGTAGAGGCGGCTCGCCTCTCGGAGCACGTGCTCGCGGTGGTGGTGCTCCTGATCCGGATTGGTGGAGAGCCAGATCGCCGCAGCCACGGTCATCTGAGCCGCGGGTGTGTCCTGATCGGGGTCGATCCCCTTCTCGACGCTCGCAAGCGTCTCCTCGAAGTCGTCGACCGTGGTGACCGGACGGTCGTCGTCCTCGAAGGCGTCGATCATCCCGCGGACGCCGGCATCGCCGCCGTTCGGGTCGCAGATCGCCGCCGCCTCGAGCACGGCCTCGGAGACGGAGGGGATCGGCTCTCGTTCACCCCTGCTCATCACGCCCCATCTTGCCACTGGCCCGTCCTACGTGCCCTGATCCTCCGGGTCCCGGTAGACCGGCTTGTCCCACGGCGGGGTGATCGCGAATCGCGTGGCGAATGCCCGGTCGCCGAGGGTCTCGATCGGGATCAGCTTCAGGCGGGATGCCGGCGTCCAGCGCGTACGCGCCGGGGGGACCGTGAGGCGGTGCGGCAGCTTCGCGCGGGGGCGGCGGCCGCTTGCCAGCGAGTAGGCGTCGACGCCCAGGTCGGCGCCGGCGTGGCCCACCCTGCGGATCGAGAGGTGGCGGCTCTCGTGGACGTGGCCGGCATGGCTGCCGCCTGAGACGAACAGCTTGCCGGTGCTGCGATCCCATGCCGAGCGGGAGACAAGGCCGGTATCCGAAGGCCAGCTCATCGGCCCGCCGTTGTAGTTGTAGCCATGGTGCGAGGTGGCGCGGCTCTCGACCCCGTCCGGCGTCACGCGGACCTGGCCGCCCTCCCAGTCGTCCTCGTGGTGCTCCACGCCGCCTGGCACCACTCCCCCGAGCCAGGTCGAGTCCTCGTAGTAGAGCCAGTACTGGATGTAGAGGTTCCCCGAGCGCCCGCCGCCGCAGTCGTAGCCCTTGACAGTGCTCTCGGCGCGAGCGATAGAGGTCCGGCAGTCGACGACGTGGACGAACGCCGCGGCCGGCTCGCCCGTGTCCGAGCGCCAGACCGGACCCGAGTCCGGCCCGTTGCCGCAGGCCTTGCCGTGACAGGAGCGGAAGTCGACCGGGAGCGCCGTCATCCCCTCCTCGTAGACGATGCGGGGCGCGTTTCGCTCCACCTCGCCCGCCAGCTCCGGGCCGTAGGCGGCGAGCAGGTCGCCGCTCGAGCCGCACAAGGCATCGATGCCCGCGGCGCACAAGAGCCGCTCCGCGATGGCCCGAGCGAACAGGCCGCCCGGCAGGCCCGACCCCACGGCGGCGAGCAGGCCGGCCAGGAGCGCCGCCACAACCAGCAACAGCCCGACCCATTCGACCGTCGACTGACCGTCCTGCCCGGCGAGCCGTCTCGAGCATCGGGCGCGCATGGCCCGACACTAGGAACCGTGGAGCCGCACGTGGCGCGGCAATGTGCCGGATGGGTGACGGGTTTGAGTCAGCTGCCCGGAGGGCGGTCGTTCGCGCTGCCGGGACCGCCCGCACGCTACGGTGAGCCCATGCCATCGGAGCGGGTGCTGCGCACGATCGCAGGGGCATTGGCGCTCGCCGGCATCGGCGTCGCGGTCTACATCGCCATCGCCGACTCCGGCGGCGGCTCGCCTCAGTGCCTCGCGGGCGGGCACGGCTGCGAGACGGTCGCCAAGAGCCACTACTCCCACATCGCGGGGATCAACGTCGCCGTCTTTGGCATCGTCGGCTACGCGCTGCTAGTGGCGGCCGCCCTCCTGTCCGGCGACATCGCGCGCATCGGCGGCCTGGCGGTCTCCCTGGTCGGCTTCGGCTTCAGCGTCTACCTGACCTATCTCGAGCTGTTCGTGATCAACGCGATCTGCCAGTGGTGCGTCGCTAGCGCCGTCCTGATGACGCTGCTGTTCGTCGTCAGCGCCCTGCGGGCGTTCGGCTACGTGGGCGCCGAGCTCACGGCGCAACCCTTGCCCGCTCACGCCGACGAGCCGTAGTCAGGTGGACCGCACCCGCGCCCGGCAGATCGCGAGCGGCGTCGCCTTCCTCGCCGTCTGCGCGATCGCGGTCCTGATCGTCGTCAGCCAGACGGGCGGCGGGTCGGGGGGCGACACCAACCTCGAGGACGTCGGCCTCGTCGAGCAGCAGCTTCACGGGATCCCCCAGCACGACACCGTCCTCGGCGATCCGAAGGCGAAGGTGAGGGTGATCGAGTACGGCGACCTCCAGTGCCCGGTGTGCAAGGGCTTCTCGGAGTCGGTCGCGCCCGAGCTCATCGACCAGGTCGTGCGCAAGGGCACCGCGAGCTACGACTTTCGCCAGTGGCCCGTGATCGGCGACGCGCCGCACACGCAGTCGACCCTCGCCGCGAAGGCCGCGCTCGCGGCCTCCGAGCAGGGGCGGTACTGGAACTACATCGAGCTCTTCTACCGTAACCAAGGCGCCGAGGAATCGGGGTACGTCACCGAGCCGTTCCTGACGGCGATCGCCAAGGGCGCCGGCGTCTCCGACATCCCGCGGTGGAACCGCGATCGCAGCTCGAGCAGGTGGAGCGCCGCTCTCGCGCGGACCAACACCGAGGCGGGCAAGCTCGGGTTCGCGGGCACCCCGTCGTTCGTGGTGGAGGGCCCGGGAGGACGGCGCACGCTGACGGTCCCAAGCTTCGGCGACATCCAAGCCGCGATCCAGGCGGTCGAGTGACGAAGCCGGCGAGATAGAGTCGCGCCGTGGCCGACCGAGGGGACTCTCAGCCGCAGAAGAAGGAGACCAACTGGAGGGCCTGGGGGCTCGGCGTCCTCATCCTGCTGGTCCTGATCTTCATCGCGCAGAACTCGCAGACCGTGAAGATCAAGTTCCTCTTCTTCGACGCGTCGATGCCCCTCATCTTCGGCCTCCTCATCGCCGTGATCCTGGGGGTGCTGATCGGGTACATCGGCCCGATCGTCCGTCGCCATCAGCGCGACGAGCAGCCGCCTCGGGAATAACAGACGGACGAGCTAGAGGTTCTCGATCTCCGCGGCGATGTCAGCCGCGGCCTGCTTCGCGTCCGAGAACAGCATCGATGTCTTCTCGTGGTAGAAGAGGTCGTTGTCGATCCCCGCGAAGCCGGGGCTCAGCGAGCGCTTGATGACGATGACCTGCTGGGCCTCGTCGACCTCGATGATCGGCATCCCGGCGATGGGCGAATCCGGATCGTCCTTGGCGGCGGGATTGGTGACGTCGTTGGCGCCGATCACGACCGCGACGTCCGTGTGCGGCATCTCCGGGTTGACCTCGTCCATCTCCTTGAGCTTCTCGTAGGGGACGTCGGCCTCGGCGAGCAGCACGTTCATGTGGCCCGGCATCCGCCCCGCGACCGGGTGGATGGCGTAGTTCACGTTGACCCCCTTCTTGCCGAGCTCGTCCGCCATCTCCTTGACGGCGTGCTGGGCCTGCGCTACCGCCATCCCGTAGCCCGGCACGATCACGACCGAGTCGGCATAGGCGAGCTTGATCGCCGCGTCCTGCGCGCCGATCGACGTCACCGGCCGTTCCTCCGTCGCGGCTCCGCCCGTCGGCGTCGCCCCGAAGCCCGCGAACAGGATGTTGCCGATTGAGCGGTTCATGGCAGTCGCCATCGCCGTGGTCAGGATGGTGCCCGAGGAGCCGACGAGCGTCCCGGCCACGATCAGGACGGTGTTGTCGAGCGCGATTCCGGCGGCGGCTGCCGAGAGCCCCGTGAATGCGTTCAGCAGCGAGATGACGACCGGCATGTCCGCGCCGCCGATCGGGAGCACGAAGAGGTTCCCCAGGATGGCCGCGGCGATCAGGACGGCGATGAACAGGCCCTGGGACGGACCGGAGTTGTGATCGAGCCCGAGCACGATGCAGGCCGCGACTATCCCGGCGAGCAGTAGCGCGTTGAGGACCTGTTGCCCCGGGATCTTCATCGGCTGTCCGCTGATCAGACCCTGGAGCTTCCCGAAGGCGATGTTCGACCCCCAGAAGGAGATCGAGCCGACCACCATCGAGAACAGCGTCGGGATGAAGGCGTCGAGCGGGATCGCCTCGCCGAGCGCGAGGTCGTGACGAAACTCAGCCCAGGCGATGAGCGCAACCGCGCCGCCGCCAAGCCCGTTGTACAGGGCGACCATCTGCGGCATCGCGGTCATCTGCACGCGCTTCGAGGCGACCACGCCGACGATCGACCCGCCGACGATCCCGATCGCGATCAGCCCCCAGTTCCCGATCCCCTGGAGCGCCAGCGTCGTGGCGACCGCGATCGCCATGCCGGCCGCCGCGATGAGATTTCCCTGCTTTGCGGTCGTCGGGTGGGTGCCGCGGCGAATGCCGATGATGAACAGCGAGAACGAGACGATGTAGCAGGCCTGGACGAAGGCCGACTGCGGATCGAGCGCGGCGACGAGAGGCATGGTCACTCCTTCTCGCCGTCGCCGGTCTTCTTCTCAGCCGGCTCTTCCTTCTTTGGCTTGCGGACGAACATGCCCAGCATGCGGTCAGTGACCAGGAACCCACCGACGATGTTGATCGTCCCGAAGAAGATCGCGATGGTGCCGATCAGGTTGTCGAGCCAGAAGTTGGAGAGGCCGACGACGATCAGGCCGCCGAGCAGCACGATGCCGTGGATCGCGTTGGTCTGCGACATCAGCGGCGTGTGCAGGGTCGTCGGTACCTTGGAGATGACCTCGAAGCCGACGAACGCGGCGAGGACGAAGATCGTGATCTCGGTGATCAGGGGCATCAGCCGATCACCCCGGCGGCCTCGCGGGCCCGCTCGTTCTTGATCTCACCTTCGTGAGTAAGGCAGGCGCCGGCGACCACCTCATCGTCAAAGTCGATGTTCAACGCGCCCTCCTCGCTCACCAGGAGCTTCAGCAGGTTCTCGACGTTCTTCGCGTAGAGCTGTGACGCGTGGGTGGCCATCTCGCTCGGCAGGTGGAGCGGAGCCATGATCTTGACCCCGTTCTCGACCACGGTCTCCCCCGCCACAGACAGCTCGCAGTTGCCCCCCGACTCACCGGCCAGGTCGATGATCACCGAGCCGGGCTGCATGTTGCGAACGGCTTCTGCGGTGATCAGTAGCGGCGCCTTGCGGCCGGGGACGAGCGCGGTCGTGATGATCACGTCCTGCCTCGCCGCGGCCTCGGCGAGCGCCTCGCGGACCTTCTCGTTCTCCTCGTCGGTCAGCGGGCGGGCGTAGCCGCCCTCCGCCTCGGCGTCGGGGATGAAGTCCAGCTCGAGCGGGCGGCCGCCAAGGCTCGCGATCTGCTCCCAGGCGGCGCGCCTGATGTCGAAGCCGCTGACGACGGCGCCGAGGCGCTTCGCCGTGGCGATCGCCTGGAGGCCGGCAACCCCCGCGCCGAGCACGAGCACGCGAGCGGGCGCGACGGTCCCGGCGGCAGTGGTCATCATCGGGAAGAAGCGGCCGACCTCCGTCGCGGCGAGAAGCGTCGCCGCGTAGCCGGCGACGTTGGCCTGGGACGACAGTGCGTCCATGGCCTGGGCGCGGGTGATGCGCGGGATCGCCTCCATGGCGAAGCTGGTCACGCCGGCATCGGCGAGCGCCTTGGTGGTCTCGCCCGACGTGAGCGGCGCGAGGTGGCCGATCAGCACCTGCCCGGACCGGAGGCGTCCGATCTCCTCGATGGTCGGGAGGGCGACCTTGACGACGACGTCGGCGCCCCAGGCGTCGTCGGCGGAGCCGACCGAGGCCCCGGCATCCGAGTACTCGCTGTCCGGATGCCCGGCGCTCTCACCGGCGCCGGACTCCACAGCGACCTCGATGTCACCGCCGGTGAGCGATTGCACGACGTCCGGGATCAGCGCCACACGGCGCTCACCCTCCCGGGACTCCTTGGGGACACCCACCCTCATCGGCGACGCGAGAGCCTATTGAACGGCGGCGTCCTCGACCTCACCCGAATGACTGGTCGTCTCCTCGGCCAAAATTCGCAGCCCCCGCATGAAATCCGCGCGGGCTCGTGGCGACATGCGACCGAGAGCGCTGCGCATCGGCTCGAGCATCCGGCGAAACCATCCGCCAACTGTTTCCTCGTGCTCTTTGGCGATGGTGACGATGGTCCGGCGGCGATCCCGCTCATCCTCGGTGCGAGCCAGGATGCCGGCCCGACTCAGCTCGCCCACAAGGAGGCTCGTGGTCGCGAGGCTCAAGCCGACCCGTTCGGAGAGCTGGCTCACGCTCAGCCCGCTGTCTAGCGCCACGGCGAAGAGCACGGGGGCATGTCGCGGCCCGAGCCCCTCGCGCTCGGCGGCCTCCTCCAGCTCCTTCGCCGGCCGGCCACTTCGCCGCTTGCTGGCATGCACCAGCTCCGCCATCAGCGTCGCCAGCTCCACGGCCTCCTCGTCGAGGGACCTTGTGGGGTCCTTGCCTTTACCCTTCGTAGTCGTCATCGCTGTGCTATAACTCCATCGCGTTTTCAAAGTATTTGAACTCTAAAAGGTTTGTGAGATGAGTATAAACGCTGACTCCCCGGAAACCGCTGCCACTCCCTCCAAGCTCGGCAACGTCGCCCGGCTCGCCGCCTGGACGATGCGCCACCGCCGGATCGTCCTGATCTCCTGGGTCGTTCTGCTGATCGGCGTCTCGGTCGCGGCGAATGCCGTGGGCACCAGGCAGGCGACCAACTTCTCGCTCCCCGGAACGGACACCCAGCGGGCGCTGGACCTGCTGCAGCGCGAATTCCCAGCCCAGGCGGGGGACACCGACCAGATCGTGTTCCGCGCCACCTCCGGCCGGGTTGACGCGCCCAGGGTTCGCGCACAGGTCTCGCCGATGCTGCGGCAGGTGTCCAAGGTGCCGCACGTCAGCAGCGTGATCAGCCCGTTCAGCCCGGCGGGATCAGACGCGATCTCCAAGGACGGCAGCATCGCCTTCGCCACCGTCAACTTCGACCAACGCGCCAACCAACTCCCCAAGTCCGCGATCGACCAGGTGATCTCGCTCGGCCAGGGAGCCCGGTCCAGCGACCTTCAGGTCGAGCTGGGAGGACAGGCGATCGAGACGGCCCAGCAGCCGTCGTTTGGGTTCACCACCGCGATCGGGGTGCTGGCCGCCATCGTCGTGCTCCTGATCACCTTCGGCTCGCTCGTG
>Ga0164301_10000385_pt1 | contig 12737 bp, 14 predicted proteins | sample Whisoiple_231_MG_FD_109711 | JGI IMG/M metagenome (GOLD analysis project Ga0164301, IMG submission 109711) | Unamended control soil microbial communities from upstate New York, USA - Whitman soil sample_231_MG | ecosystem: Environmental > Terrestrial > Soil > Agricultural land ... | reverse complement strand
CACGATCGGCACCGACGGCTCCCGGGTCGCCGTCAACGCGCTCCCGGCCCCGGCCCTCGCCACCGCCGGCAGCGGTGACGTCCTCTCCGGAATGACTGCGGCATTCCTGGCCCGCGGCCTCGAGCCCTTCGCCGCCGCCTGCGCCGCGGTCCTTGCCCACGCCCGCGCCGGCCGCGACGCCGCCGCCCGGGTGGGCAACGTGGAGTCGGTGATCGCCGGCGACGTGATCGACTCGATCCCGCTGGCAATACGCCCGGACGGCCCGGTCGAATAACCTCGCGGCCATGAAGAACGCCGGAGAAATCATGGATCGCGACGTGCCCAGCGTCCGTCCCGAGGACGACGCCCGCACCGCCATCGACCTGCTCGCGAAGACCGATCTCGGCGCGATTCCGGTGGTCGACGACGAGAACAAGGTCGTCGGCATCGTCAGCGAGTCCGACCTGATCATCAGCGAGGAGGAGTCGGACCTGCACCTGCCGCACTACCTCAACATCATGGGCGGCATCGTCTTCGTCGGCTCGATGAAGGGCTTCGACGAGCGGCTGGAGAAAGCGTTCGCGACCAAGGTCTCGGAGATGATGACCGCCGACCCGATCGTCGCCCGCGACTACGAGAACGTCGACCGGGTGGCGAAGAAAATCGCCGACGGGCACCACAACCACCTGCCGGTGGTAGATGACGACGGTCACCTGGCCGGCATGGTCACCAGGGCCGACGCGCTCGCCGCCCTGGTCGCCGACCCGGCGGAGTAGCCATGGAGCGGGCGCTCGCCCGGATCGACGGTGACGCCGTACGCGCCAACTGCGCGTGGCTGAAGGCCGAGCTGGCGGACGGGGCCGAGCTCTGCGCGGTGGTCAAGGCCGACGGCTACGGCCACGGCGCCGACGTCTGCGCCGCCGGCGCCCTCGACGGGGGCGCGACCCGTCTCGCGGTCGCGACGGCAACCGAGGCCGAGCAGATCGGCCGCCGCTTCCAGCACGTGCCGCTCCTGACGATGGGCGCCCTGACCGCCGATGAGGTCGACGACGTGATTTCGGCCGGTTCCGAGCTGGCGGTCTGGCGCGAGGACTTTCGCCAACTCGTCGCCTCCCGGGCCAGCGCGCATGGCTACCGGGCTCGGGTCCACGTCAAGTTCGACAGTGGCATGGGCCGGCTCGGCAACCCCGACCCGGCTGAGGTGGTGGCGCTGGCCGGGGCTTGTGCTGCGGATCCCAACCTCGAGCTGGCCGGCATCTGGACCCACCTGGCGACGGCCGACGAACCCGACTCGCCCTACTTCGACGAGCAGCTCGACCGCTTCGACGAAGTGGCCGCGGCGGTCAAGGCCGAGCACCCCGGCGTCGTCGCCCACGCCGCCAACAGCGCCGCCGTCCTCCGCGACAAGCGCTCCCACCACGACATGGCCCGCTGCGGGGTCGCGATCTACGGGCTCGATCCCTTCCAGAACGACCCCGCCGACCACGGCCTGCGCCCGGCGCTCTCGCTGTGCTCCTACGTCGCCGACGTCAAGCGCTTCCCGGCCGGCGCCAGCGCCGGCTACGGGCGCCGGTGGAAGGCGCCGGTGGACACCTGGGTCGGGGTGATCCCGCTCGGCTACGGCGACGGCGTGCGCCGCGCGCTCACCAACAACGCCGACGTTCTCGTCCGCGGCCGGCGGCGGCCGCTGGTCGGGACCGTCTCGATGGACAACATCACGATCGACCTCGGCCCCGAGACCGAGGTCGAACCCGGCGACGAGGCGGTCCTGATCGGCCGCCAGGAGGACGAGCAGATCCTTGCCGAGGAGGTCGCCCGCCGGCTCGACACCATCAACTACGAGGTCACCTGCGCGATCTCGCCGCGGGTGCCGCGCCGCCCGGCTTGACCGAGGCGCTTTTGTATCCCCATGGTTGACAAAAGCGCCAGCCGCCTTGACGCAGCACCCGTCGTGGTGGCGACGCGCCGCGCCTTGGCGGGCGCCGAGGGCGCCTGGATCGTCGGCGGCGCCGTCCGTGACGCCGCGCTGGGCCGCGAGGTCGCCGACCTCGACCTTGCCGTCGCCGGGGACCCGGGCACCGCGGCAAAGGCCATAGGCAAGGAGCTCGGCGAGCACGCCTTCGAGCTCTCGGCCGAGTTCGGCACCTGGCGAGTGGTCGCCCGCGAGGGGGGCTGGCAGATCGACGTCACCGCGCTGCGCGGCGGCAGCATCGAGGCCGACCTCGCCGAGCGCGATTTCACGATCGGCGCGGTCGCCGTCCCGCTCGGCGGCGGCGAGCCGATCGACCCCTACGCCGGGCTCGCCGACCTCGCCGAGAAGCGCCTGCGGGCGGTCTCCGCGCAGAGCTTCCTCGCCGACCCCCTGCGGCTGCTGCGGGCGCCGCGGCTGGCGGCCGAGCTGGGGCTGGAGATCGAGCCGGGCACCGCTGACCTGGCCCGCGCCACGGCTCCCAAAGCGGCTGACCCGGCCGGCGAGCGCCAGCTCGCCGAGCTGCGGCAGCTGATGGGCGGCCCCGACCCCCTGCGCGGCCTCGCCCTGCTCGGCGAGCTCGGCGTCGAGGCAGCCGTCCTGCCGGAGCTGGAGCTGCTGCGCGGGGTCGAGCAGGGCCCCAACCACCACCTCGACGTCTACGACCACACCCTTGCCGTGCTCGAGCACACGCTCGAAGTCGAGGCCGACCTCGGGCGCTTCGCCGGCGACCGCGCCGACGAGGTCCTGGCGCTGTTGGAAGAGCCGCTCGCCGACGATATGAGCCGCCGCACGGCGCTGCGCTTCGGCGCCCTCTTCCACGACATCGCCAAGCCGGCGACCAAGGCCGAGTTCAACGGCTTCGTCGGCTTCAAGGGGCACGACGAGGTCGGAGCCGAGACGATCGGCTCGATCTGCGGCCGGCTGCGCGCCAGCCGCAAGCTGACCCAGCACCTGCAGGCGATGGCCCGGCACCACCTCCGCCTCGGTTTCTTGATCGCCGAGATGCCGCTGCCGCCGCGCCGGGTCCACGCCTACCTGCGGGCCACCGAACCGGTCACCGTCGACGTCACCCTGCTGACCGTCGCCGACCGCCTCTCCGCCCGCGGAGCCGGGCCGATAGCCGCCCCGGAGATGGTCGCCGCCCACCTCCAGCTCGCCCGCGAGATGGTCGCCGCCGGCCTCGACTGGCGACGCGAGGGACCGCCGGCGCCGTTGCTGCGCGGCGACGAGATCGCCGCCGAGCTGGGGATCGAGCCGGGGCCGGAGCTGGGCTCGGCGCTGGCCGAGCTGGAGGCAGCGCAGTACGCAGGCGAAGTGACCGACCGCGCTGGGGCATTCGAGCACCTGCGCCGTTAGATACGCTCTTCGCCGCATGGCCAAAGAGGAAAAGATCGAAATGGAGGGGGAGATCACCGAGGCTCTCCCCAACACCATGTTCCGCGTCAAACTGGACAACGATCACGAGGTCCTCGGCCACATCTCCGGCAAGATGCGCCGCCACTACATCCGCATCCTCCCCGGCGACCGAGTCAAGATCGAGCTCTCGCCCTACGACCTCGATCGCGGCCGGATCACCTATCGCTACAAATAGCCCGCTGGCGGCGGGTCCGCCAGCTCGGCCACTAGCGCCGACCAGGTGAAGTCCTTGGCGCCCATGCCACTGCCGTCGCGCGGGTCGTAGTACTCGCGCAGGCCTTCACGGGCGACGGCGCGGATCACGCCGTCCGCCAGCCGCTCTGCCTCGGCCTCGTAGCCGAGACGGCGCAGGCCGATCCAGACCATCCAAGCGGAGTTGACCCAGGTCGGCCCGCGCCAGTAGCGGCGGATCGGCCCGCGGCCGCCACCCGGTTCGTAGCCGCGCTCGCCGATCGCGACCGAAGGCGGCGCGACCGGGGTGAGGAACTCGCTCTCGTTCAGCAGGTGCTCCTCGACCAGGCGCCGGCCGATCTCCTCCGGCAGGTCGGGCAGCGCCAGCGGCGCCAGCGAGGCCCAGGTCAGGGTCTGCGGGCGCAGGCCGCCGGGCTGCGCCTCGTCGATGAAGAGCCCGCGGCGCTCGTCCCAGAGGCGGTCGACGAGCGCCGGCGTCGCCGAGGGCCGCCCCAGCGCCTGCAGCGAGAGCGACCAGAAGGTGTTGACGAGCGGTTCGCAGAGCACTGGCCCACCGGCTTCGCGGACACGGCGCGCGTCCCAGCCGAGCCGCCGGTTGCGGTGGACCAGCAGCGGGAAGCCGATCCGCCCGTTCGCCCGCCGTCCCCACACCTCTTCGAACTTGGGCGAGGCGTCGAGGCCGGACTCGTCCGGCTGGACGATCCAGAGCAGGCCGTCCCCCTCGAGGTCGCGGTTGGCCGCCAGCCAATCGACCTGCTTCCCGATCCGCGGCTCCTCGTTCGGGTCGCCGACGGCGGCCCGCCAGGCCCAGGCCAGCAGCGGCGGCTGGATCGACTCGGTCTGCTCGGCGTCGCGGTTGGCGACGTTGTAGAAGAGCAGCCGCAGCAGGGAGACGCGGCTGCGCCAGAAGATCGTGTGGCCGATAAACCCGCTCGGCCGCTGCGCCGCCAGCAGGCTCTCCAGCTCGGCCCTGGCGCGCTGCGGCTCGAACCGCCGCCAGACGATCGCCGCGAAGCAGGAGTCCCAGTACCACTGCCAGGGATAGCGCCCGGGGCTCGGCTCGGTGTAGCTGAAGCGGGTCTCGCCGCGCTCGCCGGCGACCCAGTTCTGCCGCAGGACCCGCTCGACCTCGGCGAGGACGGCCTCCCGCTCAGACATTGGTGCGGCGCATCTCGCGCAGGGCGAGCGTCCCGAGAACCGCCAGCAGCCCCGCCAGCGCCAGCAGGCCCGGCCAGGTGTCCGCCCAGGTGACGCCGCCGACGAACCCCTGCCGCGCCGCTTCCAGCACATTGGTGAGCGGGTTGATTTCGGCGACCTTCTCCAGCCACGGCTGCAGCAGCGCCAGCGGCGCGTAAGCGGGGGTGAGCAGGATCAGCGCCATCATTCCCGCCTGCATCAGCGGCGCCGCCGACTGGCTCTTGAAGCGCAGCGCCAGCATCGACCCCCAGCAGGCGGCGGCCGCGGCCGTCGCGGCGACCATCAGGTAACAGATGACCAGCCCGTCGAGACCCGGCCACTGGGCGCCGAGGACGAAGGCGATGCTGAGGACGAAGGTCGCCGGCACCAGCGAGCGCAGGCTCGCCGCCAGCACGTTGCCGGCCAGCAGCACCCAGCGCGGGGCGGGGGAGACGAGCAGGCGGTCGACCCATCCCCCTTCGTAGTCGCGGGCCAGGTTGACCCCGGCCGCGGCGCCGGTGAAGCCGGCCCCCTGCAGCATGCTGACCGGGACGATGAAGCTCTCGTACGAGCCGGTTTCGAACCCCTGCAGCTGGGTCAGGGCACCGAAGACGCCGTTGAGGCCGAGGAAGAAGATCGTCGGTGCCAGCACCCCGGGGATCGCCGCTCCCGGGACCCGGATCAGCTCGTTCTTCGCCCGCGCCATCAGCGCCGCGATCGTCGCCAGGTTGGCGCGCCAAGCCGGCGGAGCCGCGGCTCTTACCGTCGCCGCCTCCATCAGCCCACCCGCAGCCGGTGCCGGAGCGCCCTGGCGCTGAGGACGAGGCCGAGGACGACGATGCCGAGGATCGCCGCCACCGCCTCCAGGGTCTGGGTCGCGTCGATGCCGGAGATGATCGGCTCTCGCACCCCTTCGACGATGAAGCTGAGCGGGTTGTACTCGGCGATCGTCTTCGCCGGCTCGATCATCAGTTCCTGGGGAAAGAAGGCGGAGGAGAGGAAGAGGACGACGAGGACCAGCGGGAAGAGGCCCTGGACGACGCTGGCGCTGCCACTGCGCAGGGCGATCGCGGCCCCGATCCCGCCGACCGCCAGGGCCGAGGCGGTGACCAGCGCCGTCGCCAGCAGCACCCCCGGCACCCCGGCCTCGATCTCGGCGCCGAAGACGATCCCGATCGCGAAGAACCAGATCGCGGCGAAGAGGCCCAGTGCCGCCGTCCCCGCCAGCCGCCCGAGGACGATCGCGAAGCGGGGGATCGGTGCCGCGAAGAGGCGGTCGGTGAAGCCCATCTCGATGTCGACCGCGAGGGCGATGCCGCCGCTGTTGCCGGCCAGCATCATCGACTGCATCATCGCCCCGGCCAGCATGAACTGGAGGAAGCTCTGGACCGGCGGGAAGCCCGGCAGTTCGACCCCGGCGCTGGCGCCGCCGGTCTGAACCACCAGCAACAGGGTGGGGAAGACGACGATCGGCGAGATCAGCTGCGGCCGGCGGAAGGTCTGGCGGATCGAGCGCGCCCCCAGTGCCCGCACCACCCGCGCCGTCGTCGCCAGGTCGCTCACGCGCCGACCGGCTCCTCGCCGGCGGCCTCGGCCTCCTCCTCTTCGAGGTGGTAGCCGGTCTTGGCGACGAAGACGTCGTCGAGGGTGGGGCGGACCAGCTCCAGCGATTCGACCGCGATCCCGGCCTCGTCGAGGGCGCGGACGACGCGGGGGATGTCGGCGGCCCCGTTCTCGACCTCGACCAAGACGCGCTTGCCGTCCTTCGGCGGCAGCAGCCGTCCGATCTCGGCGCAGACGCGCTCGGCCTCCACCACCTCGCCTTCGCTAATCAGCAGCTCGACGTGCGGGTTACCGATTTCGTCCTTCAGCGACTCCGGGGTCCCCTCGGCGACGATCCGGCCGCTGTCGATGATCCCGACGTTGTCGGCCAACTGGTCGGCCTCCTCGAGGTACTGGGTGGTGAGGAAGACGGTCGTCCCTTCGTCGTTCAGGTCCCGCACCTCCTCCCAGATCGTTTTGCGGCTCACCGGGTCGAGCCCGGTGGTCGGCTCGTCGAGGAAGAGGACGCGCGGTTCGTGGACCAGCGCCGCCGCCAGGTCGAGGCGGCGCTGCATCCCGCCCGAGTAGGTGCCGACACGGCGGTCGGCGGCGTCGCTGAGGCCGACCCGGTCGAGAAGACCGTCGGCGCGCTCGCGCCCGCGGGCCGGCGGCAGGCCCTGCAGGGTGGCCTGGAGGCGGATCAGCTCGCGGCCGGTCATCAGCGGGTCGAGCGCCGCTTCCTGCAGGGCGACGCCGATCGTCGAGCGCACCTGTCGCGCCTCGGCGACGACGTCGTGCCCGGCGACGCTCGCACGGCCGCCGGTCGGCAGCAGCAGGGTCGTCAGCATCCGCACCGTGGTCGTCTTACCGGCGCCGTTGGGGCCGAGGAAGCCGTAGATCTCGCCCTCGTCGACCGTGAGGTCGATCCCCTGCACGGCGAGGACCTCGCCGAATGCGCGCTCCAGCCCCTCGACGACGATCGCCGGCATCGTTAGGCCTCCAGCGGCTCGGCGCCCCGCGCGGGCGGCGGCACCGCCTCGACCCAGCGGCGGCCGTTGGCGCGCCCGAGCGCCTCGGCGGCGTCGAGCAGCAGCTCGTCCCGGCCCCAGGCGGCCTGCAGCTGCAGGGCCACCGGCAGCCCGTCGGCGGAGCCGACCGGGACGCTTATCGCCGGGATGCCGGTCAGGTTGGCGAGAGCGCCGCCGCGGACGTTTGCTTCGTCGGCGGTCATCGTCCCCGAGGGCAGCTCGACCACCGGCGCCTCCAGCGGCGGCGCCACCGCCGGCACCGTCGGGCAGGCGAGCACGTCGACGTCTGCGAAGAGCTCCGCGAGGGCGCGGCGGGCGACGGTGCGGATCTGGTGCGACTTGACCGTCGCGATCGCCGGCAGCAGCGCCCGGAACTTGAGCAGGCCGCGGGCCAGCGGGCTCAGCTCGGGGTCGAGGTTGTTGAGCCGCTCGGGGGTGATGCCGCCGAGGCTCTCGCTGTTGGCGATCAGGATCGTCGCCAGGGTCGCCACCGCCAGCTCGGGGATCTCGATCGTGCGGACCTCGCCGCCGGTCTCCCGCCGCAGGTCCTCGATCGCCCCCTCGCAGGCCTCGCGCACCGCGGGGTCGACGTCCTCGCTGACCTCGCCGGCGACGACGCCGATCCGCAACCCGCTCGCTGCGCCCGCCTCAAGCTCCTCGCCGAAGAGAGCCGAGTCGAGCAGCCGGCAGTCGGCGGCGTCGGCGCAGAGCGCGCCGGAGACGATCGTGGTCGAGACGTCGGCCATGTGGTGGCCGGCCATCGCCGCGCGGCCGAAGGTCGGCTTCAGCCCGGTCAGCCCGCAGTAGGCGGCCGGGTAGCGGATCGAGCCGATCCCGTCGGCGCCGACCGAGCCGGCGACCAGGCGAGCGGCGACCGCGGCGGCGGGGCCGCTGGAGGAGCCGCCCGGGCAGCGCTCGGTGTCCCAGGGGTTGTGGGCGGGGCCGTAGACGGAGAGGTTGCCGGTGCTGCTGGCGCCGAGCTCGTGCATGTTGCCGACGCCGACGATCACCGCGCCGGCGTCGCGCAGGGCGCGGTAGGGGCCGGACTCGCCGGGGGTGGCCTCGGCCAACATCTCCGCAGCGCCGAACCGTTGCGCCCGCCAGGGCAGCGGCCACTCGTCCTTGATTACGACCGGGACGCCATGCAGGGGGCCGGCCGGGGCGGCGGCGAGCATCTCGCGCGAGCGCTCCGGAAAGGTCTCGACCACGGCGTTGAGGGCCGGGTTCCGGGTCTCGATCCGCGCCAGCGTCGCCTCCAGCAGCTCGGCGGCGTCCACCTCGCCGGCGGCGATCGCCGCCGCCTGCTCGCGCAGAGAGAGGTCGAGCGCCTCGCTCATCGCGGCGGCGCCTGCGAGAGGTCGGGGTTCGGCTCGGCGAGGACCTGGCTGGTGTCGAGCGCGACCAGCTCCAGGATCGGCGGCCAGAACAGCTGGTGGGCGGCGCCGATCACCGCCAGGTCGGTCTCGTCGGCCTCGATCCCGAAGGAGGCGAGACTTGCCTTGATGAACTCGTCTGGGCTGTTGGCGGCCTCCATCGGCGTCGCGAACCCTATCTGGGTGCGCCCTCACGCTTGGCCGGGATCCTGCAAGCCGGCTGGCGGCGCGGCATCGCGGCGGCGCGGGCGGCAGGATTAGCCCCGCAACTGGGGAACGCCACCAGTGTTGCCTCAATCGATGTCGCACGCAGAGACGAAAACCACCTCCCGGCGCGCCTGGGCGCTGATCGCCGCCGCCTGCCTGCTGGCAGCGCTGGTCGCCGTCGCCTACCCCGGAGCGGCGGATTCGGCGCCGCTGCGGGTCGTCACCCTCGGCCAGACGCCGGAAACGCCGCCGGCCTCCTGCCCGGGCAAAATCGTCAACAACGTCGAGGTCACCCCCTGCCGGGTCGAGGGGCACGTGACCGGCTTCCAGTCGATCGCCGACGGGCTCGCCCGTCCCTACGAAGTGCCCTTCGAAGGCAAAATCGTCGCCTGGTCGATCACCCTGGCCAAGCCCTCGACCACCGAAACGGACACCACCACCGACGAGGTGGGCTTCTTCAACGACTTCCTCGGCACCCCCTCGCAGGCCCGGATCGGCGTCCTCCGTCCGGTCGGCGAATCGAACCCGCCCAAATACAAACTGGTGCGCCAGAGCCCGGTCGAGATCCTCAACTCCTACTTCGGCAGCACCCCGATCTTCGCCCTCGACCACCCGCTCACCGTCCTCAAAGGCCAGGTGGTGGCGCTGACGATCCCCACCTGGGCGCCGATGTTCGCCTTCAACGTCTCCGCTGACAACACCTGGCGCGGCAGCCGCCTGCCCGAACACTGCGCCTCCAAGGAAGACATCCAGGGCGGCCACCCCCAGCAGGGCGTCGGCAAAACCAAGACCTACGGCTGCTACTACTCCAACGCCCGCCTGCTCTACACGGCGACGATCGTCAAGAAACCGTAGTCAGCTCTAAAGCGCTTCTTGACGCAGACCGCAGTACGGGCAGTCGCTGACGTCCAGTCCGATCAGCTGGTCGCAGCGGCGGCAGGCGCGGAGGTTCTCCGGGCTGCGGGGCAGCGAGGAGGCCGAGGGGGCGAGCGGCAGGACCTGCGCCACTGGATGCATCTCCTCGCCGGTCTCGCGGTCGACGTAGACGGCACCCGGCTCGGCGTGGGCGAGGGCCTCGCGGCCGGAAGCCCGGGAGCGCATGCGGTAGAGCTGCTTCAGGTTCATCGCCGCGCAGACTAATACCTTGGGCGGCTCCGATGCGTGTCCTCCTCTTTCACGGTTACATGCTGCGCGGCACCGGCAGCAACATCTACAACGCCAACCTGGCCCGGGCGCTGGCCCGGCTCGGCCACGAGGTGCACCTGCTCTGTCAGGACCGCGAGGTGCAGATCGAGGGGGTGGAGATCCACAACCCGGACATCGGCGGCCTGCTGCCCGTCTACGTGCGCGACCCCTACGAGGGGTTCGAGGTCAAGACCTTCCCCGAGCTGAGCGAGGCAGAGCTGGACCGCTACATCGAGGCCAACGTCGCCGCCGTGCGCCAGGTCGCCGCCGAGGTCGGTGGGATCGACGCCGCCCTCGCCAACCATCTGGTGATGGGGCCGGCGATCCTCGCCCGCGCCGGCGTTGCCCCCTTTGCGGCGAAGATCCACGGCTCCGCCCTGGAGTACACGGTCAAACCGCACCCCCGCTTCCTGCCCTACGCCCGCGAGGGGATGGAGGCGGCCAGCGGGGTCCTGATCGGCTCCGCCCACACGGCCGAGTCGCTCTGGGCGACGCTCCCCGATGTCGCCGGCTTGCGCGAGAAGACCCGCCTCGGTCCGCCCGGGGTCGACGTCGAGGAGTTCCGCCCCGGCGCCGGGCGCGAGGAACTGGTCGCCTTCGTCGGCAAGCTGATCGTCTCCAAGGGTGTCGACCTGCTGCTGGCCGCCTGGCCGCTGGTGCGGGCGGCGCACCCGGACGCCCGCCTCGAGGTGGCCGGCTATGGCGCCTACGAGGACGGGCTGCGGCGGCTGCTGGCGGCGCTCGACCGCGGCGACCTCGACGACGCCCGCGAGGTCGCCCGTCTCGGCTGGGCGCTGGAGGGGGGCGAGGAGCGGCCGCTGGCGATCCTCTCGGCCTTCCTCGCCGATCCCCCCGCCGGCTACGCCGAGATGGCACGGGCGGCGGCCGGCTCGGTCGAGCTGGTCGGCCGGCTCGAGCACCGCGAGGTCGCCTCCTTCTTCCCGCGCGCCGAGGCGATGGTCATGCCCAGCACCTTCCCCGAGGCCTTCGGCATGGTCGCAGTCGAGGCCGCCGCCTGCGGGACCTTGCCGGTCTCGGCCGGGCATTCCGGCATGCTCGAGGTCTCGCGGCAGCTGCAGGGCTCACTGCCCGAGGAGGTCGGGGCTTTGACCTCCTTCGCGGTTGAGCCGGGGGCGGTAGAGGCGATCGCCGACCGTCTCGGGGCCTGGCTCGCCCTCCCGGAGGTCGAGCGCGAGCAAGCCCGGCAAGCCTTGGTGGAGACCGTCGCCCGGCTCTGGAGCTGGGAGGGAGTGGCCCGCGGGGTGCTTGCCGCCGCGGGCGGAGAGCTTGGCGATCTGCCCCGTCCAGGCAGCTAGTGCGAAGCGTCACCTGGACCCGCAAAGCCTCCCGCCGCCGCTTCAATAGAATGCCCGCCGCCCCAATGTACGGCCGCCTGCCCATAGTGAAGATGCTGCTGGTGACGATCGCCTCAACGGTGGTCATCTCGGTGGTCATGGTCCAGATCAACTGGGACGGCCAGCAGGCCTCCACGGCCGCGCCGAAGATCGATCACCTGCTCAACGTGATGATCGTCCTCTCGGCCTTCGTCTTCTCGCTGGTGACGGTGATGCTCTTCTACGCGCTGTGGAAATTCAAAGCCAAGCCAGGGGACGAGTCCGACGGCGAGCCGATCCACGGCAACACCCGACTGGAGATCGCCTGGACCCTGATCCCGACGATCATCGTCCTCTTCGCCGGCGGCTATAGCTGGAAGGTGCTCGACGAAATCGAAAACCCGAAGGACGGCGCCCTGACGGTCTCGGTCTTCTCCCAGCAGTACGCCTGGAGCTTCGCCTACCCCGGCAAGGACTACGCCTACAGCGAAGGCGAGCTGCACGTCCCGGTCGACCGCCAGGTCCAGTTCAAGATGCACGCTCTTGACGTGATCCACTCCTTCTGGGTGCCCGAGTGGCGGATCAAGAAAGACAACGTGCCCGGGATCACGACCACGGCGATCGTTACCCCTGACAAGGAAGGCACCTACCAGTTGGTCTGCACCGAGCTCTGCGGCTTTGGCCACGCGACGATGCGGGCCAAAGTCGTCGTCGAGTCGCCGGCCAAGTTCGAAAAATGGGTCGACGCCCTCGACCGGCCAACTCCGAAACCGCTGATGGAAGCGGTCGAAGAGACCACCACGTCCGAACCGCCGGCCCTGGACGCCGGCGGGGCATAATGAGGAAAGCCGATGGTTGACGCGATCAAGAATCCCGGTTGGTGGCGAGGCCTGATCGGGGCCATCGTCTTCGGCGCCTTCGGCTTCGGCCTGGTCATCGCTCTGCGGGCGATCTCCGACCTGCCGCTCTACCAGACCGAGCAGACCGGCTACCCGCATGTGATCGTGCCCGCGATCACCGCCCCGCTCGGCTTCCTCGCCGGCTTCGGCTGCTTCGACTACTGGCTGCGCTGGGCCGCCGGCTTGCCGACGATCCCCGACGACCACTCCCAGCACGGCGCTAAGAGCTGGAAGGACTACTTCAAATTCAACACCGACCACAAGGTGATCGGTGTCCAGTACGTCGTCACCACCTTCATCTTCTTCTTCCTCGGCGGTCTGATGGCGATGCTGATCCGGGCCGAGCTCGCCCAGCCGGGCACCCAGATCGTCGAAGCGGCGACCTACAACAGCCTCTTCTCCACCCACGCGGTGCTGATGATCTTCGTCTTCGT
>Ga0164301_10000382_pt1 | contig 12776 bp, 5 predicted proteins | sample Whisoiple_231_MG_FD_109711 | JGI IMG/M metagenome (GOLD analysis project Ga0164301, IMG submission 109711) | Unamended control soil microbial communities from upstate New York, USA - Whitman soil sample_231_MG | ecosystem: Environmental > Terrestrial > Soil > Agricultural land ... | reverse complement strand
TTCTCGTCCGCGATCGGCATCAATGATCCGGCGTTGGTTGAGCATTGTTTTGCCAAGGTTGCTCTTCTGCCCGAAAATGTAAAAGTCGATCTGGTCCGCTTTGTCAATTCGTCCGATGGTGACACTGCCCTGCATTTGGCATCTTGGCGAGGCAACCTCGGTAATGTCCGCCGGCTGCTTTCCGACGGTGCTGAAGTGGACCTGCCAAACAAGTTTGGCCAAACGCCGCTCTGGCTTGCAGCGCATCTCGGATACACGCAGGTTGCATTATTCCTTCTGGATCAGAACGCCAACGTGAATCACGTCGATACCGACGGCAGCAGCTGTTTGCTGCAAGCTGTCTGGACGCGGAGCGAGGACGCGGCTGGACTCTTGTTGGCGAGAGGTGCGGCACCAGATAGTCCAACAAAGGCAGGATGGACGCCATTGATGTTCGCGGCAGCGAAAGATTATCGAGAACTGATTGGACTATTGCTTGATTACAAGGCGGAGATCAACCGGATTGCCGACCAGGGTTGGACGGCACTGACCGCCGCGGCGTCGAACGGGCATGCGATCGCAGTGCAACTGCTAGTCGACCGCGGAGCGCAAATCAACCACATCATGGCGCAGGGTGAAACTGCGCTCCTGTACGCCGTCAATGCCGGCTCTCTGGAGATTGTGCGACTTCTGCTGGATCGGGGCGCAGACGTAAACGACAGACTTGCCAACGGTGTGACGGCACTCATGGCCGCATTGGGAGGAGGCCATGAGCCTATTATCCGGCTGCTTCTCCAGCGTGGTGCAAAGATTGACGCCGTGACGACCGAGGGCGCCGGCGCGCTCGTGTATGCCGCCGGTAAAGGTGTTCTCTGGGCGGTTGAGATGCTGCTGAAGAGCGGCCTGGCGCCGAACCAGGCCATGAATGACGGGAGAACCCCGCTCATGTTGGCCGCAAGCGAGGGACACGACAGCGTGGTGCAATGCTTGCTTGACCACGGCGCTGCAATCGACGCCGTTGACAACAAGAGCCAGACAGCGCTGGGGTTTGCTGCGTTGAACGGCCATCCCACGACCGTGGAGCTATTGTTGGACCGCAAGGCTGACGCCAGCAAGGCCACGATGCTCAATACAAGCGCCCTAACTCTGGCGGCTGCGTTCGGCCACGAGGCGGTCGTGAAACTTTTACTTGAACACGATGCAGATGCCAACGCCACCCTTCCTACCGGGGACTCTGCTTTGATTTTGGCAGCAGCGAAGGGTTACGAGGGCGCTGTCGAACAGTTGTTGAAACATGGGGCTGATAGCAATCGTGCCAACACAAAAGGGGAGTTGGCCATTCTATTTGCAGCGCAGGGCGGCTTCGAGCGCATTGTGGAGCTTCTCCTGAATCATGGCGCTAACGTCAATGGCAGAGCGCATGACGGACGAACGCCTTTGCTGCTGGCAGCTCGCAACCGTCATGTTGAGATTTCGCGACTTTTGCTGGAGCACAATGCCCTGGTTGATCAAGCCGCGGAGAGTGGTGACACGCCCTTGACCGTAGCCTCCGGCAGCGAACCAATTATGCGAATGCTGCTCAACCGGGGGGCGGACGTGAATCATTGCGGGTCTGGTGGAATGAGCCCTCTCGCCGTGGCTTTGCAAGGCGGGGACGAAGTCCTCATACGTCTGTTGCTGGACCATGGAGCTGACATAAATCAGCTGATGACGATAAAACTAGAAGGTATCCAAGCTCCTCAAGGGATCAATGCGGCCGACTACACGAATGTTAAAGCCGTTCCTATCATGGCGGTTGCGGCTGGGCGTGAAGGGCCAGTCCGCCTCCTGTTAGAGCGTGGGATGGATGTGGAAAGCGCGACGCCCAATGGCCGCACGCTGCTCATGCTGGCAGCGGAGCGGGGATGTGACGAAATCGCGCGGCTTTTGCTTGAACACCACGCATTCGTGAACCACAAGACGCCGGAAGGAATCAGTGTTTTGGCAGCGGCGATTGGGGCAGACGCGGCCAACATTGCCGCGCTGCTGCTGGATCACGGCGCGCAGATCAATGAATCAAGGAGTACCGCCATTGATGCCGCTATATTTGCCGCAGGGATGGACAAGTGCAAAGTCCTCGAAATGTTCTTTGATCGCGGGATTTCGGTGGATGCCGTAAGCACCGAAGGCCGGTCGCTTCTGATGGAGGCGGCGAGCGACGGAAGTCTGGAGGCCGTGCGGTTACTACTCCAACGAGGAGCGCAGGTTGATTACTCGGACCCCAAAAACTACACAGCCCTGGAGTTGGCCGCTGAGCTGGGCCAGGAGCGCGTCGTACAGTTGCTCCTCGAAAAGGGCGCCAATCCTGATCGAGAACCAAGTTCAGAGATCACAGCTCTGGTCGCGGCGGCGTTTAACGGGCATGAAGCCGTTGTGAAGGCGCTTCTCGAACACGGCGCGTACGTGGATCGGCCAACTTCCACCGGCTATACGGCATTGATCGCTGCAGCGCTCGGCGGCCACATCGGCGTGGTTCACAGGTTGATTGATGCTGGAGCGCGGGTGAATCACGAAGCGGTAGGAATGACCGCGCTTCTCGCCGCTGCTGCTGCTGACCAGGCAGCAGTCGTTTCCTTACTGCTTGAAAACGGGGCGGAAATTGAGAAGAAGAACAAAGATGGGGCCACAGCGCTGGCACGCGCTGCCGAGGAAGGTCACGAGGACGTAGTACGTCTTTTGATCCAGCGGGGTGCCACAATCGATGCTGTGGACGCAATAGGTCGCACGGCACTCAATGGTGCTACCGAAGAAGGCCATGAGAAGATCGTCCGTCTGCTACTCGATTCCGGCGCCGATATTGATCACCAAAGTGAAGAGGGCCTCACGCCTCTACTTGCTGCCACGGTGGCTAAGCATGAAGAGGTGGTCGGCGTACTGCTCGACCGAGGTGCACGCCTGGACGTCGTGAGCACAAAGGGCTACACGCCGCTGACGGCGGCAATAGCCGCCGAGCAACAATCAGTGCTGCACATGCTGCTTGAACGAGGAGCCGACGTGGAAGAGAGATGGAGCAAGGTGAGTCCGCTGGTGTTTGCGGCTATGCAGGGCTTCGAAGCAGGGGTTGTCGCCCTGCTGGATCATGGAGCGCAGATCGACCGCGTTGGGATAAATGGCCAAACTGCGTTGATGCATGCGGCGGAGAAAGGCCAGGAAGGTGCGACTCGTTTACTCCTTGATCGTGGCGCGGAGGTCAATTACGAGAATGCCGGCATTAGTGCGTTGTGGCTGGCCGCGTGGGAGGCCCACGAAATGGTAGTCCGGCTACTGGTTGACCGCGGAGCCCGAGTAGATCCTGTTGAACCGTTCACCAAGAGCGCTATGATGGCGGCGTCCGCCAAGGGGTACGAGAAGATTGTTCAATTCTTGATCGAGCGCGGTGCGGAGGTAGAGCGCCTCAGCGAAATCGGCACATCGTCCCTGATTGCTACCGCAGGAAACGGAATAACGGGCGTCATGCGTATCCTGCTGGCACATGGCGCTGATGTCAATCGCGTCAGAAAGGATGGTTTGACAGCTCTGATGTGGGCGGCCAGGGACGGGCATGGAGAGGCCACGCGGCTGCTGCTTGAAAATGGTGCCAATGTTGACTATGCCGACAACAATGGACGAACAGCTTTGATGTTGGCCGCACGAGATGGGCAAGAAGCAACGGTCCGATTGCTGCTTGATTACGGCGCCGATGCAAGCCGGGCAGAGAAAAAGAACGGAGCAACACCTCTTATGCTCGCTGCCGCCGGAGGACACGTGAGCGTGATGGCCGCCCTTGTCGAACATGGCGTGGACGCTAATCAAGCAAGCTCGCCTGGCTGGACTGCATTAATGTCCGCCGCGCTGAGGAATCAGCTCGAAGCTGCAAAATGGCTGCTGGAACATGGCGCGGACATTCACCGAACTCAGGGTGGACGCAGCGCGCTCTTCTGGGCCGCGAAGGAAGGACATGAAAAAATTGTAGAGTTTCTGATCAACAACGCCGCAAAAGTTGATCTACAGGACTCTTGGGGCATGACGCCACTGATGCTTGCGGCCGAGGAAGGCCGCGATGTCACAGTTAGTCTCCTGATCGAACGAGGCGCCGCAGTCAATCAAAACAGCAACGAAGGAACAGCGCTGCTCATGGGGACATATGGCGACCATCTTCCAGTTGTGACTATGCTATTGGCAAAAGGAGCTTTCCCCAATCTGGCAAGTGACGAGGGCAAGACGGCTCTGATGGTGGCAGCGGCAAACGGAAACGATGAGATCATTAAAACCCTGCTTGCACATGGTGCTGATATCGACCAAACATCGGTGGAAGGCGGCTCCGCGCTGATGTTCGCCGCATCGGAAGGGCATCTGAGTGCCGTGAAGCTGCTCCTTGAAAAAGGTGCAGACGCCTATCAGGAAACATCCGATGGGCTGGTCGCCCGAGATTTCGCTTTGCAAAACGACCACATCGCTATTGCGGATCTGTTGCCGAAACTGAAGAAGGGATGGGGGCCCTTCCGCAGATGATGAATCCTGCAAGAGCATGAAACAGGTCTAGATCACCGGGTACGATTTCTTCCTATTGAGCACCATTACTTCCGTTTTTGGCCTGTTTCATGAATTGGGGCACGCCGCAGCCTTGAGTCATTATGGAGGCAAACGGGCCGAGATAGGCTGGGGCCTGTATTTTGTGTTTACCGTTTTCTACACGGACCTTTCGGAAGGCTGGCGTCTCAAGCGAGAGCAGCGGGCAGTGATTGACGTAGGTGGAATCTATTTCCACTGTATCAGCCTTATTCTGCTTCTGGCGCTGATTTACCTCACGCATTGGCCAATGCTGGTGTACTGCTTTTTTTTCATTGATACCCAAATTGCCGGGTCCCTGAACCCATTCCTGCGTATGGACGGTTACTGGCTGATCGCCGACCTGTTTGGCATTTCCGACCTGCGTAAGCAATCCATCGGCATGCTGGAGCGGGGGTTTTACAAGTTATTCAGGATCAATGCCAAGCCTGTCTATTCCACAGTACAGCTGAGCCGCGGCGCCAATATATTCGTGGCGATATACAGCCTGGTAGGGGCAGTATTTTTCGTTTACCTGACGGGTATTATGTTTCACCAGGTTGCGTTCCGGCTCCTGCCTGGATATCCCAAGCTGGCGATTGAGTTCTGGCATGTGCTAAGGACCAATCCATCTCACGTCCTTGCGCTGCTGAATCTACTGGCGAGCATGGCGTGGAAGGGTGTGGCCTTGTTTGGGTTAGGCATGTTTCTCTACAGATTTTTGAAAGGGTTTTACCGGTTTCTCATGAGATTCGGCGAGAACGTGAAATTTCGCTTCTGGCGGCCGGCCTCAGACATCACGCGCTGATCTTTTCAGATGAAAGGAAGGTTCTATGGAAGGCTTTCCCTATCGCCATCAGAAGTTTGTGCTTAATAACTGTCTGGCACTCGAATCCACCGACGGCAAAAACGTCATTGTTTACGATACAGAGACGAATACGCGCATGAAAATCAGCTGCCGGCTCTATGAATTGATGACAGAATTCAGGGAGCCGCGGACCTTTGTGGAAGTCATGGATGAACAGTTCCTTCAGTCCCTGCAAGGAACTCTTGAGCGTCTTCTGGATGTCGGCTTCCTCCTGGACATGAGCAAAAAGCGTCTGCCGCTTCCCAAACCAGAAACCCAGCTGGCTACGGTATTTCCAACAATGTTTCGGGCGCCTTTCCGGACTCCGGGACAGAGTCCTGCCGACATCGCAATTGTGGGTGTCCCCTACGACGGCGGGAATCTGGTCAGTGCGGGCATGAGGGATGCTCCACGCGAACTGAGAAAAAAAACTGGCAGCGATCAGGAATACCGCGTTGACTTCGCCACGGGAAAACCCATGGGCTGGTTTGACGTAGACAACCTGGAAAGACTGCTGGAAGGCGTCACAATGTCAGATTGGGGCGATGTCCGTTTTACCTATGGAGAAACGCCGGATGCCATATTCGAGCGGATCGGCTCCATCTGTTCAGAAATTCTTCGCGAAGGCTCTTTCCCTGCCTTTATTGGAGGAGACCACTCCATTTCCTATCCCATTGTGCAGGCGCTGCAGCAGAACCAGGAGATACAGATCGTATGGTTCGACGCTCATACCGATTATGGCGATCTGCTCCCCGGCATCTGCAACAACCACAAAAATGTTGTCCGCAGGATATTTACGTTACCTAACGTAAAGCGGGTCATCAATATTGGTCACCGGGGATATACGTCAAGCGACAAGGTAAACCTGAGACCCGCCAAGTTCTCCATGGTTACGGCGGAGCAGGTGCGGAATGGCGGTGAATACCGTGTTTTGCAGGCCCTCGACCCGGACCTTCCTTGCTACATTTCCATTGATATTGATGTTCTTGATCCGATCTATGCTCCGGGTACGAGCACTCCTGTTCCTTCCGGCCTGACGCCACGAGAATTGAAAACGCTTTTGCGCGCGATCGGAGCCAACCATCAGGTGGTGGGTTGCGATCTGGTGGAAGTCAACCCTGCGTACGATCCCAGCCCACTGACCGTCATCCAGGCCTACCACCTGTTCACTGTATGTCTAGGAGCGTGCGTGCGCAGTAAAAATATTGAAAAAAATCTCGAAATGATTACGAAAACAGGAGTGTAAACCCATGGAAATCCACATGATCGGACACGCGTCACTTTTTATTCGTACCAGTAATCTTTCGATTCTTATGGATCCTGTCTTGTGGGACCCGCACCAGGAGGGGCTTTTCGACATAAATCCGAAACGGGAAGTACTTCACGACAAAATACCGCCTGTCAACCTCATCATTCTGTCACACCGGCATTTGGACCATTTTGATATTCGCTCCCTGGCTTCTCTTCCCAAACATGCGCCGGTCCTGATCCCCAAAGACCAGCTTCTTGAAAATTATCTTCACAAGCTGGGATTTGCCAAGATTCAACAGCTCAAAGACTTCACTGAGGTCACGATCGGGAAAACTACGCTATTTACAACCCGATCAGAAAACAACGTTCCTGAATACGGGATCATATTTAAGGACGAGAGCGGGGTGTTCTGGAACCAGGTTGACAGCGTGGTTTCACCAAAAACAGTGGAAACAGTACTGTCACGCTTTCCGCAACTCGATTTTGTGCTGGCCAGCTGGCAACCGATGCTGGAAACAAACTTCCAGACCAACGGCGGCTTGCCGTTTCCCTACGCACGGTATGGAGAGGTCCTTTACAACCTGGGTCTGGCGTCCCCTCGGGCCCTGGCGCCGGGCGCCAATGCTTTCTGCTTCACCCGCAGCGCGGCCTGGATGAACCACGTGGTTTTTCCAGTAAGCAAAGCGCGTTTCCTGCATGACGTACGCAGCATGCTGCCGAATATCGGAAAAAATGCTTTTGCGCTGGAACCGGCAGACGTGTTGACGATCGAAAAAGGCGAATGCAACGTTATTCTTGCGGGCAGCGATTTTGTGAAGCGCACAGGGTACAGCGCAGACCTCTCCTTCGCGCCGGTAACCGTTCAGGCCCCGCTCGAAGACGATAACCCTGACGGCGTCTCCGGAGAGGAACTGGAGTCCACGGTCCGCGATATTGTCGAATCGCGTCTGCCTGATTTCATCCGAAAGAATGACAACGCTTTTCTTGTTCATCGCAAGAATGAGGTCATTTATCAACTGGAAGTGGTTCTTCCGGAAAAATCCCTCCAGTGGAACATAGATTTCCGTGCCTCCCAGCCTCAAGTCTCTCCTGGAAGCAATCCTCTAGCCAATCTATTTACTTTGATTACCGCCTCCAGCCTGCATGGAATCATCTCAGGTGCGCGAGGATGGGATTATGCGCTTCTGGGAAGTTATTGCCGCAGCTTCCACAAGTTGTATTCAGTCACCACGGCAGGCATCTTGCGCGCAGACTGGCTTGATATTCCAGATCCTTTGCGTCTACTTTATCCATACCAGGAGATTTTCGTGAAGGTCCTGGATCATGAAGTGCAAAGATGGAGCATGGTTGAACAAGCGGTCAGCGCCTAAAGATAGCAGCAGCAGAGCTTTGCGGATGGTAAAATACGGCCCTGACAACGGAGCATCCTAATGCAAAACCTGATGCAAGATCTGCATTATACGCTGCGCCTTTTTCGTAGATATCCCATAATATCCGGGGTTGTTATCCTCGCGATTGCCGTTGGAATTGGCGCAAATACGGCCATATTCACGGTGATCAATGGTGTGTTGCTCCAGCCTCTGCCCTTCGACAAACAAGACCGTTTGGTAGTTATTTATTCCGTTTCGGTTCCTAATTTCCTGGACTGGAAAGCGCAGAACAAGGTCATGGATGGCATGACTGCTTATGTAGCGAATGGAGTAAATCTCACCGGTGGATCGGAGCCGCAGCGCATCCAGGCGGCGCGGGTCGCGGACGGCTACTTCCAGACTGTAGGCGTACCTGTTTTGCAGGGACGCGGCTTTACCGAGGACGATCATCGCCCGGGTGCTGCGCCGGTGGTGATTCTGAGTTATGCGCTGTGGCAACAGATCTTTGCCGGCAACGTCAACGTGCTGGGAAGTTCCATCCAGTTGGGCGGCAAGCCGCATATGGTCGTAGGCATTATGCCTGGCGGAGTCCAGTTTCCCACTACGGCTCAAGCCCTTCTTCCTTATCAATTTGAAGACAAGGACCATTACAACCGCACTTCCAACTTTCTTACCGTGGTAGGGAGGTTGAAGAATGGAATGGCCCTCAGGCAGGCGCAGGCCGAATTTGATTCGCTCAACCAGCGGATTGAACAGCAATATCATTCCAATATAGGGCGCAAGGTCACTCTCTATTCCGTCCACGAACGGCTTGTGACGAATATCCGGCCTCTTCTTCTTTTATTGCAGGTGGCGGTGGCCTTCATTCTGCTGATTGCATGCGCCAACATCGCCAACCTTCTGATTGCATGGGCTGGCATCCGTCATCAGGAATTGGCGGTGCGCATGGCGCACGGCGCAAGCCGACCCCGCATTGTCCGGCAATTGTTTACTGAATGCGCGGTCATGTCTTTTACCGGCTGCGCGCTTGGACTGCTTCTGGCCACCCAGGCCACCCGGGCGTTCGTGGCCCTTATACCCGCCAACGCGATTCCCAAAGCCGCCAGTCTCGCTATGGACCTGAACGTTTTTCTGTTCGCTCTTGGAATAGCGGCGATAACCAGCATTGGGTTCGGCATTGCACCTGTGCTGCAGCTCTTCAAAACCAACGTGAGCGACACGCTGAAAGAAGGCGGTAGATCCCTGGGTGGCATGGCCACCGGTTCTAAATTCCGCAGGGCTTTTGCGGTGTCGGAACTGGCATTTGCGCTGCTGCTGCTGATCGCCAGCGGACTCACGCTGAAGTCGTTCCGCGAACTGCGCCGTGTTGATCCGGGATTTCAAGCCGACCAGCTTCTCACCTTCCAATTGAACCTGCCGCCGTTGCAATTGAATGACGTGCCCAAGCGGTTTCAGATGATCACCGACGAACTCCACAAAGTGGGAGAAATACCAGGCGTTCGCTCGGCAAGCATTTCCGTCAACGTCCCTCTCGAGGGCAAAAATATCAGCGGCGATTTTCACATTGCCGGGCGTTCCATGCCTGGTGACCAGAAATGGCCCGAGGTGGACGAGCAGGTTGTCGGACCCAGCTACTTCCAGACCATGAAGATTCCACTCATTCGCGGAAGGGATTTCACGGAATCCGACAATGAAAGCGCTCCCAAAGTCACACTGATCAGCAAGATGCTGGCCGGCAAATATTTCCCCGGCCAGGATCCGGTGGGCACACGCGTGGCATTTGAGGGCCTGGACGGTCAGCCGGTGTGGATGGAAATTATTGGCGTGGTGGGCAATGTAAAGTCAGGCGGTCTGGATCGTGATCCATCCATCACAGCTTATGTGCCTCTCCGCCAGGTTCCGCCCGATATCGTGGCCCTGTTTCTGCCCACCACTCCGGTGACCATCATTGTTCGCTCTTCCCAGGATCCCGCCGGCGTCACTCAGTTGGTTCGATCAGCAGTGTACTCGGTCGACCACGACCAGCCCATCTCTGAGGTGAGGACCATGAACAGCGTCGTGCTCAGTTCCATCGCTGAGCCTCGCCTGGAATCGTTCCTTCTGGGGACGTTTGCCGGGGTCGCTTTGTTCCTGGCTATTATCGGCGTTTATGCGGTCATGAATTCGCTGGTTCAGCAGAGAGAACGCGAGATTGGCGTCCGCATGGCTTTTGGGGCGACTCGCGGCAGGATTCTTAAGCTAGTCATCAGCGATGCAGCGAAGATGGTGTCGGCTGGATTGGTTTTGGGATTTTTGCTCTCTTTCGTTCTGCTAAAAGTGCTGTCATCCTGGCTCTACGGAGCCAAGACCCATGACGTTGCAGTCTTTGTGCTGGCGCCGGTGCTGTTGTTTGTAACTGCAATGCTGGCTTGTTTCATTCCCGCGCTCCGTGCGTCGAATGAAAGCCCGATGGCAGCGCTGCGCTTCGAATAACAGCGCGGCCATATTATTGCCTGGACGACGCGGGGCATCTTCATCGGCCCGGGTGCGATGGGTGTGATGCGGCGCTTTTCCAGCGAGCATGGTGATGCTAACTGATTTTATCTCCTCTGGACTATGACTCGTTGCAAGTATTTTCGTTTCAAAAAGCTTTTTGGTTTAGCAGCGTCCATTCTGGCGGCTGTTCTCTTTTCCGGCGTGGTGTATGGATTGTCACGATCGCAGGAAACCTCCACCGACACACTTGAACAGGACGACCGTCTGATTGCCCAGGAAATTGGAAGCCACTCGCAACTGGAGCAGAACTTGCGCTATCTGGCGGCCCACATGCCCGGGCGGTTGACGGGTTCACCGCGAATGGACGCCGCGGCCGCATGGGCTTTGCAGAAATTCCAGGAGTACGGACTGAACGCGTCTCTGGAGACCGTTGATGTCCCACACGCCTGGACTCGTGGTGTTGAAACAGCGGAGATTATCTCTCCCATTCGCCGTTCTATTCCTGTTCACGCCTTTGGCTGGAGTAAGTCTACCGGCGGGCCTGTGACCGGCAAGGTAGTGGCGCTGGCCGGTAAGACCGGCCCCGAATTAAAACGTTATTTTGGCAAAGTGAAAGGTGCGGTGCTCATGGTTGGCGAACCTCAACACCTGCCGCCCGGTACACCTGAAAATTCATTTATTGCGGTAAAAGCAGAAGAAGATGATCTGCATCAGCTCTCCCCTGAAGAATTAAAAGAACGCGAGGACGCCCTACAGGAGTTGATCTCTGAAGGGCCCCTGACTGTGCTGTTGGATAGCCGGAAGCCACACAACTTGTTCAACATGGGAAACTTTACGAACTTTACACCTTCTCCCATTCCGCTTGCCTTCATTCTTCACGAGGATTACATGAGGCTGTTCGAACTGTCACAGAAGAGCTCTGTTTCCATGAAGATTGACCTGGAAGGAAGCTTCAGCCCGGAAGCGGCGCATGCACCGTTTGTGACGGCGGAGATCGCGGGTTCATCGAAGCCGGCAGAGCGGGTGCTGATTGTGGCCCATCTCGACTCCTGGGATCTTGCGGAGGGCGCTCTGGACAATGGAGTCGGCGCCATGGCGGTCCTGGAAGCGGCCCGGAGTTTGCACGCGCTTAATCTTAAGCCCGACCGTACTTTGGTTTTCCTGCTTACCAGCGGCGAAGAACAGCACCATTTTGGGATAAAAGCTTATTTGAAAAAACACTCTGCCGAACTGCCAAATATGGATGGAGTCCTGGTTCTGGACGGCGGTACCGGTAGTGTAATCAATATCAGCCTGGGTCACCTCGAAGACACCGAACCCGTCTTCCGGAAAATTTATGGTCCCATCGCCGCGGTATTGCATTTGCAGGGCCCCGCTAAAGAAGCTTACTTCGGCTCCGATCATGACGAGTTCCTCCAGAGAGGCGTCCCGTCTTACATTTGCGTCCAGTCACCGGCCCATTACGCTGAAGCACATCATAGCCAGCTCGACACATTGAAGTACTTCGACCATCGCGGAGCCAACCAAGCGGCCACGGTGCTCGCCGCCTGGATGTGGAATGCCTCCCAAACTCCCGATAAGATTCCACGCACTTCAACAAAGTGATGGATAGAGTATCCATAGCTGATCCGGAGTCTTCACGTTGATTGCTCTGCTTTCTCCATTGCATGAGCGACACTGGCCGGCCCTCCCACTACAGTCCCTCGACCATGAGTTTCGTGTCCGGCAACGCGCTCAGGTACGGCAGCATCAGGTCAGGGCGCGCCAGGCGGCTGACGGCGCTCAGCGCCGAAGAAATCGCACCTTCCTGCCAGCCCGGCAATGATGATGTCTGATCGCCGACAATGAAGAAGCAGGGATTGCGCGCGCCATCGACGCCCGTGCCCTGAATGATGTGGTTGTAGTGCCGGACGCTGTCATCGACGTAGTTCCACTGCGCCCAACCGCCCTTGATGTGGGCCATGTTCTGCCATGCGATCGCGACCCCACGCTCAAGACCCGCGGCAAACTCCTTGCCAAATAGCGCCGCGCCAGCCCGTGCTTCATGCAGCCGCTCCGGGACCGGCATGCGGCCAAAGCGGGCGGCGTTGTCGGCAAAGTTGTAGGCGCCGGTCAGCACGCCTTTGCGATCGTGATAACCGTAGGAGGGGTACCAGATCTGCGTGATCGGGTTATCGGTCCAGGAGATTCCGCCGTAGATGGGCACAACGCCGATCTCGGATTTATCGCAACACGTGACCGATAAGCCTTTGGAGTCGGTGTGAGTGTGGAACGGCTTGCCTTGCCAC
>Ga0164301_10000381_pt1 | contig 12789 bp, 8 predicted proteins | sample Whisoiple_231_MG_FD_109711 | JGI IMG/M metagenome (GOLD analysis project Ga0164301, IMG submission 109711) | Unamended control soil microbial communities from upstate New York, USA - Whitman soil sample_231_MG | ecosystem: Environmental > Terrestrial > Soil > Agricultural land ... | reverse complement strand
GATCTCGCGGAATTCGAAGCTTCGCTGCCGGACAAAGCCGAGGCCGAAGTTGAAAAAGCGGAAGCAACAAAACTTCGAAGTCTTCTTAAGAGTGAGATAGGCGTCCAGACGTTAAACAACGCGGAGTTCTTCAGCCATCAACTCCGTGAGAGAATCGCGCAGGAAAGTGGCGAGGCCTCCCGGGTGTCAGGCGGGCGCCGGATGGAAAGCTCCACGTGGTGGACGGTTCCTCGTCTATTGTGGACGGGCGCTGCGTCGATCGCAATCTTTTTGGTTTGTACTATTCTCGTGATGCACGACAAGAATGGAAGTGAGGAATCGCAATACCTTACCCAGATTCTAAACGCCCGCGTTGATCCGGTCGTCAGCCCAAATGCCACGGTTTCAATCTTTGAGGTGAAACAGGACCGCGTGACGGTGCTTTGGACAGAGGGATTGCAAACCTTGCCGGCCGATTACGCGGCCAAATAACCGCACATGGGCCGCTTGTCAGCGTTAATTCCTGTCGTGGTCCTCATTGTCGGCGCGACACCCGGGCTCAAAGGCGCGGAGAGTGTGTGGAGTGGACTTGTCATCGCGGAAAATATCGCACAACCGAAACCGATCCCGCCAGAATTAACCCGCATCGAGGGATCGCTGAAAAAGTTCTTTGGCTACAACCAATTTCAGGTGATCGGACAGTCGCAAAAGACACTCAAGACCGGCCAGGAAGACTGGCTTGCGACCAGCAAATTTTTCGGGCTTCACGTCGATGCGCGAGGCGAGAACGACCTGGGCTACGTCTTGAACCTGAAACTGTACAAAGAGAAAGAGCTCTTGCTTGAAACAGATGCCAAGCTGAGCAAGCGCAGCCCGTTAGTTATTAAAGGTCCCCAGGTCGGGAGTGGACAATTGCTGCTGGTATTGATTGTCGAGTAGGTCGATCGCGATCTCCGAGCGCGATGCGTTTTCAAGCGGCGAAGTCGAATTTCTTTGCAAATGCAAACTTCGGCACCCGTTGTTTAGTGCGAGAAATGCGCGTGTGGTTTTATTATTTGGGCGCTCTGTTTTCCATTATGATTCCTGCCATCGTGGCTGCGGAAAAACCGTTCAGTTTTAAAGACACGCCGGGCAAATTGCCGAAAGATGTCGTTCCGACGGATTACTCCATTCGTATCGTTCCGAAGATCGACAAGTTCACGTTCACTGGAACGGAAACAGTGAAGCTAGAGGTGCGTAGTCCGGTTCATCAACTGGTATTGAACGCGCTCGAGCTCCAGGTCACAGAGGCATCTCTCGACGGCAAACCGTTGCCAACATCTGCAATGAAAATCGACATGGAAAAGGAACTGCTCACGCTCACATTGCCGTCAGAGCTTGCTCCTGGAGATCACACACTAGCCCTCAGCTTCTCCGGCAAAATCAATCAGCAAGGCCAGGGTCTTTTCTACATGCGGTATCAGGAGCAGGGCAGCGGCGCGACAAAGGTCATGCTCGGCACGCAATTTGAAGCAACCGATGCACGGCGATTTTTCCCTTGCTGGGACGAACCAGTTTTTCGCGCGCGGTTTCAATTGATCGCCGTGGTGCCGAAAAACTGGCTCGCTGTGTCAAACATGCCGATCGAAAGTGAGAAAACCATTGCGGAAGGCAAAGAGGTGCGATTTGCGGCGACTCCGCCGATGTCGAGTTACCTGAATGTCTTCGTTGCCGGCGAGCTCGATCTCATCGAAGCGCGAAGTGGCTCGACGCAGGTCCGTGTGATTGCAACAAAAGACAAAGCAGAACTGGGCCGCTACGCACTCGAAGCCACGGCGCAGATTTTGCAGTACTACAACGACTATTTTGGCGCGGCGTATCCGTTGCCGAAGCTCGATCAAATTGCTCTCCCTGGCGGTTTCGGTGGTGCGATGGAAAACTGGGGTGGGATTACTTATTACGAGTCTGCGCTTTTATTTGATCCAAAAAATTCGTCCATCGAGACAAAGCAAAACATCTACGAAGTGATCGCGCACGAGGTGGCGCACATGTGGTTTGGCGATCTCGTGACCATGGCGTGGTGGGACAATCTCTGGCTAAACGAAGGGTTCGCCTCATGGATGGGCACCAAATGCACCGCGCATTTCAATCCGCAGTGGGAGGTCTGGCTGCGGCGCAATTTGCCGCGCGATCCCACCCGACGCATCGGCATCGCGAAAGAGCAAGCAATGGAAGGCGACGCGCGATCAACCACGCATCCGATTCAGCAGCACATTGCAACAGAGGCGGAAGCCAATAGCGCCTTCGATGATATCACTTACAAAAAGGGCCAATCGTTTCTGCGAATGTTGGAGAGTTTTCTTGGTGAAGATGTGTTCCGTGATGGGATTCGCAGTTACATCGCTGCTCACAAGTATTCAAACACGACGACCGCAGATTTATGGAACGCCCTCTCGGAAGCTTCCAAAAAACCGGTCGCCGAGATCGCAGCCGGCTGGACGGAGCAGCCCGGATTTCCAGTCGTGACGGTTAAGCGAGAACAAAACGGAAAGGTGCGCCTTACACAGGAGCGGTTTGCCGTGAATTTCAAAAACGCGCCGCCGTTGGAATGGAAGATCCCGTTGACCTATTCGGTCATCGGACAAGCGCCTGCGACTTTGTTGATGACCGGTAAGACAGAGGTTCTGGAAAACATTCCTGCAGATCGCGCCCTCAAGTTGAATGTAAAGGGCGCTGGAAATTATCGCGTCGAATATGACGAGTCATCCTGGAACTTGTTGCTACAAGCTTTGCCGAAGCTCGGCGTTGAAGATCGCGTAAATCTTCTCAGCGACGCTTGGGCGCTGGTGCAGGCCGATCGCGCGCCCGTCTCGCTGTATTTCGGATTGGTTGAAAAATTGCCGGCTTCCACTGACATCGCCGAACGTGAACAGATAATCAATGTGCTGGTTTTCATTAACGGCCTGCTCGCCGGAAGTCCGGAGCAGGAACAATTTCAGCACTACGCTCGCTCGCTTTTGCGTCCCACGTTTGAGATGGTGGGCTGGGAACCAAGAAAAGAGGAGCTCGCCACGGTCGCAAACCTCCGCGCGAGTTCGATCAGCGCCTTGGGAGATTTGAATGACCCGGAAATAATTGCCGGCTGTCGCGAACGTCTCAAAAAATATCTCGCGAACCCTGCATCGCTCACACCAGATCTGCGGCCTGCAGTTTTTACAGTCGTCTCCCGTTACGCCGACGAAAAAACCTGGACCAAGCTGCACCAATTCGGTCTGAAGACGACCAGCATTGAGGAAAAACAAAATTATTACAACGCGCTCGCTTGTGCCAGCGATCCGAAATTGGTGAAGAAAACGCTTGCGATTGCTCTCACGGATGAGCTGCCAACGAGCCGTGCGACGCATCTTGTTCCAAGAGTCGCACGCGACAGCGGTCATCCAGACATTGCCTGGGATTTCGCCAGGACCAATATGAAAGCGCTGCTCGCGAAAGTCGATGCGGCGGGTGCGAACCGCTACGCGCCCAGTCTTTTCACGTTTTTCTCTGATGACTCGCGCGCCAATGAATTAAAAACTTACGCCAAAAATAATTTGCCTCCCGCAAGCGGTTCGGAAGTAGCAAAAGTCGTCGACGAAGTTCAATTCCGGTCCGAATTCAAAAAACGCCTCGTCACTCACCTGAACACCTGGCTCGACCACCACTCGGCTGCCGCGAGCGCCAGGGAGCGACCTCCATGGCCCGCTGATCACTAATCACTAATCACCGATTTCTGATCACTATTTTGCTGCGTGATCCATAGCCGCATCGGGATCATGGTAGACTCAACGAACCCGTGACGTCGGAAAAATTCCTGCGCGACGTTTTCAGGACGGTCAGTCAACAGCGTAATGCGGAGAAAATTTTTCTTCTTCGCAAAATCGATCGCATGGTTAAGCAGCTTTGATCCGTAGCCCTTCGCCTGGTACTCTTTGTGGACCACGAGATCCTCCAGCAAAATGACAAAACCTCCTTCGGCTGTGCTAATCGTAAAAAGCAGATTGATCATACCCACGATCGCGCCGTTCCGTCGAAGGACAAAAACACGTCCCCGGCTGGGCTGTTCGAAAATGAGTCGCAAGCCACGAATCTGTCTCTCCTTGTCCGGTCGAAAATCGCTCTCCTGAGAGAACAATTCGCCCAGCATTTGAGACAACTCGTCCAGGTCCGCCTCGGTTGCCGGTTCGATGACGACGTTTTCTTCCCCGCTCATGACTCGCCCCGGTTTATTCCAGAAATTCGCCGCCATGGCAATGCTGTAAATTAGGACCAGCCGGCAACTGTGAACGCCTCCGAATGAGCGCGAATACGCATCTGTCACGCCAGGGATTTGCAGCAGCCGGATCTTTGTGAGGCAAATGTTCTTTCTTGTATATAATGGCCCGAAAATTTTCGCGATTCGGCGGCGATATCTTGAAGCCGCGAGCAGCGTTGACAATGCCAGAGTCGCCCCTACTGTAACCGCTCCCGAATCGTGCCGGGCTCGCGCTCGGTGTTATGAAACGCACTTACCAGCCATCCAAGCGAACACGCAAACGTCAGCACGGCTTTCGTGCGCGGATGCGGACCAAAGGTGGTCGCGCAACTCTCGCACGCCGGCGTCAACGCGGCCGCAAACGGCTGCTCCCAAAAGGCGTCGAGAAACATTACGCCCGCCACACGCAGGCGTGATCGATTTTTCTGTTGCGCGAAACTTTTGCTAAAATCGGCAATCGAATCGCGATCAACTACTCGACGACTGGTCAATGTGCGTCTGCTGAGCTTTTACTGCTTTATCGTACGCGCCTTCACCCTCCTGAACGTAACATCTGGTAAAAAATCGGTCGTGGTACTTGTCCCATCCTTGCGCAAAAAGGAATTCGTGAGCTTGCGAAGGGGTATAGTGAAATTCTGCCATGCTGCGTCCTTGTTCTCGCGCGGGCTCTGCGTCCTCAATTCCAAAAACAAAACACACGACGCTCTGCGCCTTGTCAGGAACGTTGCGGGCCTTGCCAGTCTTCGGATCGGTTACCGAGTCAATATGAGCAATGAAATGCCGACTGTGCTCGTCGGGCTTGTACATTTCCATGACCGCCCCTTTGTTAACGAGAGCTTGCTCTTCTTTCGTTAGAGTGTCGGGCTTGGTGGAATTAAGCGGCACGAAGAAGGCCGTGATGAGCATCAAAACCATCAATTGTGCTTTGTCAGTTCTCACAAGTGGCTTTTTCATAGAGAGTATTCGGAGCCGCGCCGAATTTCTTTCAGATCATTCTTACGCGTTACGCCGACGCAGCCGCAAAGGCACGGAATTGAAGCGTCCGTTCACCAGGAAAATCTTCATAGCTCCATAGCAACTCGAGAACTCGAGTTACCACTCAAAAAATTGAATGCGTTTCTACAAGCGCAAAACGCCAGCTCTTGGCCGAACATGATACGTCGGTAGCGTCCCATAGCCTTTCGCCATGGGCGTTTGTCCGACGTAATCGCATGTAAAATCGCGCACACGTTTCGCAGCGGACAGCGCGGCGAAGGCTTCGCTGGCATAGACCTGGCCCGGCGGCGTGATTGGTTCGATGCGCGCCGCGCGACTTACATGCGTGCCACTGAAAGTTATTGTCTTCGTAATCGGGTCATCAAATTCGTAGACCGGACCAGCATGTAGAGCGATCCTAAGGTTCAAGTCCGGACGCAAACCTTTTTCTTCCCATTTTGTTTTGCTGACCAAATCGGCCAATTGCAGAGCGAAGTTGCCTGCCACGGGCACATCGGAGAACACGAAATAAAGTCCGTCTCCCCAGGTGTTCTTGGCGATGATGGATTTGGAGAATGTTTTCGTTAGATCTGCGATGGCGCCGAGAAAATGCTGAACAAAGTGCGGTACCTGCGCTTCGCTTAGTTTGCTGAAGCCCACCGCGTCGGCGAAGAGAATGGCAACGATGCGGGAGCGGAATTCGGTCTGTCTTGACGGTGGCCGAGCCGTCGCCGCCCGAGGTTTGGGACGCGCCGGCGCGCGTCCCTTCGGCTTCGAAAGATAGACAATCTCCGGTTTGTAACCGAGGTGTTGCCAATTCTGCACAACGCTGGCCGCGCCGCCGGGTCCATCTCCGGGCATTCCATTCCACACTGCGACAGGAATCAATTGCGTGTCGAGCTGACGAGCGCGAATCGTCGCCAGACCCAGGATAAGTTCATTGCAGAAGTCGTAAGATACGCCGCCGATCTCAAGCCGGTGATTCGACGCTGTAACCACCCGCGCTGCTCGCGCCAGAACTCGATCGAACCGGGCGCGCCAATTGCTGCGCGAAACAAACTCGACGCTATCCCGAACAAACTCTTTTTCATTGTACGGCAGGACGATTGAAACCTCGGCGCCGCGGTCGAGCATGGCTTCGAGAAACAAAATGTCAGATCCACAAGCGGCGGAAGAAAACGCAAAGCCCGGTTCCAGTTTGTCGAGCCTATGTTGAATCTGTGCCCCGACCGCGCTTTCGAGCTCTTCCGGGAATCGCGGCTCGCTGCGATCTGGCCGGTCGATCATATGTCCAACAAATACAACGACACAAGGAACGCGAAGGTATTTGTCGATCCAACTCGGATCTTCGTTCCAGTGTTTCAGGATTAACCGCGCATTCCGCCGGCTGGAATCAAGATCGCCGTAACGACCGCTGCCCTTCTCTGCTGCACGGGCATACCACTCTCCAGCTTGTCTGAGATCCCGGCAGACCAGGCTCGCTTCGCCTAATGCGGCGAACTCCCAGTACGAATCCCCGCGCGGATCCTCGACTTCCTTCAAGCATTGCTCGCGCACTTTGCCAGCGATCTCCTGGGCGCGATGGCTTTCGCCGATGAGCAAGTTCATCGTGGCGGCGTTGATTCCAGACCAGTACCCGCCGGTTGCTCGGTATGCTTCTCCGTATATTTCGGCGCCGCTTTTCAAAAACTCTCTTCGCCGCTCAGCGGTCGCGGCTGTTGCGGCCAAATCCTTGTAAGTTCGGCCGAGCATTCCTAGGGTTTCTTCTGCTGGCTGGGTTTCGAGGCGCAAATCTTCAAGGATCGCCTTGGCGCGCTCCGTTGCTCCACTGCGGGCCAGCGCCAATCCTTGGAGTTGCCGCAATCGCGTATCCTTCGGCCATATCGTCAGACCGGCAGTCACAACGTCGTAGGCCAGCAGAGGTTCCCCTTGGGTGAGAATGCGTTCGCCAAGGCACCGAAACAATGCTGGCGAATCCGATCCTTCTTCCGGAACACGCGAACGCCAGATCGACATCAACTCCGCCAGCGACGCCGATTGCATCGATTGAAGGACGTCTCCGACATCGTGGTCCGCAGCTTTGCTTGGAGAGATTCGTTGCCGAATCATAAGCAAATTCTACTCCGGCAAACGACGATTCAGCAAAGCTATTTGCTAAGGGGACATCACTCCAATCTCTGCAGGGCAAGTGAACTGCCTGCACACAAGCTCTAAGCACTGGCGCAACCTGGTGCAACAAGATGCCAAGAACTGATCCACGTTGAAAGTCGCGACAGTTTCTCGTGATCCTCTTTTTGCTCGACAACTTGGCGGAGTGTCGACTGCAATTACGGCGTTAATGTTTTGCAAAGTAACGATTGCCTTATTCGGCGCAGCAATCATTTCTGCGGGCGCGACCAACCGCAGCTACGGCGCAGCGGGCGCTTTCTCCGACGACGGTAACCACGTTTACCTTATCGGAAGCAAACTGCCGAAGGGCACGGCAATGGACATTGACCTGACAAATTTCACGGCGAAAAAGCTCAGCCTCGGAGTTTCAACAGAGGTCCGCGCGATTGTAAATGCGCCGGGCGCGCTACTCTTTGTCACCGAAAAATCGCTTTATCGCCTGCCGCTTCCTGCCGGTAAACCGGGAAAAATTTGTGAAGCTCCGACTGGATCTTTGTTTGACGATGTTGCCTGTAACCGAGCGCAACACGGCATTTTGCTCCTATGCCGAACAAAGGACGGACGCGATTGGCCGGCCTATTATCTGCGCGAGCAGGAAAGCAAGCCGACTTCGGTCGTGCTGCGACGCGTGAACGGGCTCGTCGGCGCGGTTTTCGACCGCGACGGCCATCTTTTCTTTGCGTCAGGCGGTGATCTGTGGGAAGGCGATATCACCACGCCTTCCGAACCGGGAGAAGAACCGCCGGCTATCGAAGCGTTCCGCTTCGCGCCCGTGGCTATGCGCGAGACCGCAAACACGACACCAAATTCCACTGGCGCCCGCGAGGTGGCTGTTGCCGGCCGCACCGTATACGCGCAGATGACGCGAATGGGGGGCTCGGGCTGGGGCGAGATGATTAGCCTGAGTTGGCCGCCTGAACAAAAGGAGCAGGGCAAAACGCACAGCCGCGATAGCCCAGTCAAGGCAAACGTCGAGCTTTTCAAATCCGCGCTCGCCGCGTTCCGCGCCTACGGTTCAAATCAGCGCGAAAGTTATCTTTGTGGCTCGCCGGATGGCCGTAAGGTTTTCTTTGCCACCCGGTACGAGAATGATGATCCAAACGCGAAGCCCCTGAGATTCTATCTTGGCGACGACACTGGAGAGGTCCATCCGCTTGATGAATTGAAAATCGATGATCCCGGCTAGCGTTGCCCCGGGAGGAACATCATCATTGCCGATGTTGTAAACCGTTCGCCCGATCTGCAGCCACACAAGCAGGACGACCGGAACAGCGACGCACGCTTTTATGATCCCGATCCGACGTACTCTGCAGAATATCTGTCGAACTTTGCAGTCTCACCGACTGGCGGCGATTTTTGCACGTCGTAAACGTTGTCGTTGGCGATCTGCCGTTTGTCGGTATCCCACACCATCACGCTTTTCCTCGCGTTCGGAGAGGTCTTCGCATCCTTTTCAGTGTCCACTGCAATGTAGCGCACCTTCTTCGCTTTTAACTGAGCTTTGCGCTTGGCCGACATGTTCGCGTAAGCGCGCCGGGCACGCTCTTCGGCGATTTGTTTTTGCCGTTCGCTGGCCTCGCGTTTTTCAATGATGTACACAACCAATCCCGCCACTGCCGCTGCTGCCGCGGCATTAGAGGGTCCCGAGCCCCAACCAGGAAAGGGGACCGACGGTAGCCCTGGAAATTGGGCAAAACAGCTGTTTGACCACACAACTACGGCAACAAGGAGGGAAACCTGAGCTTTCATACGCATCGGCACGTTATCAAAACAGTTGTTAAAGCGGCAAGATTATTTTTTGCATCGTCCGTAATAATGTTTGCGGCTTCATCGAGATTGACATGAACGATGTCTTGCGGGTTGCGGGACTCCTCGATTTTGGTAACAAGATTATCGCGTGAACCCCAGGCCTCTTATTTTCGTTTCGGCGGTCAGCCGGGAACTACGGAGCGCGCGGCAATTAGTAGCTAATACTCTGACCTTTCTTGGCTACGACCCGATCTGGCAGGATATCTTCGAGACCAGCGAAGGCGATCTGCGCGGCGTTTTGCGACGGCAGATCAGTCGATGTAAGGGCGTAGTGCAACTGGTGGGTCGCTGCTATGGCGCCGAGCCACCGCAGCCGACCGAAGAATTTGGCCGTGTTAGCTACACGCAGTACGAGGCACTCTATGCGCGCAAGATCGGCAAAAAGGTCTGGTATTTGTTTCTCGATGAACGGTTCCCGATCGATGCCTGCGTCGATGAACCGGAGGAGCTGCGCGCTCTGCAAGCAGCTTACCGAAATCGGCTGAAGGTAGACGCCCATTTGTACCATCCGCTCACCAGTGTCGAGGGGCTGGAAGCGAGCGTTCTCAAGTTGCGCGGTGACCTTGTTCAACTGCGCAAAGGCGTAAAACGCTGGGCCACGGCGATCGCTATTCTGTTGTTGGCCGGACTGGGCGTTAACTTTTGGCTTGTGCGGTGGCAGCGCCGCACCTCGCAGCAGATGAGCGAGACGCAACAAACTGTCGTCAACGTGAGTGAAGAGATGACCAAGCTACGGCAGGGCATCATGCTCTATATGCAGGTGGAATCGAAACTTCGCGAATCTCAAACCGAGGCCGGGCCGTTGCGAGACCAGGTGTACGAACAATTGGGCAGGCAGATGAATATCAATGTGGCGTTGCTTCGTGAGAAGCTACCTGAGGCGGCTGCCCAATTGAAAAATATGCCCACCGCCACAGCTCTCGAGCGGGCGAGTGGCGCCTACGTGGCCAATGACTACGGCGAGGCAGAGCGCCTTGCGCTGCAAGCCGCCGCCGAAGCAAAAAATGCTGCGCCGGCGCGCGCTGTGAATGTGATACGGGCGCTCAAGCTGGCCGGGTTCGCAGCTCAGAAGCGAATCGATTACGCGAGTGCAATGGCACATCTCCAGGAAGCAGCCGCGCTGACGGATCGGCAGCACGACCCTGGCCACTGGGCGGAAATTCAACACGCAATCGCTGATGTGTTGATCGATCAGGGGCAATATCGCCAGGCTGCGACAGTTCTGCAGGGCGCAGTCGAGGCGCGCGGCGCCGCCTTTGGCCCTGAGCACCCTGATACTTTGCGCAGCCGTAATCGGCTGGCCTACGCATTGTGGAGACAAGGCCAGTATCGACAAGCCGAAGCACAATTTCGCCAACTCATTGCAGTGGAAGAACGGGTCCTTGGTCCGCGAGACCCTGACACATTGGCCAGCGAAAATGGACTGGCCAATGCGCTCGATGACGAAGGGAAACATGCTAATGCCGAATCTGAGCACCGGCTGGTTTTGGAGGCTCGAATAAAAGTTTTGGGGCCGGAAAATCCCGAGACTCTTAAGAGCCGGAACAATCTGGCGTTGGCGCTCAATCGACAGCAGAAGTACGGCGACGCAGAAAAGCAATTTCGCGAACTAATCACGGTAGAGGAGAGGGTGCTTGGGCGCGACCATCCTGAGACACTTCGCAGCCGCAGGAACCTATTCGTGACGTTGGGTAATCAGGGCAAGCACGCCGCGGCCGAAGCAGGGTTTCGAGATCTCCTACGTGCAGAAGAACGAGTCCTGGGTCCGGAACATCCGGATACACTTGGCATCTGCAACAATATCGGTTTCGCACTCGCGCAACAGCAACGCTTTGCCGAGGCCGAATCGCAGTTCCGCCAGGTGGTCAGGACTGAAGAGAAGGTGCTCGGCCCCGAACATCCTGCCACCCTTAGCAGCCGCATGGCGCTGGCCAGTGTCCTAAGTCAGCAGGAGAAGTATGCCGAAGCCGATGCGCAGTGCCGCGAAGTTATTGCACTCGAGGAGAAGGTTCTGGGCCCTGAGCATCCAACCACGATCTCTTCATGGTACGCCTTCGCCTACCAACTGGCCCGGCAGAACAAAATTGACGAAGCCATGCAATTCGCGCGCCGCGCCGCCACTACCGCTGAGCAAACTTTCGGGCCAGATCATCCCGACACCCGCAAGTATGCGCAGTTGGTGCAACAGCTCATCAAACCGGCTCCGCGAACAACGCCTTTAACAGCGAATGGTCCAGCATCGCAACCCGGAAACGCTGAAGTCGTTGATGTCCATGCGTCACCTAAGCAGGATTTCGAGGCGGCAAAACAGGAGTATGAACAGAGTTCAGGTGACGAAGCGGCTCGAGTAACATACGTCACCAAGCTCGCTCAAATCGCCGACCAGTTGGTAAGCGAGTATCGGCGAAGTGGCCAGCGAAACGATGGGCTGATGGGAGCAATCAACTCGGAATTGCAAAAGCATCCGGCTCCGAGAAACACTGATTCGAAAAAGCTCAAACAACTGCTCGTTGGCGAATGGGCATCGCCGCGTCACATCTATGTCTATCGCGCGAACGGGAAATGTGGAACCGAAGGGGGAGCGATAGACGGTAACTGGCGAATAGAAGGCAATCAGTTAATCCAAGGCGACCTCAGTGGGCCAATCATCCTCGTCAATCGCGACTACTTCATCTACTCCAGCCGTGATTCTGTCTTTTTCCATTCACGAGTGAAGGAGTAGAAGTTCGTCGCCACGCCACCACTGCAAAACTTCCGCGTTGTGCATCGAACCGGTACGAGTAATTTCCGATTCTTCGACACAATGGTACATTTTGGGCTAGCGATTTTGGAAGCTTGAGAGTACACGCTTGTGCAGCATTTACCTGGGAAATAGCCATTGGCACCGTTAGCTCAATTGGCAGAGCAAGTGACTCTTAATCACTGGGTTGCAGGTTCGATTCCTGCACGGTGCACATCATCTCTCGGTGATTGAAGAACTTACGCAAAATAAGCTCCTCAAGACGTAGCTGACACCGTAGCTACGAAGGCTCATTTTTGCCACAATCGAGATCCCAAAGATTTTCGTCAACCTTAGCTGAGCAACAGCGGCTGCACTGGTAGGGTGATCGTCAGAACAACTGACTTTGAATCAGCGGAAGGTCACACGGAGGATTTCTTTGCCGGTATTCGGGATATTTAAGGTGTCCTGATTTAAGCGGAGAAGATATTGCGAAGCGGAGGAGTCAAATCCGCTTCGGCGCCTACCGTTAGCCTTTCGTCGAATGAACGCAGTCAGGCCGCGTCGGCGAACAACATAGATCACATCATCAAGTCGCCGCCGTTGATGTCGAGGGACGCGCCGGTGATGTAGCCGGCAGCCTCAGAGGCGGCGAAGCAAATCAAATCGGCCACTTCGAGAGCAGTGCCGAGGCGCGGCACGGGATAGCTCGCGGCGAGGCCTTCGAGCACCTCATCCGAGGCATGTTCGCGCGTCAGCTCGGTATCGATCATGCCGGGGCAGACGGCGTTCACGGTGATGCCGAACTTGCCTAGCTCCTTTGCGGCCGCGCGCGTCAGTCCGAGGAGTCCGGCCTTCGATGCCGTGT
>Ga0164301_10000379_pt1 | contig 12809 bp, 15 predicted proteins | sample Whisoiple_231_MG_FD_109711 | JGI IMG/M metagenome (GOLD analysis project Ga0164301, IMG submission 109711) | Unamended control soil microbial communities from upstate New York, USA - Whitman soil sample_231_MG | ecosystem: Environmental > Terrestrial > Soil > Agricultural land ... | reverse complement strand
TGATGGTAATAATCATCGTCATCATTCTAAAAGAGGATTGGTTGTAGAAACAACTAACTCCTGGCATAACAGGTTCAGAAAACTTTTAGTTAGGTATAAGGAGAAGTTAGGAAGTTATTTTGCGATAGTATGTGTATGTTTAGACTGATACATTATTATCTATAGGAGGATATTCTGGGATAGGCTCAGTCAAATAATCAAGCCAAGAATTTTACAGCCTTTCGTTAATAAAATAGAGACTTCTCACAGAAACTAGAATTCCATATAGCAGCACATATAGTACGATACTTCAAAAGTTATTTGCGCGTTAAGCCCAATCCATGCAGGCTCAATTATTCTATCTTTAGAATGCAAAGGGTCCGCAACAAGATCAAACTTTATCTGATCCTGCGTCTGACGACGTTTTCAGATATATACTTAATAATGTCCGCCAGTGGAGTCCCAGGACCAAAGTTTCCCATTACTCCCTCCTTCTCCAGCAATTTTCTATCTTTTTCTGGAATTATACCTCCTCCCACAAGCAGTATATCATCGGCGCCTTTTTCCTTAAGAAGACGAGCCACTCTTGAGAAAAGTACCAAATGGGCGCCGTTTAGCAAACTCATTGCTACTGCATCAACGTCCTCTTCAACTGCTATTTTTGCCACTTGGCTCGGGGTACAAAATAAGCCAGAATAAATGACTTCCATGCCAGCATCCCTGAGCGCTCTACAAATAACAAGTGCTCCCCTATCATGCCCGTCAAGTCCAAGCTTGGACACAAGAACTCTAACGGGTTTTTGGCTCTGCTGTCCTGATAACATCGTATGAATTAGTGATATTACGTATATTTAGATATAAACATGATGGGATCCAGACATCAAATCCTTAGCTATTCGCATGCGTACGCATAGCAGAAGGTATTTAGAATCTTCGTTTATGCATAAGCTGTATTGTATTTAGCAGAAGGAATTATCAAATCTGATCGACGATCATTAGCTAAGGCAATCTCGATAATAGACAATGACGAACCGGAAGCACATGATCTGATCAAAGCAATTTTTAGTATGACGGGGGGCGCAAGAACAATCGGATTTACTGGTCCTGCGGGGGCTGGAAAGAGCTCTCTGATAGGAAAATTAATATCCCATTTTCAGCAACTCGGATTTAAAACGGCGGTGCTTGCAGTTGATCCTACTAGTCCCTTGACCGGGGGAGCTATTTTGGGAGATAGGGTTAGAATGCAGGGTATTTCTGATGACGAGAATGTTTTTATGAGAAGCTTGGCTTCTCGAGGGGCTTCAGGAGGAATCTCAAAGTCACTTAGAAACGTCATTAGAGTTTTGGATGCGGCTGGCTTTGGACTAGTGTTGGTAGAAAGCGTAGGTGCAGGGCAGGTAGAAGTTGATATAGCAAAAGTCGTCAATTTAACAGTGGTGGTTCTCAGCCCACAAACAGGCGACAAGATCCAAGCAATTAAAGCTGGGCTTAACGAAATCGGAGACTTGTACGTTATTAACAAATCTGATCTAGAAGGCTCTACCACCCTGTTCAACTCAATTCTGGAATTAGTTGGTGACATTGGCAGGAAACCTACGATTGTTAAGACGTCAGTCAGATCGGGAGAAGGGATCAGAGAGCTTGCCCTTACAATAACAACCATCCTAAGCTCAAAAAATATTAATTACAAAGTAAAAGAAAAGGTAATGCTGGAGTCTGAACTCAAGGATATGGTTGTTGATAAACTCACTCAAAAATTTTATACGATGTTAATGGACAAAAATGATCTGTACAATCACCTAGTTGACGAACTTGTTCACAAAAGGGTCGATCCGTATCACGCCGCAGAGTTATTGGCGGATAACCTGACGGAGGTACTGAGAAGTTAGATGAGCACGAAGACTGCCAAGACGGATTCGGGAATACCTGTTAAGGAGATATACAAAAAAGAAGATATTTCTGCAGACAAAATCAATGATAAAGAGGCTGGTACTTTGTATTTCTCAAGAGGCATTTACCCAAAGATGTATAGAGAAAGACTCTGGACAATGCGTCAGTACAGCGGGTTCGGCAGCGCAGAGGAAACAAACGAAAGATTCAGATTTTTGTTGGATCACGGTCAAACTGGTCTGTCTTTGGCATTTGATCTCCCAACACAGACTGGCCGTGATTCTGATGATTCTGCTGCCGAAGGTGAGGTTGGTCGAACTGGGGTGGCCATTAGCTCCATCGACGATATGATGACCTGCTTCAACTCCATACCTCTTGAAAAGGTAAGCACTTCAATGACAATAAACTCTACCGCCTCTACTCTACTTTCATTGTATTTAGTGGTTGGAGAATTTCAAGGCATTTCCCCAAGTCAATTAAGAGGAACAACACAAAATGATATCCTCAAAGAATACATTGCTAGAAACACGTACATCTATCCACCCAAACCGTCGATTAGATTGATAGGAGATATGATACAATATTGCTCTCAACACGTGCCGCTTTGGTATCCAATTAGTATTTCCGGGTATCACATGAGGGAAGCCGGTGCGAATGCAGTACAGGAATTAGCATTTACATTTGCTAATGCCATTGAATATATCGATACTTGTGTCGAGAGAGGACTAAGGGTTGATCAGTTTGCCCCAAGGCTCTCATTTTTTTTCTGTTGCACAATGGAATTTTTCGAAGAAATTGCTAAATTCAGAGCTGCTAGACGAATATATTCCAGAATAATGAAAGAGAGATTCCACGCTGAGGATGAGAAATCTCTCCATCTTAGGTTTCACGTCCAAACTAGTGGAGAGTCCCTAACTGCGCAGCAGGTAGACAATAACATAATTAGAGTTACTACTCAAGCACTGGCAGCAGTTCTAGGAGGTTGCCAGTCGCTTCATACAAATTCTAAAGATGAAGCTCTGGCTCTCCCCACTGAAGAGGCTGTTAAGATAGCTCTTAGGACACAGCAGGTAATAGCATCCGAAACAGGGGTTACCAAAACTGTGGATCCTATAGGAGGCTCGTACTATGTAGAAAATCTAACTGTTGAGATTGAGGATAGAGTAGAGCAGTATTTAAGAAGAATTGAAAGGATGGGAGGAGCTCTAGCTGCTGTAGAGAAGGGTTTCTTTCAAGATGAAATTCGAACTAACGCGTACCTTCTAAAGGAAGAAATTGACCGACATGAACGTGTAATTGTGGGTGTGAATAAATTCCAAGATTCTTCCAATGCTGAACCAAAATTGAACGTCGTGGATCCAACAATTGAAGACCGCCAAGTAAAGAGACTAAAGGAATTCAAGAACTCTCGAGACAGATCCAAAGTCGATGCTGTCTTAAATAAGCTTATAGTAGTTGCTGAGGGACAGGATAATGTAATGCCACATATCGTAAATGCCATTAAAAGTCACATTACTTTAGGGGAAATCAACAATTCGTTCAAGCAGGTGTTTGGTAGTTATCAGCCACGAATATCGTTCTGATAATTACTCCTACATAGTCTTTTGCACCGATTAAGGTAAAGATGATTAATGAAACCAAATTCTGAAAAGACTGAAGCTAGCTACGTCTTATTTCGACTCCGTCTCTCTGCCTTGGCAAATTTCTTACTACCATAGCGTTTAGAGCTGTGAGCACGAGTTCTTCGATCTGATCGGTTCATTTCAACTTACGTTCAATATGGGAGGCTTATATACTCTTCACTGGTAAATGAACAGCCTCCCATCAAAGATGCGAGGCCACTAACCTGCTTATGGTAGTTTAATAATAAGGAGCGTAATTCTTGTACTGCATTATGAGAATTGATCATGTTGCAATAGCAGTAAATAATGTAGATCAGGCGTTGAAGAACTATGAAAAATTGATTAGAGTAGACAAGGTACACATCGAAAGTGTTGCAAATGAGAAGGTAAAGGTTGCTATTTTGGAATTGCAAGATACCAGAATTGAATTAATGGAGCCTACTGCTCAAGATAGTCCTATAAATAAATTCCTTAATCAGAACGGAGAAGGGCTTCATCATATTGCCATTACTGCAGATAACATAGAAGAGGATATTTTAAAGGCATGCTCTAACGGGCTTCGAATGCTTGGTGATGTTCGGAAGGGTTCCTATGATAGAAAGATCACATTTTTTCACCCAAAATCAATGAATGGTGTCTTGATAGAAATGTGCGAAGCCATATCCCATTAAGCCAAGTTGTACTTGTAGAGTATTTTTAGTTCGACTCTCCTTAGAATGTCCATCGAAGTACGAATGTGTCGGTATAAATTATATAATGTCAAAGCAGACTAGGTGCATATGGATAATAACGGCTTAATAGAGACAGTCCCTGAAAAGAAATGCGCATTATGTGGGCTGATTTTGCAGCCGAACTATCCTGTGAATTTATGCACGGATTGCCTCAAGTGCGCAGATTGCTGCATTGGATTGGAGGACATCAAAGAATAATTTACTCGACCATTTTTAGCGTGTCCGTTAAGGTTATCACTCCGATTACGTTCCCAGTCTCACTAACCAGGACACACTTGGAAAATCTGACCAAAGGAATTAAGGCTTTAGCCGGCGTAGATACGTCAACTATTGGTGGCGGGGGTTCCATAACAGACGCGATTGACATATCGCTAAGGTTTTTATTGTTACTTTCCGCAATCGTTTTTGCAAGTCGATCTTCACTTAATATCCCTACGACTATCCCATCTTCAAAGACTGGGAGCTGACTTATAGAATGATCCCTCATCTTACTAATCGCGTCATGTATAGATTCAATTTTTTGAACTGAAACTAAAGTCCTGCTACAAATATCCGCCGCTTTCATAGCCGATTTTCCCTCCAGGGAGTTTAGGAATTCAAAAATCTTTTTGGCGGTCTCATAACTAGGTTTGCATCTTCCGGTTTCGATCTGATTGACCATCGATGCGCTGATCCCAACCTGAGCTGCCAACTTCCGTTGTGTTATTCCCAGCTTTGTACGAAGTTGCTTGATATATTCTAGTCTAGGAAGCATCGGCTGATGGTCGTTTATGTGATGTATTACCTTATAAACCTGGTAAATCAAATAACAAAATTATAGAAATTAGCTTGATAGCCTTATATTGCTTACGTGCAGAATTTTTTGTGTCAAGATAATTTATGAGTAACGAGGCTACACAGACGAAGTGGGACTCTGTAAAGAGGTACAAGCTAAAAAAAATGTTGAACGAGCTATCGAAGATTAGCGGTCATGGCACTGAGCTCGTTACAGTCTATATTCCTCCGCGACGCCCTATCTTTGATGTAATCTCCCAACTTCGAGATGAGGCTGGAACTGCATCCAATATCAAGTCTGACCTCACAAGAACGCATGTTCAGGATGCACTTAGCAGAACCATTGAGTACTTAAAGCTATACAGAACTACACCAGAGAATGGCCTTGTCATATTCTGTGGTGCACTTTCCACTGGCAAGGGTCTAGGTACCGAAAAAATCGAAATCTTTCCTGTTATCCCTCCTAAGCCTGTACAGATCCAGTTGTATCGATGTGATGATCATTTCTGGATTGAACATATAAAAGACATGCTAAAAGACGATCGAGTTATTGCTATATTAGCTTTGGATACGCAGGAAGCAGGACTGGGTGTGCTAACCGGTGATCGATGGGAAACCATTGATGAGCTCACTTCAGGAGTGGCTGGTAAGCATAGACAGGGCGGACAATCCGCGAGAAGATTTGAACGGTTAAGAGACAATGAACTTAACGAGTATTACCATCGTGTTGCACACCGGGCACAAACTATCTTTGTAGAACAATATAAAGTAAAAGGGATCATTGTAGGAGGACCTGGTCCCACAAAGGAGACTTTTTTGAGAGAAGAGTATTTGGATTACCGACTACAAAATAGTGTTATTTCAACTTTAGATACTTCGTATTCAGGCGAGGAGGGTGTGAGAGAGATCGTCGACAAAATAAATGATCAAGGAATCATGTCTGAATATAGGCTTATGGAGGAAAAGAAACTAGTGAAAAGATTTATGAGTGAGGTCCATTCAGAAAGTGGACTTGGTATATACGGGCTCACGGATATTATAAAGGCATTGCAAAATGGTGCCGTAGACCTGGTTATTGTTACCGACGATGTCTCCACCGTCAGAATAACATCTAGATGTAAAAAGTGTGGATATATTAGCGAAAAATTCATAGATAAAAGTAAAGCATTTGCAGAGAAGCAGGAACTAATTTCAACTCCATGTCCCTCATGCCAAGGATTGGATTATGAAACTAGCGAGCAAGACATAGTTGACTATCTGGAGGAATTGACCACTATGACTGGAAGTAGGATCGAGGTCATATCAGGAAAATCTGAGGAGGGAATGCAGATAGCGAGTTTGGGCAAGATAGGTGCGATACTCAGATTCAGGGCCAAGAATGCCTAAGCTTGCAGCATCCTGGTTAAATAACGGCCAATTATGATATGAGAGCCTGTAAAATTGTTCGGAACTCGAGGAAGGTGATGATTGTCGAGAATGAAGAGGACCTATTAATCCTTTACAAAGATTACCTCAGGAAGGCTGGATGCGAAGTCATGGCCACTGCCACTACCGCCGAGGAAATTCTCCTTGATTACAATTCCTACCGACCGGATTATTTGATAATGGATTATAAGCTGCCTGGAGCTAAAAACGGACTTCAGGCCGCAAAAGATATCCTTGTTTCGGATCCCGGGGCAAAAATCATTATCCTAACGGCCTTTGATGAAGTAAAACGAGAAATGAAACGTGATAACTATTACGAGGACAAGGATATAAAGATCATAATAAAGCCCATTCAGATGTCCCAACTAAAGAGTTTAGTAACAGATTAGCACACTATAATTAACAACTAACTCGCAATGTTTTTGCCTATCTTGGAATTATTGTAAGTTCGTCTGCATCGTTCCCCAGTGACAATTAATAAGCTTTCTCCTCGTCTTGTGCTGATCGGAGTATCTTTTAATTTAATCATTACAATACCTAATTAGATGTTCGTCGTAAAGAAGATGGGGAAAAATGGAATATGGTCGGCAATTTCATTTATCGATGAAAATGGGTCATTTAGGGGTGAAGCACGGTTTGACACGGAGAGTGAGGCTAGATCCTATTTAACCAAGTACACAAAAAAAATTAAGAAACAACTTGATCTGAGAGTCTTCGAAGAATGAGACAAAATAATGTATTTTATTTTTAACTGATAAAATATAATTCGATAAACTTTTACGTCATTTTTGCGTAAAGCTACCAATGATGAGCCTTTGCTATATCTGTAACCTTAGGAAATACATGCTAATCTGTCCTAATTGCAAGAAGCCAGTTTGCAAACACTGTTTAAAGACCTTCCCCTTCTCAGAAAGCATCTGCCTCGAATGTTCTAACCAAGTGAAGACTGGATTGGGCGGAATACGGAAGGATGAGGAGATCTTTTAGAAAGCTATTTTTTTTGAATAGTATCTCCGTTTTTTAGTATCACACATGACAATTTATCATCATGATAAATCATCGAGTTGAGAGTCAAAAAATACAAACCAACAGTTTACGCAATATCCAAATAAAAGAATTCGATTCGATTTGGTCCAAACCCACGTACTCTTTTAATCTTGCCTTCCTTTGTCAAGCGTGTGATTGCATAATGGACTACATATTTATTTCCAAATTCTTTCTCTAATAATTTCGCGGTCAATTGTCCGCTATGCTTTTGAATCATTGAATAAACCGACTCGACTGTATTATACTTGGAACTTCTGTTTATCTGGACTGAATCCACCATAGACCTTCCCTATACTCTGCTTAAAAGGAATTTACTTCGTTTTTTTTAACAACACGCGGGCAATGAATGAACTTATGGTCCCAAACCGAATTTTAGAAGAAAACCGAATTTGGGTGTCTGCCGAAAAACACGATCCGACCACTATTGAAGATAACCAGAAGAAAGTGGTTCAGCAATAGATTTGGTGATCGATTGAGCGATGCTATCTAGGTCTGCAAGAGAGGCAACTTTTCTAGATGGCCAGTTTCCGTTAGGACTATCATAGTTATAACGGGGGATAATATGCACATGAACGTGTGGCACAATTTGATTTGCCGCGCGACCATTATTCTGACCCAAATTAAATCCATCTGCCTTGACTGACATTACTATCGCCTTTGCTAGATTCGCAGCCATACAATACATTCTACCAATTTGATCTATAGGCATTGATAACAGATCTCTGTAGTGTATTTTAGGTACCAGGAGAGTGTGTCCGTAATTAACTGGATATTTGTCCATCAGAGCGATAAACTCATTATCAGTATAAACAAACACACCTGGTGAATGACCCTGAATTATAGAACAAAAAATGCATGATGCTGTTTTATGCATTACTCTACGGATAGTCATTTGTATATTATATATTTATTTCAGATTAACCATAGACACCTTAAACTAAGCGGTAAAAATGATAATACCATAATGGTTGGCAAGAGGGACACCCCGCCTAGAATTTGATACTCAACTACGAGCACTTTACCTATAGCTAATTGCTCTAGGAATTGTAGAGTTTTACAGCTATCGCACAGCATATCTTAAATATAATATATTCATGCTAGTAAATGCTATGACTGAAACAGTAGAACTTGAAAGTTTTGATATTTCCTTTTCATTCCGATGCCCAAAATGCGACTATCAGAATGAAGAAATTTCAGCAAACGATATGTCCAGTGGCAATGCTGAATGTGGAATGTGCGAAACCATCTTCAAGCTAGAAGGCCTTGACGCAATCAAGATCATTGCCTTGCTCGAATAAAATTCTGGTAAAATAAAGTTCAGCAAAAAGAATCTTAAAATAGATAAGAGAATATAGGATCCGAATTGAATTTACCTAGTCGAACAGTTCTTCAAGGTCCATCAAGAGCGCCTCAGAGAGCAATGTACAAAGCCATGGGATTGCTGGATGAGGACTTGGATCGGCCGATTATCGCAGTATGCTCTTCGTGTAATGAAGCCACTCCCTGTAATATTCACTTGGGAAGGTTAGCACAAGTTGCTAAAGAGGGAGCAAAGGACGGTGGCTGTACTCCTAGAGAATTTACCACAATCGCGGTTTCAGATGGAATAGCTATGGGCCACGAGGGTATGAGGGCATCTCTTGTTAGCAGAGAAATCATTGCCGACTCTATAGAGGTCATGATGCGTGCACACCAGTATGACGGAATAGTAGGAATTTCTGGCTGTGATAAGAGTCTACCTGGTACGATGATGGCTATGGCAAGATTAAATTTGCCCTCAATTTTTGTATACGGCGGCACAATTTTACCCGGGTCTTGGAATGGTAAGCAAGTTACTATTCAAGATGTCTATGAAGCAGTAGGTATGTACGATTCAGGAAAAATGACAGCGGACGAACTCCTTAGTCTAGAAAATGTCGCTTGCCCCTCTGCAGGTTCTTGTGCCGGAATGTATACGGCAAATACTATGGCATCTGTAGCAGAAGCAATAGGTATCTCGTTTCCTGGCAGCTCATCTCCACCCGCGGAAAGTGATAAAAGGACAAAGTTATGTTACGACGCTGGCAGACAAATTCACAGACTAATTGAAAGTAACATTAGACCCAAGGATATCATGACTTTTGATGCATTTGAGAATGCAATTGCAATCGTAAATGCTATTGGTGGATCAACAAATTCTGTACTGCATCTATTAGCTTTGTCAAGGGAGGTCGGAATCAAGCTAAGGCTAGATGATTTTGAGAGAATACGACGCAAAGTACCCCATATTGCAGATTTAAGACCCGGTGGTGTGTATGTTATGCGAGATTTGGATGATATTGGAGGTATTCCTGTCGTAATGAATAGTCTTTTGAAAGCAGGATTGATAAACGGCGACATAATTACCGTAACCGGCAAAAGCATCAAGGAAAATATAAATTCGATCCAGTTTAGTGGTACTCAATCTCAACGAGTAGTAAAGCCAGTAGGAAATCCTATCCACAAAGAGGGAACTTTGAAAATATTGAAGGGAAATCTAGCGCCAGAGGGAGCAGTGATAAAAATTGCCGGAATTAGCACAACAAAATTTGTCGGCCGCGCAAAAGTCTTTAATTCCGAAGAAGCTGCCTTTGACGCCCTATCGAAACAAAGAATAATTGAAGGTGATGTAATAGTTATTAGATATGAGGGGCCTAAGGGGGGACCCGGTATGCGAGAAATGCTTGCCGTAACGGCTGCAGTGGTCGGCCAAAGCTTGGGTGAAAAAGTCGCAATGATTACTGATGGCCGCTTTTCGGGGGCAACTAGAGGCTTTATGGTGGGACATGTCAGTCCCGAGGCTATTGTAGGTGGACCAATTGCATTTATAAAAAATGGCGACATAATCGAAATAGATGTTCCGAAGGGAAAGTTAAGCATACAATTAACTTCAAGTGAAATAAAGAAAAGAAGAAGAACATGGAAACCAATACGACCACGTTATAAATCCGGAGCACTCGCAAAATATTCTACCTTGGTTCAATCGGCTTCAAATGGAGCCATTACGATTCCTATAATCATCAGATGATGCTGTTGTGTTAATATAATCAACGAGAAGAATATATTTATAAGCTCAAGTCAATGGGGAAGGTTTATGATAAAGATTGGTTTGATTGGTAAAACTAATACTGGCAAGACGACTTTTTTTAATTCAGCTACACTGGGATCGGCTGAAATATCCAACTACCCATTCGTAACCAAACAACCTAATGTTGGTAACGCAAGCGCCATAACATTATGTGTTCATAAGGAGCTAGGAGTGCTTGACTCGCCGCGAAATTCAAAATGTATTGACGGTTGGAGATTTATACCCATAGAACTCGTCGATTTGCCTGGACTTATCAAAGGTGCATGGGAAGGTAAAGGTCTTGGGAACCAATTTTTGTCTATAGCAGCTCAGTCAGATGCCCTCCTTCATATTGTAGATGCCTCAGGGAGTATTGACTCATCCGGTAAGATCGCTGAAGCTGGAACAGGAGACCCTGTTGCTGATATTGCAGATATTGAAGAAGAAGTTATAATGTGGTACCTGAAATTACTCGAAGGAAACTATGATAAAATTTCAAGATCAGTAAATTCTTCTAATGATATTGTTTCGTCGATCACCGAGATTTTTAGGGGGATTGGAGTTAGGGAAGATCACGTCAAATATGCCCTGAGAGTGAACGAACTTCAGAATATAAAATTTGATGATTTCAATCCAGAAAATCGGAGAAATTTTTGTTGGAGCTTGAGAGAGATTTCAAAGCCGACACTCATTGTGGCCAACAAGGTGGATCTACCGGTTGCAACAGAAAATTTTAGAAGGTTGCGAGAGGAGTACAAGGACTCGATTATAGTTCCAACAAGTGCAGACGCTGAACTTACATTGCGCCGCGCTCAAGCTCGCGGACTTATAAAGTATCTGCCAGGTGATGAACGATTTGAAATGACCAACCAATCAAGTTTGAATGATAAACAAAAATGGGCCCTTAATTTCATTCGAAAAGACGTACTAAATGAATATATGCGGACAGGAGTCCAGTTTGCCATTAATGTGGCGGTATTTAAATTGTTAAGAATGAATACTGTCTATCCTGTTGCAGACCCTGCGAAAATGTCTGATAGGTCTGGAAATGTTTTGCCTGATGTATATTTGATGAAATCTGGATCCACAGTAAAGGATTTGGCAGAAGATATTCATACTGATCTAGCCAAAGGCTTGCTCTATGCGATAGATGTTCGAGACGGCTTGAGACTGCCTACCTCTTACCATTTGAAGGACCGAGACATCCTCTCAATTGTCTCAGCTAGAAAAAAGAGGCAAACCTGACCTTTGCAGCTGCTCAATTTCTCCCATAATATTTCATCATTATACTTTTTAATTACAAAAAATCAACTGTTCATTTGTTGGCTGAACCCAAAAACCGCTACTTTTATGTATTCTATACTTTATTCTAGCTGAAGGTGCGTTGATATTTAATTCTCTACAATAACTATCCATACATGTAGGCTTTTTATAAAGTAGTATATGAATTGGATTCACAATCTTTAAATTTACTTTAAGCTAATTCTTATTATTAATGGCTGAAGATCTTGGGGACGTAATTTACGATTGTATGAGATGTGGCATGTCTGTTTCAGTCGAAGAGCTTTCACGGTTACCTGAAATTAAATGCATCTGTGGTTTTCGCGTCTTTAGAAAATCACGTCAACCAATAGTAAAGCAGGTAAAGGCGGTATAGTCCTTTAAGTAGCTTTTTTCATATCGGCTGAAAAGAAATACAAAACATGAAATTAGTTAGAATTTTATTATTGTTCAACTTATAGCCTCTATTGAAGGTTCATTGTCCAGATTGTAAGGAAATAGCCGAATTATCGGACGATTTTTCATTTGTAAGATGTAAAAGTTGTCCTTTTAATATGACTTATGGTGAGTACGTGAAGTATATTTCATATAAAGATCCCAGGTACAGGGATATATTAAGTGATTATAAGCACTAATATTTCATCAGTTTTTATACAAATTTTGGACGTTGAAAAAGGAAATCCCTGATAAAAGTGAACCACAGGTGTAATAAAATGAGTAATTAATCGATGATATAATCCACTCGTTATAAATTACAGATCCTCTTCATCATCAATATCCTCCTCCAAGTCATCTTCAAATTCTTGTTGCACTTCTTCGCTTATAGGTTCGGACATTCTACCAAAAAAGTGCTCATTTCGTATATATTAATTTTCTACTCACGTCGTGGCATTTGTGGTCCTAGCAGCTTGCAAGCATGACGCTTGTCTAAGATGACTCGCTAGAAACTCATCGTTTCCTCTGTGTGCCCGCTAC
>Ga0164301_10000376_pt1 | contig 12813 bp, 15 predicted proteins | sample Whisoiple_231_MG_FD_109711 | JGI IMG/M metagenome (GOLD analysis project Ga0164301, IMG submission 109711) | Unamended control soil microbial communities from upstate New York, USA - Whitman soil sample_231_MG | ecosystem: Environmental > Terrestrial > Soil > Agricultural land ... | reverse complement strand
GCGGTACTCGCGCGCCAGCTCTCGCGTGTGCTCGTCGTCGGGATGGCCGTCGCGGATCTCCTGCACCTCGACGCGGAGGACGTCGTCGGGGTCGCCGGCCTGCGCCGCCCCGGCGAGGCCGCGATGCAGCCCGACCACGGTGGCAACCGGGCCGCCGCGACGGGAGCGACCCGTCTCGATCACCTCGGCGACGACGCCGACACGGACGAACTCGCCGCCCTGGCGCGGGATCAGGAAGACGCGCTCCTCGTCGCCGACGTCGATCGGCAGGGTCGCGGTGACCGTGGGGAAAACGATTGCCTCGTCGAGGGGTATCAGGCGGTAAGTCATAACCAAGTCCACTTTCTGTAGTTAGTGCTCAACAAGCATAGCGCCGATGGTTTCCGCGTCAAGTGCTTTGCTCTCGATACGGTCCTTCTGTGAGCAAGGTCAAGTGCCAGATCTCAGTCTCCGCCGACGGCTACCTCGCCGGGCCGAACCAGAGCGAGGAGCACGGACTCGGCGAAGGCGCCGAGGCGCTGCACGACTGGGCCTTCAAGACCCGCTTCTTCCAGGAGATCCACGGCCGCGAGGGGGGCGAGGGCGGGGTCAGCGACGACGTCGTCCGCGAGGCGTCGGCCAACAGCAACGCGATCGTCATGGGACGCAACATGTTCGGCCCGGTGCGCGGGCCCTGGACGGAGCCGCTATGGAACGGCTGGTGGGGCGAGGAGCCGCCCTTCGGCGTCCCGGTCTTCGTCCTCACCCACTACGAGCGCGAGCCGCTGACCCTCGGCAAGACGACCTTCCACTTCGTCACCGACGGGATCGAGAGCGCCGTCGCCCAGGCCCGCGAGGTCGCCGGCAACGGCCATGTCTCGATCGGCGGCGGCGGCGAAACGATCCAGGAGACGATCGGCGCCGGCCTGCTCGACGAGCTGCTGATCAACCAGGTGCCGGTGATCCTCGGCGACGGCGTCCGCCTGCTCGACGGGATCCCGGCGAGCGTGAAGCTGGAGCAGACGCGGGTGGTCGAGGCACCCGGCGTCGCTCACATCTTCTACGCGCTCTCCTACTGAGCCGCGCCCTTAAGAGCCGAGGATCTTCGCCTTCTGCGCCGCGAACTCCTCCTCGGTGAGGATGCCCTGCGCTTTCAGCTCGCCGAGTTCCTTCAGCTGCTCGATCGTCGAGCCGCCGCCGGCGGCGGGCGCGGGCGCTGCGGCCTGGGGCGGGGGAGCCTGCTGCTCGTACTGCTGCTGTTCCTGCGCGGCCCAGCGCTCGCCCTGGCGTTTGGAGACGCGGTTGCTGACGGAGGTGGCGGTGCCGGCGATGACCGCGGTGCGGGCGACGCCTCGAAGTAGTCCTGGCATTGGTCTTCCTCTCTACGCGTTCGACTCGGCCGCGTCGAGCGCGGCCTCGATGGCTTCGACCGGGATCCGGCCGCTGGCGACGAGCTGGCCGCCGGAGCGGCGCACCGCCGAGGCGAAGGGCGCGGCCCAGGTGTTCTCGAAGACGAGCAGCGCCGCCGAGGTGCCGGGCTCCAGCGCGGCGCCGGCCTCGCCGAGGTCCTCGTCGGAGATCAGCCCCGAGGAGGCGCCCTCGAAGACGGAGAGCTCGGCGCCGCCGTCGCCGAGATCCTCGATCTCGATCCCCGCGACGGTGCCGTCCTCGTCCTTGGCGATCAGCGCCAGGTCGATGATCCGGATCAGGCCGCGCTCGACCAGGTCAACCAGGTGCGGTGCTACCTCGCCGTTCGGCTGCCGCCCCGGCCACTCGACCAGCAGGTAATCGATCGGGCCCATCTCAACGCTCTCGTCCATCGCCCTCTCCTCTTCGAAAAAGAAATCTGTTCTGCTTGCTCACCACTTATACGCCGATCTCGGCGGCGCCGCCGAGAGGCAGCCAGTGGACCCGGTCGCGGACCTCGGCCGGCGCCTTCGCCAGCTCGGCCTCGAACTGCTCGCGGCCCTGGCGGAAGTGGCGCCAGCCCTCGTAGTGGATCGGGATCGCGGTGTTGGGCCGCACGGCGCCGAGCAGCTCGACCGCCTCGCCGGCGGTCATCGTGTAGCGCAGCGGGCCGGTGGCCGGGAAGCGGACGCCGCCGAGGTGGACGAGCGCGGTGCCGACCTCGACCCGGTCGGCGACTTCGCGGACGCCGTCGTAGAGGACGGTGTCGCCGGAGATCCAGAGCGCGCCGTGCTCCTGGCCCTCCCAGCGCAGCGCGAAGCCGACGACGTCGCCGACCAGCGGCCGGCTCAGCGGCGGCCCGTGGCGGCAGGGGGTGGCGGTGACCTCGATCGCCGGTTTGCCCTCGGCGCGGAGCTCGGTGCTCGCCCAGGGCGCGAGGCCGCGGGCGTTGCCGCCGAGGCGGCGGGCGCCGGCCTCGGTCGTGATCACCGTTCCGGCCCGCGGCAGCAGCGCCCGGCCGGCGGCGTCGAGGTTGTCGTCGTGATGGTCGTGGCTGAGCAGGACCGCGTCGATCGCGCCGATCTCGGCGGCAGCGATCGCCGGCTCGGTCAGCTTGGTCGAGCCGGTGCCCCAGCCGAAGCGGTACTTGCCGCCCGCCGGGTCGAAGGTCGGATCGGTCAGCAGCCGCCAGCCGCCGAACTCGATCAGGACGGTGGGGCCGCCGATGTGGGTGAGCCTGACGTCCACGCGTCCACCCTAGGTTAGGCTCGCGCCATGAACAAGAAATCGGAGGACCCCGCCAAGCTCTACGGCAACCGCTTCCTGACCGAAGACGCGCCGGCCAAGGACTTTCCCGACAGCGGCATGTCGGCGCTCGACGCGATGCGGCTGGTCGACGAGGAACTGGTGCTGGAGGGGGACCCTTGGCGCAACCTCGCCACCTTCGTCACCACCTGGATGGAGCCCGAGGCGAAGCGGATCGTCGCCGAGAACCTGCACCGCAACTTCATCGACCACGCCGAGTACCCGATCTCGGCCGAGATCGAGCAGCGCTGCATCCGCATGCTCGCCGACCTCTACCACGCGCCGGGGGAGACGACCGGCTGCCGCACCCAGGGCTCCTCGGAGGCGATCATGCTCGGGGCGCTGTCGCTGAAGTGGAAGTGGAAGCAGCGCCAGGAAGCGGCCGGCAAGAGCACCGACAAGCCGAACCTCGTCTTCGGCGGCGACGTCCACGTGGTCTGGGAAAAGTTCTGCCGCTACTTCGACGTCGAACCGCGGATCGTCCGCCTGCAGGAGGACAAGTACGTGATCGGGCCCGAGGACGTCGAGCCCCACGTCGACGAGAACACGATCGGCGTCGCCGCGGTCCTCGGCACCACCTTCACCGGCCACGCCGACGACATCCCCGGGATCAACGACCTGCTGCTGCGGATCAAGGAGGAGAAAGGCCTCGACGTGCCGCTCCACGTCGACGCCGCCTCGGGCGGCTTCGTCTGGCCCTTCCTCTACCCGCACTCGGAGTGGGACTTCCGCCTCGAGCAGGTGCGCTCGATCAACGTCTCCGGCCACAAGTTCGGGCTCGTCTACCCGGGGATCGGCTGGCTCGTCTTCCGCGAGAAAGCCGACCTGGCCGAGGACCTCGTCTTCTACGAGAACTACCTGGGGAAGACCGACGCGACCTTCACCCTCAACTTCTCCACCGGCGCCTCGATGGTGCTCGCCCAGTACTACAACTTCGTCCGCCTCGGGCGCGAGGGCTACACCCACGTGATGGAGGCGATGAACCAGAACGCCAAAGCGCTGGCCGGCAAGCTCGAGGAAAACGGCAACTTCGAGCTGATCGGGGCTGACAAAGAGCAGCTGCCGCTGGTCGCCTTCAAGCTCAAAGGCGAGCACGACTACGACGAGTTCGACGTCTCCTGGCAGCTCTCGGCCGAGCGCGGCTGGATGCTCCCCGCCTACACGCTGCCGCCGGAAGCCGAAGAGGTGAAGATCATGCGGGCGCTGGTCAAGGAGACCCTCAGCCGCGCCCAGGTCGACCGCCTCGCAGACGACATCGCCGAGGCCTGCGAGACGCTCGACAAGAAGGGCGGGGCCCACCCGCACGAGCGCAAGAAGACGAAACTGACCCCGGGTTACTGACCCAATTCGAACTGCATCAACTTCTACTTCTCCTGGGCGTAGAAGTTGATGCAGTTCGATTTTGGGAGGGCCACCAGGCGCGCTCGCCGAGCCGGTAGGTGATCGCCGGGATCAGCAGGGCGCGGACGACGAAGGTGTCGAGGAGGACGCCGACCGCGACGGTGGCGCCGATCTGCACCAGCTCCTCCAGCGGCAGCAGGGTCAGGGTGGCGAAGGTGCCGGCGAGGATCAGGCCGGCGCCGGTGATGACGCCGCCGGTGCTGGTCAGCGCGGCGAGGACGCCGTCGCGGGTGCCGCGGGCGGCTGCCTCCTCGCGGGCCCGGGTCATCAGGAAGATGTTGTAGTCGACCCCGAGCGCGACGAGGAAGATGAACGACATCAGCTCCAGGTTGAAGGCCAGGCCGTCCATCCCGAAGACCTCGATGAAGGCGAAGGTGGCGAGCCCGAGGGTGGCGGCGAAGGAGGCGAGGACGGTCGCGATCAGGTAGGCCGGGGCGATCAGGGCGCGCAGGACCGCGATCAGGATCAGGCCGATCACCAGCAGCACCAGGGGGACGATCAGCTTGGTGTCGCGGGCGTTGGCTTCCTCGACGTCGAGGTTCTCGACCGGGACCCCGCCGAGCAGACCATCCGGGGCGACGGCGTGCAGCCGTTCGCGGATCTCTTCCACCGCCCCTTCGGCCGCGTCGCCGTAGGGGTCGTCGCGGAGGACGAGGAGGATCACCGCCTTGGTCGCATCGCCCGGGACCGGCGCCGGCAGCACCAGCTGCACGGCTTCGAGGCGTTCCATCTCCCGCGTCACCGCCGGCGCCGCCTCGGCCTTGACGACCGCCGTCAGCGGCGCGCCCAGCCCGGCGGGGAAGTGGCGTTCGAGCGCTTCGGTGCCGCGGCTGGAGTTGGTCGCCCGCGTCACCCCCTGGCCGAACCCGAGCGATACGTGGCTGGTCAGGTTGCCGAGCGCGAGAACCGCCAGCAGGGCCAGGACGGCGACGATGATGCGGCCGGAGCGGCGGCGGACGAGGCCGGCCGCTCGCTCCCAGATGGTGGGGCGCGGGGCAGGGGGGTCCCCTCCGTCACGAATTGGGAGGTTCCTCCGGGGACCCCCCTGCCCCGCCTCTCGTGCCGGGTTGGCGGGCCAGAAGGCGCGGTCGCCGAGGATTGCGAGAAGGGCCGGCAGCAAGGTGAAGGCGGCCAGCAGCATCGTCGCGATGCCGATCGCGAGGACCGGTCCCAGCCAATGGGTCGACTGCAAGTTCGCGACCAGCAGGACCAGCATCGCGGCGATCACGGTGCCGCCGGAGGCGAGGATCGCAGGGCGGGTCTCGCGGACGGCCGTTTGGAGAGGGGTCAGGGGGGTCCCCTCCGTCGCAGATGTGGGGAGGCTCCTCCGGGGACCCCCCTGACCCCCGGCGAGCGCGAGCTCTTCGCGGTACCTATGGACCAGGAGCAGGGAGTAGTCGGTTCCGGCGCCGAAGACGAGGACCAGGAGGAGCATGGTTCCCTCGGCGTTGACGGTGATCCAGCCGGCCTCGATCAGCAGGTAGGCGATGCCGATCGCGGCCAGGTAGGCGAGGCCGACGACGAGCAGCGGCAGCAGGGCCAGCATCGGCGCCCGGTAGACGATCAACAGCAGCAGCAGGACGAGGCCGAGGGTGGCGAAGAGCAGGGTGCGGCCGGCGTCGGCGGCGACCGCCTCCAGGTCGGCGGCAATCCCGCCGGGCCCGGTGACGAAGGCGCGCAGCCCCGGCCGTTCGTGCCCCCGCAGGTAGCGGCGGATCTGCTCGACGCCGCTGACCACCGCGCCGCGGTCCTCGGCGTCGATCGCCAGCACCAGCAGCGCCGCTTCGCCGTCGCGCGAGACCGGGCCGATCCCGTTGGCGAGCCGCGCCACCTTCGTCAGCTGGTCGCGGTATTCACCGGAGAAGGGGTCGACGATCGGCGTCGCGCCGGTGATCTTCAGCCGCCCGAGGCCGTCGCCCTCGCGGCCGATCGCCCGCAGGTCGGCCCGGGTCAAGCCGCCGGGGCGTTCGAAGACGACCACCACCGGCACGTCTTCGCTGCCTCCGGAGACCTGCTGCAGCGCGTCGAGCGCCCGGGTCGATTCGGAGTCGGAAGGGAGGAAGCTGCTCTGCCCGGCGGCGGTGACGTCGTCGATGTGGGCGTGCGCGAGGAGGCCTGCGGCGCCGATCAGCAGCCAGACCGCGACCGCGAGCCATCGTCCACGTGATCCGCCGGCCACCGCGCCAGCGTATTCGCAGCAAATGACTGATTCGACTCGCCCCGGACGGGTAGACGCCACCTCATGGAATTGAAGCCGCTGCTCATCGCTGCCCTGGTCGCACTCTCCCTCGGCCTTGCTGCTTGCGGGGGCAGCGGCTCCGATTCCACCTCTGGAGCCGAAACCGCGCCGCCGGCAAGCGAAGAAACGGGCGGAGAAGCCGGCGCCGGCGAATCGGAAGAAGCGGAATCGACCGAAAGCGAACCCGCCCCCAGCGGCGAGGCGCAGAAGTCCGAAAAAGTCGAAATCGTCGAATTCACCTACCAGCCGGATCCGGTCGTGGTCCAGGTCGGCGGCAAGGTGATCTGGCAGAACGAGGACGCCGCCCCGCACACCGCGACCGCCGACGACGGCAGCTTCGACACCGGGACGATCGAGAAAGGCAAGATCGGCTCGGCGACCTTCAAGGAAGCGGGCACCTTCACCTACTTCTGCGAAATCCACCCGACGATGCACGGCACCGTCGAAGTCGTCGAATAGCCTGCGGCGCCGCCGATGCCTTTCTGGATAGCGCGAAAAGCAGCGCCCCACCTCTGGAAGCGGGTGCCGTGGGCGAAAGTCTGGGTCGTCTCCCTCTGGCTGCTGAAGAAAGGCCGGGACCGGATCGAGGGGAACCTGACTCAGCGCGAACAGACCGAGTTCTGGAACCTGATCAAGAAGTCGAAGGGGAAACCGGGCAACCTGAGCAAGCGGGACCGGACCCGGTTCAAGCACCTGGTCGGCAAGGCGATCCGCGGTTAGCCGGACGGCCTGGAGCTAGGATCCCGGCTCGATGAAGCCGGTGACCGTTTCCACCACCGTCGCCGCGGCCCCGGCGCAGGTCTTCGAGCACCTCGACACCCTCGCCAACCACGAGGCCTTCCTCGACCACTACCTGGAGAAGTGGAAGTTCTCCGGGCCGGCGAGCGGCGTCGGCGCGAAGGCCGAAGCGCTGGCGAAGGCTCCCGGCTCCCAGGACTGGTTCGACTTCGAGGTCGTCGAGCGCGAGCAGCCGCGGCTGCTGGTCGAGGAGGGCGTCTCGGCCGGCGGCAAGCGCCGGACCCGCGGCAGCTATCGGCTGAGCGAGGACGGCGGCGGCACCCGGATCGAGTTCGAGCTCCAGTTCCTCGAGCTGCCGCGGGCCGAGCGCCTCGCCCCGTTCCTGACCCGCGCCTTCGCCAAGCGGGTCAACGCCAAGGCGCTGCGCCGCCTCGCCAAGCAGCTCGACGGCTGAGAGGATCCTCGCGTGACCGGGGAGGAGCGAGACGACCTGGCCGAGCTGCTGGCGCGGCGGGCGCTGACCGAGGACGCGGCGCGCGCCGAGGCGGTCGAGAAGCGCCACGCCGCCGGCGGGCGCACCGCCCGCGAGAACCTCGACGACCTGGTCGACCCCGGCTCCTTCGTCGAGTACGGGCGCTTCGCGATCGCCGCCCAGCGCGGCCGGCGCGAGGTCGAGGACCTGATCGCCCGCACCCCCGCCGACGGGCTGATCGGCGGCACCGCCCGCGTCAACGGCGACCTCTTCGCGCCCGAGCGGGCCGCCTGCGCCGTTCTCTCCTACGACTACACGGTGCTGGCCGGGACCCAGGGCGCCCTCGGCCACCGCAAGAAGGATCGGCTCTTCGAGCTGATCGAGCGGATGCGGCTGCCGGTCGTCTTCTACGCCGAGGGCGGGGGAGGGCGGCCCGGCGACACCGACTACCCGGTGGTCTCCGCCCTCGACACCCGCGCCTTCGCGCTCTGGGCGAAGCTCTCCGGCCTGGTGCCGCGGATCGCGATCGTCCACGGTCGCTGCTTCGCCGGCAACGCGGTGCTGGCCGGCTGCGCCGACCTGATCGTCGCCACCGACACCAGCTCGCTGGGGATGGGCGGGCCGGCGATGATCGCCGGCGGCGGCCTCGGGGAGATCCACCCCGACGCGGTCGGGCCGATCGAGATGCAGGCGCCGAACGGCGTCGTCGACCTCGCCGTCGCCGACGAGGCCGAGGCGACCGCGGCGACGAAGAAGCTCCTCGCCTACTTCCAGGGGCCGACCGCGCCCGGCGCCGAACCCGACCAGGCGCGGCTGCGCGAGGCGATCCCGGAGCGCAAGCGCCGCGTCTACGACCCGCGGCCGATCGTCGAGACCCTCTGCGACGAGGGCAGCGTCACCTTCCTGCGCGAGCGCTTCGCGCCGGAGATGGTGACCGCGCTGGGGCGGATCGAGGGCCGCCCGCTCGGCCTGATCGCCAACGACACCCGCCACACCGCCGGCGCCCTGACCAGCGACGCCTCCGACAAGGCCGCCCGCCTGCTGCAGCTCTGCGACGCCTTCGGGCTGCCGGTCGTCTCCCTCGTCGACACCCCCGGCTACATGGTCGGGACCGAGGCCGAGGCGACCGGACTCGTCCGCCACGCCTCGCGGCTGCTGGTCGCCGGCGCGGCGCTGCGGGTGCCGCTGATCGCAGTGGTGCTGCGGCGCGGCTACGGCCTCGGCGCCCAGGCGATGGTCGGCGGCAGCCTCCACGAGCCGCTGCTGACGGTCGCCTGGCCGAGCGCCCACCTCGGGCCGATGGGGCTGGAGGGAGCGGTACGGCTGGCGCTGCGCAAGGAGCTGGAGGCGATCCCGGACGAGGCCGAGCGCGAGCAGCGCGTCCGCGACCTCACCGCCCAGGCCGAAGAGAACGCCAGGGCGCTGAACGCGGCGGCGCTGTTCGAGCTCGACGATGTGATCGACCCGGCCGAGACCCGCGGCCTGATCGCCGCCACCCTCACCGCCGCCGGCGAGGCCCGCCCGCCCGGCGCCCACCGCTTCGTCGACACCTGGTGAGAGGCGGGCGAGGCGCCTAGCTGCCGCCGCCTCCGCAACCGCCCCCGCCGCCACACCCACCACCGCCGGAGCAGCCTCCGCCTCCGCTGCAACCTCCACCACCGGATTCGCCGCCACCGCCGCCGAAGCAGGCGGCGGCGTAGCCGGCTCCGGCAAAGCCCGCGGCCGCGGGGTAAGGGCCGTGGCTGCGCGCCGCCGCGAGCTTCAGCCCGTCGATGCCGAGCGGCTGCTCGATTCCCAGTCTCTCGTCGAGGTCCCAGAGGACGGAGTCCTGCACCTGTCCTGACTCCGATCGGTCCCAGGCCCGCACCGTCTCGCCGCTGGCGTTCCCCATCGGGGTCTGCATCGCCTCGTCGGGCGTGTGGTGGAGGTATTCGCCGAAGGCCTCCTCGCAGAAGCGCGTGTAAGCGCGGGTGTCGAGGATCAGCTCGTGCCAGGCCTCGTCGACCGCCCGCGAGGGCATCCCGAGGACCAGGTTCCAGCGCCAGGCGCAGCAGATGAACCACTCGCGCAGCCCCTGTTCGACCAACGGCCAGTCGCTCTCCCGAACCCGCGGGAGCCGTTTGCGAACCCGGGCGGCGATGTGCGCCGGGAACTCGTATCCGGAGATGAAGCGCTCGTGCTTGCGCGGCGCTCGCCGCATCAGCGCGATCTGCACCCGGGTCAGCTTGCGGCCCTTTCCCCTACCAGCGGGCATCGTGCTCCTCCATCACCCCGAGACCGGAGGCGAGCTCGACGCCGCCGAGGGTGCCCTCGAAGCGGCCGAAGCGGTGGCGGTAGCGGGAGCGGATCAGTAGGTAGTTGTCGTCGTGGGTGTGTTCGGACTCGCCCGCGAAGCGCAGGGCCTCGCCGTCGAGCGCGATCTCGTCGCCGGCGAAACGGCTCGGCGGCGGCTCGCTCGGCGCGCCGTCGATCCAGATCGCGCGCTCGCTGCCGCTGGGCGGGTCGTTGATCCCCTCGACCAGGTTCCAGGCGAGCGGGCGGCCGTCGGCGGCGGCGCCGACCCCGGCCGACCAGCGCCAGCTGGTCTCGCGCTTGTGGTGGCCGGCGGACTCGTCGTCGACGCCGCGGCCGGAGACCTCCCAACGCCGGCCCGGGACCGCGACCGTCCCCTCGACCGGCATCCCGACCCGCTTGCGGGTCCAGGCGAGCGAGCGGTCGCTGGGGCAGGTCGCCTCGATCGCCTCGCACTCGCCGAGCCGCAGGTTGGCGCGCAGCCCCGGGCCGTCGATCTCCAGGTGCGGCCCGTCCATCGTCACCTCCTTGCTGCCGGGAAGCAGCGCGGTGTGGTTCCACTGCTGGCCGCTCTCGCGGTCGAGCACGACCCAGAACGACTGCGTCAGCGGCCCGACTTCGGCGCGTGCCGTGCAGAGCATCACCTCCTCGGCGAAGAGGCCGACGTAGCGCCAGCGCTTGCGCAGCTGGCCGTGGTCGAAAAGGGGGAGAGAGGCAGGGTCCACCGCGCGAAGGTACCCGGCCGTGTCGACTTTGTCCTCTCTGGGGGGACAAAGTCGACACCTCAATAGGCTCGGCGGATGGACCAGGTGATCCAAATCGTCGGCGCCCTGCTGATCCTCGTCGCCTTCGGCGCCGTCCAGTTCAACCGCATGAGCCCGGACTCGCGCCTCTACCTGGCGCTCAATCTTCTCGGCTCGATCATCCTCGCGATCCTCGCCCTCGCCGCCGCCCAATGGGGCTTCGTCTTGCTGGAGGGCGTCTGGGCGGTCGTCAGCGCCTGGGGCCTACTACGTCTGGGATTCGAGCCGCTCCGCTAGGCGTTTCATCCCCCGCGCCCGCGCCGCCTCGGCGGCGCCCGCCCAATCCGTTGCCCGGTCCTCCGGCCGCTTGACCTTGGCGTCGCGCAGGGTCGCGATGTCTTTGAAGACGAGCAGATCCTCTTTGCCTTCGATCAGGGCGCCGCGCAGCGCCGGCCGGCGCTCGCGGATCGCGTTGTCGAGGATCGCCTCCAGCGACCCGTGCGTCTTCAGCAGCTCGGCCGCGGTCTTCGGGCCGACGCCCTTGGCCCCCGGCAGGCCGTCCGAGGGATCGCCGCGCAGGGCGATGAAGTCGGGTACCAGCTCGGGGTCGATCCCGTAGCGCTCGCGCACCTCCTCGGGGCCGACCTCTTCGGCGCCTTTGCCGCCGCCGGTGCGGACGTAGAGGACGGTGACGTTCTCGGCCGCGCACTGGTACATGTCGCGATCGCCGGTCAGCAGCAACGCGTGGCCACCCGCATCGGCCTCGCGCTTCGCGTAGGTCCCAAGCAGGTCGTCGGCCTCCAAGTCGTCGGCGACCGCGACCGTCCAGCCGAACGCCTCGAAGAACCCGCGGGCGTCGGCGAACTGGTGCGGCAGCTCGTCGGGCATCGCCTCCTCGCGCTCGGCGTGGTAGGCGGGGTAGAGCTCGGTCCGGTAGGCGGCGGCGTCGGGGCCGAAGCAGAGGACGACCGCCCGCGGGCGGTGCACTTCGACCTCGCGCAGAATCAGGTTCGCCGTCCCCAGCAGCGCGTTCACCGGTCGCCCGTCGGGGCCGACGATCTTGCTCGGCAGCGCGTAGAAGGCGCGGAACAGCATCGAGGGAGCGTCGACGGCGAGCAGCGGCGCGGGCACGAGTGCAGCCTATGGCTAGAGTCGTCCATCGCGATGAAGGCACTCGACATCACCGACCTGGAGAAGCGCTACCCGACCGGGGTGGAGGCGCTGCGCGGCGTCTCGCTCGATGTCGAGGAGGGTGAGCTGTTCGGCCTGCTCGGCCCCAACGGCGCCGGCAAGTCGACCCTGATCCACTGCACCACCGGGCTGGCGCAGCCGACCGGCGGCTCGATCGCGGTCTTTGGCCACGACGCGATCGACAACTACGCCGAGGCGCGGCAGGCGGTCGGCCTCGCCCCGCAGGAGGCGAACATCGACTGGTTCCTGACCGTCGAGGAGACGCTCGACTACCACGCCGGCTACTTCGGGATGCCCCGCCGCGAGCGCCGCGAGCGGACCAAGGAGCTGCTGGAGACCTTCTCCCTGACCGAGAAGCGCGACGAACGCACCCGCACCCTCTCCGGCGGGATGAAACGGCGGCTGATCCTCGCCCGCGCGGTGATGCACCGGCCGCGGCTGCTGATCCTCGACGAGCCGACCGCCGGCGTCGACGTCGAGCTGCGGCTCGAGCTCTGGCACTACGTCCAGAAAATCAACCAGGAGGGGACGACGATCCTGCTCACCACCCACTACCTGGAGGAGGCCGAGCAGCTCTGCGACAGGATCGCCTTCATCGCCGCCGGGCAGATCGTCGCCGAGGGGACCAGCTCGGACCTTGCCGCTCGGTTCGCCGTCTCCAGCCTCGAGGACGCCTACCTGGCGCTGGTCGGACGCAAGGAGCTCTCGCGCTCGCACGTCGAGGTGGTCCCGTGAGCACCGCGCAGATCCGCTTCGCGACGCTCTGGCGGCGCGAGGTCAACCGCTTCCTGAAGATCAAGAAACAGACGATCGGCGCGCCGCTGCTGGAAACCTTCCTCTACATCTCGGTCTTCGGCGCCGCCCTCGGCTCGCGGATCGACAAGCTGCACGGGATCGACTACGTCGTCTTCGTCATCCCCGGCCTGATCATGATGGCCTGGTCGATCAACGCCTTCTCCAACAACTCCGCCTCGATCCTCCAGCAGAAGTTCCAGGGCGCGATCCAGGACCAGCTCTCCTCGCCGGCATCGCCGATGGAGCTGCTG
>Ga0164301_10000375_pt1 | contig 12831 bp, 12 predicted proteins | sample Whisoiple_231_MG_FD_109711 | JGI IMG/M metagenome (GOLD analysis project Ga0164301, IMG submission 109711) | Unamended control soil microbial communities from upstate New York, USA - Whitman soil sample_231_MG | ecosystem: Environmental > Terrestrial > Soil > Agricultural land ... | reverse complement strand
GCGATGAGCAAGAAAAAGACAAAAGAGCAACGCACTATTGCAACCGACATTAGCCGCAAACCCGGTTTCAGCTTCTTCCTCGATCTAAAATAGGCAATCGAAAATCAAGAATGATCGGATTACCTTGTGCGCGCGCCAAAAGGTTGGGTGGATCCATGACGGCATTTTCGATGTTAGATTTTCGATTGTGGATTGCCCGGAAACACAGAAAATCGAACCGAAAACAACTTTCTTGTGCACTCGTTTTGTCTGTAATCGAGAATCGGCAATCTAAAATCTAAAATTGCTTGATAACTCGATCTGCTCTCGTTAAGACGTTTGGCAGAATCGTCACTCCGATTTGCTTCGCCGTTTTCAGGTTGATCACCAGCTCGAACTTGGTCGGCTGCTCGATGGGCAAGTCGGCAGGCTTGGCACCTTTCAGAATTCTGTCTACATACCACGCCGACCGGCGCCACAACGCCAGGCGATCCGACCCGTAGGAAAGCAATCCTCCCGCATCAACGAATTCTATAGAATCTGAAATCGTCGGTACCCGGTGCTTCGCAGCGAATTCTGCGATACGCCCACCCATTCCGAGATTGCTGATAAGGAGCGGCGAGATGGACAGAGCGTCTGCACGATCTCGCAGGATCGCAGCGAACGTCTCGTCAAGTCCTTCACTGCGCTCGATTCGAAGCCGCTGAACCTGAATATTCATTCTTTTGGCTACGTCCTGTGCTATGTAAGGCGAACGCGTCGAGGTCACATACGTGACACGTGCGAGCCGCGGCAAAATTTCCTGTAGCAGCTCCAAGCGTTTTCCCTCGAGTTCCCGGCTCATTGAAGATAGCCCGGTAATGTTGCCTCCGGGTCGCGCCAGACTCGCGGCGAAGCCCGTTTCAAATGGCTCCGCAACCGCCGGCATGACGATGGGGATTGTGTTCGTGGTTTTTTTAACCGCGTCGGTAATGGGGGTGGACGTAGAGAAGATCACGTCGACTTTTGCGCGGATCAGTTCTTCTGCCACCGCCGGAACCCGTTCCGTTTTGCCAGCCAGCCAATGGTAATCGAACCTAACATTCTGTCCCTCGATCCAGCCTATATCCCGCAAGGCTTGCTTGAACACCTCGTCCCACTCGGAGTTCGCCGCGCTTAGGGTCAAATAGCCGATCCGGGCCATTTTCTTTGGCTGCTGTGCGTCGATCACAGCAACACTAAGTAGAAACAGAATAAGTGGTAAGCAGTAAACGATGCTCCGAATCATTGTTTTGTTCTCGTCCACTTGCCGTCCACTGCTGGCTGTTCACTACTGGCGGTCATTTAATGACTCTGTCCGCCATCGCCAGCACATTCGGCGGAATCCTAGCCCAATTTTAGATTTTGGATTTGCGATTTTTAGATTGCTCGATCATCGGATTACTTTATCTGCTTTTGCAAGAACTTTCGGTTGAATTGTCAATCCGATTTGCTTGGCGGTTTTGAGATTGATCGCAAGTTCGAACTTCGTTGGCTGTTCGACGGGCAGGTCAGCAGGCTTGGCACCTTTGAGAATTCTGTCGATATAGAAAGCCAGACGCCGGTAACTATCCGCCGTATTCGGCGCATAAGACATCAGACCGCCAGCATCTACATAATCGTGTAATTCAGTCATGGAGGCGAGCCGATGCTTAATGGCGAGATCAGTAATTTGCTGACGGTGGTCTATAAACAAGCTACTCCTTACGATGATCAATGCATTTAACCGCTCCTTCTCTGTTATCTGAAATGCGGCTCTGAAGTCTGGCTTCTGCCGTGCCACTCGCAACGGCAAAAGGATCATTTTCAGTCTTCCCGCAGACGCTTCGTACTCCCGAAAGCGTGCCGTTGCAGGCTTAGAATCGGCGTCCAACAGGAAACCTACACGCGAGGCTGCGGGAACCACTTCCTTGAGCAACTCAAGCTGCTTCCCCGTTAATTCGCGGATTAGAAGTGTCATGCCGGTGATGTTTCCGCCCGGACGCGCCAGACTATCAATCAGTCCAGCAGCGACGGGATCGGCGGTGGTCATCATTACAATGGGAATTGTCGTTGTGGCTTGTTTTGCTGCGCGAATGGCGGTCAAACTTCCCACATAGAGCACATCGATCTTCAGTTGGATTAGTTCGCTAAGTATTGAGGGCAGGCGATCTAGGTTTTCCACCGGACGGTATTCGATGACTATGTTCTTGCCCTCAATGTAGCCTAATTCACGCAAGCCTTGGCGCACCAGCTCAAGCTGTTTCGCGGTACTCTGGGGACCGCCTGCCGACGAAACATAGCCTAAACGAGGAATACTCGTAGGCTGCTGCGCCCCGGCTGAACCAATGCCGAAAACCAAAGCGGCTAAGGCAAAGCTCCAAAGCTTTCGCCGTACACTCACTTGATCACTCGATCCGCTCTTGCCAACACGTTTGGCGGAATGGTTAGGCCGATCTGCTTGGCGGCTTTCAAGTTGATGGCCAAGTCGACTTTGGTGGACTGCTGCACGGGCAGTTCTGCTGGCTTTTCTCCCTTCAGGACACGATCAACGTAACCCGCCGCGCGCCGATATTGATCGACGACATCGGGGCCGTATGAGACGAGTCCACCGTCCGTGACAAAATAACGGAAGGGGTAGATGGCGGGCAGGCGTAAGCGTGTCGTCTGCGCGATGATGAAGGCGCGGTGGACTATGGCCAACGAGTTAGGCATCACCATCACGCCGCCGTTTGGTTGCTGGGTGAACGCCGTCAGCCCGCGCTCGATCTCAGCTGTGTCGTGCAAACCAATGGGGCTCGCCTCGACACCAAAAGACGGAGCGACTGCTTGAATGGCGCCAAACTGGGCCGTCCCGCTGGGATTGGCTGAATCGCGCAGAACCGCGACACGTTTCATGCTCGGTGAGATCTGTTTGAGCACTTCGAGCCACTTCGCGCTGATGTCGAATTGGCCATTGGTGAATCCGGTCGCGTTGCCGCCCGGTTTCGCCAAGCTGTTGACGAAGCCCGCCCCGACGGCATCGGCGACTTGAACAAATACGATGGGAATACTGCGGGTGACCTCCTGCAAGGGCCCGACCTGGGCGCCGCCTGCAGTCAAAATGACGTGGGGGTTGAGAGCGACCAGCTCGGCCGCGTACTTGCGCGTGAGTTGGGGATCTCCACCGGTCCAGCGATATTCGATCTCCAGATTGCGGCCGACTATCCATCCTGCTTTCTGCAAACCCTCACGGAAGGCCGTAAGGTAACTTTGAGATTCAGGATCATTCTGCTTGAGATACATGAACACACCGATGCGCCGCATTGGATCGGAGTGCTGAGCGAAGCTGGCCGAAACCGGCGCCAATACAAATGCGATGAGCACCAAGAACAACATCTTTTCGCGAACCATTTTTACTCCCGGTTGTTCCGACTACTTAGGACGGATGACGGCAACTGTTGGCGAATCACCCGATCTGCTCTCAATATTATTTGATGATTTTGTCCGCCTTCGCCAATACGTTCGGTGGAATCGTCAAGCCGATCTGCTTCGCCGCTTTGAGGTTGATGATGAAGTCAAACTTCTTCGGCTGCTCGACCGGCAGATCCGCGGGCTTCCTACCCTTGAGAATCTTGTCTACGTATGTGGCTGCGCGTCGGAATAAGTCGGCAAAGTTCACGCTATAAGTCATTAAGCCGCCCGCTTCTACGAATTCTGTCGCCCAATAGAATGTAGGTAGACGGCTTTTCGCTGCAAGACCCGTAATGTGCGTGCGTGGAGAATTGAATACCGGGCTGTTCAGCACCAGGACTGCATCGGCTCGCCGCGTGACTGCTGCACCGAGTGCAGCCTCCATATCCTCGGTGTGGAGTACGTCTAAGAACTGAAGCTTGATATTGAGGTTTCTTGCCGCGAGTTCGAGCTCTTTGAATGTTTGCGCGGTGCCCGGCTGGGTTGAGTTTCCCAATACGGCGACTCGGGACATTTGAGGAATCAATTCACTCAACAGTTCGAGTTGTTTTCCGCTAATCTCCGGGGCGAGAGTCGACAAGCCGGTAATGTTCCCGCCTGGGCGCGCCAGGCTCGCGACAAATCCGTTACCAACGGGGTCGTTGTCGAAGCCCATGATAATCGGAGTTTTGGAAGTGATTTGCTTGGCGACGCGGGTCGCCTGCGGACCGGCCGATAAAATGACATCTACCTTGAGCCGCATTAGGTCGGCCGCGAGTTCGGGCATGCGCTCGATTTTTCCCGCCGCCCACCGTTGCTCGATGATGACCTGTTTACCCTCCACATAACCGAGCTCGCGCAGACCCTGCCGAAAAGCCTCCCGGCGATCTGCGATTGCCGTGGGAGTGCTGACAATGAGAAAGCCTATTCGGGTAATTTGCATCGGCTGTTGCGCTCGGGCGGATACACACAACGCCAGCAGGAAAGCGCACACAGTCAGACCAAAAACCAATCCTTTTTGACGATTGCCTGTTGTCATCGAATCACTCTGTCGGCTCTGGCCAAAACGTTGGGTGGAATAGCTAATCCGATCTGCTTGGCGGCTTTCAGATTGATGACCAGCTCGAATTTCGTTGGCTGCTCGACCGGCAAGTCGGCGGGTTTTGCGCCTTTTAGAATTTTGTCAACGTAGACAGCGGCCCGTCGATAATTCTCGGGATCGTTTGCCGCATACGACATGAGACCGCCCGCGATCACAAAGTCACTGCCCTCGGATATCAATGGCAGGTGATCCTTGATGGCGCGCTCGGCAATCTGGTTGCGGTAGCCGATGAGCGCGCGAGTCGCGATGAGCGCTTGCACGCGAGCTTTGAGAGCTGCTTTAAAGATGTCGTCAAACCCGTGTGACGAACCACGTACGTCCAGGGGCTCAAGCTGCAATTTGAGAGCGCGCGCTGCCGTTTCATATTCTTTTACAACCGTAAACCCAGCGACGGAAAAAATACCAACTCGCGATACACTCGGCAGCACTTCCTTGAGAAGTTCCAGACGTTTTCCATTTAGCTCCTGCGTAAGTCTTGTGACTCCTGTGATATTCGCTCCGGGATGAGCCAAACTATCAATGAGCCCAGTCGCAACCGGGTCATCCGCTATGATCATGACGATGGGAATTGTTTTGGTTGATTGCTTTGCTGCGCGGACTGCTTCAAAAACCGGCGAAACAACGACGTCTACTTTCAATTGCACCAGTTCGGCGATTAACGTCGGGATCCGCTCCGCTTTCCCCGCGGCGTATCGATCTTCCACCAGAATGTTTTTTCCCTCGATGTAACCAAGGTCGCGAAGTCCTTTTCGAAACGCCAAATTGTTTGGGGTATCGGGAGCTGTGGTGGCGACGTATCCAACCCGTGGAACGTTCGCCGGCGGCTGTTGTGCCGGAGCAGGATGCTCAAGCGCAACGAACAGAACGCAAAGAATGAAAAAGCTCGCCCCTTTCATACTGTTGCCTATTGCTGTCTTTAGCGAATCACTCGATCCGCTCTCGCGAGCATGCTCGGTGGAATCTGCCTATTTTAGATTTTCGATTTTGGATTTTGGATTGTTCGGTCATTTGATAACGCGATCTGCTCTGGCCAAAAGGTTGGATGGAATGGTTAAGCCGATTTGCTTTGCAGTCTTAAGATTAATGACAAACTCGAACTTGGTCGGTTGTTCGATCGGCAAATCCGCCGGCTTGGCTCCTTTGAGGATTCTATCGACGTAAGTCGCGGTGCGGCGGAACAGTTCAGTTCGATCGGCGCCATACGCCATAAGCGCGCCCGCCTCAGCGTATTCGATGCTGGTATGCATGGAGGGCAAACGGTTCTTGGCTGCCAACCGTACAAGCCGTGTGCGCTGATTTAACACGGTGGCGTCGGGCACTTGCAGTAGAGCTTGGGCACGCGTTCTCTTCAGCTTTGCAAAATCCGGTTCCAAGTCTTCGGCGCTCCGCACCTCGACCACTTGAATGGATATTGAATATTTTTGCGCCGCGCTTTCGATTTCCTTCAACGCGAGTGTGCTGAACGAATTGGTCGGATTAATGAGAACGCCTAATCGGCTGAGCTCGGATATGGTTTCCTTTAGGAGCTCGGTTTGTTTCCCATGGATTTCCGGTCCGGGCGTGGTGGTGAAACCCGTAATATTTCCACCAGGTCGCGCAAGGCTTGCGACCAGGCCTGACAGCACAGGATCGAAGGCATTGGCCATAATGATGGGAGTTGTTTGTGTGGCTTGTTTTACTGCAAAGGCTACAGGCTCTCCTCCGGCAACAACGATCGCATCGACCTTTAATCGGACGAGCTCCGTGGCCAGAGCCGGTAAGCGCTGAAAATTTCCTTCAGCGAATCGCCACTCAATAACAACGTTCGTTCCATCCATATAACCGAGGACATTTAGCTCTTGCCGGAATGCTTCGATCCGAGCTTGAGTCGAAGCGTAGGAGGCGCCGCTTAGAAACCCGATATGGCGAATTTTTGTCTGGGGCTGCGCATGAAGCGGCAAGCAAAACACAAAGAGAAAAGCGCAGAGGATCGAACCAAACACTCCGGCTTTACTGTCGACTTTTGTGTCGCACCTCATGCTTCACGTCACCGAATTACTCGATCCGCTTTCGCTAACACTGCGTTCGGGATCGTGAGACCGATCTGCTTGGCCGCTTTAAGATTTACGATAAACTCGAATTTAGTCGGTTGCTCCACCGGTAGGTCACCAGGCTTGGCGCCTTTCAAAATTTTATCCACGTAAATGGCGGCGCGCCTGAACAGATCGTTGATGTTCGGCCCCTATGTCATAAGGCCGCCGTCTTGTACATACTCCGGCCTGGTGTAGGTCGCCGCAAGCCGATGCTTGATCGCAAGCGCTGTAATCTGTTTGCGATGGCTGTTGAAAATAACAGCCCCAAGCAACACGACTCCGTCGGCTTGTTGATGTGTTGCGGCTCCGAATGCAGTTTCGAGGTCTTTGGCATTGAGTACATCGACGTATTGAATCTTCACCTTTAGGGCCGTTGCGGCGAGCTCCGTCTCGGTTATGATTTTCGTGTTGTTGGGTTCGATGGAACTGCCGATGACGGTCACGCGAGAGAGCTTGGGAACGATCTCCTGCAATAGTTCGAGCCGCTTACCGCTCAGCTCCGGGGACAAATTGGACAATCCCGTGATGTTTCCTCCAGGGTGCGCAAGACTAGTTACGAATCCGCTCGCAACGGGGTCTCCATCTTGCGCGAAGACAATCGGAATCGCGACTGTTGTTTCCTTGGCAGTACGGGTTACCGTCGGACCTGTCGTGACAATTGCTTCCACCTTTAGGCGCGCCAACTCTGCCGCGAGATCATGCTCGCGCTTCTCGTTTCCCTCGGCGTAGCGATACTCGACCAAGATATTCTTGCCTTCTGTATAGCCTAACTCGCGCAGCCCCTGCCGGAATGCCGCAACGCGACCCTCAACAGCGGAAGATCTGGTTCCTGACAGGAACCCAATTTGTTGAATTTTCGCAGATTGTTGTCCCCATACGGGAAAGCAAAGTGCGAAGAGTAGAGCGGCAAGTGCAAGACACAAGATCCTTTGATTCATTATTTTCCCCTCACGCCTTCCGCCTCACCGCTCACGCTTATCGAATTACTCGATCCGCTCTCGCTAACACCTTGTTCGGGATTGTGAGGCCGATCTGCTTGGCGGCTTTGAGGTTCAGGATAAGCTCGAATTTGGTGGGTTGCTCCACCGGTAGGTCGGCGGGTTTGGCGCCCTTCAAAATTTTATCGACGTAGCCCGCCGCGCGACGGAACAAATCGTTATAGCTTGTGCCGTAATACATCAACCCGCCCGCTTCGACATATTCCGGGCGGGCATAGGTCGCTAGCATTCGATGCTTTGCCGCGAGCTCTACAATTTGCTTCCTATGAGCATTTAAGATGGGATTACCCAAGACATGGAGAGCGTCGGCATGTCCCTTGGCTGCGGCTTGAAACGCACTCTCGATATCTTTGGCATCTTGCACGTCGAGGTATCGAAGATAGACCTCATAGGAGCCGGCGGCGAGTACCATCTCTCTTAGAGATTGTGCATCGCCAGGGTTCGTCGAATTGCCGATGATCGCCACGCGCGACAGTCGAGGCACAATCTCTTTCAGAAGCTCCAGTTGTTTGCCGGTCATCTCCGGGGAGAGAGCCGACAAACCAGTTATATTTCCACCGGGGCGGGCGAGGCTCGCGACGAACCCGCTGCCGACGGGATCTGTGTCTTGGCCCATGACGATCGGGATCGTCGAAGTCGCTTCCTTAACGGAACGGGTTACCGTCGGGCCCGCGGTAACTATGACGTCCACTTTAAGACGCACGAACTCGGCGGCAATCTCACTGCGATGCTCGGGTTTTCCCTCGGCAGACCGCCAGTCGATGATGATGTTCTTGCCCTCAATGTAGCCGAGCTCGCGGAGACCTTGACGAAACGCCTCGATGCGAGCCGCGGCAGTGGACACGGGAGCATCGAGCTGAAATCCAATGTGCGGGATTTTCACTGGCTGCTGCGCTACTGAGCCAGCGGGCAGAAAGACAGCAGGCAGCAGGCAGACTAGGACAAGGATTCGACTCACATGGCTGGCTCTTTCGTGTTTGCTGCTCACTGCTCGCTGCCTCCTGCAACTGTTATTTGATGACCTTGTCCGCCCGTGTGAGTACGTTCGGCGGAATCGTGAGACCAATCTGCTTGGCCGTTTTTAGGTTGATTATGAATTCAAACGTTGTCGGCTGTTGGACCGGTAATTCGGATGGCTTTGCTCCTTTAAAATTTTGTCGACATACGTGGCTGTGCGGCGGAATAACTCGACAATATTGGGGCCGTAACTCATCAGGCCGCCAGCTTGTACGTATTCTCCCTGGCCGTACGCCGTCGGCAGCCGGCTCTTTATTGCAAGCTCTGCAAGTTCTTCTCGGCGAGAGTTGAGAACGGGACTATTCATGACGAGGATTGCATCAGCATGGTCTCTAGCTGCCTCGCGAAACGCTGGTTCAATATCCGTCGCAATTCCGATCTCAATGTAGTGAAGGTGAATGCCTAACTATGCAGCAGCACTCTGCGTCTCCTTAAAGGATTGTTCTTTGCCCGGCTCGGTCGAAGTGCCGAAAACAACGGCGCGACCGAGCCTGGGAACGATCTCTTTCAAAATCTCGAGCCGCTTTCCGGTTGTTTCGGGAGTAAGCGTCGATAGTCCCGTAATGTTTCCGCCGGGGCGGGCGAGAGTGGCAACGAATCCCGATCCGACCGGATCGTTGTCAAACGCCATGACTATTGGGATCGTGCTGGTCGCTTGCTTGGCGGCACGCGTGTCTGTTGGACCGGCCGTTACGATGACTGCCACCTTCAGATTCACCATTTCGGCCGCAAGCGCGGGGACCTGTTCGAATTTTCCGTTGGCCCATCGATAGTCAATGACGATGTTTTTGCCCTCGACATATCCAAGTTCGGCCAAACCCTGCTTAAATGCTTCGACGCGAGCAGCAATAGCAGAAGGGGATAGAGCGGCTAAAAATCCGATCCGAAGAATTTTGTTTGGCTGCTGCGCCTCGACGACCGAGCAAAGTGCAAAGAGCATAGCGCAAAGCGCCGCACAAAGGACTGAGTGCTGAGCTATGAGTGGTGAGTTTCCGGTCTTCGTCAAGTGTTTCATGCTTCAGCCTCAGAGCTCATGGATCTCATTTGATGACCTTGTCCGCCCGGACCAAGACTTTTTGTGGAATCGTCAGACCAATCTGTTTCGCAGTTTTTAAATTGATGACCAGCTCGAACTTGGTCGGCTGCTCGATGGGCAGGTCGGCCGGCCTGGCGCCTTTGAGAATTTTATCAACGTAGGTCGCCGCTCGATGAAGCACCTCGATGTCATTGGCGGAATACGAAATCAGCCCGCTCGCATTTACTCATGAACTTCCTTCATACATCGAAGGAAGTCCGTTTTTGATCGCGAGCTGCACTACCTGTTTGGAGTTGCTAAATAGAGGGTTGCTGGTGATGGTGATCAGAGCATCGGCGCGCGCCTTCAGCGCTTCTTTGAACGGTGCTTCCAGATCGAGGTTCCGCTCGTGGACTTCGAGAGATTGAACCTGGATTTTGAGAGCGCTCGCCGCAGCTTCATACTCCTTGAATCCAAGAATCGATATTGCTTCATCTGAGGTCCGAAGAATTCCGACGCGCGTGAGGCGCGGAACGACCTCCGAAAGGAGCTCCAGACGTTTGCCGCTCAGATCGCGCTGTAATGTGGCGATCCCCGTAATATTGGCGCCAGGTCGAGCCATGCTGGCGACGAAGCCAGTGGCCACCGGATCGACTTGTGTGATGATCACGATCGGTATGGTTTTGGTCGCTTTTTTGGCAGTCTCGATGGCGCGGACGAGCGGGAGCACCAGAAGATCGACTTTTAGGCGAATGAGTTCATCGATAATACCCGGAATCGTCTCAAGCCTGCCCTCTGCTCCACGATATTCGACAATGAAATTTTTCCCCTCTGTATAGCCAAGCTCGCGCATGCCGCGCCGCAGCGCCTCGACATACGGACCAGGGTTACTCGGATTGTACGTTCCCGATATGTAACCGATGCGGGGAATTTTTCCCGCCTGTTGTGCGCCTACGGACGAGCAAAGCACAACTAGCAGAGCGGCAAGCGTAAGCCGAAAAACCCTTTGATTCATGATTGTCGCTTTACGCGTTCCGGCTCACGGCTATCTGATCACCTGGTCCGCCCGCGCTAACACATTCGGCGGGATGGTGACGCCGATCTGCCGGGCGGTTTTGAGGTTGGCCAGGAACTCGAATTTCGTTGGTTGCTCGATGGGCAGGTTGGCCGGCTTCGCACCCTTCAAAATTTTGTCCACGAAGATTGCCGCACGGCGATAAAGATCGCCGATCAGCGGTCCGTAGGCGAGCAATCCGCCTTCTTCGACAAATTGCCGGGTTGGATACATACCGGGCAACCGATGTTTCAGTGCTTGCTCTACAATCTGTTTCGAATGAAGCGTCACAAGCGGATTCATGGTCACCAACACCGCGTTGACGGACCGTGGTAGGGTGGCGAAACCCTTGTCGATGTCCGCTGCGCTGCGCAGCTCGATCGAGTAGAGCTGCATTGAAATCGCCTTCGCCGCTCGCTCGGTCTCTTTGAAAGCGGTTGTCGATGGATCTTCCCGGGGACTCCAGAGACAGGCGACACGCGTCAGGTCAGGAAACGCCTCTTTGAGAAGCTCGACGCGCTTACCGCTGAGATCGCCGACGAATAAGCTAAGCCCGGTCACATTGCCGCCGGGCTGCGCGAGGCTCGCGGCGAGACCCTGTTCGAGCGGATTACCGCTCGTCATGACAATTGGGATCGTTCGCGTCGCCTTGCGCACAGCCTGGGCGCTGACCGAAGACGTGGTGACGATTACATCGACGTGATCGCGCACGAGCTGGTCGGCGAGGTCCGTAAGCCGATCGTAACGGCCCTCTCCATACCGATACTCGAAGACGATATTCTTGCCTTCCGTATAACCTCGTTCGGCGAGAGCATTTTTAAAGGCAGCTAAATGGGGCTGGTCCTTGCCGCCGACAAAGAGAATTCCGACTCGGGCGATATTCTTCGGCGCCTGCGCGTGCGCTACGCCGCCGCCAAATATGAGGAGCAACGCACCGAGGGTGAGTAAAAAACGTCTTTGATACATTGCTTTTAGAACTTAAATTTGTTGCCTTTCTCGCGTCTCAGCCTCACCGCTCACGCCTATCTCATGATTCTGTTGCCTGATGCCTATTACATATTTCATCGAATGACTCGATCTGCTCTCGCCAACACGTTGGGAGGAATTGCTAAGCCGAGCTGCTTGGCGGTATTGAGATTGATCACCAGCTCGAATTTCGTCGGTCGTTCCACTGGAAGATCGGCGGGTTTGGCGCCTTTCAGAATCTTGTCGACGTAGATGGCTGCACGCCGAAACAGATCATTGACACTTACCCCGTAAAACATGAGACCGCCAGCATCCATGTAGTCACTTTGCGGATAAATGGCAGGCATACGGTTTTTGGCGGCAAGTTCCGCAATCGATTTTCGCTCAGACGTGGTGACTGGCCCGCCCAAAACGAGCATGGCGTCAGCGCGCGCCTTGTTCGCGGTGTTGAATCCGGACGCGATATCGGCCGCACTGCGCACGTCCAAAGATTCGAGCTGGACTTTGAATACTTTGGCGGCGTGTTCCATGTCCTTGAACGACTGCGCGTTGCCCGGATTGTTCAATTCACCCAATACAGCGACGCGCGAAACTTTCGGGATTATCTCTTTCAGAAGCTCGAGCTGTTTACCGCTGATTTCCGGGGACAGATTTGAAAGGCCTGTGATATTTCCGCCGGGGCGGGCGAGGCTCGCGACGAACCCCGAGCCTACAGGATCATTATCGTTTGCCATGACGATGGGGATTGTGACCGTTGCTTCTTTGGCGGGCCGGGTTGCTGCCGCACCCGCGGTGACGATCACTTCCACATTGAGGTGCACTAATTCGACAGCGAGGCTCGGGAGGCGATCGAGGTCCCGCTCCGCAAACCGATATTCAATGATAATGGTTTTGTCCTCAACATAGCCGATCTCGCGTAAACCTTGCCGGAACGCCTCGGTGCGCGGCGTACGGTTCGCGCCGAGAAAGCCGATCCGAGGAACTTTCTTCGCTGTTTGCGCTTCGGCAGGTAGACAAAACGCAAAGAGCAGCGCGCCAAGCGCTAGAGCGCGGAGTGAGTGCGGAGCTTTGACTACTGGGACTTGCGCTCGTGCAACGTCCTTTCTTGGTCCGTGTCGTCCAGTCTCAGTCCTCATTGCGCAGTCCTCAGCACTCATCTGGTCACCCGATCTGCTCTGGCCAGCACATTTGGGGGAATT
>Ga0164301_10000374_pt1 | contig 12860 bp, 13 predicted proteins | sample Whisoiple_231_MG_FD_109711 | JGI IMG/M metagenome (GOLD analysis project Ga0164301, IMG submission 109711) | Unamended control soil microbial communities from upstate New York, USA - Whitman soil sample_231_MG | ecosystem: Environmental > Terrestrial > Soil > Agricultural land ... | reverse complement strand
TTGAAGTTTTATCGTTTATGGATAGCAATGAATACGATTAACTTAACTACCATTATCATGCTTATTCTTTATTAGATAATAGCATCTGAACCAACCACTTGCAAGTCTGGCTACTTCTTCTAAAGTTCCTGGTTCTTCAAATAAATGAGTAGCATTTGGAACTGTTACTAGTTTTTTCCTTTCAGAGCCTAATTGCTTCAGTGCCTCATTATTGATGTCGATCACCTCTTTACTATCATTTCCACCCACAATGAGAAGTGTGGGAGCTTTTGCTTTAGAAAGATAATCAAGTCCAGCTAAGTCAGGTCTTCCACTTCTAGATAGAATAGCAAATATATCGTTGGTGTTGTTATTATTATTGGCATGTCTTTGAGCAGCTGCTACAATGGCTGCTGCTGTCCCAGTACTTGCCCCAAAATATCCAACCGAAAAGTCCTTGGTACGCGGATTTTCCAAAATCCAATCCGTAATTGATACAAGCCTTCTTGCGAGCAGATTGATGTTGAACTTATTCAAAACAAGCCCTGGGATTTTGTAGCTAACTCCCTGTGCTTTGGCATCTGCTTCTTCTTCCTTTATTGTTAGGAGATCAACTAACAAAGTAGCAAGTCCATCTTTTTGCAATACTTCAGCTACATACTTATTTCGAGGACTATGCCTACTGCTTCCGCTCCCATGAGCAAATAAAACTATGCCCTTTGAGTAGTTACCATTATTGTTAGAAGGTATAGTCAAATCAGCCTCGAGTTCTGTGGTTGATTCTATTTTTCCATTATCTACTTCAATGCTAACCAAATTTATGCACTATATCGAACTAACATCTTCCTTTTAGGTTTAATGTGTTGTTACTTCAATTTCGGACTCTACCTTCTAACACATTAATTGACTCAAAGATTCAAACAAAGAAAGACGCCAGATGCTGCAAAAAGTTCTAGGATTTTTTGGTTTGGAAGTACCTGGCAGAGAATTTTCTATATAGAAACTACTAGGAATTATCCGTTATCTTCACACTATGCACAGTAGAACTAAGGGATAAAATTGAATTAAATTAAGTTTTACTCATTGCCTTCTTCTTCGCTACTTTTGCTTTTGTCTTTGTCTGTTACTGATGACATCGTTATTGGCCAAAAAATTCTTTTATACGGATATTGGTAGATACTTCTCCTTCCGCAATTTGCTCACAGTTACTCGCCTCAACACTTAAAATAGGATATTTATCGGTAGAAATTTACGAACTGCGAATTTTGAAACGATAATTAATCTTACTGATAAAACATCACCAGAAGATTCGCGATTTCTTAGTGAATTAGGCGATAATTCTGTCAGGGAAGTACCTAATCTGGTCCTCTTAATTTTCAGACGGCCAACTAGTCGATTCCATCGTTAAATTGATAGTAGCATCTGAACCAACTGTTCTCAGATTCAATGTTTTAAAAATTGCTTCACGAGTCGGTAAATAGCATATTCCTGCCTGTACACCCGCTGGTACTGCCGCTGTTCCTTCCTCATTCTGTGCCATATTGATAAAGTAATAAACAAGACCATGACCAATGTTGTAGACAACAAGAGAATTAAGTGGACCTGAAATACGCATTTGAGGAGCATTAACGTTATGGCGAGAACGAGTAAAATCAATAAACGTGGGCACTCCATCCTTAATTAACATCGATTTCCCACAAATAAGTAGTTCGGGGAATCATTTTCGAATTAAATCGCTATTTATGCCTCAGTTCCAATTTTTACCAACATCTTGCCAAAGTTTTCCCCATTAAATAAGCCAATAAATGCATTAGGTGCATTATCTAATCCTTCAACAATAGTTTCCTTCCACTTAATTTTTCCTTCATTAATCCAATTGATCATCGAAGAATGAAACTCATTTAGCATATCGTAATGATCTCTTACGATAAATCCATGCAATCGAAGTCTATTGTTATGGCCAGAAACAAGTTTGGTAAAGCATAAGGTGTAACAGCATTATATTGTGATATCATACCACAAAGTATTTTGCATAGAATATGAAACCTAATGTCTAAGCTAAGGTAATGCATTACTGCAGATTTAATTCTCTCACACGATTAATTATTTTTAAATGATCAGCTCCACCTTCCGTTGTTATGTGTAAAAGATGGTTATCATCTAATGGCATAGTAATTCTCATTATCTTTTCATATTCAGCCAAAACATATCGACCTTTTCCGATTTTTGGTTCAAGCTGACTACGTATTTTCCATGAATTAACAGCAAGCTCAAGTGATCTCTTACTTTCATCTTCTGACAGAAGATTCTTTACGCCCTCTCGATGGCCTGAATACATTATCTTTCCATCACGATCACAGATAGTAACTAATCTAGTGAGTGGATCTATGCCCATAACTTTTTCATAAATTCGTTTGTAGTCCATCGTCCCCTTCATCCGACCTTTATACAATGAGAGATATACATTTATAAAAAAATATCCTATGTCTTGAATATTTCATTCACTAACGCCGATACACTTGAGTTCCATAAACTACTGATATAGATTGCAGATATTACTCATTAATATGTAGTTATACAAGCTAAAAATTCGCCGTCAATGTATTAGATTAAGAGAAGCGTGTGAGCCAGGCCATACCGCATAGTTTTCAATTAACTTCTCTTTTCCATGAGGATATACTACGACTATTCTATATACACCAGATGGTAATTTAAACATGAAATGACCAGCAGAAGAAATAACTGACATTTCGGTATGTCCAGAAGATTTTTCTACAGAATCAAGCAAGCCAGCAACTTTGTATACTGTTATCGAACCACTATTAGTAGCAGCTACTGCTGACTGACCGGTAACCGCACCTTTATTGTTCCGTAGTCTGAGGTTTGCTTTAGTGTTGATGATGAAGGTGATAAGAAAATACAGTATTTGGCATAATAATATCTCCGTTTACAACAAGATTTACTAATGATGCTACTCCTGCTGTAGCGATTAGAATACAGATCATCGTTTTAAGACTATTGCTAATTAGATAACTCTTCCTGTGCTTAAATGGGATGCCTAATTGATTGCTATCTTTAGTACTTGAAGAAAACAAAGGGGCGAGAATCGTGGGCTCCGGGATAGGGAAGCTAACCTGCAACTTTCATAGTTTAATGCAGGATGACTAACCTTCACAATAAGTTAACCATATATTGCAGGACTATAAGACAAAACATCCATGGCCACTTATTCATGTAGGAAATGCGAGGAAGAGCTAGAAAATGATAATGCGGAGATATGGGAACGCTTCTATTCTAAGCATATTAATGATATAGATCCGAGAGATATCTTCAAAAAACACCTCTTGATAGAGGAATAATTTACTATCTGCAGTAGCATAATCAAAATTTAGCTATAAATATCTGAAACGAGAGTGTGAAGCCTCATTGTGATGCATCCATAATTCATACGTAATATTTCAAGTCTATCTGAATTAGGTAGAGCTGCATTGAAACTTGGTATTGGCTGATCTATATTTTTTTACTCCATATAAGGACCAAACAGACTTATACATACGTAGTCATCAAAGGAGCTATGGGCTACAGATATCATTTGTTATTTAGCTAGAAAGCCATTGCCTTAATTCGCTTTCTAAAGAAAAGAAGGCAGGGAAATTTTTCATCGGGTATATTTAGCCCATTTGTCGATGGAATCGGCGAGCCTGGCGGATAAAGAAATGCGAATTTCTTAACCCCTGCTTCATTATATAAGGGGGAGATATTTTTTGTTCTCCATACTACTATTAATTCATCGCTAGGATGAAATAGAAATTTTCTAGCATCAACAAAAATCCTTTTTGATTTCTTTTGTAATGCATAACCGGCTAGAGATAAAGAATCCCTTGAAAATGTGGAGCAATTATTTCTTTAGTATCCTCTAACCATTCTAAAGGTTATAAAACAATTTGACACTCGCCTTGTAGTTATTTCAGATTTATTGGATATGTTTATTCATGACCCAAGTGTTGATGGTAAAGAGGGCATATATCTAATAAAAGAAATTGTCTCTGCAATTAGAAAAATTTCAATGTCGTCATCATCACTAGGACAAATTTTAAGTGTAGTATCTTGGAATAACCACCAATCTTCATACAATGATATTCTTCTTTCAAAACTTGACAAACATATTGAATTCACTCACTGCATAAGCACCAGAAGGAAAAGACTGTCATCATCATTACTATCACCATCAAGTGTAAAAGTAAAATTCACTAATAATAAGGATGTTAAATACAATAGTTATACTAATAATAACAAATGCAACTATTTACTTCCGATTAGAGATTTATGCCTTAATCAACAAAGAAAGTGATTTGTTCAGAAGCTATTTGTTTGTTCACTATTATATAAGTAATCCAAAAATTCTTTAGCATAATATTTCCTCTTCATAAAGCCATTATTTGAGTTCAGCAAAATTGTATGGTAACAGACGAAAACAGGTGATAATAGATGACAACAACATGAAAATAAGAGGAAGCAACTAGGCTACACATGAAAAAATCTTGATAGCATGACGTACAAGCTGGTAACAGATTTTTTTATTTTAAATGCCGCTTTTATAATATGGTTTGGCATGACAATAGATTTTGATTCAAGTCTAGTATTAAGCAAGAAAGAAAGAGAAGAACGTCTTTTAGACCTGCACTTTAATCAGAACAAGAACTATAGACAAATAGCTAAAGAGATGAAAATATCTCTTCGCGATATTGGGGAGATTGTAAACAAGGCAAAGGAAGAAAAAGAGCGACAGGAACACAAATCCTTGTTCGTACAGGCCTATGAACTTTTTTCTAAAGGTAATACAAAACTTAAAGTAGCCATCAAGTTAAACCTTGGACAAGCTCAGGTAGCTCAATATTATATGGAATATTTGAAGCTACGCGAACTGGATGATATTACCAACCTGTATTTAGAATTCAAGGATGATATATCATATTTTGTAAATTTGTGTAATGCAGGTAAAGAAGCAAAAATGAATGTATCACAGGTGGTTAACTTGCTTAAATTAGCTAATAATGATATTCAATCAATTGACCGAAAATGCCAAGACCTGAAACTTGAAGAGTCCTCTTTAAATGCCAGGAATTTGGATGCAGCTAGAACCTTTCACCAATTAAGCAACGACATATCGGAGGAATCCGAGATATTAAATCAATATCGTTCATCTTGCAAGGAGAAGCGACTTGAGTTAGCTAAATTGCGATTGCAAAAAGAAAAACTAGAATCTCTTGTTAGACAGTTTCATGATAACAACGAAAGTCTTCAAAGGATTAGAAAATTAGTCAACCAAATAATTGAACAAAGATTAATGAATCATAGACATGTATTGCTAATAGCCCTCCAATCGATTATAGATTCATGCCGAAGAGATCCTATAAAATTCAATATCCTTTATCATAATTTGTCAGCAGCTGCAATGACAACAACAGAGACACGACTAGCGGAATTTGGTATGATTGACCAGTATAATTATGGACTAACTTCGAATGATCAGTTATGCTATCAACATGAAGATTCCAATGATGTTGCTTACTGGAAGGTTCTAGTAGATGCAGCAGAAAAATCCTTTAATAGAATGATAAAAGAGTTGGAGCAAGTATGTATCAACCAGTTAGTAGAAGCATTTATTTCAGGTTCAATATCCTCGCAGTTGACTAAAAAATCGCTTGCGGCTTCAAAGCCTGTACTTCCGATGCAAACATACGGGAACGAGAAGGAAGATCCGCTCCTTGGAGCGGATCCAGTAACATTTCAAAACCCAATTTCCCTGGTCGACATTAAACCACCTTTGAACAATGAGCCATATTAAAATAGTTTTAATAAAGTATATTACTCTATTGACATGGAGCCCGAAGACGAAAATAAAATCGAAAGCAAAAAAATAGCGACTAATGTATGCAAGGCTTTAGGAATCTGGGATACTATTGGAAAGAAGTGGTCGTTACTGATTTTACGATACCTAAGTGCTAATGACAACATGCACTTTAATGAACTAAAACGACTACTAGTAATAAGTAGTAATGTGCTGGCAAAAAAACTTAAACAGTTAGAAAAAGAAGGCCTTATTACAAGAAGAGCTATTATTGAGGGTAGTCCACTAAGAGTAGAATACAAACTTACACCTTTAGCAAAGGAATTAGATGCCATTTTCATAGGTCTAGACGAGTGGATAGCTAAATGGGAGTCACGTAATAAACTCGATTAGAATGCAAATTTATGTATGTGATAATAATATTGCGGATATAAAATTGCATTCTAATCAAAATCATATTCTATTAATTTCGATATTCTATAAAGCTAGTTTAGAAAAAAGCCCGCAAAAATAATTGTGATTATGATTAATGTATGTGTCATACTTGGCGTTTGAGAGCTACTATTATACTTTGAATTTAGATACGTGATAACCCTTCCTCACCGGCAATTGTTCAAATGAAGGATTTAGCTTTTCAACCAGGCCATACAAAGCCTTGTTCTCTGGTTTATAGAAGGATTCCATATCTTCTTTTCTTTCCCAGAAGGTAAGTACAATTGATTCTTGTAGATCCTCCAAGTCATCCATTACCATAAATCCTTTCATGCCTGTGGCTTTTTCTTCAATCTCTTCAAAGAACTTCAAAAGTATCTCTGTGATTTCCTCTCTTTTCACGCCTGTTTTTATTCTTACTTTGTTGTGCTTAACATATTTTATCATGTTCTGAGCACTTGACATCTTAGGAATGCTTTATGATATTGGCAATTAATGTTTATTATAATCTGTCACGTTAGAACAAAATTTCAATATATCATATAATAATCACAAATATACGACATCATCAAGCAAAAGAAGAACCCGGAGAAGAAGTAGAATGGAGCAGCCATTCTTTTGCTTTTCGAATCTCCTCCATTGTTAACTCATGGCCGCTCTGTTGCCAACTGAGTGAAATATTGGCACCTGCTTTTTTATACAGGCCAAAAAACTTCTCTGCTTCTTGCCTTGAAACTATAGGATCATAAAGTCCGGAAGACATGAAGATATGCTTGTCACTAAGATCTGGCAATTTTTGTGGTACAAGTGGAACCATAGCACGAAAAAGGATAGCAGAAGAGAATGTTTCTGGACGAAGTAATAGCATACTGGCTGCTATGTTTGCACCATTTGAATATCCGACAGCTATTGCACGTTGCAAATCAAAGTTATAAGATTTTGATGCATCAATCACAAAGTCTGCTAGCTCATTGGTACGGAATTTCAAATCCTCTAAATCAAAGACTCCTTCTGCTAGTCTGCGAAAGAATCGTGGCGTAATGCCATTCTCTAATACTTTTCCTTTAGGAGATAATATTGCCGCATCCTTGTCTAATTGATATGCCAATGGAATTAGATCTTCTTCAGTGCCTCCAGTACCGTGAAGTAAGAGGAAAGTTGTAAATGTTTCTCTTTGTGTTCCTTCTTCATCATCTGTTGTTCCTATTGTGGCCTTGCTCTTTTTATTTTTCGGTGGGATAAAACGGTGAATGAAACCAGGTTGGGTTTTTGTCTTGTCCATTTTATTTTACCATCATTTCGATCAGCAAATTGTCACTGCTCTCTATTCAATATCTGTTGCCTTGTTTCCTTTATAGGTAAACGCACAGGCCGCAGAACTCTCTCAAGATCCTTACGCATAGGTTCGAGCCATTTGGTCAACATCAAACGTGTCCCAAGTTCTTCTGCTTTTTCATCAACTGTAAATCCAGGAGGATTTGTAGCAATTTCAAAAAGTACTCCACCTGGTTCGTGAAAGTACACAGAATGAAAGTAGAGTCGATCGATTACCGGAGTTGCGTTTAATCCAGCTTTGATTATATTTTTGCGCAATACTATTTGTTGATCATCAGTAGGTGTGCGCCATGCAACGTGATGTACTGACCCAATTCCAATAGTGGCCTGACTTGTATAAGGAAGACAAACAACGTCAACAATATTGGCACCTCTTACATTTTCTTCGTTCTCTTGTTTTTGCTGAGTAGAAGAAGAAGATGTAGTGGGAATTTCATATCGGAAGCGATTTCTATCTTGACGTGTAGGGATAAACCCAAGCTCATCAGTTAAAACGCAAGCGGTACGTTCGTACCCTTTCTCTGATAGAGTGACAGAATAAAAACCTCTTATAGCATGTTCAATAGGTATTGGACCTTCTTTCCATAAATTGGCAGTTCTATTTTCAGCAGAGTTGTGAGCAACAAGTTCCAGTTCTAGTCCATCTGGGTCATGAAATGATATTACTTTCTCGTTTTCAAACCTTTTTGACGGTCCACTAAACTCTACTTTTTTATCTTTAAATCTCTCAATCCAGTAGTTTATAGAATTTTCAGGGATAAGAAAAGATACGGTAGATACCTCACTTGTTCCTCTCTGTCCTTTGAGTATGTTTGGCCAATGAAAAAAAGTAAGAATCGTACCAGGCCTCCCTAACTCATCACCATAGTAAAGGTGGTAGGATGTGGGGTCGTCTTGATTTACTGTAAGTTTAACAAGTCGGAGTCCCAAGCTACCAGTATAGAAGTCAATATTTCTTTGCGGATCACTAGTTATAGCTGTCACATGGTGTATGCCTAAGACATCTCTTTGATTATTATTCTTCTCCTTTCTATTAACTTTGGTGATGTCTAGTGATTGTTCCAATATTATTTTATTCCCCTCCAAACCATATTTTTGATTGTAAACCTTTCTTCCTGATTATACATCAGTAATGACGTTGACATACATGCAAAATATACCAATTTTAGTATTTATGTATCGTAGTTATCTCAAACTAACTAGTTTTTAATTGTAAAGTTGGATATTCAACTTATTACCATAGTTAAATAAAACTAGGATGAATTATCATTGCTTTTGGTGGTTTTTTTGCTAGGCTGAAATTGGAATAGAGCACCTAGCAAAACAAGCCTGGAAATGTGTCATACATTTCTGAAGTCTTTTGTGACTTCCATTAGACAGGGCAACAATCTATTTAGACATAGTAAAAAATAAGCGAAAATAGTGGGTGGCAAAATTGAGTCAAATTTGTCTTGCATTCCACCGAATCAACGACGAAATCGGTTCTAAAGAGTAGATTTCTGATCCACTATATAGGAACGAAGTCTAACAGTTTTCTGTGTTCTAGTTCAAAGAATATTGTCATAATCTATTAGCATGATTGGATTATACACTGATCAATTTGTCATATGCGACCCAGTCCCAGTGTCTATACTCTGGCTCTGTCCCTGCCCACGGATCCATATTTAGATCCGGTCCTGAAAGGTTGGGGATGGTATCGTAGTTATCAACATGCTGCTTCCGCCAACTAGTATAGATTCTATCTATGTTAGCGTGATGTAGCCAAAACAGCGGATCGGCGGGTGAGGTAAGTAAATCACGCATGGTTCCCCCAACCCATGCATGTACATTAGCATGAAGACTCTCTAGAGTCATAGTAAATTCTGTATACGTTGGCTTCCTTAAACAATCATTAATTTTATTTTCTGTAGGAAGGGAAAATTCTCCATCTTGTCCAGCAGGAGGAGGAGTTCTACTAACATCGACGGGATCCACAGAAGAGGGTTCAGGAGGGATTGATTCTGTATTTGGTATATTGACATGGGGTTTAAAGTTTTTCAACCAGTTTGGAATGTCGCGGTCTATAGTCCAATCCCAGTATGGTATATAAAAATCCTGATAATTCTGGATGCTACTTACCCAGTATTCTAAGACTGATAGGTAAACTCTATGCCAAGTCAAGAACCTCTGTATCCCAATAGGTCCATCCGCAGTGTGGAAGTTATGCGGGTGCCGATGAATAGCTACTAACGTGCTATAAGATCCACCAATCTCTCCACCGGAATTTGAGAGCGAATTAAAAGCGTTAATTCCGTTGATGAAAGTATTTTTAACCTTTGGGTCATGTATTTCGGCTTGATTGTATCTTGTTACTACTGCTGGCATGTATCGATCAAGATGCTATAATATTTATGATTTACCTTCTTAGGGGGATAACTAATGGATTTCCGATTTTTACTCAAGTAACCATTGCCTTTCCAAACATATGGAATGAAGTTCATGCATTTCCCACAATTCGTACTCATCAAATGCTCAGATATTTCATGAAAGTATTTCCTACTGGTAGTGCTTTTTGTTAGAATCCATCCATTTCTTGCTCATAATATCGCTTGCGATATTGTATGAGTTAGGAATCATAGTTATATTCTATATCCTTTAGTAACACTATCGAAGCCGCCCTCCATGATTCTGAATTCTTCTACTCGGTAAGATGTGGATTACATATACTACTGTATCGCAACCTCTTTCCATTACTAATGCACAATATAATTACACAATAAACAAGAAAATACAGCAGTCTAGGGGATATTGCTTTACAACTACATAGGTATCTTAGAATTTTCAGGCCCTTCGCAGAAGAATACGAATAATAACTATATCTCGGCCACGACAGCCAAAATAAGAACTTACAATAACAATCCCTCAAAAGCACAGATCTCAGACGAACTAGACGGAGTCGAATGAAGCCCGTTGGGCCAAACGCAGACCTATGATGTTCGATTAGACAAAAAATTGAGGAAAGCGAAAAACGAACAACAGACCCAAAATCTCGAACCTAATCAAAATAATACAATATTTTCATGTAATTTGCTATCTGTCTATGGTGATGGTCTTTAACAGATAGTTATCTGACTTCTTACCTACGCCATCGTAGTCTTTGTTCGACTTTAGTGCTCAAATGTTCGTTTTTAAATTAGATAAATCAGTATAACAAAGTTTTGGTTTCTTTAGACACAGTAATAGAGTTAAGACAGAGATTCGTTTTTCAACAAATGACAGATAACAAAACGGTGTTGAGAAAATTAAGACTGCAGGTGCAGATGTCTATAGATGCTGCATTGCTGGGCCAAACGGTGAAATGGACTGGATGGTCGGACTCTCGGATGATGAAACCATGAAATATGCATACAAAATAACTGAGTCTGTTGACACCATTCTTCTGGGACGGAAAATGATTGATGGCTTCATTTCTTTCTGGTCAGATGTGATGAACAAACCTGATGACCCATGGTATGCGTTCGCCAAAAAGATGATAGAAACCCCAAAAGTTGTGTTTACTAAAACGCTAAACAAATCTAGATGGATAAATACTGATATTGCAACAGGCAATCTCATAGAAGAAGTTAACAATATAAAGAGCCAACCCGGCGGGGACATCGTCGTTTATGGTGGTGCGTCATTCGATACTTCCTTGATTAAAGAAAAACTAATTGACGAATTTTATTTATTTATTAATCCTGTTGCGATTGGAAACGGTATGACCATATTTAGGGACTTAGACAAGATTCAAAAATATACTCTGATTGAATCAAAAGCGTTTGAATGCGGTAAAGTATTGCTTCGCTATGAAGCATGACAACAATAACACAGTAATACCTTGGAAATCCAGTGTTCGGTGGCATCGCAGCAACGACAAAGATTAAGAAATAGGTTAAATCCTTACAGTCTGCCTAAAGATTATTTGTTATTAGTGTATGAAAATGGCTTAAGATCTGGATTACATGCACTAGTGTATTGCATCCCACCGAACCCAGACCAACGGCAAGACTATATTTAGATGATACTCGACATCATTCATACACACTTAGGCCTTCAAATCATGTCAAATTTGATTCACAACCCTTTCGGCCCATTAACTACACGGGTTCATATACTTCAGCTACACGTTATATCAATATTAACCTCGTAGATGAGGTCATGAAATAATTCCTATGCCATCCAAACTATCTACGACCGTTAATAAAATATCAACTATCCCCAATCCTGTAGGCTCGATGTTAATTACTGAGTTTCATAAATATATGGAGATAGGCGACACAACAGAGCGTCATCAAAATAACTGTTTAAAGATCGGTCATTGCGTTTGCATTATCTATAGGAAAAGATGTTACTCTATATGATATAAAAAGTAAAGAGCAAATTTATTCCTTTTTAGATACTAAAATTAAGAACCAGGAAGAATATTCTGTTAAATGGTGGATTACTACCTGGAACTATTACTTGGTACATTTAAAGCGATTTTTCAGATAGTTACATAATTACCACAAACCTAAATGTGCCGAAGAACATCAAGACGATTACACATCAGATTCAGAATCACGGTGGAATACTCCACCATTTAGAGATTTTAAAAAAAGAAAAGACCAATCGGCTCAATCTATATTCTGAGGGCGAGATGAACTTCTTACCGTTAATAAATATGAGCCGTACAAGCTCAATAAGGCAGCCTTATCGCTACTATGGGATCTTACGACAGATACCGGACATTAATATACATTCAGTTTCTCTGCTGTCTGCGTTGGTACCCTAAATGATGGACAAACCAAGACATGCACTGTAACCAACATTAAGACCTGAAATTGATCGTCTCTATCAATACATCAACGTATGTCAATGATTGATAATCAAACTTGTATGCACTCGATGCTGATCATTCAAGCACTAATTAATGTAGACGTCCAAATATGAAATCTTTCAACATCTTGATCCTCTGTTGTGATATTATTCCATTTACAAACACTAATACTTCACATGTATTGCAGCCTAGCATTATTCGGCTAGTCTTGGTTGGCTTGAGCGTCGCCATAGCATTGCAAAAAAGACAATAGATATATCGTTCGCATGTATCGATAACGTACGCTGTTCTTGAAAAATAAGTTGTTTGCTGAACTAGTCTCGCGGTGGTTGGCTCAACCGGTCCAGTTCAGTAAACAACACTATCGATCCTGACTGTCTTCAGCGGATTGATATGTTTCCTCGTAATTGCAGGCATCCTTACAACCCC
>Ga0164301_10000373_pt1 | contig 12872 bp, 9 predicted proteins | sample Whisoiple_231_MG_FD_109711 | JGI IMG/M metagenome (GOLD analysis project Ga0164301, IMG submission 109711) | Unamended control soil microbial communities from upstate New York, USA - Whitman soil sample_231_MG | ecosystem: Environmental > Terrestrial > Soil > Agricultural land ... | reverse complement strand
CTACCGTCGCTGGGCGAGAAGTTCGACGCGATCGCCAGCATCGGCATGGTCGAGCACGTCGGCTCGGCAAACATCGACCTCTACGCCGAGACCCTGGCCAGCCTCCTCGACTCCGGCGGCCGCCTGCTCAACCACGGCATCACCCGCCTGCGCCACACCGACCCCGAGGCCGGCGACTTCTCCGAGCGCTACGTCTTCCCCGACGCCGCCCCGCTGCACCTCTCGCGCAACCTGTTGGCGCTGGAACGGGCGGGCTTCAACGTCCACCACGTCGAGGACTTCGGCCCCGACTACGCGGAGACGCTGAAGCACTGGGCGCAGAACCTCGACGCCAACCGCGAGATGGGCAACCGCCTCGCCGGCGAGGAACGGATGCGGGTCTGGCGCCTTTACCTGCGGATGGCGAGGAACGGCTTCGAAAACGGCTTCCTCAACATCTACCAGGCCCGCTGCAGCCTGTCCTAGGCCGGGAAACCGGCGGAGACGTTCTCCAGCGCCCAGTCGGCGCCGGCGTCTTTGAGCTCCTCGACGCTGTAGGACCCGGTGGCGACGCCGACCACCTTGATGCCGGCGCCGTGGCCGGCTTTGACGTCGCGGGGGGTATCGCCGACGGCGATCGTCTGGTCGGCGTCGAGCTTCGCGCCTGAGACCTCGGCGCCGCGCTCTAGCGCCTTCTTCGTCAGCGCGGTGCGGCTGCGCGAGTCGGAGCCGTAGCCGCCGAAGGTGAAGTAGCGGTTGAGGTCGCCACGGGCCAGCTTGATGTGGGCGGCGGACTCGATGTTGCCGGTGACGACGCCCAGCAGGATGCCCTGCTCGACCAGCCGCGGCAGCAGCTCCTCGATCCCCGGGATGACGAAGTAGCCCTCCGATTCGGCCACCGCCTCCGCCAGGTGGCCGAGGTAGCAGCCGATTGCCTCGGCCCGCTCGACATCCGTGCCGTCCCGTCCCAGCACCTCGCGGAAGACGATCTCGGCGATTTCGGGGTCGGTCATTCCCGCGTGCGTGTGTTCCTCGATGTTCGCTTCGACCTCGTAGAGCTCGAGGAACGCCCGTTGCCAGGCCTCGGCCCCGGCACCGCCGGTGTGGAGCAGGGTGCCGTCGATGTCGAAGAGGATCGCCTTGATCATCAGCCGGCGCAGCCTATCCGCGCCCGTCGGCTGCTCAGTGCTCGGACTCGAGCAGGTCTTTCTGCGCCAGCGTGTAGAGGAGGCCGAGCGAGGGCAGGACGAGGACCGCGGCGACGCCGAAGACGATCAGGACGACGGTCAGCGTGGCGTCGGGGGCGGCGGCCTGGTCGATGCGGAGGCTGGTCGGCAGCAGGTAGGGGAATTGGGCCACCGCCCAGCCCCAGATGACGGCGACGAAGGCGCCGGCGGCGAGCGGCCGCAGCGGCCGGCGGCCGCCGCGCAGGAGGACGACGATCGCGGCGGCGCCGCAGAGCAGCGAGAGGATCACCAGCGGCAGGCCCTCATCCAGGAGCCGGTCGTGGACGTAGCCGGCTTCGGAGTCGAGGAGAAAAAGGCCGGCGACCGCGAGCGCCCCGGCGAGGATCGCGGCGCCGAGGGCGCGGCGCTCGAAGTAGCGCTCCATCTCGGCGTCCCCGGCCCGGTGCGCGTCGCCGACGAGGAAGACCGCCGCGAGATAGGCCCCGCCGACGACGAAGATCGCGCCGACCAGCAACGGCAGCGGCTGCAGCCAGGAGGAGAAGGCATCGCCGTTGCCGTCGGCGGGGACGTTGCCGGCGGCGATCGCGCCGACCACCGTTCCCATAAAAAACGGCGTCAGCAGCGAGGAGATCGCAAAGGTCCCTCCGGCGGCGCGGCGGCCGGAGAGCCCCTCGATCGACTTGCGGAAGGCGAAGCCGGAGCCACGCAGGATGATCCCGAAGGCGGCGATCGTGATCGGCACGTACAGCGTCGTCATCACCGCGTAGAAGGCCGAGGGGAAGGCGGTCCAGAGGACGACGAGGATGAAGATCAGCCAGACGTGGTTGGCCTCCCAGACGGGGGTCAGCGAGCGCTGGATCGTCGCCCGCGGCCGCTCGCCGCGCTCCGCCCCGCCGGCGACCAGGTCCCAGAAGCCGCCGCCGAAGTCGGCGCCGCCGAACACGGCGTAGAAGGTGACTCCGAGCCAGAGGATGACCGCGGCGACGTCGGCGAGGCTCATGCGCCGGCCTCCGTCCGCGGCCCGTAGGGGGTGCCCTCCGGTTCCTCCGCGCCCTCGCGCCAGCGCTTCGACATCGCCCGCAGGACGCCGATCGTGATCGCGGTAAGCGCCGCGTAGATCGCCATCACCAGGGCGAAGGTGAACCAGATCCCGTCGGCTTTGGTCACCGCTTCGGAGGTGCGCATGTATTCGTAGACGATCCACGGCTGGCGGCCGACCTCGGTGACGATCCAGCCGCACCACAGCGCGACGATTGCCCCCACCCCGGAGATCGCGACCGCGCGCAGGAACCACGGCGTCCGCGGGATGTCCCGTCGCCGCCACCAGACGAAGCCGAACCAGAGGCCGAGGCCGAGCAGCGCCGTGCCGATCCCGACCATCGCGTCGAAGGAGAGGTGGAGCATCGTGTGCGCCGGCGGCTCGTCCTTGTCGGGGATGTCGTTCAGCCCGGTCACCTCGGTGTCGGTGCTGAAGCCGACGAGGAAGGAGTCGAGGCCGGGGATCCCGATCGCTCCCTTGACCCCGTCGTCGGTGCAGACACCGCCGAGGTACTCGGTCTGGTCGTCGCCGGTTTTCTGGATGCACTCCATCGCCGCGAACTTGGCCGGCTGATGGTCGGCGACTTCGCGCGCCGCGGTATCGCCGACGAAGAGCTGGATCGGGGTGGCGATGCAGGCGATCGTCAGCGGGATCAGCAGCCCCAGCCGGTGCAGGCGGTCGCGCCGCCCCTTCAGCATCCCGACCGCGTAGATCGAGGCGACGAGGAAGCCGACCACCATGTAGGCGGCGAGCAGCATGTGGGGGACCTCGTAGCCGGTCGCCGGGTTGAGCAGCACCTTCAGCGGCTCGACGTCGACGACCTTGCCGGCGGCGTCGAGGGTGAAGCCCTGCGGCTGGTTCATCCAGGAGTTGGCGGCCACCACCGCGAAGGCGCCGCCGATCCCGGTGATCACCATCGGCACCCCGGCCCAGAAGTGCTGCCAGGGGCTGAGCCGCTTCCAGCCGTAGATGTAGACGGCGAGGAAGATCGCCTCGAGGAAGAAGAAGATCCCCTCGATCGCGAAGGCCACCCCAAAGGCCGCCCCGAAGCGGTCCATGAACTCGGGCCAGAGGAGGCCGAACTCGAAGCTGAGCAGGGTGCCGCTGACGGCGCCGACGGCAAAGGTGACCGCCATCGCCTTCGACCAGCGCCGGGCCAGCTCCATCGCGTCCTTGTCGTCCTTCTTCAGGCCGAGGTAGTTGGCGACCAGGATCGTCGCCGGCAGGGCCACCCCGAGGCAGGAGAAGACGATGTGGAAGCCGAGCGTCCACGCCATCTGGTTGCGCGCGGCGAGCAGATTCGACGACTCCGCCAGGGGAAGCGGGTCGAACGGCAGCATGCCGAGGAGGCTAGCGGCGAAGGCGGCCGCCGACCACGATTTAGCTCACACGCCGTCGCGGAGGCGGCGGTAGCGCTGGATCAGCGCGTTGGTAGAGCTGTCGTGGCGAAGCTTCGGCTCTGCCTCGGACTCGAGCTCGGGGATGATCGCCACGGCCAGGACCTTGCCCAGCTCCACCCCCCACTGGTCGAAGGAGTCGATCCCCCAGATCGCCCCCTGGGTGAAGACACTGTGCTCGTAGAAGGCGACCAGCGTGCCCAGGGTCTCCGGGGTCAGCCGCTCGGCGAGGATCGTGTTCGAGGGCCGGTTCCCCTCCATCACCCGGTGCGGGACCACCTCTTCCGCCGTCCCCTCCTCCCGCACCTGCTCGGGCGTTTTGCCGAAGGCGAGCGCTTCGCCTTGGGCGAAGACGTTGGACATGAGGATGTCGTGGTGGCGGCCGAGCGGGTTGAGCGAGTGGCCGAAGCCGATGAAGTCGCAGGGGATCAGCCGCGTCCCCTGGTGGATCAGCTGGTAGAAGCTGTGCTGGCCGTTGGTCCCCGGCTCACCCCAGTAGACGGCGCCGGTCTCGTAGTCGACGTGGGCGCCGTCGAGGGTGACGTGCTTGCCGTTGGACTCCATCGTCAGCTGCTGCAGGTAGGCGGGGAAGCGGTGCAGGTACTGGTCATAAGGCAGCACCGCGTGGGTTTCGGTGCCGAAGAAGTCCGTGTACCAGACCGCCAGTAGGCCGTGGATCAGCGGCAGGTTGGCGCCGGTCGGGGCCTCGCGGAAGTGCTCGTCCATCGCGTGGAAGCCGGACAGCATCTCCTCGAAGCGGGACGGGCCGATCGCCAGCATGGTCGAGAGGCCGATCGCCGAGTCCATCGAGTAGCGGCCGCCCACCCACTCCCAGAAGCCGAACATGTTCTCGGTGTCGATCCCGAACTTCGAGACCTCCTCGGCGTTGGTCGAGACGGCGACGAAGTGTTTGGCGACCGCCGCCTCGTCGCCGCCGAGGCCGGCGAGCGACCACTCGCGGGCGGTCTGGGCGTTGGTCATCGTCTCCAGGGTGGTGAAGGTCTTGGAGGAGATGACGAAGAGCGTCTCCTCGGGGTCGAGGTCGCGGGTCTTCTCGGCGAAGTCGGTGCCGTCGACGTTCGAGACGAACCGGAAGGTCATCTCGCGGCGGCTGTAGTGCTTGAGCGCCTCGTAGGCCATCACCGGGCCGAGGTCGGAGCCGCCGATGCCGATGTTGACGACGTTGCGGATCGGCTTGCCGGTGTGGCCGCGCCACTCCCCCGAGCGCACCCGCTCGCAGAAGGCGGCCATCCGGTCGAGCGTCTCGTGCACCTCCTTGACCACGTCGACCCCGTCGACCACCAGCGAGCGGTTGCGCGGCATCCGCAGCGCCACGTGGAGGACGGCGCGGTCCTCGGAGACGTTGATGTGCTCGCCGGCGAACATCGCGTCGCGCCGCTCGGCGACACCGCGCTGCTGGGCGAGGGCGCCGAGCAGCAGCAGGGTCTCGTCGCTGACCCGGTTCTTCGAGAAGTCGAGGTAAAGCCCGGCGCCCTGGGCGATCAGGCGCTCACCGCGATCGGGGTCCGCGGCGAAGAGCTCCCGCAGGTGGGTGCCCTTGATTCCCTCGAAGTGGGCCTGCAGCTCGGCCCAGGCGGGCGCTTGGCGCAGCGCCGAGGGCTCGCTCACCCGGCCGTTACCCCGCTCTGGTCCTCGATCGCCTTCAGCAGCTCTTCCCAGGCCTTGTTGAAGCTCTCTTTGCCCTCCTCCTGGAGGCGGGTCGCCAGGGCGGCGACGTCGATCCCGGCCTCGGCGAACTCGGCCAGGACCTGCTCGGCGTTGCCGCCATCCGGCGGGAAGAGGTCGGTGACCTGGCCGTGGTCGGCGAAGGCGTGGAGGGTCGGCTCCGGCATCGTGTTGACCGTGAAGGGCGAGGCGAAAGCCTCGATGTAGAGGGTGTCGGAGGCGTCGGGGTCCTTGGTCCCGGTGCTGGCCCAGAGCAGCCGCTGCGGCCGCGCGCCCTCGTTCATCAGGCGGCGCATCCGGTCGGACTCCAGCAGCTCGTTGTAAGCGCGGAAAGCGCGGCCGCCGACGGCGATCCCGAGCCGGTTGACGAGATTCTCGGGCACGTCCTTGCCGACGGCGACGTCCCAGCGGCTGATGAAGAGCGAGGCGACCGAGGCGACGTTCGGGTCCAGCCCGGCCTCGATCCGCCGCTCCAGCCCACGCATGTAGGCCTCGGCGGCGCCGAGGTACTGCTTGTCGTCGAAGAGCAGGGTGACGTTGATCGGGACGCCGGCGAAGATCGACTCCTCGATCGCCTCCTGCCCCGCCGTGGTGCCGGGGATCTTGATGAAGATGTTGTCCCGCTCGCCCTTGGCGTGCAGCGCCTTGGCCTCCTCGATCGTCGCCGCCGCGTCGTCGGCGATCAGCGGCGAGACCTCGAGGCTGACGAAACCGTCGACGCCGGCGGTGCGGCGGTGGACGTCGGCGAAGAGGTCGGCGGCGTCGCGCAGGTCGGCCAGGGCCAGCTCGAAGAAGATCCGCTCCTGGTCGTTGGCGCCGACGCCCTCGCCGGCGGCCGCCTGCGGCGCCAGCTCGGCGATCTGCTCGTTGTAGGCGTCGCCGCCGGAGATCGCCTTGTCGAAGATCGACGGGTTCGAGGTCAGGCCGGTGACCGAGAGGTCGCGGATGTAGCCCTCGAGCACCCCTTCGCGCAGCATCGGCCGCGTGATGTTGTCGAGCCAGAGGCTCTGTCCCAGGTCGTGCAGACGCTGCGTCGGCTTCATTCGGAACGCCCCCTTAAGAGGTTGGGTTGGCGGTCGCGCGCTCGGCGACCTCTCGCGCCACCTTGGTGACGTTGTCGACGGTGAACCCGAACTCGGCCTCGACGTCCGCGTACGGCGCCGACTGCCCGAAGGTGGTCATCCCCATGATGGCACCCTCGCTGCCCACCCATTTCTCCCAGCCGAGCGGCGAGGCCTCCTCGATCGCGAGCCGGGCGGTGACCGCGGGTGGCAACACCTCGTCGCGGTAGGACTGGTCCTGCTGCTCGAAGATCTCCCAGCAGGGAAGGCTGACGACGCGGCTGCGGATCCCGTCGGCCTTGAGCGCCTCGTGGGCGCCGATCGCGAGCTGGACCTCGCTGCCGGTGGCGATCAGGATCAGGTCCGGATCGCCGCCCTCGGCATCGGCGAGGACGTAGCCGCCGCGCTGGACCCCCTCGGCCGAGGCGTACTTGGAGCGGTCGAAGACCGGCACGTTCTGGCGGGTCATCACCATCGCCACCGGGTTGTGGGTGCGGTTGAGCGCGACCTTCCAGGCCTCGGTCACCTCGTTGGCGTCGGCGGGCCGGATCACGTCGAGGTGCGGCATCGCCCGCAGGCCGGCGAGCTGCTCGACCGGCTGGTGGGTCGGGCCGTCCTCGCCAAGGCCGATCGAGTCGTGGGTGAAGAGGTGGACGACCGGCAGCTCCATCAGCGCCGAGATCCGGATCCCGGCCTTTCCGTAGTCGGAGAAGGTCAGGTAGGTCGACCAGAGCGGGCGCAGCTTGGCGGTCGACATCCCGTTGCAGGCCGCGGCAGCGCCGTGTTCGCGGATTCCGAAGTGGACCTGGCGGCCGTCGTAGCTGCCCGGCTCGTACTGGTCGGCGTCGCTAAGCCGGACCGAGGTCGAGTCGGTCAGGTCGCAGGAGCCGGCGATCAGCCAGGGCACCTTGGCGGCGATCGCGTTCTGGACCTTGTTCGAGGCCTTGCGGGTGGCGAGGCCCTTCTCTTCGTCGGCCTCGAAGCTCGGCAGCTCGGCGTCCCAGCCGTCGGGCAGGCCACGCAGCTGCATCATCTCCAGCTCGGCGGCTTTGTCGGGACTCTGGCCCTTGTAGGCGTCGAACTTCTCGACCCAGGCCGAGTGCGCCTCGGCGCCACGCTGGCCGATCACCTCGTCGAAGCGCTCGCGGACGCCGTCGGGGACGAGGAACTTGGCGTCCTTCGGCCAGCCGTAGGCCTCCTTGGTCAGTTCGATCTCCTCTTCGCCGAGCGGTTCGCCGTGGGCGGACTCGGTGTCCTGCTTGTTCGGCGAGCCCCAGCCGATGTGGCTGTCGACGACGATCAGGGTCGGGCGGCCGACCTCGGCCTTGAACTCGTTGAAGGCTTTGCCGAGGAGCCCGGTGTCGTTGGCGTCGCCGACCCGGATCACGTTCCAGCCGTAGCCCTCGAAGCGGCTGAGGACGTCGTCCGAGAAGGCGAGGGCGGTGTCGCCGTCGATCGAGATGTGGTTGTTGTCGAAGATCCAGCAGAGGTTGTCCAGCTTCAGGTGGCCGGCGAGCGAGGCGGCTTCGTGCGAGATCCCCTCCTGCAGACAGCCGTCGCCGGCGACCGCGTAAGTGTCGAAGTCGAACAGCTCGGCGCCGTAGGTCGCACCCAGCCATTTCGAGGCCATCGCCATCCCGACCGAGGTGCCGACTCCCTGGCCGAGCGGGCCGGTGGTCGTCTCGACCCCGGTGGTCCAGCGGTACTCGGGGTGACCCGGGGTGCGCGAGTGCAGCTGACGGAAGTTTTCGATCTCGTCGAGGCCGCAGGCCGGCTCGTCGGTGACGTTGTAGTTCTCGTCGACCTTGCGGACGCCGGCGAGGAAGATCATCGAGTAGAGGAGCATCGAGGCGTGGCCGGCCGAGAGAACAAAGCGGTCGCGGTTCGGCCAGACCGGGTTGGCGGGGTCGTAGCGCAGGTGGTTCTGCCAGAGCTCGTAGGCGACGGGCGCCAGCGACATCGGCGTCCCCGGGTGGCCGGAGTTCGCCTTCTGGACGGCGTCCATGGAGAGGGTGCGGATGGTGTTGATTGCGAGCTGATCGATGTCCTGGGTCATTGGCCCGATCCTAGAGATTCAGCCGACCCGATCAGCGCGCCGAGCGTCAGGGCTCGATTCGGGTGACGGTGCCATCTCCGTTATTTGCGACCCAAACTGCGTCGCCGCCGACCGCAACCGCGCCGGGTTCGGGGCCGACCTCGAGCGGGTCGCCGTCTTTCTGCCCGCTCTCGAGGCCAATCTTTGACACCGCGCCGTCCTCACGATCGGCGACCCAGACGGTGCTGGTGCCGGCGTCGATCCCGCCCGGATGGCCGTCGACGTCGATCGAAGCGACGACCGAGCGCAGCGAGGGGTCGACCTTGGAGACGGTGCCCTCGCGGCTGCTGGCGACCCAGACGAAGCCGCCGGCGACGGTGAGGCCGGCGGGCCCGCGGCCGACGCGGATCGGTTCGCCTGCGACAAGGGTGCCGGGGTCGAGGCGGCGGACGACGCCGGCGTCGGCGACCGCCACCCAGAGCCCGTGGTCGCCCCAGGCGAGGCGCAGCCCCGGCGCCTGCGGCGGCAGGCCGCTGCGGTAGAGGTCGGCCCCTTCGGCGTTGATCGCGCTGATCCCGCGGCCGCCCTCGTCCGCGACCCAGACCCGGCCGCCGCCGAGGGCGATCGGGCCGGGTTCGCCCGGCAGCTTCACCTCGCGCAGAACGCGGCCGCTGATCGGGTCGAGGCGCAGCACCTCGCCCCGGTCGGGGACGGTGACCCAGGTCCAGTTGCGCCCGACCGCGACCCCGGCGACCCCCGGGATCCGCCGCGGCTTGCCGACCACCTCGCCGGTTTCGGGATCGAGCCGGGTCAGGGTGCCGTCCTTTTCGCTCGTCACCCAGACCGCCTTCGGGCCGGCGTCGAGGCGCAGCGGCGGCGTGCCGATTGCGATCGGGGACGAGACTTCCGGCCCGTCGTCGCCGAGCAGCAGGAAGAGGACGGCGGCGACCATCGCCAGGACGAAGACCAGCGCGCCGCTGACCAACCAGGCGGTCGCCCTCCCTCCCATGCGGCCCAAGATGCCCCGCGAGGGATTTGGGACGGTGGTGCGCTCGCTGCGGTCGCGGGAGAGGACGGCGGTCGGCCGCACCTCCGAGCCTTCGGCGCCGCGGGCGGCGGCGATCAGGGCGGTGGCGGTGGCGTAGCGCCCCGCCGGGTCCTTGGCGACGGCGCGGCGGATCGCCTCGTCGACCCCGTGCGGCATCTCCGGCGGGGTGTCGGCTTCCTCGCGCTCGAAGGGAGCGACGCCGGTGATCGCCTCGTATAGGACGCAGCCGAGCGAGTAGACGTCGGCGGCCGGGCCGATCGAGTCGCCGCGCCACTGCTCCGGCGACATGTACTGGGCGGTGCCGACGACCGAGGCGCCACTGGCCGCACCGCTCTCGTCGATCGCTTTGGCGAGGCCGAAGTCCGAGAGGTAGGCGCGGTCGCCTTCGACGAGGATGTTGTGGGGCTTGACGTCGCGGTGGACGATGCCGGCGGCGTGGGCGGCGTCGAGCGCGTCGGCGACCTGGGCGAGGAGGTTGATCGCCCGCTGGGGCGGCAACGGTCCCTCGCTGTCGATCAGCTTGCGGAGGTCGCCACCCTCGACCAGGCGCATGATCACCAGCAGCTCGCCGTCGACCTCGCGCGAGTCGTAGATCGGCACCACCGAGGGGTGCTCGAGGCGGGCGGCGAGGCGGGACTCGCGCAGGAAGCGCTCGCGGAAGCCGCGGCGGTCGGCGAGCTCACGGGAGATCACCTTCAGCGCCACCGGCCGGTCGAGGCCGACGTGGGTGGCGCGGTAGACGACGCCCATGCCACCGCGGGCGATCAACTCTTCGATGCGATAACCGGCAATCTCGTCGCCAATGGAAATGTCCCCCACCCGGCCGTTATAGCCGGATGGGGGACGGAACCGCGGACTGGTCGTCTGCGGGTCAGTGGCGTGCGGGCACCGGCTGCCAGTCGATCACCGGGCCGAGGACCGTGCCTTCGCCTTCGTCGAAGTCGTAGCCCTGGGCGAGGCTGGACTGACGACGGGTCTCGACGTTGATCGCGACCAGCTGCTGTTCCTCGTCCACCGCGACGAATGCGGCGACGCGCTTGCCGTCGGAGGAGAAGACGGAGCTGGTCTCCGACTGGTCGGGCAGGTTGCTCAGCTTGCGGGCTTTGCCGGGGCCGATCTTCTTCGCCCAGAGACCCTGGGAGCGGCGGAAGATCAGCATCTTGCCGTTTGGCGAGACGTCTTCGACGTAGGCGGAGCCGACGCCGGCGACCTGCGCCTTGGCTTTGTTGCCGTTGGCCAGCATCGTGTAGATGTCGGCGTAGGCGGCCGGGCCGGGAGTGCTCTCGCCGCGGCTGTAGATGATCCCGCCGGCGAAGTAGCGCGGGGCGAACTCGTCGACGCCGCCGGTGCGGCTGAGTCGGGCCAGGCCGGAGCCGGTCGGGCGGATCGAGTAGAGGTCGTCGTTGACGTTGACCCCCGCGGCGGTCGAACGGACGAAGACGATCGCCTTGCCGTCGGGCGAGAACGCCGCTTCGTGGTCATTGGCCCCGCTAGTCAGTGCCCGCAGGCCGCCGCCCGTGGCGCCCACCGTGTAGAGCGCGGCTGCGCCGTCGAGTGCCGCGCGGCGCTCGAAGACGACGTAGCGCCCGTTGGGGGAAACCTTCGGCAGCGAGTCGATCTCGGGGCCGCTGGTCAGTTGCCGCTGGCCCGAGCCATCGGGACGAACCGAATAGATGTCGCCGCCGCGGGCGAAGGCGATCGTGCGCCCGTCCGGCGAGAAGTTCGGTTCGGTGTCGGTCGGGTCTTCGGTCAGCTGGTTGAGCCGCCCGTCCTTGACGGCGAAGAGGCCGCCTTTCACTTCGTCCCCGACTTTCGAGGATTTCGAGAAGACGACCGCGCCCGTGCTGGACGCCGCCGAGGCCGCTGCCGGGACCACTAGGGCGAGCAGCGCGAACATTGCGATCAGGGTCTTCTTGAACATCGTTTGCTCCTTTCACGAGCAATAGGTGACTTGATGCACCCATGCTCGATTCCAGAGCCGTGCCGACCAATGACAGCGGCTGCACCCATCGGGCCACGAATGGCTCGGTGCGGGCCACCGAGTCCGCAAGAACCCTGACTCTGTACGGGTTTTCGCGGACTCGGTCTTTAGCGGGGCCTGTCGAGCCCTAGTTCGATGACGCGGGCGGCGATTTGGCGGGGGCGGTCGCGGCCGGTGTCGCCGGGGATGTCGAGCTTGGCGGCTAGGGCGTCGAGGCGGCGTTGGGCGGTGCGCTCGGAGACGTGGAGCTCGACGGCGATCTCGGCCCGGGTGGCGGGGCGGCCGGCGAAGGCGCCCTCGCTGCGATAGGGAGCGACGAGGGCGGCGGCGGTCGCCCGCTCCTCCGCGCTCAGGGCCACGGCGGGCTCGCTGGCGGCGACCGTGGCCCCGACCGGGGTCACCGATCCCGTCTTCACTTCCAGCCGGTAGCCGCCGACGATCAGCGTGTCGCCGTCGCGCAGGCGCCGCGCCCTGTCCAGCGGCTCGCCGTTCAGCGCGGTGCCGTTGCGGCTGTCGAGGTCGGTCGCCATCAGCACGTCGCCGCGGCGCTCGATCTCCAGGTGGGTCCAGGACACCCCCTCGTCCTCGAGGACGACGTCGGCCTCGGGCGAGCGCCCGACCACCGTCCGCTCAACGCTCAGCGCGACCGAGTGCGGCGCCTCGCCGCTCTTGGACAACCAAAGTCGTGGATCCATCGACCGCGAGGATAGATCGACGGGCCGATAACGCTCTATATAGGCCGGTTTTCGGCCCGTCGGCAGATCAGTAGCGGTAGTGGTCCGGCTTGAAGGGGCCGTCGACCGGGACGCCGAGGTAGGCCGACTGCTCCGGCGTCAACTCGGTCAGGTCGACCCCCAGCGCCGCCAGGTGCAGGCGGGCGACTTTCTCGTCGAGGTGCTTGGGGAGGACGTAGACCGCGGACTCGCCGCCGTATTTGTCGTCGCGGTGGCCGAAGAGCTCGATCTGGGCGATCACCTGGTTGGTGAAGGAGTTCGACATCACGAAGCTCGGGTGGCCGGTGGCGTTGCCGAGGTTCAGCAGACGCCCTTCGGAGAGGACGATGATCGCGTTGCCGTTGGGGAACGTCCACTCGTCGACCTGAGGCTTGACCTCGACCCGCTTGGCGTCGGACTCTTCCAGCGTCGCCATTTCGATCTCGTTGTCGAAGTGGCCGATGTTGCCGACGATCGCGTTGTGCTTCATGCGCCGCATGTGGCCGAGGGTGATGATGTCCTTGTTGCCGGTGGCGGTGACGAAGATGTCGGCGGTCTCGACCACGTCCTCAAGCTTGCGGACCTCGTAGCCCTCCATCGCCGCCTGCAGGGCGCAGATCGGGTCGATCTCGGTGACGATCACCCGCGCACCCTGGCCGCGGAGGCTGGAGGCGCAACCCTTGCCGACGTCGCCGTAGCCGCAGATGACGGCGACCTTGCCGCCGATCATCACGTCGGTGGCGCGG
>Ga0164301_10000372_pt1 | contig 12877 bp, 10 predicted proteins | sample Whisoiple_231_MG_FD_109711 | JGI IMG/M metagenome (GOLD analysis project Ga0164301, IMG submission 109711) | Unamended control soil microbial communities from upstate New York, USA - Whitman soil sample_231_MG | ecosystem: Environmental > Terrestrial > Soil > Agricultural land ... | reverse complement strand
TTCGCCTGCCGACGTGTGGTCCACAATCTCCTCGTAGGTCATTTTGACCAGCGTGCCACACTTGGCGTCGGCCGCGCGGTCTTGCTCGGTGGATGGGCGGTACACGGGCAGCAGCGACTCGGCGCGTCCGGGCTTCTTCTTGCTCTCGCGGTTGTTCTTGGTCTTGATCTCTTGGTTCATGGACACCAGCTTGTTCGTCACCAGCTCGTCCTTTGTAAACGACTGGAATCCATTACGCAGTGTCATCTCAAACTCGGTCTGATTGGCAAGACGGAACATGGGGAACTTGAACGACATGAGCTTGCCGCCTCGCCCGTCATTGTCCTTGGGCAGATTGAGCAGGCTGCGGAAAATGTTTTTCCACTCGCTGCGGATCTGCGACTCGTTGCGCCCGCTGGAGAACTTGCTCTTGCGCTCCGAGTCAATGTACTCATTCATCGCCTCGGAGAACCACTCGTGTGAGTTGGACACGAGGGCATCCACTGCGAACGGCACAAATTCATTGTGCATCTTGTCGTGAAACGCCGCAAAACGCGCATTGCACTCCTGAGACGGCAAAAGCGGGCTGTCGGTGAGAGAAAACATGAGCGACGGCGACGAGAACTCGCCCTCCAGCAAACCCGTCGGGTACGACTTGAAATCAAACGGTCCCGTGCCGAAGCGCGCCACTGGTGTGATGAAGGTGATGGAGTTGGACTCTTCGCGCGGAATCACGCCGGTGAAACGCTGCTCGAACGCGCACGCAAAGCCAATGTAGCCCTTTTTGTGCTTTAGAATCACGTTGGGCGTTCCGTCGGCGTTGATGGAGCGAATGTTGAACATGCGCGTCGTGGCCAGGAAGATGGACAATTGCTTGTTCATGATGTCCACGGCGTCCTTGTCGTCATACTCGCCTCCAATCGTGTCCAATGCTTCCTGCTCCTCTACGGGTGCCAAGTCCATCTCCGGGTGCTGCTCTGCCACTTCGCGCTCTTGTTCCTCAATAATGGCCGACGACGAGATGCTCTCCTCTTGCGCACGCAGCTCGGTGAACTGCTCCTCCTCCGCCGCCTCCATCTCTGCGATGTCACGCTCCTCGCTCGCTCCACGTGACGTCTTTTTCTTTCCGCCCGCCCCGTTGCTCGACCGGTTATACGGTTTCGCAGACGGAGAGCGCAGTTTCGTGGTTTTGCTCATTTTTTTTTTCTCGTTGTTTTGGTTGTTTTCGGTTTTGGGGTGCAGACGTTACAAAAGTCTGGGTAAGGAAGACAAAGTGGGTTGTTTTGGAAAATGACCATTTTAGTATGCGGTGTGGAAAACACACGTTCAGTACGTACCGTCGGTCATAAAAGTAATGCGATTTTCTGTGATGCGTGTGATGTGTGCTCCCGGTCTGTCTGCCGACTCGTAAGGCAACAGTTCTACGTGTATGGGCTCCACACACGGTGGCTGGCCGAACCCTCGCATGTGCTCGAGCGACACTCCGTGACACTCATAGGGTTGCAACGTAAGAAACGCATGCACATTGTACCCCAAGATGAACTCAAACATCCAATCACATTTGCGCGTCACCCAGCTGCGCGCCACGTAGCCCAGCAACACTTGGCGATTGGTGCCATAATCGTTGGCAATGACGCGAATGCCTTCCAGGCGCATCGACATGTACAGTGCTTCTTGCAGCGTCAATTCGAGCTGCTGTTCGCGTGTGTGTGGCACATCGTCGTACGAGTGCAACACAGGCACCTTGCGCGCAATGCAACCGCGATACACGCGCTGCGTGAGCGTACACAGAGTCATGATTGGTGTGCACGCGAACAGACGGTCGAAATATAAGTGTGTTTTTGCAATCCTACGCCTCTTGGCTGGATGTAACCGTAATGCGCGCCAAGGAAGACGTGTTGTGCTCTTCGTCGTCGTCGTCTTCACGCGACGGAATTGTAGGTGCACGTCTACGTCCTTGTTGCTGCATACGCATCGTAATGCGCGCATACTGCGCTTCCTCGTCCTCGTCCTCCTGTGCGTTGCCCTCGACATGCGATGGAGTCGAGACACTGCGCACATCGGGACTGCTGGGCAAAAAATACGACGACGTCGGCGACGAGGCTGCGCGTTGTGGAAAAGGCATGCGTGCACGCGGCGTGGCCAACAAGCTTTCAGGTTCTTCGGCAATATCTTCTTCTTCCTCCTCCTCCTCTTCCTCCTCTGCCTCTCTTTCGCGTACTGGGGAGACTCGCTCGCTCGGTTCTGTTTCCCCTTCCTCGCGGCTGTGTTCGCGCGTATCCTCGCTGTCGTCTGCGTCCTCGCCTGCTGCAAACTCATCTTCGTACTGCCGCGCACTCTCCTTCTCATCCAAATCGTCTTGCACTTGTTGCAGACGCGTGTATCGATTCAACTCGTCCTGATCAATGAAGTTGCGCTGGTCGCTGTTCAGGTCGTGCACCATACGGCTCAGACTGTACTCTTGTGGCTTGGCCAGCACTTCGTTGCGCTCCTGGCGCACGTACTCGGGGTTGAGGCGACGGAACGCGTTGGGATAGTGCTGCGCATCGGCAGGTACGTTTTGCATCGAGCGGCTGTCAAAAACGTGCGTGAAGTTGCTGGGGTGCTGCTGTTTCTCCTCCTCGGTGAGCTTGATCTTGATGTTGTGTCGAGTGGTCGCATAATCGTCCAAAGGCGAATCGATCACAATGTATGCCAAGCTCTTGACATCTTCCTTCAGCTGCACGCGGAACATCTCGTCTATCACTGCATTTTGCACGCCTTCCAGTGCATTGTTCTTCATCTTTAGCAGCGCAGGCTCGTGAAAGTTGACGTTGCGCACCACCATGGGCTCGGCCGAGTTGTGCGGTCGTGCCTTGATTTCCATCACGTTGCACACTTGCGGGTGGTTCTCCAGCGCTGTGCCGTACAGATAGGTGCTGGCGCGGCATCCCGGATACGAACGCGTCTCTTGCAAACACGAAAAGAGCACGTTCTTGTTGCTGCTGGCGGTGCGCAGCACGTCGCCCGACACATACATGTTGCCCTGGTAATCGAAGCGTAGCGCGGTGGAGTTGGTGCCGTTGGGGCGCTTCACCAATTGATCGGCCAGCTGGAACAGCGCCGTGCGAATATCCTCCAGCTGCGGCTTGGGCAGAATGCCTGCGTGAATCTTGGCCGCAAGCGACGACACCTTCTGTCCCATGTTGGCGCCGTGTCCGCCGTGTCCACCACCACTCCCGCTGCGCTCAGCGGCCGGGATGCTGACACACCACTCTCCCGTCGCAAAGTCGAATGTGGAGCCCACGTGGTATGCACTGTGGAGGTTGGACAAACGCACCTGCTCGAGACGCGCAAACTCTTCACGGCCCAGCACGAGGCGCTCTTCGATGGCTGCAATCTTCTTTTGCAAATGATACGCTTCCTCTGCATCATTGGCGGTGGCCACGTCGGCGTCCTCCATGTTCTCCTTGCGCTGTATGAACGTTTGTAGCTGCTGAATGCGGTTGCGGTGAATCTCAATCTCCTTCTCGTCGCGCTCATTTGCGTGCTTCTGTATGACAAACTTGTCGCTTTCGCACACCAGTCTCTCGTTTTCCGCCGCACGCACCGCCACAATCTCGTCGCGCAGATACGTGATGACATCGTGTGCAATCTTGTCCTCGAACGAATGCTCCTCAATTCCAAACGCGTACGTAATGTGCTTCTCCTTGGCCACGAGATGCTTTTCAACGTGGAAGATGTGCTCAATGTCCCACGGCGCGTTCAAGAGCGGCGAATCGGGTGAATCAAACACCTTGTCAATGGCATCCAAAATCACCAGCGACTCGACGAGGTACGTGATGCGCTTGTAATGGCGAATGTTCTCAGTGCCGCGCAAGTGACGCTTGCCCGCCAGCTCCAGCGTCTGCGGAATGAGAATGTGCGCCACGGTCATGTCGATCTTTTTCAAGATGTTGGTCTGAATCAGTTTAAAGATGAGGCACGACAGCATCTGTGTGCGTCGCATGCGGCGCGTAAGCAGATCGGCCTCGGCGTCGTTGCGCGTGCGACCCATTTGACCCGTGAGACCGTTGGTGTCTGCGCGGAACTTGTTTTGAAAGCGCAGGAGAGAGAAGCGGCTGGCCATCGCAGGTGGCACCGAGTTGGCATGCTCGTTGCTCGCCATGAACACGACACAATTGCACGGTACTTTCTGCTGTGTGACGTGGCGCACGCCGTTGACAATGACGAGCGACTGCACGCGCATCACACCGCTCGTCAACTGGTCCTTCAACAACGACTCGCCGTCTGCGCCATTCGTCTCCGCCGCTTTGCCGCCGGCTTTGGTGTTGATGCCCAGCGTGCTTGGAATGACCTCTGGATAGATCTAATAAAACATAAACAAAAACAGAGAGAGAGAAAGTGATGAGCTTTTGTTTTCGTTGTATGTGAATGTGCGTGTGTGCGCGTGAGTGTGTGTATATCAGCTTACCTCCCACATGCCTTCAAAGATGTCGCTGTTGGCTGTCTTGGCTTTGGGCGTCGACATTGTGTACGTTTGCACCGTGCCGTCGATGGCAATCACCTGCAGCAAATAGTACATGTGCGACTTGCCCGAGTACGCGGGGCCCATGGCCAGCACGTGGCGATGAAATTCCGAACCTGAGTATCCCTGCAGCCCCGACAGCCAGCACCCGATGAATTCCATGTGCACGGTGTTGACCTCGAACGATGTGTCCAGTTGCGCCTGCAAGCTAGCCATCATGTCTCCGAATCGATCCAGATTGCTTGTGACCTTGGCGCGTGGCATGCACAGGTTGCGATGCGACTTCAAAAGCGAGTAGTAGTGCTTGACAATGGCTTTGATGGCACTGGGTATCTGCGCATCCTCAGTCCACAGGCCGTCCATAAAGTCTTTTAACAACTCGCGCTTACACTTGTTGCGATACGCCAGGCACTGCTCGCTCGATGTTGCGCCTAGTTTCTCGTACGCATCCAGCGTTTTGGCGTTGAGATCGGCCACTTTGGCAAACGTGGGCGCACTGTCCATAGACGTGTACTTGTTGACTTGATTTTCGTAAATGTCCTCCTTCTCCTTTGCTGTCATCTGTCTCTTGGCCGCACGCTGCGATGACTCGAGCTCGGATTCGCACGTGAACCGCTTCTTATAGTTGCGTTTGCCTTCTGCATCCAACAAAAACTCCGGTTGGTCCGACTCCAGGTGCTGCGAGAGGAAGAGCTGGCGCTCCGGATTGAACGTATCGTTGGGCTTGGTGCACCACGGCAGCGCCACATGTGTGAAATTGGAACCCGTAATTTCCGGAATGTTGATGCGGTACACGTGCTTTCCGTCGCACGGAAACACATACTTGATGCGCTGCGCGGTATTGTTGTGGTGGTACAAGAAATAGTTGCGCGCCGTGCAGTACTCGTGGTCTGCTTTGAGACGGTATGCAGCCAGAAGGCTGTTCTCAATCGACAGCACGTTGCTGATGCTGTAGAAATTCTTCGAGTCCGACATGCCCTCCACATTGTCCGGATGTGGCCGGCACATGAGCCACGTCGACAGACGCTTCCACTCGGCCTTGTGAATGAGCTGATACGGAAGGAGCTTGTGTGTTGGGATGACACGAGCGGCGCGCACAGAGCCGCCACCCATGCCTCGGCCTCCCGCCAAAGATCCGCGCGCGCCTCCAGGACCCGGCATGCCTTCCACGTTCGCTGCACCCGGTCCACCCGCTCCTCCGGGCATGGACGACATGGGCAACGAAGACGCGGCAGAGGCGCAAGAGGAGGATGCATCGTGATGCCCGCCGCCCATCGCGTCCGTGCGCATGGCTGCTCCCACATTGCTGTTGTGCAGCTTTTCATTTTGCATCACCATGTTGTAGAAGCGGCGATCCAGCGACTCGCCTTCGCGCGTGGTGCGGCTCCACAGACGCACACGCATCTGCACAAATTGCGATGGGTTGTCTTTGCGCGGCACGCGGCTCCACATCAATTGAGCATTGCCGCTGGCGCGCGAGATGTACGCCAGCTGGAACATAGCGGACAGCAATTTGGTGTAGTCGGTGCGCAAGTTGTTGTACTTGGACTTCATCTGCGTCAAGCTGTGTGCATTTTCGTTGAACAGCTCCATGGGGATGGCGAGCTCAATGGCCTGCGCATTGTGCACGTTCATGTGCTCGCCCTTGTAGTTCGGCTCGTGTGCAACACGCAGCAGGTCCGACGGCCCCGTGCGCTCCAGGTCAATGGGAGCTTCCGACATGGTGATGTTTTTTTTTTTGTGTTGGTCTCTGACTGTAACAAAGAGGTGCGATGGGTCAATGAAATGTGAGAGCCAGTTTGATGTGTGTCATCAAATTGTGACTCAATGTAGATACCCCAAAGCTTGAGTGTCAGGTGAAAGCCAAAAAAAAAACTAACTCTCCAACATAATGGTCCAAATTTCAGACAGCCGTCGCAGGGCCTCTGTGGTGTCGTTGGCGTAGGTGATCGTTTTGATGACCATGTCGCTCACCTCTTCCGTTACGATGGCGTCCATATTGAACCAGTAAGGATTCGAGAGTGAAAAGCCCTGTGCGGGCGTATTCATATCTTCCTCGGTGTCGTGAACCGAACGCAGACCGGTGAGAATGCGCACAGCCCAGCGTAGCTTCTCCATAGTGGTAGATACATTCGTGCGCGGCTCACGCGAGAACCCCGACCGATCTTGCCATCCGGGCCAGCGCTCGTTCATGCTGAACCATTGCAATTCAAAGTCGTGGGCGCACCGCTCAATGCGCACGAGGCACTGGCGGTACGTCTCCCACATCACGAGCGACATGCACAAAGCTTGCAAAAGATTTACCTCTTACGCGCATGGCGTATGGCATCCAAGTCCGTGTGTGCGCACGCGCGCGTTGCAACCCCACCGATTGTGTGCGCACAAATGGTATGGAAACGTGTATCTACTGCCCGAATCACAGAGATCACCCCGTGTACCTGTCCCTCATCAGCACGCGCCTCAAAGATGGGCCGCGCGCCGAAAGGGCGCCCGTAACGTACATCAGCGCGTCGTGCTTCCCATACGAACGCTTGAAATCGCACAACCGTGAGGTGGGATACCGTGTCGGTGCGAAAAGCACAAAGGGAAACGCGGGCAAATGGGGCATTGAAATGGTGCTGGGACCATTTCGCTGGGAAGACGTCAAAGTGTACAAAGCGCTGTGGCGGCGCAGCAAGCGCAGTCTCACTGCACGCATTCAAATGGGCTTACAGCTGGCCAAGCAAGGCATTGCCCAATTCGGCGCCTCGTCCACCTTTTCGTGCTACGCGCAGGATGTGCAATTTGTGAAAAAAGAAGCGCGCAAAGCGTCGCAATTGTAATAATGCTTAGAGTGTAAAACAAGTTCTGCCAGTTTGAATTCGATCAAACGAAAAGTTCAAAGACGTGCGACGCCGCGTGGGCTTTGCAATCGCCTTCATGAACTGGAATATGCTCCCCTTTTCCTGTACCACGCTGCGCTCCTCCTCCCCTTCTTCCTCTTCTTGTGCGCGCAAATTCATGCTGTGCACTTCGCGCATATTGCGCACGGCGTCTTTCCATGGCAAACCCAGCGTGAAGCGCTTGTTGGGGTCACAGCGCTCGTGCCATAGTTCCACCATAAGTTTTTCCACCTGCCGTATGCCCGGTGTGACTTTGCGCGCGTTGCCATCGTCGTCCAGCGTGCGATCGTAAGCGTCCGACACGTCGGCGCTGGCAAACGCCATATCCAACTCGTCTTCATCTTCCTCCTCCTCCTCCTCTTTACTGTGTTCCCGTACACTGTCGGCAGTCAATACGGGTGAAACAGGTACAGAAGCCAACTTGGCGCGCTTGGCCGGCTGAACCTGGGTGCGCACGGAGGAGGAGGACGCAGCACTGCTGCACGCACTTGATTCACTGCCGCTGCTCGATACGCTGCTGCAGCTGCTGTCTGTGCGGCTGGCTAGGCTGACGCCGTCAAAGTCCTCAGTGCATTCAAAGCTGTCATAGCCGCTGTTGGGAGTGCTGGTGTGGAAGGTCGGGTATTCCGTTCGCCAGTTCAAATGGCGTTTGCGCGCGGGAAAGCCTAGTTCGCGCGTCAGCTTTTCAGCTGCGCTCATCACGTCACGCGCCGCCGCAGAGTGGTACACTGCTGCAGCCATTTTCAACCGGTTGAAACTTTTTTCAAATTTTGAAAGCAAAAGCGCGCGAGATGTGCTTTTTGAATTGTGTATGATTTTTTTTTTAACCGGCCACTTTGGAGGGCGAAAGATGTATATACTCTGCACAAGGACTGTCCAGTCTACATATGAACTTTCACTTGTTGCCTTACATGCACGATGCATCACAGCGTCGAGATTGATCGTCTTGTGCATATGGGTCAAAATCACACGATCATTTATCGACCATTTCGCGGTGTGGAAACCATATCAGCATGCCCATTCCATTCTCTGCGCTGTTTCGGTCGTGGAGCGAAGGTGTGGTGTCGGAGAGGCGCGAAGTGGAGGCACGCTTCTCTGCGCTCCTCAATGACCCGCGTCCGAACCTCACGGCCGATGTCATGGCACAGTGGCTGACCGATTTGGAGATCGATGTAAGCACCACACCAGTCGTTGACTTGCTTACGCAGCTGCAGCTTCCGCACGCACACGGCATGCCGCAGATGTACGTGGCGGCACTCGAGTCTTTTGCACGCGCATTTGAGCGGTACTGGAAAGATTTTCGCAACCGGGCGCACGAGTTTTTCACGCACGCGGCCAAGCGCAGCGATCTGCGTCCCGAGCAATTTGCAGAGGAATTCAAAGCCAACCTGACGCTCACCAACATGTTTACGTCTCCGGCGTTCAAGCGATGGGTGGCCAACACCACGTCGGCCCTGACCTACAAGGACCTGTCCTCTATTCCGGCACTCATGAAACGCAAGCAACGCAATGAGCCCGGTGTGTACATGACCACACTGCCCGAATCGGCGCGAATGACCCCACACGAGAAACAAGTCATGGCCATGCCCAGTGCTGTCGACATGCAGACGGTCATGACTCAAATGATCCAAACCATGGTCAGCAACGAGGCCATGTCGCAAGTGGACGCCTCGCGCGTCCGTGACGAGAAGTGCGTGCGGGTGCAATGTGTTGATGTGGTCAAGCATGCTTTGGTGCGTGTGGAGCAAAGTCGCACGGCATCCGTAGAACAGTTCGCGCCCAGCATCTCTGACCACGGCGCATGGCCCGTTGCCGATGTGCGATACATCAAGGCGAAAATGCTGTCTTTTGTGGACGACATTGAGACGCAAGTGCAAACGAAAAGCATGGACAACGTGTTGGACACATGCGGATACTACAAGGTTGCAATGCGCAAGAGCCACGACGAGGCGGCGCGCAAGCAGCAGCGGTCCACCCAGCTATCGGACGCACTGATGAAGAGCTATGTGAAATACTATGCACATACCGGCTTAGAGTCGTTCAAGCGCGCACTACTGGACTACCACCGCGAGCTCTTGGTGTCTGCAGACCGCATAGAAAAGGCGTGTACAGACTTGATGCTGCACAATCGCACAGTGGAGAGCACCCTGGACAAATTGCGCAAAGAAGCACATGAGCATATTGAGCGAGCAAGTGCTCGGCCCGTGCCTGAACCCACATCGCCCCGTTCCGCCCCGTCCACCCCGCTGCGACGCATTGACGAGGACGACAGCGAGGACAGTGACTCGCACACCGACGAGAAAAGCACGGAAGTGGAGGTCCGCAACAACGACGACGACGACGACGACGGTGTGTTGGACAAGAGCCGTGTGTATGCGGCCGAGTACAAGCGTGTTTATCGTGCCGCGTTGCGGGAAGCGCGTGACAGTGATGCCGTGACAATGTATTACGGGTTCGCACACAAGATTGAGGCGCTCATCAACAAGGAGAAGCCCAGTGTACTGAGTGTCATTTTGTCAGCCGCCGCTGCCCATCAGTGGCGTGAGCGTGTGTTGGATGCGTGTCAATCGCAGCGACTCATGATCCAAGCCATCGACAAGGACAACAACGGTCCGGTGTACATGCCGGCCTATCACCGACTCCGTGAGACGTTGAGTAACTACGACCGTGTGGCAGTCACCACGTTGCAGCCGTATATGGAGAGTGCGGAGAAGCAGAGAAGCAAGCACCGTCTGTTTCTTCGTTCCATCAAGCAGCAGCTGGATCTACACTGTTCCACGCTCTTGACGGGCATGCATTTGCCGCAGCCGTTTCCCCGTGTCACGGTGTTTGATGCGCACAGTGTACAGTACCGTTTGCCCGACGAGTGGGTGACCGGATTGCCCGCCAGTGTCGCGGTGCTTCCGAACACGCCGATGCTGTTCGATGAAATGCAGCGCAGCGTGTATGCCGCACACGTGCTGGCCCTGCGCTCCGCGGTTGTGTAGTACGTACCTTGCTTGGAATTGCCCTTTCTCACAGTAAAGTGCTTTCCTCCTTCCTCTCACTCACTGACGCGTGTTACTCAGCGCCCTATTTACACTGGACGATGGGACGTAAACGGAAAGCGGGTTCCGCACTGTCGAAATCTACTGTCCCGGACCTCGGAACCGTGCAGGTGGACTACGCGGTTGTACACCGTCTCCTCGCCATCCCCGACCCTTCCGTGCCCGTAGAGCTTGGTGAACCGCGCGAGGCATGTTGCTGCAAATCGATCGTTCCATATCTTGGGCACAGGCTCCTCGGCGAGCAATTGCAGCAGGCTATCAGCCATTCGACTTCCAGCAAGGAAACGTCACGCTGCCTGCACCTGCTGCAGCGCCTGCGTTGGGAAACGCACCCGGACCTGCAGGCGCGCGAGAACCCAGTCAGTTGCGCCTTGGCAAGCGACGAGCCGCCGCGGAGTGGGAAGTCGACACCTACCGCATTCAGTACGCCGACCGGGTCCAAGCTTTCCGTCGCTACGTGCAGTACTTCAACACCCACCGCCCGCCCGTCAGTGCCGCCAACGTCACCGAGTGCAATTTCGCGCACTACTGCACGCAGGCCTGTCAATTTTTCCAGTTCCGCACGCTCCATACTTGCGCGGAAAGCGGGCAGACACACGAGTGCACGGCGCTCGTCTGTGACCGGCTCATCGAGTGCAGCGACTGCATCGTTTGCGAGCTGACCGGAGCGCACTACCCGCGCAACTTTGCCAGTGAGCGACCGAAAGACGCTGCCAATCCGTGTCACAACGGAGACGAGCCAGTAGATTGCGGCGGTGACTATGCCGACCGCGCCTCCTCCTTCAGTTACGCCGAGTACGGAGACGTAACGGACGCATCACGGGAGCAGCGTGAGGAGCGCGCACTCGAGTTGTCACAGTCCATCAACGCGGATGGTGCGCCTCACGCGCGTCGGTCTGCGTGTGATCAGAAAACCGCCAAGCTACTGCAAAAGATCCGCGACGCGGAAAAGCATAATGCCCTTGTCACTTCCACAGTGGCCACTGCCCCACGAACGGGCGAGGAAGATGTACACAATGGCTCGGACGATATCTTGCACAGTGATGAATTAAGTGTGCCGACCACAGCGGTGATGCCATCCCCCGCCAGTGCGGCATCATCTTCTGCCGCAACGGGCCGACCACCCAAACGGGCACGCAAAGCCGTAGAGCCTTTGGGCGGACTACCGCTTCACGTGGCGTGCTACGGCGTGGTGCGTTCCGTATTTGCCCGGAATCAAGCGGATGCGAATCCTCGTGCAGCGACGATGGCGTCACGGGGCAATGTGCCGACGAAACGCATGCCGACCGAGGCGGAGCTTAACAGCATGGCCGCCGTGTGCGCCCACGTGTGGCAGACACTGACGCAGACACGTAGCTATGGCATCAACCGTACGCGTTACACACTGGCCAACCACGTCCTGGTGGTGCTCACGTGCATGCAAAAAGGGTTTACGCTCAAGCGCGCACACGGCGAGGATGTGGTGGTCGTGCCGCATTACGCACTGGCGAGTGAGCTGATGCACACACGTGCAATCATTATCGCCTTCAATGGCAAAGCGTGGAACGGCAACGCCGTCACAGTGGCGTCCAACTTGTTCCGTGAGTTTGTCAAGCAAGCGTACCGGCATTTAGAGTAAAGTTTCCAAGTCTTTTCCCATAGGTTGTGCAGCGATACGCCGCGTCAGCAGTGAGTCACGTAGATGTGTCAAGCGCACGCATCCAATCAACAGTGCCATCCACACACACAGCATCTCCAGGGCGCACAGGTGCGCATGTTGCGGGTCATCACTGATAGAAATCATAAAGTCAGAGTGCGCCGCAATCCACTCTAGGCTTCCCGTAGCGTATAAGAGGAGCACGGGAAAAGAGAAGACTTGAAGAAACATGGCCAGACAGAGATGAGCGAATCCGGCACAGCCATACATGACCCACGTCTGCTCACGCATCACATATGGCGTATACCGGTCAATGGCGGCATCGCTCACGCCACTCCGTGCCAGTAGCACTCCAATTGACAGGGCGACGACACTCAACAGTGTCAGATGCGAAACGCACTGATACCTCTCACGTGTGATGCCCGCATCGTCCACTGGCACTCGCCACCGAACACGCCTTCTCACTGTCTCACGCACAGCACACATCACGGATGACTGGGTGACAGATCGGTACACTGTGTGCTAAGCACTTCACCTTCCTTACACAGTGGCCAGTGTGTAAGTGCCACGTGTCCGGATAATTTCGCACCTCAAAACTTGAAGGGACGCCATCATCATGGCAGCCGTACTTATGGAAAGATCCACTTTTTGCCAAGTACGCAGCACCCTCATAAGTACGATCTGGATAAGTACGGTCGCCATGCCAATTTTTTTTCAAAGGTGTCATGGCGGCCGTACTTATGCCCGCCGTACCTATGAGGGCTGACCGTACTTATGAAAAAGTCACTTTTTGACAAGTACGGCGAGCCCCCATAAGTACGATCCA
>Ga0164301_10000371_pt1 | contig 12903 bp, 13 predicted proteins | sample Whisoiple_231_MG_FD_109711 | JGI IMG/M metagenome (GOLD analysis project Ga0164301, IMG submission 109711) | Unamended control soil microbial communities from upstate New York, USA - Whitman soil sample_231_MG | ecosystem: Environmental > Terrestrial > Soil > Agricultural land ... | reverse complement strand
GTCGCCGCCCCCGATGGAGGAGACCAGGTGCCAGCCCAGGAGCAGGGCGAGCGCGGTGACAACCACGAGCAACCAAAGCTGCGGGTCGGCCACGAACCACCCGGTGAGCACAAAAAAGGCCACCAGCGCGCCGACATTGAGAAAGTTCTTGCCCGGCAGCATCATTGGTTTGGACTTGATCCGCGCCGACAGCTTGAGGTTGGCCACGATCGATCCGGTGAACGTGACCGCGCCGATGAACACCCCGATGACGACCTCGGCCGAATGAATTCCGAGCATTCCGTCCGCGCGGAGGATAGCCGCCTCATCCGCGTCATGATGTCCCTCGACGAGCAGGTACCCGTTCCAGCCGACCAGGACCGCGGCCAGACCCACGAAGGAGTGAAGCAGCGCGATCAGTTCGGGCATGCCGGTCATCTCGACCACTCGGGCGCGCCACAGGCCGACCGTGGCGCCGACACTCATCGCGCCTATTAGCAGTGCCAGGCCCAGCGGCGAGATGTGTCGGTCCAGCGTCATCGCGATAGTCGCGATCAGTGCCACGGCCATGCCGGAAATCCCGAAGGTGTTGCCGACCTTGGATGTTTCGTGCTTTGACAGCCCAGCCAATGCCAGGATGAACAGCAGCGCCGCGACGATGTACGCCGCGGACGCGGCGGTCTCGACCGTGAACATTGGATTCGCTCCGATTACCTAGGCGGGCTCAGCTGCGGGAGAACATGGCGAGCATCCGGCGCGTCACCGCGAAGCCACCGAAAACGTTGATGCTGGCCAAAAGGATGGCCACGCAGGAGACCACGATGATCGCGAGATCGACATGGGCGATCTGAAGCAGGGCACCGACCACGATGATTCCCGAGATCGCGTTGGTCACCGACATCAGCGGGGTGTGCAGCGCGTGGTGCACGTGCCCGATGACGTAGTAGCCGATTACGATCGCCAACGCGAAGACCGTCAGATGCACCTGCAGCGCGGCCGGCGAGATTGCGACCACACCGAACAGCAAGGCAGCGGCCACGAGCACCAGGCTGAGCCGGCGTCGGGCCGACATCGGCTGCTTTACGTGCGACTCAATCGCCGGCGCAGCGGCCGGAGCGATCGCCGGTGCGGCGGAGACGTTTACAGGTGGTGGGGGCCAGGTGGTTTCACCGTCGCGGGCGACGGTGATAGACCGCTGAACCGGGTCCTCGAAATCCAGGACGAGCTGCCCATCTTTCTCGGGGGTCATCAGCTTCAGCAGGTTCACCACGTTCGTGCCGTACAACTGCGACGCCTGGGCGGGCAGGCGCCCCGCGAGGTCGGTGTAGCCGATGATCGTGACACCGTTGTCGGTTACCACCGCCCGATCCTTGACCGTGCCCTCGACATTGCCGCCGTTTTGGGCGGCCATGTCGACGAGCACACTGCCCGGCTTCATCGACGCGACCATCTCCGCTGTGATGATCCGGGGAGCCGGGCGGCCGGGGATCAGCGCGGTGGTGACGATGATGTCGACGTCCTTGCATTGCTCCGTATACAGCTGCGCCTCGCGGATCTTATAGTCGTCGCCCATCTCCTTGGCGTAGCCAGTGCTCGATACCTCCGCCTCGGGCGATTCGATCGACAAGTACTCCCCGCCAAGGGATCTGACCTGATCGGCTACCTCCGGTCGAGGGTCGGTCGCGCGCACGACGGCGCCCAGGCTGCCAGCCGCACCGATCGCCGCCAGACCGGCGACACCCGCGCCCACGACGAGGACCTTGGCCGGCGGAACCTTCCCCGCGGCGGTCACCTGACCGGTGAAGAACCTGCCGAAGACGTGGGCGGCCTCAATGACCGCGCGGTAGCCCGCGATGTTGGCCATCGAGGACAACACATCCAGCGACTGCGCCCGCGAGATCCGAGGCACCGCATCCATCGCCAGCGCGGTGAGCCCGCGCTCGGTGAGGTCTGCCAATAAATCCGGGTCGAGTGCCGGCGAGAAGATGCCGACGAGCGTTGTGCCAAGCCGCATCCCGTCACGCTGAGGGATCGAAGGCGGGTTTATACCCAAAACGACGTCGGCCTTGCGGGCGTCCCCGATCGAGGCCCCCGCTTCGACGTACATCTCGTCGGAGAACGACGACGCCGACCCGGCACCCGCGTCGACGACGACATCGTAGCCGAGCTTGATCAGCTGGGTGACGGTTGTCGGCGTCGCCGCGACGCGTGTTTCGCCGGGTCGCGCCTCCAGAACAGCACCGATGATCATCACGTCGCCAGGAGGTTTACCAGCGTGGCAAGTCCAGCTCGGCCCCGGCCCGCAGTCAGGAGTGCGATCTGGTCGGCTTTGACAACGGTAAGCACGGGGATCTCGATGTCAGCGCCCTTCGCGATGGGATCGACCATGACGGGCCTCCGCAGTGTGAACCGAGTCGAATTGGGCCACCACCGCCCCGCCGTGGGCTGCAAACCCATCGAGGGTAGTGGTGTGCCTCACACTCAAGCATCGCGCCAACGCTACGTCAATAATTTAACGATATTTAGTCCAAGTCTCGTCATACTTGGCGCCTCGCACTGGCGGACCCCGGTCCCGAAACGAGGCCGGTTTCCTCTCAGTCGGCCATGCCGACAAAACCAGGGCGGGCCCGACCGGCTGTTCGAGTGAACCGTCTCGGGTTTGATGCCGCTTCCTTCTGTGTGGAGGATGCAGGTTATGTCCAAGCATTACCCGGTCGAGCAGCGTGAGCGTGCGGTGAGGATGGTGCTCGATCACCTCGATGAGTATCGGTCGGTGTATGCCGCCTGTCAGGTGATCGTTCCGAAGGTCGGTGTTGGTGCGGAGTCGCTGCGCCGGTGGGTATTGCAGGCCCAGGTGGACGGCAGCCAGCGTCCTGGTGTCACCAGTGCTGAGCAGCAGCGGATGAAGGACCTCGAACGCGAGGTGCGAGATCTCAAGGAGGCCAACGAGATTCTGAAGCGGGCGGCCAGTTTCTTCGCGCGGGAGCTGTGTGCCACGAGGCGCCAGGTGTATCGAGAGGTGGTGAGAGACCGTCTCTGTTGGGCCGTCGCAGCGGCCTGATGAAGCGTCGGGGCAACCGATCGCCGGGAACGACGGTGATTGGTGGCAAGCGGCCCCGAGAAGGCGAGCCGTGCTGGTACTGCCAGACGGTGCGGGCTCGTCGAGCGAGGTCAGAAGGTGCAGCGTAAGCGAACCAGTGGTGGACGCTCCGTAACCGCGAAGCCGGCTCCAACCTGGCGGATATGGGCCGGTCTGCAGTGCACGAACCCCTGGCGGGTTTGACTCCGAAGCCGTTTAGTTCCAGCGGTGGGGAGGCCACGGTGAAGGCCTGCGGCGTAGCCGTGGCGATGCTGCCGGAGTAGAGCTGGGCGCCTCCCTGACCGATCGATGACCTGGTGAACGTGGGAACCACGCTGCGGGACCGTTCATGTCGACCCGGCAGCCAGCCGGGGCGAGGTGAGACGACTCGGGTTCGGAGTCGAGGACCGTCGTGCTGGGGCGGAGGCCTCGTAGTAGTCGCGGGCGGTGACGTGCCCGCCGCGGAGACCGAGAAGGGCGGTCGCAGGGCGAAGGGGGCCAGCGAGACATGCAGCAGAACAACTGGAAGATCGGGAGATGATGTGATGTCGGCGGTGAATACCGACGAACTCGAGCTTGTGCTGATGCTGGCGCGGCAACGGGTACTGAAGATCCAGACCAAGCTGCACCGTTGGGCTCGCGATGATCCTTATCGCCGGTTCGATGATTTGTTCAACCTCGTTGCCGATCCCGCGTTTCTGTTGGTGGCCTGGGATCGGGTTAGCGGAAACAAAGGTGCCGCTACGGCCGGGGTGGATCGGCGCACCGCGTCGTCCATCGCGGCCGGGCAAGGGGTCGAGGAGTTCCTCGACGAGTTGCGGTCGAGCGTCAAGGACCGTAGTTTCTGCCCGTTGCCGGTGCGCGAGCGGATGATCCCAAGACCGGTGGCGCGTTGCACAGCCACAGCCTCGCAAAGAATATTGTTATTTGATTGCTATATCGAGATATTGGTTGTAGGCTTAGGTCGCCTATTCACACTCGGGGCAGCGCCTTTGCGCAGCGGCTGGCTCCGACTGCACGGCTGTCGGGTCGGCGATCGTCCATTTCCGTTGGGCGAGTGGAGGGGCAGGTCGTGTGGAGGAGGTTTGAATGACCGGCACCGTCACGGGCGTCACGGGGTACCAGTGCTCGAGCGCCCAGTGGCGCGTGACGTCCCAATTGTTCGACGATTTGGCGCCCTCTACCGGTGCGCACCTGGGAGTGGGGCGGACCGAGTCCAGATTGTCTGATCGATTTCAGTGTCATCGCCTGGATCGACGCCTCGAGCCGCGAACGGCAGTTCCGATTCTGAGCCTTGGGACATGAGACAGCTCACGTCGTCAGTTATCGAGTAAGAGGAGTCGACGGTGAGCGTGCATGTTCGACCTCAATTACATGGGGCGTGCCCAATCTTGAGGCCGTGAGTCGCTACTACAAGGAGTTCGGTCGGCGGGCCGCCCGCAGCGCGGCAGCCGACGACGTGAAGGGAGACCATTGTGAGCAGCATGCAAAATCGACAGGTGTGGCTGCGCTCGCGTCCCTCGGGCATCCCGCAAGCCAGTGATTTCGGGTTGCGAGAGGCCGCGCTGCCAACAATCGAGGACGGCGGGTTTCTGGTCCAAAATCAGTTTTTGTCGGCTGATCCGGCGATGCGCGGCTGGATCAATGACAGCTACAACTACGAGACACGCATCGAGATCGGCGACACGATGCGCGCCTTTACCGCCGGGGTGATCATCGAGTCACGCAATGACGAGTACGCGGTCGGCGATCAGGTCATGGGTCTGTTTGGGTGGCAGGAATTCGCCGCGGCGACTCCGGCACAGGTATGGCGCAGGGTTGCCGAGCGGGACCTGCCGCTCTCGCTATCGTTGGGCGTGCTGGGGCTGAACGGGCTCACCGCGTACTTTGGGTTGCTCGACGTGCTGCATCCCGTGGAGGGGGAGACGGTCGCTGTGTCGACCGCCGCCGGCTCTGTGGGTTCGGCGGTCGGCCAGATCGCTAAGATCAAAGGTTGTCGCACAGTAGGAATTGCCGGCGGACCGGACAAGGTTCGCCAGTGCGTTGAGCATTTCGGTTACGACGCCGCCATTGACTACAAGGCCACCAGCGATTTGGACGCCGCCCTGGTCGAACACTGTCCCGATGGCATCGACGCCTACTTCGACAACACCTCGGGACCTATCCACGACGCCGTTTTACGTCACATCAATCTGCGTGCGCGCATCGCGATTTGTGGTACGGCGACGTACGCGACTTGGGAGCCATGGCACGAGGGACCAAGGCCCGAGCGGCATCTGCTGGTCACGCGCGCCACCATGCAAGGTTTTTTGACCACCGACTACATACCGCGGTTCGACGAGGCGGTGAGCGACCTTGCCGGCTGGATACGCGCGGGACGCATCACATACCGCGAAGACATCCATGAAGGCATCGACGCGGCGCGCGGAGCCATCGCAGAGCTGTACTCGGGTAGCAACGCGGGTAAGTTGATCATCCGCGTTTGAAAACAATGCGATGCAACGGAATTAGCCAATTCCGAGGTGAGCGTGTACAAGCGTGATCGCGCTAGCAGTCAATGGCGACCGCCAGCGATTAGCGGTCGACGTACTGAGCGGCCGATCGGTAGTGCGCAGATTGCGCCCACGTTGCTGCAACGAGAGATTTTCGGCACCAACGAGTTTGCGCGCTTACAAGTTGCGCTACAGCTAGCGGCGAAAGGACCCTACTGATGGCTGCCACGTCCACGTCCACACTGGACGGTCTAGCCCGAACGTCAGCTCGCCTGTTTGACGATTGCCTCCTGCCTCCTGAGACCGTGAAGATCCGAGACGAGGCGAGACTGTTCGCGGAGCGGGTGCTGGCCCCGCGGGCACCAGAGCTGAATTCGGCTGAAGAGTCATCAGCGGTCTTCCCTCGCGACATCCTGCGGCAGATGGCCGACGCCGGACTGTACGCGATCCCGTTCAGCGCGGACGTCGGCGGCCGGGCTCTTCAGTATCCGATGCTTGGCGCCGCGACTGTGCTAGAGGAATTGGCTTATTTCACACCAGCAGTCGCCTCAGCCCTCTACGACGCACAGGCGCTGCTGGTCGGTCGGACGCTCGACGGCGCTGCCGGATCCATCCGCAACGAGTTTCTGCCGCGGCTGGTCCGCGGCGAAATCGTCGGCTCGTTCGCCACCAGCGAACCCGACGCCAGCACCGACCTGTCGGTCGCCGCGATGCGCACCACCGCCGTGCCGGTGTCCGGTGGGTTCCGGCTGTCGGGCCGGAAACGCTGGATCACCAACGCCTGTGCCGCTGACATCATGACGGTGCTCTGCGTAGTCGACGGTGCGCAGGCGATGTTGCTGGTCGATATGCACGCCGATGGCGTCGCGGTCAGCGAGCCCGACCGCAAGATGGGTAACCGCCTGCAGCTGACGTCCGACGTCGTGTTCACCGACGTCTTCGTCCCCGATGAACACGTCATCGCGGTGCCTGGGCGAGGTCTAGCCAGCGCGTTGAAGACCCTGTCGCTGGGTCGACTTGGTATCGGCGCGATAGGCGTCGGGATGGGCCAGTGCGCTTTCGACCACGCCGTGGCTCACCTGCGTCGCCGCAGCGTCTTCGGCGCGAAGCTGGGCTCCTTTCAGCACTGGCAGTTCCGCTTCGCCGAACATGCCATCGCACTAGAGACGGCTCGATCGCTTTATCAGAAGGCTGCCCGCAAGTCCGACGATCGCGACGCACCCGAGCCGGAGGCCGCGATGGCAAAGGTGACCGGTAGCCGCGTTGCCGTCGACATCGTCCGCGACGCGATTCAGGTACACGGAGCCTACGGCTTCGTGCGCCAGCTGCCCGCCGACGGAAGCATCAACCACCTCGAATCGATCTGGCGTGACAGCAAAGTCGGCGAGATTTATGAGGGCGCAAATGAAGTACAGCTGTGGAGCATCGCCCGAATCGCACTGGGGCGCGATGTCACTGGCTGACATCGTTCGAGCCCCGCACCGACCGCGACCATGTCGGGTCGCGGTCTTTGTCGACCACTTGCGCGGATGCCCTCGACCAGATCGTGGGTGCGCAGCGTCGAGCATGACGCCCGATACTCCTGCCGCAGAACGCCTTCCAGGCTGTCGACCCGCAAGCCGCGACACCCACCAATTCGATCGGCTGCGGGAGTCCGCGGGTTTCGCCAAGCGCCGCATGCACCGACGCGGCCGTCATGACTGTCAGGTCGTCGTGCGTTTCGCGAATATGTTCAAAAATCGCAGGCGCCGAGTAGCAAACGCCGATGAGCGTAGCGATATCGAATAATCCCGTTGTCTCGAAGGTGTTTTGGCCTTCGCGATAAAGCTCATTGTCGATGCGATGGCGCGTTGACACTTGCTGCGCGACGCGGCCTGCAATGTGCTCGTGCGCACCCAGGTCGTCGGGGATTCCCCCGCTCACGCGTATCGTGAGGACTCGGTGGTCGCGGCGTTTGTGTATAGGTGATCGGTCTTGAGTCGATTGCGCTGAGCGCCCGGCGTCAGGCGTCTAGGCCGAGAAACTGACGGCGCATCGCGTCGAGTTCGGCATCAGTCTTCTCGCGGACAAGCTTCAGAATGTTCTCGGCTTCTGGTCCCACCGCGATACTGATTGGAGCCGGCGTTCGGTGGATGGCATCGATCACGTAGTCAGCCGCCAGTGCAACGTCAAGGCCATGGTGTTGCATGTCATCGAGCGCCGCGGCAGCGGCGCCGAATTCAGTGCCGTAGAGGCTGCGCTGCTCGGGGGTCATCGATTCTGAGGCCTCTTGAAGATCCTCAGTGGCCTTGGCCGGACCGCCCGTTCGCATGTTGCCAGGGCGAGCCATCACAAAATCGATGCCGAACGGCTTGAGCTCAGCGCGATATACAGCGGCGAACGACTCTAGCGCCGCCTTCGAAGCGCACGCCGGACCGGCGAACGGCACGGGGAAACTGCCCGTCATTGATCCGACCTGAACGATGCGACCCCGTGCGGCCCGCAGCGCGGGCAGGAACGCGTTGATCACAGCCAGACTGCCGAAGACGTTCACCTCGAATGCGTAGCGCACGGAACGAAGCGGGATCGTTTCCATCGGGCCGATCGTCAGTATCCCGGCGTTGCTGACCAGTACGTCGAGTCCACTCGGTCCAAGTGTCGAGGACACGCTCTTTGCCCAAGTATTCACCGCGGCTTCGTGGGTGACATCGCAGATCGACATCTGCACGGCGCCCGCTGACGTGGCCTCGACCTCGGCGATCTCCTCGTCATTTCGGGCGATGCCGAACACCCGGTAGCCCATTCTCGCAAGTTGGAGAGCTACCTCGCGGCCGAGTCCGCCGCCAGCGCCAGTGACAGCCGCTGAGCCACCGTCAGGTGTGGAACGAGTGCCCATCGTGAACTCCTCTCGACGAGGGATCTATTGCCCGGCTTGGGCCAAAACGGCGGCATGTTGCCAGCGTGGACTCCAAGATCACGATAATCTATTTACATAACGATAAACAAATTTTGAGTTCGCCATACTGGACGATCGGTGCGACGAAGGCTCGACTACACCTCGTGGATGTACCTCTGGGGGTGAATTAGTTTGGCTCGTCGAGCAGTTGGGCGATGATGGTGATGGAGACGGGAGTGAGGTTCCAAGCGTCGAGGCCGGCGTGAATGCCGTGGCCGCCACCTTGGGTGGTGCTGTGGCTATGTCCGAGGCGAAGCTACCCTCCCAGCTTCGATAGCCACTGGCCCTTATCGATCAGCGCTGCCAAAGTCCATAGTCGTCGCCTCGAACCTACGAATGCCGGCGGCAGCATTATCGATCAAACGTGGAAGACGTTGGCGGGCAATATATTTGTGCACGAAGCTAGGCGAGGGCATTCGCGGGCTGTCGGGCTCCTTCAGCCGTTGATCTAGTCGCCCTCGAATAGCCAGCTCAGTGCGTCGGCGCTAAATGCCTCGCCGCGGATCATCGAGTCGTCTCGTGCACGCTGCTCGGGACCGTCAGCGAGGTGGTAGACGACATTGTTGTCGTAGGACAACCTTTGAATTCGTGAGGCACGAGGCAGGCGAAGCTGTTCGTAGCGGCGGAGCGCGTCCCCGATGTCAGCGCCTCCTGCAAGACACCGCGCGAGCACACCGGCGTCCTCTATCGCCTGGGCGGCACCCTGCGCCATGAACGGGAGCATGGGGTGGCAAGCGTCGCCGAGCAGCGCGATCGGCGATGCGAGCCAGGTTGGCAAAGGCTCGCGGTCATAGAGTCCCCACCGATAGATCGGTCCGGCGACTCGATCCAGTAAGCTCGTCAGTTCGGGCGACCAGCCCTTGAACGCGGTCCGCAACTCGTCCGGATCACCTGGCGCTGTCCAGGATTCCGTTCGCCATTCCGACGCGGTGTCTACGCAGACGAGGTTGAGGTACCGGCCGTCGCGGCCGACTGGGTAAGCGACCAAGTGGCGGTCAGGACCGAGCCAGTTGCGCACCGTGTGCTCGACGCCGTCGCTGGGTACCACGGCCCGGTAGGCGCACATACCCGAGAATCGGGCTGGCGCATCACCGATGGCGCGGGACCTAACGGTGGAGTGGATGCCGTCGCAGCCGAGCACCAGGTCCGCCTCCAGGCGCGTTCCATCCGCAGTGGACACCGCCGCGCCATCAGGCGTGGCGCTTACATCGGTCACCTCGGTCCCCAGCATCATGTCTTCGGACGGCTGCGCAGCGGCAAGCATCTCGATCAAGTCCGGTCGGTACAGGGTGTAATACGGGGAGCCGAACCGCCCGTGCAGTTCCGTTATTTGCCATTCGGCGAGCACGGCGTCGTCGGCCCAGCGAAGGAAACGCACAGCCTCGGGTGCCACCGCTATCAGATTCAGTTTTTCGCCGAGGCCCAATCGCTTCAACACGCGAGTCGCATTAGGTCCGAGCTGGACGCCGGCGCCGACTTCCCCGAACTGCTCCGCGCGCTCGATCACTTGCACGGACCAGCCGGTCTGCCGCAAGGCGATAGCTGCAGTGAGTCCACCAATGCCGCCACCGACGATAATCGCCCGCATCGTTTGCTCCCTTCTTCTACGTTCTTCTACGTTGACGCAACCTGCATTGATGTGTCGGCGCGCCTGGCTACTTGGTTCGGACGAGCAGCGCCTTCGTCAGGCGATCGGATCCAAAACCTTCGCCCACAACGCAGGGCGACATTGAACGAACACAGGAAAGTCCTCCGATCAATTTGCATCGGCTTGGATGAACGCGCGTGGGGTCAAAGGGGATAATGCCGACCGCCAGCCTGAACGGTGACCCACCGGAGTTCGGTGAATTCCTCGAGGGCCGCACGCGAGCCGAACCGCCCGAAGCCGCTGTCACCTACACCACCGAATGGCATCCGCGCCTCGTCGTGCACGGTCGCCCCATTGATGTGGCAGATGCCGGATTTGATCCGCTTGGCCAGTTCAAGCGCGTGTGCCACATCAGAACTGAAGATTGCGCTCGACAATCCGTAGCGGGTGTCGTTCGCGATCTCGACCGCGGCTTCCTCCGAATCGGCCGCGATGATGGACGCGATCGGCCCGAAGGACTCCTCGCGATATATCCGCATTTTCGGCGTCACGCCTCCCACCACGGTCGGCTCGAAGAACAAACCGTTGCGATCGCCGCCGGTCAGGACCTGTGCGCCGAGGTCGACAGCGTCCTGGATCAATGCCTCGATATGCGCGCAGGCGGCCTCGTTCACCACCGGACCGATCTGGGTGGCGGGATCCGTGGGGTCGCCGACCACAAGTGATGCGGCGCGCTCCGTCAGCTTCTTGGTGAATTCGTCGAGCACCTCGGCCGCAACTACAAGCCGCTCGGTCGACATGCAGATCTGCCCCTGGTTCATGAACGCACCGAAGACGGCCGCATCCACCGCATCGTCAATGACCGCATCGCGAAGCACCAGCAGTGGCGCGTTGCCGCCGAGTTCGAGCACCACGCGCTTAAGGTGTCTACCGGCTAACTCTCCAATGATGCGGCCAACGCGCGTGGAACCGGTGAAGTTTATGCGCCGTACCGCGGGGTGCGCCACGAGCCGTTCGACGATCTGGGGACCATCTTCGACGGCATTGGTGATCAGACTGATCGCGCCAGGCGGCAGGCCAGCGTCGTGGAGTGCGCGGGCGATCTCGGCGTGGGTGGCCGGGGTCTGTTCGGAGGCCTTGAGAATCACCGTGTTTCCATACGCGAGCGGCATTGCCACCGATCGCACGCCAAGTATCAGCGGTGCGTTCCATGGCGCAATGCCGACGGTTACGCCTGCGGGTTGGCGAAGGCCCAGAGCCGTCAGGCCTGGCACGTCGGATGGAATCACCTCGCCCACCATCGAATAGGCCTGTGCGGCAGCTTCCCGCAGTATCGCAGCCGAATCAAGAACGTTGAATTGGCACCACAGCGCGACCCCACCCATCTCCACGGCTATCAACGCCGCGACATCTGCGCTGCGTTCCACCAGCAGCTGGGCGGCCCTCTCCAATATGGCCCGCCGTTGTGCCGGACTGGTGGCCGCCCATTCATCCATCGCATCTGCCGCGGCGTCTACGGCGCGGTCAACATCGGAAAGAGTCGCCGCGGCCACCGTCGCAATTGGCCTACCAGTGACGTTCGAAGTGGTTTTAAAGGTCCGGCCGGAGCTCGCCGGGCTCCACCGCCCCTCAATGAGTAGCTCAACATCCCAAAGGTTTTCGCTCACGGCGCAGCTCCTAGCTCTGGTAGGCCTCGAATCCCGAATGGTGACTGCGGAGATGTCGCTCGGGAGCCACGTCATCGACGGCCCAGCCCCACAGACTCCACGACGCCTGCTCCCTCGCGGGCGGAGGATGACTGGCAACGGGGCGAGTAGTCAAGAACGCGGGTGTACGCGTCGATCTGACAGATGCCGGTGCCGACGATCCGCACGAGTACCTCGTGGGGCCGAGGATCATCGATGCGGGCCCCAGCCGAGTCCGCCGCCAGCGCCAATGACAGCCACTGAGCGACTGTTGGGTGTGGGATGAGTGGCCATCGTGAAGTCCTTTCGACAAGGGATTATTGCCCCAGCTTCGGCCGGTCCGGCAATATGCCACCAGCGTAAGTCCCAAGATGTCGCTATTACAACGGTATAGCGATAAAAAAGCGGATAGATGTGAATGTGTACAGTCCACGCGATCGCCCCGGAGCCTGCGGTCGTAAGCCCGGTTCGGCCGCGGTGGTGGGAGCGCACCAGTGATGGCCGACGGGGCCGGATCGTGACGGGCACTGTGGAGGTCACCGACGCCGCAACTATCCGTCTTGGTGGCGGTTAGACTGCATCGTCGACCGCTCGAAGGCTCAACGACACCTCGCGGAAGTCTTCTAGGGGGCTGAACTAGTTCGGCTCGTTGAGTATTTGGTCGATGAAGTCGATGGTAACGGGCGTGAGGTTTACGCTATGTCGGTTTCGCTCCAGCACGGATGGTTCCTAGCAATTGTCGCCATAGGCTCATCCTCTCCGGTGTCGGATCTCAGCTGCTGGTGCGCGAGTGAACCAGTACCCCCGGCGGACACATTGGCCTCCACGCGAATTCGTCAGGTGATTCCAGCGGGTTAGCCAACGGGACCGGACCCGACCGGTCCACGCGAAGACCCTGGCGTAGGCGCGAATATTGTAAGTTCCTTCACCTACCGAGATACCGGATTTAGGGTTCTAACCACCCACTCGTGCCCGGGCAGCGCCTTCGCGCGACGCCGGGTGGGACGGGCCAGGTTGTGCGGAGGAGGTTTGAATGACCGGCACCGTCAGGGCGGCCTACCAGTGGTACGCGCGGCGATCAGTGGCGCGTGATGCTTCCCAAATTGTTCGACGATTTCGAGCCCATATCAGTGCGCAGCTGGGAG
>Ga0164301_10000370_pt1 | contig 12937 bp, 20 predicted proteins | sample Whisoiple_231_MG_FD_109711 | JGI IMG/M metagenome (GOLD analysis project Ga0164301, IMG submission 109711) | Unamended control soil microbial communities from upstate New York, USA - Whitman soil sample_231_MG | ecosystem: Environmental > Terrestrial > Soil > Agricultural land ... | reverse complement strand
AATGTCAGAACGGAAGGAGAAAAAGTCAACGTTACGATTGTTTCGTCGTACCCTAATCTAAAGGCAAGAGAAGCTACAGCGGGCGATATCAAAGATCATTACTGGGGATATGAGGTGAGAGATGTTCCAAACCTTAGTGAATTATTGCAAGAGACTGAAAAAACGAAAATTATAATCACATCCAGAAATGGATCATATTTCCAAACTAAAGAGGACAGGCTTATTACATGCTTAACTAGCATCCAGAATTTATTGGTAGTATTTGGTGCACCCAAAAAAGGAGCTGACGAGATATTGGAAAGTGAAGGTCGAAGTATAAAGCCGTTTGATTTGGTAGTAAATATGTTTCCGTTCCAAGGAACTGAAACTGTCAGATTAGAGGAAGCAATATTGGGAACACTCGCGATTCTCAATTATGTTTTCTTTAAATAAATGACACAACAATGGATGTATTAACATCAACTTGATGCTGTTCAGGCAAAAAACAGAACTATAACAAGATCTTTTGAAAGCAACAACCCAAAAAATTTTCATTACAAAAGACGAGACTTAAAAGAAGGAGCAATATTGTCGTGATTAAGTCTAGCCGGCGCGCAACCACCGTTTCGTAAATCCAATATGCATGAGAATACATATTGAGAATTGTAAACTCCAGCAGATCTGGTCTATTACCCAGAAAATCTGCTCAATTTAGTTTCTTTGCCTGGAAAAGGGGGTGCCAATATAAGGATGAGTCATCGAGTATTGGTGCCTATGTCTGGGAAACATATAGAACTACTATTGGTGAAGGAAAAATGCCATGCAAAAATGTGAAAATTAGCAGTAACGAGTTAATAGATTTTGTAGGACGAATTTTAGGGCGGAGAGTCGATAAATCTTGTCGATATGTGCGGGATTATATATTTATTAAAGGGCAGGTAAATTGCTGATTATCTATGGGTCATCGCAAGTATAGCGCTCCTAGGAGGGGTAGCATTGCATTTAGACCACGCGCGAGAGCTAAAAGTTTGGAACCACGGATAAGAACTTGGCCAAAGTTCAGGACAGAAAAGGCAGCCTTACTTGGTTTTGCAGGCTTTAAGGCTGGTGAAATTCATGTCTTGACAATAGATGATCGTGAAAAGACTCCAAATTTTGGAAAGCATTTTCTAAATGCAGGGACGGTTGTTGTAACACCTCCATTAAGAGTCATTGGTATTCGTGGTTATACTCATGACTACGAGGGGAAGCATGCGCTCTTCGACCTCTACCCAAAGGATCTACCAAAAGAATTAGAGAGGAAGTTTCATGCTCATTTTACTCAGGAAGAATTTTCCAAAGCAGAACTGGCTTTAAATAAGCTTAGTTCAATCATGGCAATAGTTGCAGTCTCACCACACGAAGTAAATCTATCACAAAAGAAGCCGTTTGTTTTTGAGATGGCCGTTTCGGGTGGTGATATCAAGGTACAATATGATTATCTCCTGGGTCTCCTTGGTAAACAGGTTCGAGCTAGGGATATTTTGAAAACAGGGCAATATGTTGATGTCTTCGGAATCACTAGAGGCAAAGGTGTAGAAGGTCCAGTAACAAGATTTGGCGTTAAGAGGAAGCAACATAAATCAAGGAAAAGTGTCCGTGCTGTTGGTACATTAGGTCCGAGATCTCCTGCAGTAGTAATGTATACCGTTGCAAGACAAGGACAAAGAGGTTTCCATCAAAGAACAGAATATAATAAAAGGATCTTGATAATGTCAAACACCGAATCAGATGGGCAAAATTTGATCAATCCTTCCGGAGGCTTCAAACATTTTGGGCGCGTAAAAGGTGACTACATGGTAATCAAAGGTTCGGTTCCCGGTGTTCCAAAAAGACTTCTAAAGTTAAGACACGCAATCAGGGAAATTAATACCAAAATAATAGAACCTAAGGTTTTAGAGGTCGTGCTTCAGTGACTAACAAGGCAAAAGCTCTCCAAATTGATGGCACAGAATTACATACGGTAGCGCTACCTCCTGTTTTTGAAACGCCTTTCAGACCGGATATTATTCGCAGAGCATACACAAATCTGCTATCTCATTCATTTCAAAAACAGGGACGTTATCCGATGGCTGGCGAGATGGTCAGTGCTGAATCTCGCAATACTGGTCAAGGAATCGCAAGACTGGCAAGGGCTCGAGGGGAAGGATTTGCAAGGGCAGGACAAGCAGCAGAAGTTGCTGGAGTAAGACACGGAAGGGTCCCACATCCACCAGAATCATGGAAAAAGATTTACAAAAAAATTAACAAGAAGGAGAAAAGAGTGGCACTATGCTCTGCTATAGCAGCGACCGCTAGGAGAGATTTAATTGAAAACCGTGGTCATAAGGTAGAAAATATATCAGGTTTTCCGATCGTAGTTTCTGACGATATTGAATCCATTAGAAAGACTAAAGATCTCCGGAAGACGCTTACCGCGTTAGGTCTTGCAGAAGAATTAGTTAGAGCAGATTTCTCCCAAAAATCAAGATCCGGAGTTGCAAGACGAAGGCATAGGCAGGCTCGGTCAGCCGTAAGCGTTTTGATAGTAGTCGGTAACGACGAAATTATTGGCCGATTATCTAGATCCATTCCAGGTATAGACATTAAGCAAGTAAAAAAATTAAGTGTATTGGATTTGAGTCCTGGATCAAAGCCTGTGAGGTTGACGATTTTTTCAGAAAATGCAATTAAACAATTAAATGACATCAAGACACCTTTGCAGACAGTAACAGAGATGATCCATCATACATGAGTAGGAATAAGGTCGTTTCGTTGACTTTGGATCAAGCTGAAAAAATAATTATTGAACCCTATATAACGGAGAAAACGTTTAATTTAATCGAAAAGGAGAATAAATTGACATTCATAGTCACCGAAAAAGCAACAAAGAAGCAAATTGCAGAAGCATTATTGGTATTGTATGAATCCGAAGCAACCGAAGTCAACACGTTGAGGACTATACGAGGTAAGAAAGCTGTTGTTAAATTTATGGCAGGAGAGGGTGCACGAGACCTCGCTACAAGGTTGGGCCTTGTGTGACCCTTATTACTAGCGAATCTAGTTATTCAATACACGGTAGATTTAAAAGTGGTATTATGGGTTCAGAGTGTGATATAATTGGTTCGTGAGTTCAAATTCAAAGGTTATTCAGCTGAACAATTACAAACCTTATCGATAGAAACGCTGTTACCACTTTTAAATGCCAGACAGAGAAGATCCCTGGATAAAAGGGTTGCCCATTATATGAATGATGGAAAGAGAAAATTGCGGGAAGAGATAAAACTGGCAATAGAAGGCAAACTTAATGGTCAATTAAGAACCCACATCAGAGACATGATAATTCTCCCGGACATGATAGGACTTAATATTAATGTTCATAATGGCAAGGATTTTTTTAGCATTAATATTAGAAAAGAAATGATTGGACATTACCTAGGAGAATATGCTATAACAAACAAACGAGTTCAGCATGGCGCTCCGGGTGTTGGTGCATCAAGATCCAGTTTATACGTGCCGTTGAAGTGATTCGTAGATGCCTAATTATTCTTACTCCTTCACTAACTTCGACAAAACAAAGCATGTTAGATCTGCTCTTCGAGAAAAAGATATTTCGCATAAACATGCTCGTGAAGTTGCCCTTGCCATAAGGGGGATGTCCATTGAAAATGCGAGAGAATTTTTGGAGAGTGTTATTGCAAAAAAAATTGCGGTTCCGTACAGGCGATATAATAATGAGGTAGCACATAGATCAAATATCCGAGACGGTTTTTTTGCAGGAAGATTTCCCAAGAAAACAGCAAGGGAATTTTTGAAACTCCTCGATAATCTAGAATCGAATGGTGAGTATAAAGGAATGGATCTTGATAGATTGAAAATAGTTAGCGCAGTTACTCACAAAGGAACAAAATTAGAACGCTTTACTCCCCGGGCTATGGGGAGGTCAAGTCCCAAGATTGACACTTTGGTGCATGTAGAACTGGTTGCACAGGAGGTAGCATCAGAGTAATGAGTGCCGTAAAGAATGTAATGAAAAGCAATTATCGTAACATGGAACTTGATGAGTATTTGGCAGCAAGTTTAAAGGATGCAGGCTATGGCGGTGTAGATGTTCAAAAAACGCCAATTGGGACGAGGATAACACTTTATGTCACACGCCCTGGTCTAGTAATTGGAAGAAAAGGGATTGGGATTAAGGATATTACGTCTAAATTAGAAGAAAAATTCGGTTTGACAAATCCCCAAATATCGGTTATGGAAGTTGCTGTCCCTGAATTGAATCCGAAGATAATGTGCAACCGAATTGCCCAGTTGATTGAACGAGGGACCGCTTTTAGAAGAGCCTGTCTTTGGACTATAAATACAATCAGCAACGCTGGTGCATTAGGGGTGGAAGTAACAGTTGCCGGTAAACTTAGAAGTGAACGCGCTCATTTTGAAAAACATACCTCAGGCGTTCTACCAAAAAGCGGAGACATAGCAGAGAAGGTAGTGAAAGCGGGAGTAACACATGTTCGAACAAAGATGGGTCTAATGGGCATACAATTGAGAATTGCCTTGAAAAACGAAATGCCACAAGACTTTGAATATTCTGATGCGTCTTTGTTAGATGCACAAACGACAGAATCTCAAACAACAATAGAAAAACAACCAACACAACAACCAGTGGCTGAACATGCAATTGCGAGTAGTTTGCCCGAAGAACAGAGGGCTGTGCCAGCTGGGGGAAATGCTGATGGCAAGGGCTAAGCTAAAGACACTTAGAGAAATGAGTAACGATGATCTGTCAGGAAAATTAACGGATCTCAGGACAGATCTCTCAAAGATTAGATCGGAAGGAGCAAAAGGAACCTTGAAGAAACAAACGGGAAGCGTCAAATATGTTCGTAGAGATGTGGCAAGAATTTTGACTATTCTTAATGAGAGGAAGAATACCATATGATCAACGACAAAAATATTTTCGCACACGAGCTCGTAGGTCTTCAAGCCAGGATAGAAGAAAGTTCAGATAGATCGCTTATAGGCTTGTCTGGCATGATAATCCTTGAAACGAAAAATATGATTAGTATAAACACTGGTACAGGCGTAAAACATATATCCAAATTGGTAGCAAGAAAAATTCAGTTATGTCTTCCCTTAGGCAGTTGTTTTATAAATGGTTCGTCGTTAATCGGAAGACCAGAGGATCGTGTTACAACACTTTACTGAGTTGAATAAAATTGGTTAGAAATATCGGTATCTCCGTTACGCCACCCCGAAAGTCATGCGAGGATAAACTCTGTCCTTTCCATGGAGTCCTCTCAGTACGAGGAAAAATGTATAATGGGACAATTATTAGTACGAAAGCAAAAAATATGGCAGTTGTAGCTCGGGAGTATCCACATCCGGTACCAAAATACAAGAGATATGAGAGAAGTAAATCCAAGTTGCATGCATATATCCCAGGGTGCGTTGACGTTGAAGAAGGTACAGATGTAAAAATCGCTGAATGCAGGCCTTTATCAAAAACCGTATCATTCGTTATAATTGAGGTAACTAACAAAAATGGCAGCAAAGACTAGGGCCGTCTCGGCCAAAGGAGTCGAAGAATTTCGACCATATGTTACAAGAGCTCTTCCAATTACAGCTGAATTGACATGCGCGGACAACACCGGTGCAAAGGTTGTGCGTATAGCTCAGGTTACTAGATACAAGGGTAGACATTCTAGGCTGCCTTCTGCTGCGGTTGGAGATTTTGTAACGGTAACAGTTAAAAAAGGTCCAGCAGAACTTCGGAGACAAATATTCGGGGCAGTAATAATAAGGCAAAAATACCCGATCAAAAGACTGAATGGCGTTCGGGTCACTTTTGAAGACAACGCAGCAGTCCTTGTAACTCCGGAAGGGGAGATTAAAGGAACTGATATAAAGGGCCCTGTTGCTGCAGAGGCAGCAGAAAAATGGCCCAGAATAGCGAACTTAGCATCGTTGATAATCTAGGGATGTATAATATAAAATGTCAAATTTGAATCCCACGTTAAGACATGTTCCAAAACATCTTCACGACGCAAGAATTTGCTCTACGTTAATCGAGGATCTACGTCGACAATATCATAGACGGAACGCACGAGTAATAAAGGGTGATACCGTGAAGGTGATGCGGGGTGAATATACTGGAATCGAAGGAAAGGTTGAAAAGGTTAATACCGAAAGGGGAACCTTGGCAATCGAAGGTGTTCAGAGAGAGAAGATTAAAGGCGGAAATGTCAAAGTTCAGATACACGCTTCAAACGTAACAATCGTAGGTTTGAACTTACAGGACAAGTATAGGCAAGCCAAACTTCAGGATTTGGATCGTGAAACAAAAGGTGAACAACGAGATGTCGAAGATAACAAACGTAAAAAGACTTCAAAAAATAAGAAGGTAGAAAAGGAGGAGGATAAGGGTTAATGGCAAAGATCGGCGGCGACACTAGAGTAAAAAGACAGATGGCTCCAACCTTCTGGAATATTAGAAGAAAGAAAGGCCGATTTGTACTTCGAGTAAAGCCAGGAGCCCATTCAAAGAGAAGAGCGTATCCTCTAGGAATTATCCTTAGAGACGTACTCAAGATAGCAAACACAATGCACGAGGCCGAAAGAATTGTAAATGGCGGTAAAATAAAAGTAGATGGTATAATAAGAAGAGATGTCAACTTTGGGGTAGGACTAATGGATATAGTCGAGCTTGCTTCTATCGGACAAGCATATCGATTTGTCCCCAAAGACTCCAGATTGCTGGTCCCTGTGAGTGTTAATGACGATGAGAAATTCAAGAAACTTCTCAAGATCACAAGCAAAGTAGCAATTAAAGGAAGCAAAGTTCAATACGGTTTTCATGATGGAAGAACTGTCATTAGCGATCAAAAAATGAGGGTCGGCGATACATGTGTTGTGCAACTTCCAGAGTCGAAAATCAACGAACACATCGAATTCGAAAGGGGTTCGGTAGTACTGGTAACAAGCGGAGAGAACGCCGGCGACGTAGGCAAAGTAGAAGATATTAGAGATGGCGTTTTTTCTCTACCAAAGCGTGCGCTCGTGTCATTCGCAGAAAGATCAGTTGAACTTCCTGTGGAAATCATTATGACTGTCGGTTCAGAGAGACCGCTCATAAAGGTGAACTAGCCCGATGAATCAGGAACAAATTCAAGAGTCCCAACCTATGAAAAAAATCGGTGTAGGCAAGGTTGTGATAAATATCGGTGTTGGAAAATCTGGCGAGCCCTTGGAAAAAGCAAAACATGCATTACAGGAATTAACCGCGAGACGGCCAAGTGTACGGGGAGCAAAAAATAGCGTGCGAGATTTTAATATCCATAAGGGAGAGCCGATTGGTGCAATGATAACGCTTAGAAGGGAACCAGCTGTTACGTTTTTAAGAAGTGTACTTGCATCAACTAGAAATATTTTGAAAGCTTCATCTTTTGATAGCAATGGAAATATCTCAATTGGAATTCATGAGCACATTGATATACCGGGAACAAAATACAATCCTGAGATTGGTATTTTCGGGATGGACGTTAGTATTTCATTAACAAGGCCAGGTTATCGGATAGCAAAGAAAAGAGAAAGAGGGAGGATTGGTAAAGGCCATAGGATAACAAAAGAAGAGGCAATAGAATTCTTTAAACAACGATTCGGAGCTGAAATAGCATAATGCCTAAACCACGAGAGTATACTATAACTGGAAGAAAGCAACTTAGGCATGGAAAAGGAAACAGATGGTGTAAAAGGTGCGGATCCTATGTCGGTCTTATCCAAAAATATGATATTATGCTATGCAGGCAGTGCTTCAGGGAAGTAGCTAGCAGTTTGGGTTTCATAAAATACGCATAGCGAGGATGGGTGAGAGTTAGAATATGCCAGCTTTAAATGTATTATCAAATTTGTTTACAACATTATATAATAATGAATCTCGTAGGAAGAAGGAATGTATTGTGATACCTGCATCAAAATTTGCAAGTGAGGTATTACGCGTGATGCAAAAACACCGCTTTATTGGTGAATTTGAACAAGTTGATGACGGCAGATCTGGTAAGTTTAGAATCCAGTTATTGGCAAAAATTAACAAATGTGGAATAGTTACACCAAGGTTTAGTGTAAAGAAAGGTGGATATTTGGACTGAGAAAGACAATTTTTACCGGCCTACAATATGGGAATACTTCTTGTGTCGACAAGTCAAGGGATTATGTCTCACCATGATGCCCAAAATAAACGCTTGGGGGGGGCCTTAATAGGCTATGTATACTAAGGAAGAAATTTTTGCTGCAATTGACTTACCCTCTGCTGTAACAGTTACGAAGGAAGAAAATACCATTACCGTAAAGGGTAAGCTAGGAACCTTAAAGAAAGATCTTACAAGATTGCCTGCAACGGTCAGTATCGAAGACAAAAAGTTAATTATCAAACCATATGGCACACGTAAAAAAGATCTTGCTATAACGAATACTGCCAGAAGCATTATTGGGAGTATGATTAAAGGTGTGGAAAACGGCTTTACTTATAAGCTAAAGATAGTTTATGCACATTTTCCTATTTCCGTAAAAGCGAGAGGAAAGGAGATATATATCGAGAATTATTTCGGTGAAAGATCACCTAGGGTTTCTAAGGTCGTTGGTGATGACACAAAAGTGAATATCATCGGAGAAGATGTAGTAGTACAGGGACCAAGTTTAGAGCACGTCTCACAAACGGCCGCCAATATAGAATTTTCCACAAAAGTAAAAGGCAAGGATCAGCGAGTATTCCTAGATGGTCTATATATTTACTCAAAAGAAGACGGCATGAGTTAGAAATAAGCTTATGTCAGATTCATTTGTGTGTCTACATGCGTACGGATATAGGAAGCATCTTTCTAAACTCGACTAGAAATATGAAAAGGTTTCCACTAATCCGATCGTTACTATGGGAGATCTTTTTGTATCTATTGTTCTAAATCTGATATCTAAACATTTATTTTGTGCTTAATTTTGTTCTATACTGCGCCGCTGTAGCTCAGCATGGTAGAGCAAATTCATGGCATGTGCTTTGGAGCTTAACTGGCTGTTAACCAGTGGGTCATCAGTTCGAGTCTGATCAGCGGCGCTATATACCATTTAAGTTGAAATATATCAAAACATACTTAATCGATCAACTCATACAACAATAACATCTAGTGCAATTGCGTCTGCCAGCAGATCTAGATGTTTATTTGCCACAATAAATCCATTTTTGACTTCAGATGGCGAAACCCATCTGTTAGATGAAGAAAACAATCTTTCTTTTTTCATTCGACCTTCAAGCTGTTCTATATCTATTTCCCTTTCTTCGATTTCTTGACTTTCATTGTGTTTGATTGTGAGTAAAACCTTTTTTACTAGAACTCTCCTCCCAAATCTTTGTGAATGATCTCTTGCATTCTCATCTATCTCGGTAAGCTTTATCTTTATCTGAAGCTTGTTAAGAGCGTCTCTACTTGTCAAAAGCCGATCATCTACAAATCTGTCATAACTCATACGATCTACAGGAATAATATACTTGTGCAGTATATTAACCAAGCCATAATTATATGACTACACCTTATGCCCTTTAAAGTGATAAAAGATGCTACCATCGGAATTGATTCCACAGTTAATCATGGTAACCTCCATTCCATGTCGCAATGGTCGCCCAAATATGGATCCTACTAGTCTAATACCAGACACGTCTACTATTCCAAACATTCCTTCAATATTTTTTAAATAAGAAAAGGTAAACTCAAGGAGAACGCCTTTTCCCTCAATTTTTTTTAAATGTGCTTTTGATAGGCATTCAGGACAATATTGAGAAGGAGGCCATATTTTCTTTTTGCATGAAGCACAAACATAAATTCTAAACTCACCCTTTCGTATATAATCTAAAAATTCCTGCATTTTGATCAAACACCAAGAATAATAACTGTAGCTGACGTTCCGGCCGCGGCAAGGTTATGAACGAGCCCTGTCTTACAACCTTTAATTTGTCTTTTACCAGCTTTTTCTGATAACTGGGCTGCAACTTCCGCCGTTTGAGCAAGACCAGTTGCACCCAACGGATGACCACAACCGAGAATCCCACCACGAGGGTTAATTGCTATTTCATTCTGATGGTTAAATTTGCCACCTTCCCCTTTTTCAGTAAACCCAAGATCCTCATACGCCAGGATCTGGAGGATTGTAAATGCGTCATGTAACTCAACAATGTCTATATCGTGAGGACTGAAGTCTGACATATTGTATGCCATTTGTGCAGCAATTCGCGTAGCTCGATTCGTTGTTAGATCATCGTGTGTCACTTTGTTGAAGCTAGCGCCAACCGTATGTTGTCCTATTCCTTTTATCCACACAGGATTGTCCGTAGCTTCCTTCGCCTTGTGCTCAGATAATAATAATACCGCTGAAGAGCCGTCACAAGTATATGAGCAATCTAATAACTTTATAGGCTCTACGATTTTCCTCGAGTGCATAACATCAGTTAATGTTATTTTATGTTTGAATAGAGCATTCGGATTTTTTTCAGCACTTATGTGGTTCATTACTGAAATCATTGCCATCTGTTCCTCGGTGGTCCCATATTTTCGCATATGGGCTCTTGCAAACAGGGCTGCCCAGCATACCGGATATGTAAACGATCCTCGAGAAATATCCCAGATGAGTCTATTAGCTGGAGTACTAGCCTTTTCCGCTCCTACCACTAACACAGAATCGCAAAGGCCCGAAGAAATATATGAGTAAGCGGAAACTATGGCATTTGTACCGGAATTACAAAGACTTTCAATCCTATGTGAAATCCTAGGGTGGATATCTAGCATTTCACATATAATGTTTGAACCGTACTGTTCGGGGGAACATGTAGAGAACAGTACTGCATCTATTTTATGCTTTGTGATTTTATTTTTTTTCAGTATTTCGATGCAAGGTTGGCAGGCCAGCTCAAATAGAGATAATTTTGATTCTTTACTAAATTTACTAGTTCCATACGAAACTACAGCTACCTTGTGCACTAAAATGTTGTAAGCATCTCCTTAAATGAACTTTCTGGGTCTCCTATAGGATTAATCTGGATTATAGGGAGAGAAATTCCAGCGGATATGAACTTGTTCAGCGATTTAATACATTCCTCGCTATTTCCACAGACAGTGATGGAGTCCAACATTTTTTCAGATACAAACTTTGAAGCACTGTTTAATCCAGCCTGCCGATATTCTGAACTAATTTGTTCTACTTCAGTTCGAAAGCCATTGCTCGATAGGAATCTATTATAATATTCTCCAACAGCCACGTAGAATGCAAGAGTTTTAGCAGCACGTTCACGAGCTTTTTCAGGCTCTTTATTCGATACTGAGCAAATGATTACGCATGCTGTTTCAAAGCTCTTGTTGCTACTATTTGCAATTATCTGTGATACGGTTTTCTTTAACTCTTCGATTGGACGAAGGTAAAGCAGGATTCCATCGGCGAGATCACATGCTAACGAAATCATGTTCTTATTGACAGCTGCAATAAATATGGGTATTCGTTCTCTCTTTGGTTTGTATAATAGTTTGAAATTTTTTACTTTAAAGTAATTACCAGAATAATTAACATTCTCTCCTTTTATCATCTGTGTTAGACATTCGACATACTCCCGCATTCTAGGTATTGGCTTTTCGAATTTCAAACCATGCCAACTCTCAACTAATATAGGTGTGCTTGCCCCAAGTCCTATGATTATTCCATTTTTGGAAAGCATATCCAAGGTAGTAGCACCCATAGCAGTAGTCGCAGGACTCCTTGCATAGATACTGAGAATTGACGTTCCTAGCTTAACCTTGGTTGTTACTTGAGATAATGCTCCTAAAGAAACAAAAGCTTCGCGTCCCCACGATTCTGGTACCCATAATGAGTCAACATTTGGCTTATTATCTGCTAACTTTGCAAATCTAAGCACTTCTTGCACTGAAAGCAAACTGCCAAGATTGTATGCTATTTTATCAAAGTTCATTTATAATTTCTTTCGACTTTAGCTCTTTTGATGCCTCTTCGATATCCTTATGAGAATCAATTGATCTCCAAAAAGAATTCTCGTATTTGACAGCTTTTAATTTCCTTTCCGTCGCCATCGTAGGTAAGGCAGTAACTTCGATATTGCCATTCTCCGGCAAATAATTGAATACGTCCCTTCTAAGATAATACACCCCCGCATTAATCCATCTGTCTCTTATTTGCGGTTTTTCGACAAATCCTAGGACATTAGATGTTTGATCCACTTCGACAACGCCGTACGGACTCCTCAATGGGACTAAAGCAAGAGCTGTATGCTCGTCACAGAGCAATTTATTGGGACATAAATCCGTCAGGATATCTCCGTTTATCATAAAAAAACCATCTTCTTCAGTCCCTCCAAGAAGGCTTTGTGCATTCTTTAACGCTCCCCCTGTTCCAAGTGGTTCTTCTTCTACGGCATATCCAACTTTAACTCCGAATTTACTCCCGCTTCCGATGTAATCGATGATTTGTTCTTTGAGATATCCTACACAGATTACGATTTCATTAACTGAATGTTTTTTGAACCATTTTATCTGCCATTCTATGATCGGGATGTTCAGAACCTCGATCAGCGGTTTTGGTCTTTCGTCGGTCAGAGGTCTTAGCCTTTTGCCTAACCCGCCAGCTAAGATGACAGCCTTCATAAATTTCAAATTTCGCTCGTTTATATAAAGATTATCTAAATTTAATTTCCTTGCATTCCAAGTTTTAATATTACATATACTTCAATATTTCTTCGAATTCATTCTTGAATACAGGCATAATATAGTTATGTGCTATTTTCCTAACGAAGACTCTTTTTATACTTTGTCATTTACCATAAAGCAAGACGCGCCCGGAATTATGGGAAGAACTATGTCGATCCTATTGGATGGATGGAATTACAACTGCTGTT
>Ga0164301_10000366_pt1 | contig 13005 bp, 16 predicted proteins | sample Whisoiple_231_MG_FD_109711 | JGI IMG/M metagenome (GOLD analysis project Ga0164301, IMG submission 109711) | Unamended control soil microbial communities from upstate New York, USA - Whitman soil sample_231_MG | ecosystem: Environmental > Terrestrial > Soil > Agricultural land ... | reverse complement strand
CGAACTTGTCCATGTCGGCGCGGCTGACCTCGTACTTCTTCGCCACGTTGACGGCGGTGATGCCCATGTCGATGTAGGCGTTGGGCTGACCGTTCTCGCCGATCAGGTTGGGGGTGCGGGCGTCGGCGCCGGCGGGCTCGGTGCGCTCGTTGAAGCGGCTGACCCACTCGACCCCGACGGCCAGGTAGGCGTCGCCCTCGCCGGCCTTGATCGCGTTGCCGGCGTGGCGGATCGCGTCGAGGCTGGAGGAGCAGTAGCGCGAAACCGTGACCCCGTTGACCTCCTGCGGCAGCTTCTCGCTGAGCAGGGAGATGATCCGGGCGATGTTGAAGGCCTCGAGGCCCTGCGGCATGCCGACGCCGCAGAAGACGTCTTCGATCAGGGCGGGGTCGACGCCCGGGTTGCGCTCGAGCAGCTGGTCGACCACGAAGGCGCCCATCTCCTCGGGGCGCAGCTGGGCCAGCGACCCCTTGAAGGCACGGCCGATCGGCGTGCGGATGGTGTCGACGATGACTGCTTCGGGCATTCCTTATCTCCTTGAAAGCTTGGGAAGGGGCTTGCGACTGCGGCAGGAGGGTAATTGACGGGCGATACCGGCGTTTCGTGCGGATTCGCACGAACTTACGCAGCAGCGTCATGGGGCTGCGTTACATTCGCCTCAATCCACCTCGCTCGCAAGGCGAGATTTGTCGCGTAGCGGCAATCGAAAGGAGGGCCCCTTCATGCCTGAGGGTTACTGCGTCAAAGAGCGTAAGAAGGTCGAGATCAAAGACGCCAAACAGGTGACGATGAAGAACGGTCGGCCGGCGATCCAGGGAGTCTGCCCGGACTGCGGGACGAAAATCTTCAAGATCGGAAAACTCGAATAGGGCCCTCCCTGAGAGGAATTTGAACCCGGCTCTGCCGGGGAGCGTATGCCGGGTCGGATGATCCAGTTAGGAACTTCGACCCGGGGTGCGCTCAGCCGCGAACGCGACGTCCGCGAGGCCTACGCCGCCCATGCCGGCGAGCTGTACGGCTTCGCGGTTCGTTCGTTGGGGGACTCCGGGCTGGCCGAAGAGGCGGTCCAGGAGACCTTCGTCCGGGCCTGGCGCGCGGGCGACCGCTTCGACCCGAAGATCGGCTCGCTGCGGACCTGGCTGTTCGCGATCCTTCGCAACGTCGTCATCGACCTCGGCCGGGCGCGGGCGATCCGGCCCGGCGTCGCCGAGGGCGGGGTCGAGCCGAGCGTCGAGCCGCTGGAGGACGCGCTGCTGGCCTGGCAGGTGGAGGAGGCGATGCGGCGGATCGGCGAGGACCATCGCCGGGTGCTGGTCGAGACCTACTACCGCGGCCGGCCCTACGCCGAGGTGGCGGAGGAGCTCGGGGTGCCGGAGGGAACCGTGAAGAGCCGCGTCTACTACGGGCTGCGGGCGCTGCGGGTCGTGCTGGAGGAGATGGGCTATGAAGACTAGGCGTGACTGCCGGGAATGGCGCGAGCTGCTCGGCGCCTTCGCGCTGGGGCAACTGGACGGCGCCGAGCGGATCGGGCTCGAGGCGCACCTCGATGGCTGCGCCGAGTGCCGCGCCGAGCTGGCGGCGCTGCAACCGGTCGCGCAGATGCTCCCCTACGCCGACCCGGCGCGGTTCGAGTCGGCGCCGGTGCCGCCGCCGGAGCTGGGGCGGCGGATCGCAGCGACGATCGAGGGCGAAAAGGAGCGCCAGCACAAGCGTCGGCAGCGGCGCCGGTTCGGCGGCTTCGCCCTGGGCGGCGCGGCGGCGGCGCTGGCCACTGCCGTCCTCCTGCTCTTCATCCTCGGCGGCGAGGAAGCGAACCCCGAGCAGCACGTCAATTTCGCCTCGCTGCCGGCCGGGGTCAAGATCGACGCGACGCTGGAGCCGCACGCCTACGGGACCGAGATCCGCATGTACGTGCACGGGGTGGAGTCGGGGACGCTCTGTCGGGTGGCGCTGCGCGGGCCGAAGGGCATCACCTATCCGGCCGGGACCTTCCGTTATCGCTGGGGAGACGACTCAGACGCCGTGCTCAGCTCGGCGCTCGACCTCTCGCGGACCCGTGCGGTCGTCGTCCACGCGGGCAAGCAGACCTTCGTCGCACCGGTGAACCCGACCGCGACGGCCTTTATCCCCAGGACCAAGGAGGAATCGACGTGAAACGGATGACCTACGCGGTGGCGCTGTTGGCTGTGCTGGCGGTGGTCGTCGCCGGCTGCGGCAGCGATTCGAGCAGCTCGGGTGGCGCCTATGGCGGCAAGAGCGGCGGCGGATCCGGCAGCGAAACCTCGACGGCTAGCTCGGAAACGAAGCCGGCCTCGAGCGGCGGAGCCGGGGGCGACGGGATCGTCTCGGCGGCGAAGGCCGGCGACCTGGGCACGGTCCTGGTCGACTCCAAAGGCTTCACCCTTTACGACTTCCACAAGGACAAGGGCGGCACCTCGGCTTGCTACGGCGCCTGCGCGGGCGCCTGGCCCCCGCTGCTGACCGAAGGCAATCCGCAGGCGCAGGGCGCCGCCGAACGCAGCATGCTCGGCACGACCAAGCGCAATGACGGGACCATCCAGGTCACCTACAACGGCTGGCCGCTCTACACCTTCGTCGGCGACAAAGCGCCGGGGGAAGCCAACGGCAACGACTTCACCCAGTTCGGCGCTCAGTGGTACGCCCTCCTGCCCAACGGCGAAGAGCCGGAGGACTGAGCCGCCCAGATAGCCACTCCGAACTTTGGTGCCCTACAGGGGGCCGAAGTTCGGAGTCGGTGAATCAGTCTTCGGCGACGCCGCTGAGCTTGGCGCGCTTGCGGTAGCTGAGCTTGGGTGGGACGAGCTCGCGGATCTCGGAGAGGAGGCGGGCGGAGAGCTCGCCGGGGTCCTCGTCGGGCCGGGGCTGGCCGCCGACCGGGTCGAAGAAGCGGATGCGGAGGCGGGGGCGGCGGGGAAAGCCCGTCAGCTCGGTGGTGCCCTCGATCGCGACGAGGGTGACGTGGGCCTCCGGCACCTCGAGGGCGAGGCGGCCGATGCCGCTGCGGGCGCGCAGGACTTTGCCCTTGGAGCGGGTGCCCTCGGGGAAGACACCGATACAGGCGCCCGCCCGGAGGGTCTCGATCGCCTTCGCCAATGCGTCTTTGTCTCCCTTGCCTCGCTGGATCGGGATCTGCCCCATGCCGTTGAGGATCGGCGCCAGGCCGCGCACGTCCCAGAGCTCCGATTTGGCCAGGGCGCGAATCTGGCGTCGCTTGCGGGCGGCGATGCCGACCATCACCGGGTCCCAGTGGCTGTCGTGGTGACCGAGGATCAGCAGGGGGCCGGACTCGGGGATCGCCTCCAGGCCCTCGACCTGCAGACGGCCCCACCAGGCCACGGGCCGGGTGACCGCCATCGCAGCGCCGTAGGTGCGAGTCCGCTCGTTCACGGACCGGAGTTCTACGCGTTTCGGGCGGCGGCCGCGCGCTGGAGGATGTCCCGCAGGGCTTTGCGGTCCTTCTCTGAGAGGGCTTCGACCCAGTCCGGGGGCTTCGCCATCTCCTCCATCAGCCGCCTGCGGAGCTTTTCTCCCTTGACGGAGAGTTCGACCACCTTGATGCGGCGATCCACCTCCGAGGGGAAGCGGACCGCGAGGTTCTTGTCTTCGAGGTTGTCGACGATGCCGGTGACGTTGGAGTTGTCGCAGTGCAGCAGCGCGGCCAGGGTTCCCATCGTCCGCGGCTCATCGAGCATGCGCAGGGCACCGAAGGCAGCGGGCCGAAGATCGTGCTCACGCGCGATCGAGAGGAAGGGTGGCGGGTAAACGAGGCTCGAGAGCAGCCCCCAGGTCTCCCGCGCAGTGTCTTCCTTGACGGCCATAAATTTATTGTACCTCAAAATTTGATAACCTCAAATATTGAGAGTTGCAAGCAATTGGAAGGGATGTATGGACGCACCAGTCGGCGGGATCGAGGTCGAAGGCCTCGTCCGCGAGTTCAAGAACGGGCCTCGGGCGGTGGATGGGATCGACCTCGAGGTCGCCCCGGGTGAGATCTACGGCTTCCTCGGCCCCAATGGCGCCGGCAAGTCGACGACCGTGCTGATGCTGACCACGCTCCTCCCTCCCACCGCCGGCACCGCCCGGGTGGCCGGCTTCGACGTGGTCGCCGACGGCCCCAAGGTCCGCGCCTCGATCGGCGCCGCCCTGCAGGAGGCCGCCCTCGACCCGCTGCTGACCGGCCGCGAGCACATGCGCCTGCAGACCGCCCTCCACGGCCTCGGCAAGGCCGAGCGGACCGAGCGCGGCAACGAACTGCTGGAGCGGGTCGGCCTCTCCCACGCGGCCGACCGCAAGGTCGGCGGCTACTCGGGTGGGATGAAACGCCGCCTCGACCTCGCCCTCGCCCTCGCCCACCAGCCGCGCATCCTCTTCCTCGACGAGCCGACCACCGGCCTCGACATCCAGAGCCGCACCGCGCTCTGGGAAGAGGTTGCCCGCCTCGCCGCCGACGACGGGGTCACCATCTTCCTCACCACCCAGTACCTGGAGGAGGCCGACGCCCTCGCCAACCGGGTCGGGATCATCGACCACGGCCACATCGTCGCCGAGGGCACCCCGGCCGAGCTGAAGGCCGAAATCGGCCGCCCGACGGTCGAAGCCGTCCCCCGCGAGGAGCCCGACCGCGAGCGGATGGCCGACGTGCTCGCGCGCTTCGGGCAGCCCGCCGGCTCCTCCCCGCGCGGCGTCTCCGTCCGCCTCGATGGCGGCGAGTCGCAGCTGGCCGAGGTGGTGCGGGCGCTCGACTCCGAGGGGATCGCAATCGAGCATCTGCAACTCCACGCCCCCTCACTCGACGACGTCTTCCTCGCCAAGACCGGCCGCTCGCTGGAGGGCGCCGACGAGGAGGCCGGGGAGCCCGAGGCGGAGGCGGTCGGGGCGCAGTGAACGACGGTCTCCGCAACCAGGTCGGCCAGCTCGCGCGCCGCTCGGTGCTGCGCACCCTGCGCCAGCCGGCGCAGATCGTCCCCGCTCTCGTCTTCCCGATGTTCCTGCTCGCGGTCAACGCCGGCGGGCTCAAAGACGCAACCAACCTGCCCGGCTTCCCGACCGACTCCTACATCACCTTCATCCTCGCCGTGCCCTTCATCCAGGGCGCCCTCTTCTCGGTGATGAACTCGGGCACCGACCTCGCCCGCGACATCGAAACCGGCTTCCTCAACCGCCTCGCCCTCACTCCCCTGCGGGGCGCCGCCCTGCTCAGCGGCCTGCTGGCGGGGTCGTTCCTGCTCGGCGTCGTGCAGGCGGTCGTCTACCTCTCGGTCGGGCTGATCGCCGGCGCCGAACTCGCCGCCGGCCCGGCGGGGGCGCTGGTCATCCTCGCCCTCTCGGTCTCGATCACCGTCGCTTTCGGCACCATCGGCCTCTTCGCCGCCCTCCGCTTCGGCTCCGGCGAGGCGGTCCAGGGCCTCTTCCCGGTCTTCTTCGTCTTCCTCTTCCTCTCGGCGATGGCGCTGCCGCTCGACCTGCTGACCACCGACTGGTTTCACACGATCGCCAGCGTCAACCCGGTCACCTACCTGCTGGAGGCCTTCCGCTCGTTGCTGATCGAAGGCTGGAACCTCGGCCAACTGGCGCTCGGCTTCGCGATCGCGGCGGCGATCTTCACCCTCGGGATGCTGGCCGCTACCAGCGCCCTGAAGACGAGGCTGGTGCGCACGTGAACGCCGCCCGACCCGCCGAGCCCCCGACCACCAACATGCTCACCGTCGCCCGCGCGGTGGCCTGGCGCAGCATCCACAACTTCCTCACCAACCCGGCCTTCCTGGTCCCCTCGCTGCTGTTCCCGCTCTTCTTCTTCGTCTCCTTCGCCGGCGGGCTGGCGGCGATCGGCGAAGTCCCCGGCTTCGACTTCCCCAGCGGCTACACCGCATTCCAGTTCGTCTTCGTGCTGCTGCAGTCGGCGGCCTTCGGCGGCGTCTTCACCGGCTTCGCGATGGCGCGTGACTTCGAGACCGGCTTCGGCCGCCGCTACATGCTCGCCGCCAGCCGCCGCAGCGGGATCGTCGCCGGCTACTCGCTGGCGGCCCTGTTCCGCTCGCTCGTCACCTGGGTGGTGCTGACCACCGTGGCGCTGATCGCCGGGATGGACATCGGCGGCAGCGGCGGCGAAATCGTCGCCCTCTACGTGCTGGCGCTGCTGGTCAACGTCGCCGCCACCCTCTGGGCGGCGGGGGTGGCGCTGCGCGTGCGCTCGATCCAGGGCGGGCCGCTGATGCAGTTCCCGGTCTTCCTCATCCTCTTCCTCGCCCCCGTCTACGTCCCGCTCGACCTGCTCAGCGGCTGGATCCACACCATCGCCTCGATCAACCCGGTGACGGCCCTGCTCGAGGCAGGCCGAGGCTTCATCTCCGGCGACCCGGTCCTGGTCGGCGCCGCCTTCGGGATCGCCCTCGCCCTCTCGTTCCTCTTCTCCCTCTGGGCCCGAGGCGGCCTGCGCTCAGCCGAAGCAGCCGGCTGAGCACTTCGCCATTTCTAAGTGACGAAAGTCACGCCTCAATAGGCCCAACAAAGGGAACCTGCCTGTTCTTGGCTCTCTGCGGCGAAATCCGGCATCCCCTGACTCGCGTTTGACGATCTAAAGTGTCATTTGTGACGCAGAGACCCTTGGAGCTGATCCTTGCCCGCAACCTGATGTCGGCGCTTTCGACGCCGGCCTTCCTGGTCGACGAGGGCGGGCTCCTGGTCTTCTACAACGAGGCGGCGGGGATGCTGCTCGGCAAACGCTTCGAGGAGCTCGGCACGGTCGGCCCCCAGGAGTGGGGCTCGCTGTTCGGCCCCTTCGACGCAAGCGGCGAGCCGATCCCCTACGACGAGCTGCCGCTGGTCCGCGCCGTGCGCGCCGGCCGCCCCGCCCACGCCGAGCTGACCGTGCGCTCGACCGACGGCACCCAGCACGAGGTCGAGGTCTCTGCCTTCCCGATCCTCACCGCCCACGGCTCCCAGGGCGCGATCGCCGTCTTCTGGCCCTCGCTGCGCAATGGCAACGGAGCGCTGCCGGCGTGAAGGTCAAGCTCTGGGGCACGCGCGGATCGATCCCCGCCCCGGGGCCGGAAACCATCCGCTACGGCGGCAACACCTCCTGCGTCGGCGTCACCCTCTCCGACGGCTCGATGCTGGCGCTCGACGCCGGTACCGGCATCCGCTGCCTCGGCCTGGCCCTGCCCGACGAGCCGACCCGGCTCCACATCCTCCTCACCCATCTCCACCTCGACCACATCCAGGGCCTCGTCTTCTTCGCCCCTGCCTTCCGCCCCCAGACCGAGATCGTTATCTGGGGGCCGGCCTCGCCCGAGGCCTCGCTGCGCGACCGCATCGCCCGCTACATCTCGGCGCCGCTCTCCCCGGTCGAGGTCCGCGAGCTGCCCTGCGACGTCTCCTTCCGCCACTGCCCAGAGAGCGAGTGGGAGATCGGCTCGGCCCGGATCCGCTCCGCCTCGGTCTCGCACCGCGGCCCGACCCTCGGCTACCGGATCGACGACGGCGACTCCTCCCTCGCCTACATCCCCGACCACGAGCCCGCGCTGGGCGCCGACCTCGACCAGCTCGAGGAGGACTGGATCTCCGGCTTCGCCCTCGCCCGCGACGCCTCGCTGCTGATCCACGACGGCCAGTACACCGACGCCGAGTACCCCAACCACATCGGCTGGGGCCACTCCGCCACCTCCCACGCGCTCAGCTTCGCGCGCCGGACCGCGGCCGAGCGCACCGTCCTCTTCCATCACGACCCGCTCCACTCCGACGACCAGCTCGACGCGCTCGGGGCCGAGGCGCGCGAGCAGTGGGTGGCGCTGGGCGGCGACCCGGCGACACTGGAGCTGGGCGCCGAGCGGGCCGAGTACGAGCTGCCGGCGCGGGCCGCGGCTCCGGCCTGAACCAACTCCTCTTCAGTACAGAATCAGGAACTCGACGGAATCGATCCTCTACCCTGGCGGCGTGTCCCCGGCCGAGAGGATCGAGGCAGCCGCCGAGCGTTCGCCCCTGGTGAACGCAGCACTCCAGAAGGCGCGCGCGGCCCACGAGGGGCAGGTGCGCAACGGCAGCGGCGGGATGCCCTACGTCGAGCACCCGATCACAGTCGCGGCGCGCCTCGAGGAGCTGGGGGTCCGCGACGAGGTGCTGGCGGCGGCGCTGCTGCACGACGTGGTCGAGGACTCCGAGACGACGTTGGAGGAGCTGCGCGAGCCGTTCGGCGCCGAGGTCGCCGGCCTGGTCGGCACCCTCACCGACGACGAAGCGATCGACTCCTACCGCGAGCGCAAGGCCGAGCACCGCGAACGGGTCGCGGCCGCCCCCGCCGACGCCCTGGCGATCTACGGCGCCGACAAGCTGACCAACGTCGCCACCCTGTGCGACGCCTACGCCGCCGAAGGCGAGGCGGTGCGGGAGGAATTCAAGGTCCCCGTCGAGCTTAAGGTCGAGATCTGGGAAGAGGACCTGAAGCTGCTGCGCGAGAAGGCGCCGGAGCTGGCCTTCCTCGACGACCTCGACGAGGGGCTCAGGGCTCTTCGGGCTTCCCTAGAGGCTCCTGCCCCGCCGCCAGCCTGAGCCGCCGCTGCAACGGCAGCACGAACCAGAAGAAGCCGAAGGCGAGGGCGGCGAGGCCGCTGACGACGATCGTCGCGGTGCTGCCGAAGAGGACGTCGGTGACCAGCATGATCGCCCCGGTCATCGCCAGCGCCAGGAAGATCAGGCCGACGATCGAGAAGCGGTTGGCGTAATAGACGAGCCGGCGCTTCTGCTGGTAGCGGAAGGTGACGCGGTGGTAGGCGGAGGGCGAGATCAGCATCACCGCGGCGATCGCGGTGCAGATCAGGGTCCCGAAGTAGACGTCCCGCTGAAAATTCGTGATGTCGGCGAAGCCCTGCTGGAACGGGACCGCGAGCAGGAAGGCGAAGAGGACCTGGACTCCGGGCAGGGCGACGCGCAGCTCCTGCAGCAACTCGGAGAGGTTGCGGTCGAGGCGTTCCTCCTCGGTCTCGTCGCGGCCCGAGTCGCGACCCCGTTGATCCTTCCCCCCGTCGGATCCGTTCTCCATTGCAGCACCATATGCCAATCGAGACGTCGATTCTGCTCTTCAACCGGGACCTCCGGGTCCACGACCATCCGGCCCTGACGGCGGCCGCGAAGGCCGAGCGGACGCTGCCACTCTTCGTCTTCGACGAGCGGCTTCTGGGGTCGCGCTTCGCGGCGCCGAACCGGGTCGCCTTCATGCTCGAGGCGCTGCACGACCTCGACGAGCGCCTGCGGCGGATGGGCGCGCGGCTCTACGTCCGCCGGGGCGACCCGGTGCGAGAGACGATCGCGGTGGCGCGCGAGTGCGGGGCGTCGGCGCTGCACGTCAGCGCCGACTGGAGCGCCTACGCGCGGGAGCGGGAGCGGCGGCTGGACCGCGCCTGCGAAGAGGAGCGGATCGAGTTCACCGCCCATCCCGGGGTGACGGTGGTGCCGCCAGGGGCGGCGACGCCGGCCGGTGGCGACCACTTCAAGGTCTTCAGCCCCTACCACCGCGCCTGGAGCGGGGTGCCGTGGCGCGAGCAGCTGGGGGCGCCGCGCAAGCTGACCGCTCCCTCGCAGCCGAACGGCGGCCGGCTACCGGCGCTGGGGTCGCTGACCGAGGGGCGACCGTCGCCGCGCCGCCACCCGGGCGGCGAGGGCGAGGGACGGCGGCTGATGCGCGCCTTCCTCCGCGACGGGGTCGGCACCTACGAGGAACGCCACGACGACCTGCCCGGCGACGCGACCTCGCGGCTCAGTGCCCACCTGCGTTGGGGCTGCGTCTCGCCCCTGGAGCTGGCCCGCGAGGCGGGTGAGCGGCGGGGCGGGGCGGCCTTCGTGCGGCAGCTCTGCTGGCGCGACTTCCACCACCAGGTGCTGGCCGCGACCCCCTCCCTCCCCCGCCGCGACTACCGGCCGCGGGGGGACCGCTGGTCGCGCTCCAAGCGAGCCCTCGACGCCTGGCGCGAGGGCAAGACCGGCTACCCGCTGGTCGACGCGGCGATGCGCCAGCTGGCTGCAGAGGGCTTCATGCACAACCGGGCGCGGATGACCGTCGCCTCCTTCCTCTGCAAGGACCTCTACGTCGACTGGCGCGAGGGCGCCTGGCACTTCTGGGACCTGCTCTCCGACGGCGAGATCGCCAACAACGCCGGCAACTGGCAGTGGGTGGCGGGGACCGGCAACGACACCCGGCCCAACCGGGTCCTGAACCCCGTGCGCCAGGCCAAGCGCTTCGACCCCGACGGCGTCTACGTGCGGCGTTACCTGCCGGAGCTGGAGTCGGTCCGCGGCAAGGCGATCTTCGAACCGTGGCGGATGGAAGGGTTCGAGCGCCTCGGCTACCCGCAGCCGATCGTCGACCACGACGAGGCCACGGCGGCGTTCAAGGCGCATCGCGGCGGCTGACGGGCGCATAGGATCGGCCCGATGGGACGACTGGCTGTGATCCTCGGCAGCAACGCGCTCGGCCCGGGCGGCGAGGAGATCGCCGCCGCGGCGGCGGCGCAGGGGGCGGCGATCGTCCAGCGCCACAACGCCGAGGGCGCCTTCGCTCTCCCCCACATGATCGACCACGAGGCGAACCTGCGGCCGCTGGCCGAGCAGGGCTGCGACCGGGTGCTGGGGATCGGCTCGGTCGGCTCGCTGAAGCCGGCAGAGCTGGAGGTCGGCGCCCTCGTCTGCCCCGACGACTTCATCGCTCTCGGTCAGGGCGACTCGACCTTCGGCGACGAGCGGGCCCACTCAGCGCCGGGCTTCACGCCGCGCTGGCGCGAGGAAGTGATCGCCGCCTGGAGCGAGGGCGGCCAGGCGCCGCGCGCAGGCGGCGTCTACTGGCAGGCGCGCGGCCCGCGCTTCGAGGCCCCGGCCGAGATCCGGCTGATGGCGGCGCACGCCGACGTGGTCGGGATGACGATCGCCTCCGAGTGCGTCGTCGCCCGCGAGCTCGGGCTCGACTACGCCGCCCTCTGCGTGGTCGACAACCTCGCCAACGGCCTCGCCGAGGAGACGGTCAGCACGGCGGGAATGGAAGCCGACCGGCTGATCAACGCCGAGCGCCTCCGCGAGGGCCTGGAGGCGGTCTTACCCCGCCTCGGGGCGGTGGGGCGATGAAGTCGTGGTTCCTTATGGTCGCTATGCGTCCGAAAGGAACCACGCGATGACGTTTGCGGTGAGGGATGGGCTGATGGACGGGCGGCGCGTGGGCGTTCGCTGCGAGGGCGGGACGATCGTCGCGCTAGGGCCCGAGGTCTCGCCGGCGCCGGGGGACGAGACGATCGAGGCCGGCGGGGCGCACCTGGTGCCGCCGCTGGTCAACGGCCACACCCACGCGGCGATGACCCTCTTCCGCGGCTCCGGCGGCGACCTGCCGCTGATGCCGTGGCTGGAAGAGAAGATCTGGCCGGTGGAGGCGAAGCTCGAGGACGAGGACGTCTACTGGGGAGCGCGGCTCGCCTGCGCGGAGATGCTGCGCGGCGGCACCACCCGCTTCTGGGACATGTACTGGCACCCCGGCGCGACGGCGCGGGCGGTGTCCGACAGCGGCCTGCGGGCGGCGATCGGGGCGCCGCTCTTCGACCTCCACGCCAGCCCCGAGCAGCTGCGCGAAGCCGCCCAGCGTGGATTGGAGGCCCTAAGTGGGTATGGACCCGAGATCACTCCCGCCCTCGCCCCCCACGCGATCTACACCGTCAGCGAGGAGTCGCTGCGCTGGATCGCCGAGCTCAGCGCCGAACGCGACCTGCCGGTCCAGATCCACCTCTCCGAGACCGAGGGGGAGGTCCAGGACTGCCTCGCCGCCCACGGCGAGCGGCCGGCCTTCTACCTCGACCGGGTGGGGCTGCTGAGCGAGCGGACCGTCCTCGCCCACGGGGTCTGGCTCGACCCGGATGAGCTGGCGCTGGTGGCAGAGCGGGGGGCCACCGTCGTCACCAACCCGGTGGCGAACATGAAGCTCGCGGTCGGCGGCGTCTTCCCCCACCCCGCGGCGCGCGCCGCGGGGGTCGCCGTCGGGCTCGGCACCGACGGCGCCGGCTCCAACGACTCGCTCGACCTGCTCGCCGACCTGAAGACCTTCGCCCTGGCCCAGAAGCACGCTGCCGCCGACCCGACCGCGATCGACGCCGCCGAGGCCTGGGCGGTCGCCACCGGCGCCCGGGCGCCGCGGCTCGGCGCCACCGCGCTGGAGCCCGGCGCGCCCGCCGACTTCCTCCTCCTCCGTCCCGGCGCGCCGGAGCTGGGAATCGGCGAGCTGACCGCCGACCTCGTCTACTCCGCCTCGGGCGCGGTGGTCGACACGGCGGTGGTCGGAGGCGAAGTCCTGATGCGCGGCGGCGAGGTCCCGGAGCTTGGGGAAATCGTCGCCCGCGCCGCCGAGCGAGCGGGGAGACTGGGGCTGTGAGCGACGCCCCGGCAGCCTCCTCGGTCCGCTACGAGGAGACGACCAAGGTCTACCCCGGCGCCTCCGAGCCCGCCGTCGACCACCTCAGCCTCGAGGTGCCGGCGGGCGAGATCTGCGTCCTCGTCGGCCCCTCCGGCTGCGGCAAGACGACGGCGATGCGGATGGTCAACCGCACGGTCGAGATCACCTCCGGCGATGTCCTCATCGGCGAGCACTCGGTCCGCGACCGCGAGCCCGCCCAGCTGCGCCGGGAGATCGGCTACGTGATCCAGCAGATCGGCCTCTTCCCCCACCGCACGATCAGCGAGAACATCGGCGCCGTCCCCCAGCTGCTCGGCTGGAAGAAGGAGCGGACGCGGGAGCGGGCGGCGGAGCTACTGGAGCTGATCGGGCTCGACCCCGAGCTCGGCGACCGCTACCCCGCCCAGCTCTCCGGCGGCCAGCAGCAGCGGGTCGGGGTGGCGCGGGCGCTGGCGGCGGACCCGCTGGTGATGCTGATGGACGAGCCCTTCGGCGCGATCGACCCGATCAACCGCGAGCGCCTGCAGAACGAGTTCCTCCGCCTGCAGGCGGAGATCCGGAAGACGGTT
>Ga0164301_10000365_pt1 | contig 13029 bp, 13 predicted proteins | sample Whisoiple_231_MG_FD_109711 | JGI IMG/M metagenome (GOLD analysis project Ga0164301, IMG submission 109711) | Unamended control soil microbial communities from upstate New York, USA - Whitman soil sample_231_MG | ecosystem: Environmental > Terrestrial > Soil > Agricultural land ... | reverse complement strand
GCGGCGCCCTTCTGCACGACGTCGGGATGTCGATCCACCGCGCCGACCATGAGGAGTACTCGCTGTTCCTCGCCAACGGCGCCCTGCAGCGCTTGCTCGCCGACGTCTACAAGGAGCCGGAGCGCACCGTCGTCGCCTCCGAGATCCTCCACGCGATCATCGGCCACCGCCGCCGCGGCGAGCCCTACACGGTCGAGGCCGGAGTCGTCCGCGTCGCCGACGCGCTCGACATGGCCCAGGGGCGGACCCGGATCCCGCTCGAGTCCGGCCATGAGGGCATCCACTCGATCTCCGCCGCCGCCGTCGACGAGGTGCGAATCGGCCAGGGGGACGAGCGCCCGGTCAAGATCGAGATCCAGCTCAACAACTCGGCCGGGATCTTCCAGGTCGACGACCTGCTGGCAACCAAGATCCGCGACACCCCGCTGGAGGGCAAGGTCGAAGTCGTCGCCACGGTCGAGGGCGAGACCGAGAAACGGCTGCTATCGGGCTTCCGGCTCTCCTGAAGCGGCTAGTTGAAGCGCGCGAGGTCGCCCTTGCGCTGTTCCTTGCGCTTCTCCAGTTTGCCCTGGATCAGCGAGAGGACGATCGGCAGCGCGGCGAAGAAGGCGATCACGCCGAAGCAGAAGAAGGTCACCGTTTTGTCGGTGGTCGGCCCGGCGAGACCGACACCCTCGTCGGCCAGCGCCATCGGGGCGGCGACCAGCATCAGGGCCCAGATCGAAAGCAGGGCTGCAACGGTGCGCTTCACGGGCGGGAATCTAGCGCACCGAGGGGCGTCGCCGTCTGCTCTTCAGGCTCCGTCCAACGTCATCCGAATAGCCTCCCGCGGCGATGAGCACCCTCGAAGCGATCGTCCTCGGCTTTGTCCAAGGGCTGACGGAGTTCCTGCCGATCTCCTCCTCCGGCCACCTGCGGATCATCCCTGCCCTGCTTGGCTGGGAAGACCCGGGCGCGGGATTCACCGCGGTGATCCAGTTGGGGACGATGGCGGCGGTGCTGCTCTACTTCCGCGCCGACCTCTGGCGGATCGCCTCCGCCTGGCTGCACGAGCTGCGGACGCCGATTCCCCGTGCCTCCAAAGACGCCCGGCTGGGGTGGTTCATCCTCCTCGGCACGATCCCGATCTGCGTCTTCGGCGTCATCTTCAGCAACCAGATCGAGTCGGGCGCCCGCAGCCTCTACCTGATCGGCTCGGCGCTGATCCTCTTCTCCTTCGTGATGCTCGCCGCCGAGCACTACGGCACCCGCCGCCGGCATCTGGACGAGATGAGCGGTCGTGACGGGTTCTCGATCGGGATGGCGCAGGTCCTGGCGCTGATCCCCGGCGTCTCCCGCTCCGGGGCGACGATCTCCGCCGGGCTGCTGCGCGGCTTCGACCGGGTCGACGCCGCCCGCTACTCGTTCCTGCTCTCGATCCCGGCGGTCGTCCTCAGCGGCCTCTTCGAGCTGCGCAAGATCGGCGAAGCAGGCGAACCGCCGGTCGGCGCGACCGTGATCGCCACCATCGTCGCCTTCGTCGCCGGTTACGTCTCGATCGCCTGGCTGCTGCGCTACCTGGGGACCCACTCGCTCCGCATCTTCGTCGTCTACCGGGTGGCGCTGGGCTCGCTGGTCCTGGTCCTGGCCGCCAGCGGCGCGATCCACTAGCGCCTGCGACCCGGCTGCCGGACTACGCTGGCGGGGTGAGGCACGCGCCCACCGCCATGCGCCTCGGACCCGAGCCGCCCTCGGCGGCGTCGGGCCTGCCGGCGACCGTCGCGGCGGTGGCGGTCGGGACGCTCCTCGTCTACCCGCTGAAGGACGTCGCCCCGGCGGTCTCGCTCGGCGTCGTCTACATCCCCGGCGTGCTCCTGGTCTCGACCGTGTGGGGTTGGCGGCTGGGGGTGCTGACCGCGGTCCTCAGCGCACTGGCCTTCAACTGGTTCCACATCCCGCCGACGGGGAAGTTCACGATCGCCGCCGACAAGGACGCGATCGCCCTCGTCGTCTTCGTCATCGTCGCGGTCGTCAGCAGCTCCCTGGGAGAGGCGGCGCGCGCCCGGGCGGCCGAAGCTGAGCGACGGCGGGAGGAGACGGAGAAGGTGCTGGCGCGACTGCGCGAGCTCTCGGAGGAGCGGGACCGGATCGAGGCGGAGGCGATCGAGGCCGGCGCCCTGCGCCGCAGCGACGAGCTGAAGACCGCCCTGCTGCGCTCGGTCTCGCACGACCTGCGGACGCCGCTGACCTCGATCATCGCCGCCGGCGCCGCGCTGGACTCGCCGACCGTCACCGACGAGGAGCGCCGCGAGCTGAGCGAGGCGGTGGTCTCCGAAGGGCAGCGGCTCTCGCGCCTGGTCGAGAACCTGATCGATGTCTCGCGGCTGGAATCCGGCAGCGCCGAGCCGCGGCGGGAGCCGATCGACCTCGCCGAGGTCTTCGAGGCGGCCCGTGCCTCGATCGGCGAGGGAGGCGAGGCGGTGAGGATCGGCGCCGACCCCGAGCTGCCGCTGCTGCTCGCCGACCCGGTCCAGCTCGAGCGCGCCTTCGCCAACCTCTTCGAGAACGGGGCCCGCCACGGTGGCGGCCGCCCGGTCCTCGTCCGCGCCCGCGAGAGCGGTGGCCGGCTCGTCGTCCGCGTGGTCGACCAGGGTCCCGGCATCCCCGAGACCGAGCGCACCCGCATCTTCGAGCCCTTCTACCGCCGCGAGGACGGCGCCCACGGCTCGGGCCTCGGGCTGGCGATCGCCAAGGGCTTCGTCGAGGCCAACGGCGGCGAGATCGCGGCGGAGTCGGTGCCCGGCCAGGGCAGCACCTTCGCCGTCACCTTCCCGCTGCCCGGGGAGGGGGAGGCGACGGGATGAGCGAGCCGCGCCGCATCCTCGTCTGCGACGACGAGCCGCAGATCGTCCGCGCCCTGCGCGTGATCCTCCGCGACGCCGGCTTCGAGGCGGTGCCGGCGGCGACCGGCGAGGAGGCGCTCGACCTGGTCGCGGTGCGCCCGCCGCAGGCGGCGATCGTCGACCTGATGCTGCCCGATCTCGACGGCGTCGAGGTGACGCGGCGGATCCGCGAGTGGAGCGAGATGCCGATCCTCGTCCTCTCCGCCGTCGGCGAGGAGGAGCGCAAGGTCGAGGCGCTGGCAGCCGGCGCCGACGACTACGTGACCAAGCCCTTCGGCCCGCGCGAGCTGGTCGCCCGCCTGGAAGCGGCGCTGCGCCGCGCCCGGCCGGAGAGCGGCGAGCCGGCGATCGCCGTCGACGGGCTCGAGGTCGACCTCGCCGCCCGCAGCGTCCGCCGCGACGGAGAGGACGTCCACCTGACTCCGACCGAGTTCGAGCTGCTGCGGGTCCTCGTCCGCAACCGCGGCCGGCTGATGACCCACCGCAATCTCCTGGTCGAGGTCTGGGGAGTCGAGTACGAAGACGACCTCCAGGTTCTCCGCGCCCACGTCGCCAACCTGCGGCGCAAGATCGAGCCCGAAGGAGAGCACGTCTTCATCCGCACCGATCCAGGCGTCGGCTACCGGTTCGCGGCCTAGCAAGGCGCCTTTCCGTCCCAAGAGGACGCAAAAGCGCCTTCACAGGATCTGTATACGGCGGGGCCGTTTCTTCATGCGGGCTTGACGGGGGCGGGCACATAGTCGAGATGTGCTCGTCGACCTCCTCTCCATAGCTCTCGCGGTGGCGCTGTTTGGGCTCCTCTACGCCGCGATCGAGCTGATCGACCGGATATGAGCCTGCCGCTCGCAGCCCTCAGCGGCGCGGACGTCTTCGGGCTCGCGGTCTCGGCGGTCGTGGCCCTCTACCTGCTCTACGCGCTGCTGCGCGGGGAGAACCTCTGATGGCCCAGGGCTGGCTGCAGATCGCGCTCTTCCTCGCCGTCCTCATCGCCCTGGTCAAGCCCGTCGGCCTCTACATGGCGCGCGTCTTCGAGGGCCGGCGCGTCTTCCTGACTCCGCTTGTCGGGCCGATCGAGCGCACCACCTACCGGGTGCTGCGCGTGCGGCCCGACGAGGGTCAGGACTGGAAGGCCTACGCGCGCAGCCTCGTCGTCTTCTCGCTGCTCTTCTGGATCGCGCTCTACTTGATCCTCCGCACCCAGGGGATCCAGCCCTTCAACCCGCAGGGGTTCGGCTCCGGCCCCTGGGACCTCAGCTTCAACACCACCTCCTCGTTCGTCACCAACACCAACTGGCAGTACTACGGCGGCGAGACGACCGTCACCTACTTCGCGCAGATGGCCGGGTTGGCGGTGCAGAACTTCGTCTCCGCCGCGGTCGGGATCGCCGTCGTCGTCGCCCTGATCCGCGGCATCGCGGCCCGCAGCGGCAGCCAGCTCGGCAACTTCTGGCAGGACCTGGTCCGCACCCTGCTCTACGTCCTGGTCCCGGTCTCCGTCGTCGGCGCCCTCTTCCTCGTCTCCCAGGGGGTGATCCAGAACCTCGACCACTCGCAGGTGATCCACACCCTCGGCGGCGGCCGGCAGGTCCTCGCCCAGGGGCCGGTCGCCTCGCAGGAGGTGATCAAGGAGCTGGGGACCAACGGCGGCGGCTTCTTCAACGTCAACTCCGCCTACCCGTTCGAGAACCCCAGCGGCCTGACCAACTTCGTCGAGCTGCTGCTGATCCTCGTCATCCCCGCCGCCCTCACCTACACCTACGGCCGCATGGTCGGCAGCCAGCGCCAGGGCTGGGCGATCTTCGCGGCGATGTCGGTCCTCTTCCTCGCCGGGGTGGTCGTCGTCTACCTGGCCGAGCAGCATGGCAGCCCAGCCCAGCACGCCGCCGGCCTCCACACCGCGGCCTTCGACGGCTCCACCGGCGGCAACATGGTCGGCAAGGAGCAGCGCTTTGGGATCGCCGACTCCTCGCTGTGGACGGCGGTGACCACGGTCACCTCCTGCGGCGCGGTCAACGCCGCCTTCGAGTCGCTGACCGGGCTCGGCGGCGCCGTCCCCTTCGTCAACCTCGGGCTCGGCGAGGTGGTCTTCGGCGGCGTCGGGGCGGGGCTCTACTCGATGCTCCTCTACGTCCTCCTCGCCGTCTTCATCGGCGGCCTGATGGTCGGCCGCACGCCTGAGTACCTGGGCAAGAAGATCGGGGCGCGGGAGATCAAGCTGGTCTCTCTCGGCGTCCTCTTCACGCCGCTGACGGTCCTCCTCTCCGCCGGGATCGCCTCCGCCGCGCCGGCCGCCAAACAGTCGATCTACGCCGGGGTCAATCCCAGCGGCCTATCCGAGACCCTCTACGCCTACCTCTCCCAGGCCAACAACAACGGCTCCGCCTGGGCCGGCTACACCGGATTCGTGCAGCCGCACGCCCCCGGCAACGTCGGCGCCTACGGCCTCACCTTCACCGACCTGCTCGGCGGCGTTGTACTGATCGGCGCTCGCTTCGTGCCGATCCTCCTCGTCCTCGCGGTCGCCGGAGCCCTCGCCGGCAAGCGGGTCTCACCGGCGGGCCTGGGGACGATGCGGACCGACAACCCGACCTTCGTCTTCCTCCTGATCGGGATCGTGATCCTGGTCGGCGCCCTCACCTTCTTCCCGGCGATCCTGCTCGGGCCGGTGTCGAACGGCCTGACCTCGAGGCTCTTCTGATGCGCCGCGACCTGCTCACCGCGCTGCTCGCGGTCGTCGTCCTGACCGCCGCCCTCGGCGTGGTCTACCCGCTGGCGATCACCGGCATCGCCCAGGTCGTCTTCCCGGGCCAGGCCGACGGCTCCCAGGTAAAGCTCGACGGCAGGGTGGTCGGCTCGAAGCTGATCGGCCAGGAGTTCAAGGGCAAGGCCTACTTCCACTCGCGGCCCTCGGCGACCGGATACTCGGCCGACGTCACCTTCTTCGGCAACGCCGGTCCCAACAGCGTCGAACTGCGCGACTCGATCCGGGCGAACCTCGCCGCCTACCTCGCGCTCGAGCGGCCCTACGACCGCTCGCTGACCCGTGACCGGGTGCCGGTCGACGCCGTCACCGAATCGGCCTCGGGGGTCGACCCCCACATCTCCGAGGCGAACGCCCGCATCCAGGCGCATCGGGTAGCGGCCGTCCGCGGCCTGCCGCTCGACCGGGTCGAAGGCCTCGTCGCCGACCACACCGACGGCCGTTCGCTGGGCCTGCTCGGCGAGCCCGGCGTCAACGTCCTGCAGCTCAACGTCGCGCTCGAAGAAGAGGCACCGTTGAAATGACCGAGAAAAGCCGGTCCCGCTCGCTGTTCGACCCCGCGATCCTCAGGCCCGCCCTGCTCGAGTCGGTGCGCAAGCTCGACCCGCGGGTGCAGGTCCGCAACCCGGTGATGTTCGTGGTCGAGATCGGCGCCCTGATCACCACCGTCGCCTGGCTGATCCAGGCCTTCGGCGGCGGGCCGCTGGGCGGCGGCCACGAGCCGGCCTGGTTCTCCTTCTCGATCACGGTCTGGCTCTGGCTCACCGTCGTTTTCGCCAACCTCGCCGAGGCGCTGGCCGAGGGCAGGGGCCGGGCGCAGGCCCAGAGCCTGCGGGCGATGCGGACCGAGACCGTCGCCACGCTTCGCGACGGCGGTCGCAAGCCCGCCTCCGAACTGACGCGCGGCGACGTCGTCGTGGTCACCGTCGGCGAGACGATCCCCGGCGACGGCACCGTGGTCGAGGGCATCGCCTCGGTCGACGAGTCGGCGATCACCGGCGAGTCGGCGCCGGTGATCCGCGAGGCGGGGGGAGACCGCTCGGCGGTGACCGGCGGCACGCGGGTCCTCTCCGACCGGATCGTCGTCGAGATCACCCAGGAGCCCGGCAAGTCCTTCCTCGACCGGATGATCGCCCTGGTCGAGGGGGCGGAGCGGCGCAAGACCCCGAACGAGATCGCTCTCGGGATCCTGCTCGCGGCGATGACCCTGATCTTCGTCTTCGTCGTCGTCAGCCTGCGGCCGTTCGCCCTCTTCGCCGGGACCGAACTCTCCGAGACGACGCTGATCGTCCTCCTCGTCGCCCTGATCCCGACCACGATCGGAGCGCTGCTCTCGGCGATCGGGATCGCCGGCATGGACCGGCTGGTCCGCCGCAACGTGCTCGCCCTCTCCGGCCGCGCGGTCGAGGCCTCGGGCGACTGCGACGTGCTCCTGCTCGACAAGACCGGGACGATCACCCTCGGCAACCGCGAGGCGGTCGAATTCATGCCGATGCCCGGGGTCTCGCCCGAGGATCTGGCCGAGGCCGCGCAGATGTCCTCGCTCGCCGACGAGACCCCGGAGGGCCGCTCGATCGTCGTCCTCGCCAAGAGCTACGGCATCCGCGAGCACGACTTCGACGGCCACGAGCCCGCCTTCGTCCCCTTCAGCGCCGAGACGCGGATGAGCGGGGTCGACTTCAACGGGACCCGCCTGCGCAAGGGAGCCGGCGACGCGATCGAGGCCTGGGTCGCCGGCGAGGGTGGGCGTTCGCCGGCCGAGCTGCGCGGCGAGCTGGACCGGATCGGGCGCGAGGGCGGTACGCCGCTGGCGGTCGCCCGCGACGAGCGGGTGCTCGGCGTCGTCTACCTCAAAGACGTCGTCAAGGAGGGGATGCGGGCGCGATTCGACCAGCTGCGGGCGATGGGGATCCGGACGATCATGGTCACCGGCGACAACAAGCTGACCGCGGCGAAGATCGCCGAGGAGGCCGGCGTCGACGACTTCCTCGCCGAAGCGACCCCCGAGCGCAAGCTGGAGCTGATCCGCGAGCAGCAGGCCGACGGGCGCCTGATCGCGATGACCGGCGACGGCACCAACGATGCCCCCGCGCTGGCGCAGGCCGACGTCGGCGTCGCGATGAATACCGGCACCCAGGCCGCCCGCGAGGCGGGGAACATGGTCGACCTCGACTCCAACCCGACGAAGCTGATCGAGATCGTCGAGGTCGGCAAGCAGCTGCTGATCACCCGCGGCGCCCTGACCACCTTCTCGATCGCCAACGACGTCGCCAAGTACTTCGCGATCCTGCCGGCGATGTTCGCCGCCACCTGGGCCGCGAGCGGCGAAAAGGGCCCGCTCGACGCGCTCAACGTGATGTCGCTGGGGACGCCGGAGTCGGCGATCCTCTCGGCGGTGATCTTCAACGCGCTGATCATCCCGCTGCTGATCCCGCTCTCCCTGCGCGGCGTCAGCTACCGGCCGCTCGGAGCCACCGCCCTGCTGCGGCGCAACATCCTCATCTTCGGCCTCGGAGGGCTGATCGTCCCCTTCGTCGGGATCAAGGCGATCGACCTCGTCGTCCACAACCTGCTGGGAGCCTGATCGGGGGGGATCCATGTCACCGGGCCGCTACAAGATCTTTCTCGGGATGGCGGCCGGAGTGGGGAAGACCTACCGGATGCTGCAGGAGGGTCACGCCGAAGCCGACGCCGGCCGCGACGTGGCGATCGGCTACCTCGAGCCGCACCGGCGGGAGGAGACCTCGGCCCAGGCGCGCGGGCTGGAGGTGGTGCTGCGCCGGCCGGTCTCGATCCGCGAGGTTGCGGTCGAGGAGATGGACCTGCCCGCCGTCCTCCGCCGCCGCCCCGAGCTGGCGCTGATCGACGAGCTCGCCCACACCAACCCGCCGGGCCTCGAGCACGAGAAGCGCTACGAGGACATCGCCGCGGTGCTCGCCGCCGGGATCGACGTCTTCTCCACCGTCAACGTCCAGCACCTCGAGTCGCTCAACGACCAGGTGGCCGAGCTGACCGGGGTCAGGGTTCGCGAGACGGTGCCGGACTCGGTGCTTGGCAGTGCCGACGAGGTGGTCCTCATCGACCTCACCCCGGAGGCGCTGATCGGCCGCCTGCGAGCGGGGAAGATCTACCCCGGCGAGGCGATCGACGCCGCGCTGAACAACTTCTTCCGGATCGAGAACCTGGCGGCGCTGCGCGAGGTCAGCCTGCGGCAGGTGGCCGAGAGCGTCGAGGCCAAGCGCCTCACCCTCGAGCAGGTCGAGCCGCTGGGGACGCGCGAGAAGGTCGCCGCCGAGGTCCCGAAGGCGGTCGGCGAGCGTGTCCTGGCGCTGGTCCGGCCGCAGCCCAGCTCGCAGCGACTGGTGCGGCGGGCCTGGCGCTCGGCCCAGCGGCTCGGCACCGACCTCGACCTGCTCTGGGTGAAGCGGCCGGGGGACCCGATCGAGGGGGAGGTCGAGCGCCAGGTGACGGCGCTGCGCCAGCTCGCCTCGGTGCTCGGCGCCCGCTTCCTGATCGAGGAGCACGATGACCTGGTCGCCGCCGCGGCCCGGGTCGCGAAGGAACGCGGCGCCACCTACCTGATGGTCGGCGAGTCGGAACCGCGGCGTGGGTTCGCCCGCCTGCGCGAGCCGCTGCCGCAGCGGCTGATGCGGGCGACCCCGCCCGGCGTCGACGTGCGGATCGTCGCCCACCGCAGCAACGGCGGCGAGCGATGATCGAGCACGCCCTCGTCGGCCTCGCCCTGGCGCTCGGCCTCGGCGGCGGCTACCTGCTGGCCCGCTCGCGCCTGCGCTCCGGTCGGCGCGGGGCCGAGCCGGTCCATCGCATCCTGCTGCCGTTCACCGGCGCCGAGATCTCGGTGCGGGCGATCGACGCCGCCCTGCGGCTGGCCCGGGCCGAGGAAGCGGAGCTGATGCCGGCCTACCTCGCCGAGGTGCCGATGCGGCTGCCGCTCGACTGCTCGATCCCGCGCGAGGCGGGCAAGGCGATGGCGATGCTGGAGGCGATCGAGCAGCGCGCCGCGGCCCAGGGGGTTCCGGTCGACGCTCGCATCGAGCGCGGCCGCTCCTACCGCCACGCGCTGGCCCGGCTGCTGGGGAGCGAGCGGGTCGATCGTGTCGTCGTCCCGGCCGGAACCGCCGACGGCGGCGAGGGGCTCAGCGGCGAGGACCTGATCTGGCTGATCGACAAAGCGCCGGCCGAGGTGCTGATCCTGCGTCCCGCTCCGGGGGATGCACTGAGCCCCCTTGCCGCAAATTCGGGGCGCGCCCACGCCCAGCTGTGAAAATCCTGTGAACGCAGGGGTTATCGCCGTCGCGGATGCATACACTCCAGCTATCCGAATCGCCGTCATCGACACCGACAGCGGCTTCGTCACCGTCCTTGCCCGCCGTGCAGAGGCGGCCGGTTGGCACCTAAGCCAGAAGACCGGCCCCGTGCCGCCGCGCGACCTGGTCGCGATGAAGCTGAACGCCCTGCTCGTCGACCCGGCGGTGCTGGGGGACGAAGCCTGGGAGTACCTCGACCGGGTGGCCTCGATGCTGCCCGACCTCGGCCTGGTCGTCTGCACCAGCCGCTCGACGGTCGCCCAGCGGGTCCGCGGCCTGCGGCTCGGTGCCGACGACTGGATGACCAAGCCTTGCCATCCGGAGGAGGCGCTGGCCCGGCTCGAAGCGGTCTCGCGCCGCCGCCGTCGCGGCCGCCAGGAGCACGAGGCGGCGCCGCTCGCCGCCGGCGAGCTGGAGATCCGGCCCGACCGCTTCCAGGCATTCGTCGGCGACGTCGCCCTCGACCTCACCCGCCGCGAGTTCGAGCTGCTCTACCTGCTCGCCGAGGAGCGCGGCCAGGTGCTCGAGCGCGAGCAGATCTACCAACGGGTTTGGGGTTACGCGATGGCCCACGGCGACCGCTCGGTCGACGTCTTCGTCCGCAAGTTGCGCAAGAAGCTGGAAAGCCTGTCGCCGAGCTGGACATACATCCACACCCACTTCGGGATCGGCTACCGCTTCGACCCCGAACCGGCCGGCATCGTCGCCGAGGAGATCCACCCGGCGCCCGAGCAGCCCGCCGCCGCGCCGACTGCGGGCGAGCCGCAGGCCGACCCGTCTTCACAAGCCGTTCACAACAGCTTTACGGCCGGATAACCGCGCACGCCTAGCCCGTCGCCATGCTCGGGCGCATGGGACGGCTGGAGATCAAGCCCGAAGAGCACGCGGCGCTCGTCGACGGACGCCCCCTGAGCCTGACCGTCCGCGAGCTGCAACTGCTGGTCACCCTCTCCGAGCACCCGCAGCGGATCATGACCCGCGAAGAGCTCTTCTCCCAGGTCTGGGGCGGCCGCCCGCGCAGCGACGACCGCTCGGTCGACGTCTACGTCAGCCGCCTGCGGGCCAAGCTCGGTGAGGCGCTGCCCGGCTCGCGCCTGATCCACACCCATAACGGGATCGGCTACCGCTTCTCCCCGGAGGGCTGAGCCGTGGCGCCTTCGCGGCGCTTTTACATCTTTTTTACAACCTCGACACAGCGACGTAACAAGCTGGGTGAGGGCCGCTGCGACGCTGCCGCCAACTGTGGTGAACAAACGAGAAGGAGAAAGAGTGACTAGCTCTAAGTGGCTCGCGGTCATCGTTTCCGCGGCGATCCTCGTGGTCGGCATTGCCGCCTGCGGCAGCAGCGACGATGAAACGGCCGGCGGCAACAGCGGTTCCTCGAGCGAAGTGTCGGGCGAAATCGCCGGCGCCGGCTCGACCGCCCAGCAGGCCGCCCAGGAAGCCTGGCTCGCAGAATTCGAGAACCAGAACTCCGGCGTGACGATTTCCTACGACCCGGTCGGCTCCGGCGGCGGGCGGGAACAGTTCATCGCCGGCGGCACCGCTTTTGCTGGTAGCGACGCCGCTCTCTCGACCGAAGAAGACGAACTCTCCAAAGCCGAAAAGCGCTGCGCCCCGGGCCAGCTGATCGAGGTCCCGAACTACATCTCGCCGATCGCGATCATCTACAACCTCCCCGGCGTCGAAGAACTCCAGCTCGACCCCGAAACCCTGGCGAAGATCTTCAACCAGGAAATCGACAGCTGGGACGACCCGGCGATCGCCGCCGACAACCCCGGCGCCGAACTGCCCGACACCCGCATCACCCCGGTCAACCGCTCTGACGAGTCCGGCACCACGGAGAACTTCACCGAATACCTCTCCGAGGTCGTGCCGAGCATCTGGAGCTACGAAGTCAGCGGCGACTGGCCCGTGAAGGGCGGCGAAGCTGCGTCCGGCACCTCCGGTGTGGTCGAAGCGGTTGCCGCCGGCGAAGGCGCGATCGGCTACGCCGATGCCAGCCAGGCCGGCGAACTCGGCATCGCCAAGGTCAAAGTCGGCAAGGAATACGCCGAACCGACCCCGGAGGCCGCCGCGAAGGTGCTGGAGGAGTCTCCGCTCGACAAGGAACTGAGCCCGGGCAAGTACACGATCGCCTACAAGCTCAACCGCAAGACCGAATCGGAGGGGACCTACCCAATCGTCCTCACCTCCTACCTGATCGCCTGCACCAAATACGACTCGGCCGACGAAGCGGCCGCGGTGAAGGCGTATCTGGAATACGTGATCAGCCCCGAAGGGCAGGAACTGGCCGCCGAACAGGCCGGCTCGGCTCCGCTCTCCTCGGCTCTGACCTCGAAAGTGACCCCGGCCATCGAAGCGATCGAAGCCGGCTAGGGAGAACGTGTCCCAGGTCGACACCACGACCAACGCAGGTCAACTGCTGGCGGCGGCGTCCGGAGGGCGCCGCCGCCTCGGTGACCGCGTCTTCTCCCGCACCGCGGTTGTCTCCGCGGTGACGATCCTGGCCCTGCTGGCCGGGGTCGCGATCTTCCTCGTCTCCGAGGGCCTCCCCGCCCTCACCGCCAGCGCCTCTGAGTTGCCGGAGGGCAAAAGCTTCGTCGACTACGTCGCGCCGCTGGCCTTCGGCACCGTGCTGGCCTCGGCGATCGCGGCGCTGATCGCCGTCCCGCTGGCCGTCGGCGTCGCCCTCTTCATCACCCACATCGCGCCGCCCCGGCTGGCGCTGACGCTCGGCTACCTAGTTGACCTGTTGGCGGCGATCCCGAGCATCGTCTACGGCCTCTGGGGGATCTTCGTCCTCGGCCCGGCGGCGGTGCCGGTGCTGAAATGGATGGAAGAGAAGCTCGGCTGGATCCCGATCTTCGAAGGGCCGGCCTCGGCGACCGGGCGGACGATGCTGGTCGCCGGGATCGTCCTCGCGGTGATGATCCTGCCGATCGTCTCCGCGGTCGCGCGAGAGGTCTTCTCCCAGACACCGCGCAAGCTCCAGGAGGGAGCGCTGGCTCTGGGTGCAACGCGCTGGGAGATGATCCGCATGGTCGTCTTCCCGTTC
>Ga0164301_10000364_pt1 | contig 13049 bp, 15 predicted proteins | sample Whisoiple_231_MG_FD_109711 | JGI IMG/M metagenome (GOLD analysis project Ga0164301, IMG submission 109711) | Unamended control soil microbial communities from upstate New York, USA - Whitman soil sample_231_MG | ecosystem: Environmental > Terrestrial > Soil > Agricultural land ... | reverse complement strand
GCGAAGTGCCATTTCCTTACAAAAGAGGTTTACATTGCTTTACATTTCTCGCACTACCCCCTCGATTTCATCGCGATGTAAAGAAAATTTCTGAGCCCGATTTCGTAGCAATTGCATACTGCGGCACCTACCAGCCCTAGATCGTCGATATCCTTCGGCGAGCCAGGAAGTCCCGCAATAGTTCGCAAACGCTATTCGAACGAACCACCAGCGGGACAGCGCTTTAAGGAGGAAGTGCCCGCTTTAACTGCTCGAATACATGTATTTTGCCGGGGGCGATTGGGCGTCGGCGGCCGAGGGAGCGCGCTTTAAACTCGTCGAAGAGCGCCTAACGCGAGGGCCATCCGTTCATCTGCGGTGGTAGAGGCCCGGTTCGGAAAATAGCAGGGCCGATTTAGCAATCAGGATGAAAGCGGTCTCGCTCGGTTCTCTTCGCTTACGTTATCCATTGTTCCGTCCTTGGGAGAGGCCGGATATCGCGACAGATCGCCAACGCGCTGAATGACGTCGGTGTGCTCGCGGTCGAGATATTCGTGGTGCAGGGGAATGGCGGCCCGAAAGTCCATCGATTTTCGGCCGGTGGACATTCCCGGCTTCGCCTGATACACGCGCGTTCAAGCTTATGGGCTCGGTCTTTCGCCAGCCTTTTGCTTTACCAGAATTCGAAATGCGATCAATTGAAGAGGATGCCGCGTGCAGGTTCTCGTTCGCGATAACAATGTCGATCAAGCCCTGAAGGTGCTGAAGAAGAAGATGCAGCGCGAGGGTGTTTTCCGCGAGATGAAGCTCCGCGCTCACTATGAAAAGCCCTCCGAGAAGAAAGCCCGCGAAAGGGCGGAAGCCATACGCCGCGCGCGCAAGCTCGCCCGCAAGAAACTGCAGCGCGAAGGGCTGCTGCCGATGAAGCCGAAGCCGGTGTTTGGCGCCGGTCCTGGCGCGCAGCGCGGTGGTGCTGGCGGGCGTGGCGGTCCCGGCGCGGGTCCGCGCTGAACAAAACTTTCGCAGATTTGAATCGGATAACGGGGGCCATGGTGCCCGCGTCATTTTTTTGAGCAGAGATCGCGCTATCAACCCAAGACACCGATCGCATTTTCGCATCCCTTCGCCTGCCGCGCTCGCATCTGCTCGCACCACCTCGTAGGGGGCGCCTCAATGATCGCCCGGTCAATCTAACTTCAGATCATAATCGCGCCGCAAACCAGATTGGACGTGGAGTGCGGCGCGAGCCGCGGTGTTGGCATCCGCTGCGCCCGGGGATAACACACATAGGGACCAATTATTTTCGACGTTCTGATCCGTGACGCGATTGATGGCGATGTCCTGAACGTTATGACAACCGGGTTGCTGTCGGATTTCTGCCAAGGCCCGCCGACGCAAATCCTGCATCGAAAGTAGGGTCTTTGCCATTCCAGATTCGCCGTCTTACTTCGAGGCCTTGGCGATCTTGTGCTCCAAGTGGCCGGTCTCATGATCGCGGCGGAGCTGGCTCAGCGACGTCTCGTTTAGCTTAAGCAAAACCTCGCTCAGCTTCTCGGTTTCGGGATAGCCGGCTGCAAAACTCTGTCCGTAAATCTTTCGCAACGTGCGGACGAGGGTGTTTCCGTGTTTGCCGCTGATTTCGCCATCCCTGTTGCGGTGGCGATTGTCGAGACCTGCCTTGCTCATGCTGCTCTCCATTGTTTCCCGCATCCGACAGCATCCTCCCGTCGGGGCCAAATGACAACTGACGCGGGTTTAAATTCGTGCTCGTTTCCTGAATATGGTCTAGTAGATGGCAGCGACGATGGAACTCAACGCTGGTCGTCGTCGAAAACGGTGGCCGCGACGCCTATTTGATCAATGTTCGGCTCTTCGCCTTAGCGTCATAAATTTCGATTTTCAGCATGGGGAACTTCGCGAGTAATTCCGACGCTGCCTTCTTGGCAGCACCCTCGTCTGAAAATTGGGTTTTGAAATGCCCATCGACGATCATCGCATACCCAATGGTAGGGACGATGTCAGCCCGCTGTATATTTCTTGGCCGTTGTTCTTCGATGCGGAGAGTTGTTTTTTTCATGTAAGCTAATTCTGCGCCATTTGATAAGGGTCAGCTAGGTCCGGGAATTGAACGCCGGCGAGAGTTGAGAACGAAGCCTATAACGGTTGCCAATGCCATCGCGGCAAGAACGCATCTTGACCCGGACGAAATCAAGATGGCGCTAGGGTTGACGTGAAAAGCGTTGACCCTGCGAGGTCTAAATGGACTGGTTCGGCTGGCGGCTCTCGAAGGATCCAGACAAAGCCGTCTTCGGCCCTCAAGCTATCCTGCACATCCTCGACAAGCGCGTTCCGCAATACCGCGCCGCCGTCGCTTCCAATAATCGTTTGCCAAACGACCACCACGGGCGAATACTTACCCGATATAAAAGCAACGGGAGGTAGCGTCATGACGAGCAGGCTTGCGCTGGGTGCGACTATCGCGGCGACAGTCCTTTTCTCCACCAGCGTCGGCGCATCGGCGCAGACGTATGAGGTGACAAAACTCGTCCCTGGTTCGGCGTTTCATGGCGTGCACGGGCTCGGGATCGATAAGGTCGGGCGCCTGTTCGCCGGCAGCGTCGCGGGGGCGGCGCTCTACGAGGTCGATCGTAATAACGGCACCGCCAAGATCGCGATACCCGCGCCCGAAGGCATGGCGGACGACATCGCCTTTGCGCCCGACGGCACCATGGCATGGACCGGATTTCTCACCGGCGATCTCTACTCCCGCAAGGGCGACGGGCCGATCAAGAAGCTCGCCTCCGGCCTGCCCGGGATCAACTCGCTCGCCTACCGCAAGGACGGCAGGCTTTATGCGACAACCGTGTTCCTCGGCGACACGCGTTATGAGATCGACGTCGAAGGCGTTAAGCCGCCCCGCATGATCATGGAGAAAATGGGCGGCCTCAACGGCTTCGAATTCGGCCCCGACGACATGCTCTACGGCCCGCTGTGGTTCAAGGGCCAGGTCGCCAAGGTCGACGTCGACAAGCCCGAGCTGACGGTCGTCGCCGACGGCTTCAAGATTCCTGCCGCCGTCAATTTCGATTCCAAGGGCAATCTGTGGGTGGTGGATACCGCGCTTGGTCAATTGGTGCGGGTCGATCCGAAGACCGGGGCCAAGAAAGTGGTCGCGCAGCTCAAGCCTTCGCTCGACAACCTCGCGATCGATGACAAGGATCGCATCTTCGTCTCCAACATGGCCGACAACGCAATCCAGGAGGTTGATCCCGAGACCGGCGCCGCCAAGCAGCTGATCATCGGCAAGCTGGCGCTGCCCGGCGGCATCGGCGTCGTTTCCGACGGGGCTAAGGACACCATCTACGTCGCCGACGTGTTCGCCTATCGCACGGTCGATGGCGCGACCGGCGAAGTCTCGGAACCCGCGCGGATGCACGCCGACGGCGTGACACTGGAATATCCGATGAGCGCCACCGCCAAGGACGACGAGGTGATCCTGTCGAGCTGGTTCACCGGCACGGTGCAGGTGATCGACCGCAAGACCGGCAAGACGCGTGAGATGATGCACGACTTCAAGGCGCCGCACGACGCGATCCGGCTCGCCGACGGCAGCATTCTCGTCAACGAGCTCGGCAGCAAATCGCTGATCCGCGCCAGCGGCGAGCATGGCAAGGACCGCAACGTCCTGATCGGCGGGCTTGAAGGGCCGGTCGGGCTGGTCGGCGGTGAGAAGGGTGATGTCTACGTCACCGAGGCCTTTGCCGGGCAGGTCTCGAAGGTTGAAAGCAACGGCGAGAAAACCGTGGTCGCCAAGGATCTTAAGATGCCAGAGGGCATCGCGCTGGCGCCCGACGGCAAACTGAGCGTGGCCGAAGTCGGCGCCAAACGGATTGTCCAAATCGATCCGCTAAACGGAAACGTCAGCGAGATCGCCGGCAACCTGCCGATCGGGCTGGTCGGTGCGCCCGGGGGACTACCGACTAACATTCCAACCGGCGTCGGGGTCGGAGCGTCCGGCACGATTTACTTCTCCTCGGATATCGAGAACGCGATTTACAAAGTGACGAAGAAATAGGCGATTTCATCGAGCGGTCCGCGGAACTCTGAATGCGGTCCTTTGGTGCTGGCAACGCTCTCGGCCAGCGCCAACTAGGTTATCGAATAAATATCACGTCACTTCCGTTTGTGATGCTGTGGACGGCTCCTCCACCGGCAGTCGCGGCATTTCATTTCCGCATCAGAGGCACACCTGGGCCACGTTTTGTCCGTGCTTTCAGAGTCGAAGCGACGGCTGTCCTACTCCGGCGTTAGGCGCGTGTTGTGCTCGCGGAGAGGAGCACATGCCGAAACCGCTGCGCCGCCCCAACGATCCAAGATGAAGGTATCGCGAGCATTATAATGGACCACGTCGCCGAGACGGCAGTCCGATGTGAGCGGGGCATTATCATGGATCAATGGGCAACACCTTCTATCAATCTGCGCGTCGGCAAACTGATAGGCAACTGACAAAACCCAACTCCCTCTCGGGAGCTTATCGAGTTTTCACATCGAACGATACTCTTCGCCGCAGCACACGGTCCGGACGCTCGCCTCAGCGCGCGGGCTACTTCGCGAGCAAATCAGTCAAGTCACTCGCAGTCGAACAGCGAATTTCGTCAATCCGCCGCGCCAGCACGAGCGCGCTTACCCTTAGTGCCTCGATCTTAACTGCTTCAGGATGCTGTCGTTCGATTCTCTCTATTTGCTCGTTCAATGTGGCCAGCTCCAGGCTGAGACATTCGATTTCAGGGCTATTCTTGACCAGCCCAAGTGGGTTCCAAACCCTCTGCGCTCGCATGATGCGTCCCCCGCTGTTCTCACGCCTTCGTGAACTTAATTTGTGGCGGCAAATGGAAACCCGTTAGGCGAGGATGTGACCGGTCGCCGGCCCGATCTTTGCGGCCTCTAGCATAGGATGAGCCGATTGCCCGCAGTCCCCTTGCGATCGGGCTGACTTCCTCTAAGCCAGAGAAAGAGCCGGCGGGGCGTTACGCACGGTAGAACCGGAGTCGTTGATGAGCCGGTAGCTGGCGTTTCGAGGCAATCCTGCGTGGATATGATTAACCCCGCCCCGAGAAGTTGAAAGCCATGTGACTCGGCAGCCAAAGCAAAATGTCATCCCCAGCGTAACCTGCAGCCCGCGGCTTAGGTCGATGGTATTCTTTAACAACTCTGACCCGCACACTCCGGGCAAGCACCATCTGCTGCATCGTCGAGTTGCCGTTTAAATTCTTGGAGCAGAAGCTCGCGATCCCATGGAGTGCCGTCATTTTTCACAATTCTATGAGCGCGAATATAGGCATGAGTTTCGGCAGCATCATCACCCACCCGGATAGTAACATTCGGGTGGAAGGGGCAAACCGCTGTGGCCCTAGTTGTCTCCAGCGCATACCGGACAACGAATGCGAGATCATCATCGATGGGAGTATCGATGGACATCAGGGCCACCCGCAGTCACCGCGGAACCAGTGCCGTCCAGGGCGAGGCCCGGACCGACGGTCCGGTCCGGGCCCTCTAGCAAGAGCCGGAACAACGACGCAACCGCCGCTCGGCAGATGCTGCAACGACGTTAGACTTGAAAACTGCTGCTCCTGCCTTGATCTGAGTCAATTGGACACCGGGCCGAGCCGGTGCCACCTTCTCTCCCGGTCGATATTTTAGAAATACTTAACCCTGTTTCTCACCCGTCTGATTTTCGACAAATTGGAAACGAATACACCTGCACCCTTGCTTCCTAATGCCGTTCGCACTGAGGAAGCCGCCATGAAGATGTTCGCCAACTTGAGCCGGTTCATTTATCAGCCGGGACCGCCCCAGCCTGCCGCAGCACCATTCGACGACGGTTTAGCCGAGATCGCCCGATTGATCGCGCGGGAAGATCCGACGCGCTTTCCGCCCCAACCGTATTGCGGCTTGGCCAGCGGGATTAACTCAGACAGGCAAAGTAGACAATCGCCGCCCCGAGCACGATGCCAATTGACCAGAGGACGGAATCCCATTCTCCTGATCGGACGCGGTCGTTTTCTAAGGTCCAGATAACGCGTTTTCCTATTACCGAGTAACCAAAGCAACCGAACGGTTTATCATCATCGGCTTGCCAGTTTTGACAGCGCCTGCGGCATCGGAATTGGCCGCATGGGACAATAGGCCGAGGCCAGCTATCGCAATTCCGCCGACCAACGCAACGACCACGATTTTCAAGTGTGTCGTGCGATCAGCACTGTAAATCGAATGGTTCATCGAAGCTCTTACGGCCCGGCGTCATGTGCGGTGATGGCAAATTCATAGCTAAGATCAACGCGCCTCGAAAAATTGCGCTTCTTGTGTTAAGAAGGGCTTTCTAAGTAAGCCGCCACAATCGGCGCCCCGATACGATTCGAACGTGTGACCTTGGCCCAAAGGAGGGCTATGCAACCCTCCAAATGAAACCACCTAGCCGTGCCGACACGGCCACGAAAAGACAGGTCATTGGCGTTGGATCGCGACAGGAAGCTTTTCGATGGCCCTGAGGCCTGGGCGCTGCCGCCAACGAATGGAGTCTGGCGGCACGGCCAGCCCGAGTTGCGGCCAGCGCTTGAATAGGGCTTCCAGCGCACATTTGCCCTCGATACGCGCAAGCTGGTGTCCCAGGCAGAAATGGATCCCAGCGCCGAATGACAGATGCCGATTGGGCCTCCGCGCGAGATCGAGCTTCTCAGGATGCGGATTGGCTTCCGGATCCATGTTCGCTGCTGCCAACATGGCCATGATCCTGTCGCCCTTCTTCAGCCGAATGCCGCCGACTTCAATATCTCTTCTCACAAAGCGAGGTTTGGTGAGCTGCACGGGCGAGACAAAGCGCAGAAACTCCTCGATGGTTAGAGTCGCGCGGCTCCAATCCGCCTCGAGCCAATCGCGCAATTCCGGAGCTCTTGTCAGCTCATAGACTGATCCGCTGATCAAATGCGCGGTCGTTTCTGATCCCGCGCCGAGCAGTAGAAAGACCATCGCCACCATCTCCTGGCCGCTGATGCGTCCGCCCTCCTTCTCTACGCGGACCAACTCTGCGATCAGACCTTCGCCTCCAGTATCGCGAGCAACCTTCAAGCGCCCGTCCAGGTAACGTTTCATTGGCCCAATGCCTGCGATCATGCGCAGGAAGCTGACCATTCCTGTGAGGCGGGTGAGGCTGTTCGCCCAGGCGATGAACCGCGGCCGGTCGGCGCGAGGCAGACCGAGCAGCTCACAGATGACAGACAGCGGCAGCTTGCGCGCATAACGCTCGACCAGGTCCGCGGGACTTCCGTCAGCGAACAGGTCAGCCGCAAGCTCATCGGCAATTGCGAAAATTCTTGGTTCCATGTCGAGAATGGCACGGCGACGAAAGGCTTCGTCCACAATACTGCGCAGACGCGTATGGTCTGGCTCGTCCATGGTCAGCATACTGACCACGAGCGTGCGTATCCACCCCGGCATCCACCAGCGCAGACCGGCAACTCTGCCGTTCCTGCGCATCGTAAACGTCTCGCTATCTTTCAGAACACGCCCGGCCAGATCGCTGGTTGTGGTGATCCAGGTTTTCCCCACAATCGGAATGCGCACCTTCACGACGGGGCCAGCTGCTCTCAGCTTCGCGAGCCCCGTGGCCGGATCGCGCAGATAGTCCTGCCTTGTGAAATCCATACGCAACACCGCGTGTGCTTCTTGGCTGCTCAAGGAGGTGGGGATAGAGGGGCGCGTCCTCAATCCCCGGGCGGAACAGGCGAGAGCTCGCAGCAAGACTCGCCTCCTCCGTCAGCGCCTGCCGCGTCGACCGAGAACGTCAATGATCTCGCAGGCAGCAATCCGCCCTTCGGCCATGCGCACGCGATTAACCGCGGTGCGAGCGCCGCAGCCAAGCGAGGATGGGCGCCTGCTCGTGGCTAACCTAATCGTTGCTCGCGTTTCTCCTGGAGATTTCCGGTTGGGCGGGGACGAGGTGAGAGCGGGATATCAAAAATCCTAAACCCTGCGATTTTAGGAAAGCTCTCCGCCGCGTCCGCAGAGACCAAAGCCAAGACTGCGGCCGGCACCTCGCCATTGACCACCCGATTGATCGCCGTGGATTGACCTTCGCTCAGTTGGACTTCGGGTGCGCCCGCGGCCACGAGCGCGGTCCTGACACTGCTGTTGGAAGCGGAATACCTTTTGTCTATCGCAATCGTCTTGCCGGTCAGCTCGGAGACCGACTTGATGTCCGGACGCGCCAGGATAAGGGCCACCAAAACATCTGTGTTGTTCTCCGGCGGAGATGCGGTCTTGGCGCCGTTGCCACGCGTGGCCGTTTCGGGGTTATCGGACTTGTCCAAGTTGCTCGCTTTGATGTCTGGCGACGCAACCGCGGTCGCAGCCGTCATTCGCTCCGCGACCTGGGTGGCGGCCGCCACCTGCTCCTGGATCGGTCTGGTATTCGCGACACCAATCGTGGGATGCGCTTCCGCGATGCTTGCTCGCGTCGCATCGGATGCGGCAGCGGCGGCACTGCCCGCAGCCTGCACGTGCGATGAACGAAGCGGCAGCGGTATGCGAGAGGCAGCCTCGGCTCCCGCGACCATGCTGGATTTCGCCGTTTTCCTGGCGAGACGGGCGGCGTGGCGGGCGTGATTCGGCGCCGGCTTTTCGCGCTGCCAGGCGAGAGTGGGTTTGCCTGGCATGGCGGTCTGCGGCGGCGGTTGACGGCTACAGCCGATCAAGGTCGCAGCAAGAACGCCAATAAGAAGCATCCTCAAGCAATCCTCCCAAAAGAGGCTGAGTCTCCGCTGTAATTCCTTGGGCGAGATCTCTCGCCGATCGTCGATCAGTGATACGAAAATGTTAAATGCGGTTTAAGCGTCGCCAGCTCGCACCAGAAGCTCCAGGTATAGTTAATGCCCCGGCACTTGTGTGTTTTCGCGGGAATGTCCAGACCTCGCAAACATCGGTGCGAAAATCCTCACCCATCCGCCAGCCCCTTGAGACCATGGACGCCCGCGGTCTTCAAAGTTGTTTCCAGAGCCGGCGACTTTAAGCACGCTCGAGAAAGCCGGTTTTGATCAATCGAGCCGCGACAGTCCCGGCACGCTCGGCACGTGCTTTCCTGGCGCCCCGGCACGATTCGAACGTGTGATCTTTGCCTGAGAGAGGGCGACGCGGCCTCCAAACCGACCCCTCCGCCGCAAGGCGGTTGCCGAGGAGAGGCCAATAAATGAACCGCAACGCAACATTATGCGGCGTGTCGTCGTGCCATTTCTGTTAGGGCGTCGAGCCCCTTTTCTGTCAATGAATAAGGCGCTGCCTGCTCTTGGCTAGTCTTTTGCACTAATGCCTTCCGCTTTAGATATTGCATGAGAGCATGAAGCGAGCGGCATTTCTAGCGCATTTTTCAAATCTCTGATCCGCAGCGATCGTGCATCGCGTATAGCCGAGAGCACCGCGTGAACACGATCTGATTCAACAGGTAGCCGCGGTGCATCCGCCAGACGGGCGCCCTGGTGGCGTTGGGGATGCTTCAACCCAGCCGCAGTGATCTGATAGATTGTTTTATCAGTAAATCCATCCTGCGCTGCGACAAAGTGCCTCGCAACAAGGCGATCAAGGATCTGCTGAACACTTTTGTCAGGGAGCAAAACTGCAAGCCTTATCTTTGTTGCATTGGTTGCATAGGCGTCCGGAATTGCCGAAAGCACGCGCGCCTCATCGCGTGACAGCAAAATGGTCTTGTCCTTAGTGCGCGTGACGACCTCAAGAATTCTTTCTGGGTCCCCGAATTTCACAAGTCCTTGCGCATGAAGTTTGACCACAAGTTGACGAACTCTTTGAAGAGTGATGCCTAACTTTTCGGCAAGTTCATTGCCCTGCATCGGTCGGTCTAAAACATCGAGCAGACGCCGAGCGCCAGGGCCAGGAAGTGCACTACCACGCCGAATTCGATCCGGAGTTGTCTTAAATCGACAATTCCTTCCCCGTCCAGTGGGATGCCAACTATTCATCGGGCCGCGCCTGGCAAGACCTAGTTCCTTCAGTGCATCGAGCGCCATTGCTGCTTTTTTTAGATCAAGCTTGGCTTGTATTGCGATTTCAGTCTTGGATTCCTTGCGCAATCTGAGTGCGACAAGACAAGCCGCTTGGGATTCGGTCAGAATAAGACTCCGAGCTCTGGGATTCATTCTGGCTCTCCGGCTGATTCGTGCACGGCAACAGTATGGGCGATGTAGCGACAACGAACAGGCACAGCAGCAATAATCCACAACGCGATCAAAACAATCAAATCTCGCACGGTTACGCTGAAAGAGGGGTGCGGCCTTTCCCACCAGCCGCTATGGAAGCGCTTCTACACTGCACGCCGTCGTTAAGCTTTATATTCAGCTTAACAATACATTGGATCTCGGCCCACATTGCCGTATTATCTAGAGGCAGGACGTCCTAGAGAAATTAGCCTCTCGCTTATCCCTTGCTGCCTGTGTCGCCGATGGGATTCGGGCCTAGCCTTGGCACTTACCGCCGTGCTGTAATCCAGTGGCCGGATCACCAATCTCGGAGCTTTGAAGGCTGAGCAAAGCGGTTTTTCTCAAAATGACCACTCGACGCCTTGCTGCCATTTTGGCTGCTGATGTCGCCGGTTTCTCGGCGCTAATGGAGCGCGATGAGGAAGGCACCTTTGCTCGCATCGGAAACCTCCGGCGCGAGGTCATTGAGCCATGCCTCTCCGAGCATCAGGGTCGCTTAATCAAGACAACTGGTGACGGCTTTCTAGTAGAGTTCGCCAGCCCCATTGCTGCGCTTCGTTGCGCACTAGCCATCCAGGCCAACCTTAGAAATGACGCTGACGCGCTCCGGTTGCGGATCGGTCTAATCTTGGCGATGTCATCATTGAAGAGAGCGGCGATGTCTACGGCGAAGGCGTCAACGTCGCCGCACGACTTGAAGGTCTCGCTGAGCCCGGCGGAATACTGATCTCCGACAAGATTCATCGCGAAGTCGAAGGCAAAGTCGAGGCGGCATTCGAAAATCGCGGCGAGCAGCAGGTCAAGAACATTTCAAGGCCGGTGCATGTCTATGCCGTTCGTGTGACGGGTTCGCAATCGGCAACATCGGCTGCCTTCCCCGACGCCAACAGACCCTTACCCCTCCCCGACAAACCCTCTATCGCCGTGCTGCCGTTCCAGAACATGAGTGCTGATTTGGAGCAGGAATATTTCGCTGACGGGATCGCCGAGGACATCATCACGGCGTTGTCCCGCTACCCCTCACTTTTTGTGATCGCCCGGAATTCGTCCTTTTCCTTCAAGGGCCGTGCGGTCGATGTGAAACAAGTCGGGCGTGAACTCGGCGTCCGCTACGTGCTCGAAGGCAGTCTCCGAAAGTCCGGCAACCGCGTCCGGGTGACCGCACAGCTTGTAGAGGCCGAAACCGGCAACCATGTCTGGGCTGAGCGCTACGACCGCGATCTCGCCGACATTTTCGCCGTGCAGGATGAAATTACTGAGGCCACAACCATCGCCATTGCGCCGGCCATCGCCGACGCCGAGCAGCAACGGGCGATGCGCAAGCTGCCGGCAAGCCTCGATGCCTGGGGTGCCTATCAACGCGGAATGTGGCATCTCAGCAAGGCCAGCGCCGAGGATACCATCCTTGCCGAGAAGTTCTTTCAACGGGCCATCGATCTCGACCCGATGTTTGCCGGGGGATACATCGGGCTTTCCGCCGTCCTCAGCCGGGCTAAGGGGACACAAAGCAAGGAAGAAGCGCTGGCGAGGCGCGCAGTCGCACTTGATGGTTGCGACGCAGAAGCCCACTCCCGCCTAGCTCTTGCGCTCAACGCGCGCGGAGATCATCAGGGTGCACGTGCCCAAGCCGAGCGGGCGCTGGCACTCTGTCCGAATTTGGCCGCTGCACACGGAGCGCTCGGCGTCATTCTGGCCTACTCGGGACAACCGAAGGAAGGGCTTGCGGCACTCGAAACATGCATTCGGCTCGACCCCCGTGGCCCCTCGCTAGTGAACCGTTTGAACCAGGTCGCATTGGCCCATTATTTCTGTCGCGACTACGAGGCCACCGTTGAAGCGGCACAACGGGCGATCCGATCGTTTCCCGATTTTCCGTCGCCCTACCGCTGGCTCGGCGCCGCCCTCGGCGAACTTGGCAGGACCGCAAAAGCAAAGGAAGCCTTAGAAAAGGCCATCGCGGTCTCGCCTACTTCGTTCGACTTTCAAGTCCGCCAACGCCCGCCCTGGTTTCGGCCGGAAGAGCACGCCCACATGCTCGACGGTCTCAGAAAAGCCGGTTGGGAGGGCTGAAAAACTTCGGATGGATGATTCCCATCGAGCCACAAACGACTTTTGCCCGCCACAGTCCCGGCACGCTCGGCACATGCTTTTCTGGCGCACCCGACACGATTCGAACGTGTGACCTTTGCCTTTCGGGGCGTTGCTCGTAACCCCTCCCAGCCCCTCGCAGGGCCGTTGCCCCTGCCCGGCCGATCGGCTAAATCAGCCCTTAACGCACCCGTAGCTCAGCTGGATAGAGCGTTGCCCTCCGAAGGCAAAGGTCACACGTTCGAATCGTGTCGGGTGCGCCAGAAAAGCATGTGCCGAGCGTGCCGGGACTGTGGCGGGGCCCAAATCGCTGCTTTGCAGCGATTTGATCGCTGCATCAGGGTAGTAATGTTGCAAGGATGCCGTGCGTACCTGAACGTCATGTAGCTCGCCGAAACGACCAATTCACAGGGCCCGTCACGCCAAAGTACCCACAAGTTTGGCGTTAACTTGCAACAAGATACTGTGCTAGGCGAATACGCCCTGCCACTCTATCATCTCGAAAAGGCAAAGCTAATGGCAATTGTGGCCCGTTGTTAGGGTTCGGCAGGAATTGGAGCAGATTTCCGTTGATTGACCGGCTGCACATTCTCGATTCGAGGCGGGCGAGGCCGAAAAACGACAAATGAACATACGGCCTATCACGCCAAATACTATGCGCATGATCTAACCCGCAAAGCAGCGACGGGACTTGATCGCCTCTCCATGTCTTTATTTGAT
>Ga0164301_10000362_pt1 | contig 13088 bp, 9 predicted proteins | sample Whisoiple_231_MG_FD_109711 | JGI IMG/M metagenome (GOLD analysis project Ga0164301, IMG submission 109711) | Unamended control soil microbial communities from upstate New York, USA - Whitman soil sample_231_MG | ecosystem: Environmental > Terrestrial > Soil > Agricultural land ... | reverse complement strand
TCTTCTTCGACTAGTGAAAACATTTTCTATGATGATGAAGATCATTATGCAGAGATCAGCCAGCAAGGAAGATACTTTATCGGTGGAGTGCTAAACCATGCATCATCCTTGGCTGCAATTGTAGCACCGACAACAAACTCTTATCAACGCATGGTTCCTGGATTTGAGGCTCCTGTCTATATAGCATGGGCGAAAGGAAATAGGTCGGCAGTTATAAGAGTACCTGTCAATGAAAGGAATAACTTCAAATCAAAACGTATAGAATTTAGAGCACCTGATCCATCATCTAATCCGTACCTGGCATTTTCAGCAATAATAGCCGCAGGACTTGATGGTATAAAGGAGAAAATAGATCCTGGAAATCCTGTCAATGAAAATATCTATAAAATGTCTGATTCAAGGAGAAATAGTTTAGGAATCGAGTCCTTGCCTGGTAGTCTGAGAGAATCACTCGAAGCGTTAAAAAGTGATTCAGACTACCTTAAAACATGTTTTCACGGTGAACTCCTAGAGACCTACTTTATGTTGAAACAAGATGAGATAACCGAAACTGAAGACAAATCAAAGTCACAGCAGTTTATGCTTTACTATGATGTGTAAGGCAAGAAGAATGGAAAAATGGAAATTAGAATAAGCAAAACTAGCCTTAATATAGAAGAAGCAAGAGTTGAAATAGCCTATCCGCTCCTAGAATTATGTCTCATTTTGTAATGATCCATCATACATTCCTTTGAGCAAAACTCTGCAAGACAATCTTCTTTTATACAGGGAATAGGATCTATGTGATTGAATTTATTGTTACAATAAGTACAAAATGATTCTAATTGTAGGTAATTGTTATTGATGTAAGCATATCCGCAGTTCCTTTTTTCCTTAAACCACAGAATAGTGAGTTTTAATTTCTCTGCATAGGTCGCAACTATGTCATATGCTTCATAAAAACCAGGTGCATAAAATTGTCGTACAAAAATAGATGATTCTGGATTTTTCTTTGAATTAGGATTTTTAAAGGCTACCAGCCATTTTTCAGGTAGCAAAACCTCATCTTCTCTGACCGTAGGCTCCTTCTCATGAATCTTTCTCTGTTTTCGATTTTCACTCAAATATATGTTGATTGTGTAGTTTTTCAGATTTAACTGTACCTTTTGGCATCAGCTGCCTAATAGACAGAGTTTTAAATAAAGGCATGAGCATACAACATTCTACTCCTGTCATTGAAATAACAGAACAAGATTGATGTGAGAATGATGAACTTGGGTTGGACGATTCTCACAAGATCGTTTATTGAAAAACAAATATTTTAGAACTCTTTCTTCTTAACACTTTGAATGCGCCTCATGCTGCCATTTTTCTACTATGTATTTTCTTTAATAATCATCGACACTAGAAACAACAAAATGCAACATCACTTTTGAAATAGATTATTCAACGGTACTTGGCGATTCTGAATATATGGACCTAATTTTACGGCCTTTGCTGTTAAAGAAGTTCCTAAGTATCAGTTTTGTTCACTGCGCCGCCAAGCACCAACTTCATGTGTTGGTCTTTGGCGCTATCAATAATGTATTATTTTAAGTACAAAAAGGATTAATATAATATATATATTGTTACAATTATTTTAATAGTAATTATATGTATTGATCTATAATAACTAATATATTACAATCAGTATAGAGTCTGCAAAAAGAAATCAAGCATGGCTTGAACTAGATAAGATATCTTTTAGGGATTCTTCCATTTTTTCTTGACCACTAATGCTCTAAACATATGCACAGGATTCTAAACTGATTTTGTAGCGATTTCCCACTGTGTCAATAGATATACCATCAAAGTAAAAAAAATTAGAGTATCGAGGCACCTTGTTTGTCCAATCCATTCGACTGTTTATCTACCCTCAGAGGTGGTAGACTCAATCTACGACCAAATTTTGTATGTTACATTAACATGATATTTTTTAGCTTCCATCGTATAAAATTCGGTACATCAGATGATCCGGTCATTATCAAAACTACAGCTAATAATAATATGTTAGAATCAAAGAAACAAGACACAAAATGGACAAAGCGCATTTTAGATCAGATACTGATAGATTGTGGATTCAGATAGAGACGCTACAATGGGCTTTGGCGCAAATATGTAGATTGATGCAATAGCGTTATTTACAGTCACCAATTTCCTTCTTTTAACACTTCAAGCATATGGCCCCCCAACACTATCGATTCACTTGAACTATCTTCTGATAATGGTAAACTTTCAAAAAGAGGAAGTTGGCAAACTGGGAATTTAATTGAAATCAGCAAAGTAAAGAAATCCTTGAAAAAAGACTATAATATAGATCGGTCCGCTACTGAGATAAGTATTATGACTAAAGTTAACATCATCCTGATATTCTACCAATTCTTTTTTCTACGACAAAAGGAGAGACTACCCCTAAATAATACATCCACTGACTTTCTTGCCTTTTAATTAGTTATAGGGATTTGAGATATTCCGGAAATTTACATATATAAAAAACAACAACAAATATTTTATTAAAAATAATTTAATATGAATGAATTATTATCATCGACGGTTTCCAATTTTCCAGTATAATAAATATTTTCATATGTAGCATGTGGGACATAAACCTCATTCCAGTATCTTAGGCATACTAACCTCTGATATCCGTCGATTCTGATATCTTCGCCTAGAATGGTATTCCGGAATACAATATCCGGTTCGTTTATTCCTGCTACAGAACGCATAGGACATGTTGCTGAAAAACGCGGATTGATTTCAAATATTTTCGGTTCACTTCCTTTGAGTTTAGCTTGGATATTAATGGCTCCTCTAGCCCCCAACTTTAGAGCAACTTCTTCAGCGGATCTTCGTATATTTTCAAAGCTATCGATAAAGGCCTTGTAAGTTTGTCCACTCTTTACTATTTTTCGAATTGATATTGAAGACATAACATACTTTCCAGACCTATCAACTGTAACGCCAGATGTGAACTCTGAATTGTTACTATTATCAATACTGCTACTATCACCATCACTACCCTCATCATCCTTCAGGTACTCTTGAAGCAGAGGGTTCCAACCTGCTTTTTGAATTTTAGAAATAGCATATTTCATTTCATCCCTGTCGTTTACTACGTAAAAATGCTTTGAGCCGTATCCTTCTCTAGGTTTTACAACTATAGGAAAACCAAACTCTTGGATGAATTTTTCGTTATCTTCAGGTAAAGAAGATGCAGCACAAGGTAGATTATTTGCATTTATGAATTCAAAGGTCCTCCACTTGTCTCTAGATGTAATTATTACTTCTATTGGATTTGTTAATACTTTTGCATCTGTCTCATCTTCTATTCGTTCCCTTGCATTCACCACTGTGGACAATTCTTTGTCAGATCCTACGTAAATTGCATGAATGTTTTGTGCTTTACTAACATCGATGATCGAATCTATATAGCTTGGAGATGATGCTGATGGTATCAAAACACCGCTATCGCATCTATAAAGACCTGCTGCCTGCGCACTTAAATCAGCTGCAATAATTTTGTATTTTACAGGAGAGTTATTCGATGCATTCGCTAGCTTCAATGATTTTATAATTCCCTGCGCTACGATACCCCCTGCAGCAGTTACCAGTACGTTTGCAGTCATTGTCTTCTTGGATTCGTCATGGTTTTCCTGTTTTTTATAATTGTTGTTTTTTTCCTTTGCACGCACCATACGCCACACACATATACACTCTATACAAAATCCACGTTTTGGGTCGTCTTCTATTCCTCTTTTACTTCGTGATAGCGGTAGTAGTACTTGTTGTCGGTTTTGCTCCCGTCATCATAAGAATTGGTGCAGCTAAACTGTTTTCATTATTTAGTAAATGCCCACGCCATTGTATTTGTGTGTTGGCCATTCCAAAATTAACAGCATAGTCTACAAAACAAGGACTCATTTCTACAGCATTCTTAACTTTATATGTAATCTTGATAAGCCGACGGATTTTTCGCTGCTCTTCCTTCAAATTAAACAGCTCTAAAAGAAGCGTCTCTATGGATTTGCCAGATTTTAGTCGCCTGTTTCTTTCCTCTATAAGAGGTCGTATTTTATCCCCATATTCAGCATCCTTTTGCTTTAATGATTGCAGGTATGGCATAACATCAGACTGCTTTGTCAGCTCTACAAGTTCCAAAGCCTCTAACTGTCCAATGCCATGGTAGACATCCCTAGATGGCCAGACCAGAGTCAGGGACGGCATATTAATCGACAATTCTTTGAAGGCTATGCTGCCAACCACAGTATAATCCATGCTGCCTCCAGTACCAGATGCATAACATGTAACTCCAAGGTCCCTAGAAAGCAATAATAGTATTGGAATCGCTCGTGGGGAAAGCTGACGAAGAACATGTTCTTCTTTTAAAAGCTCCAATGTATGCGTATTGCCTAGGTTTATCTGAAGATCACTTTTGCAGGATAAACATGTACCTTTAAGTATTATTTGTTTTTGTACTTTTTTTTCTTCTTTTTGTTGTTGTAGTGGTAGATCTTCTCGTTCTTCTACTACCCCACTTCTTCGTTGTTCTTGTTGTTGTATTAATAGCTCTTTCTCATAAATCTTTACAGAAGCCTTGCCGCCGCATTTGCAGTGAAGCCAGACTGGTGCATTGAGATACGAACTTGCGCTTACACCAGTATCCACACCGTGGTGCAGAAACATACTTTCAGCTTTTCTTAATGCATCCGAATATCTGTTAAAATTAGAAATCAAATACCCAAAACCGTCTGCAAAAACGGAAGACATCTCGGTAAGTCTTACAAACAAGGTATCATATCCCCATACCTTATTTACGATTTGCGACATCAAGAAAGAATTAAAATCTGAATAAGATTTTGCTTTTGAGCATGAGAGCTCTACTTCCTGCCAGAACTGCTCAAAATTATCATGGATATAGGATTTATTAGATGCAGATGAAATTAGAGATGATGCAGAATTCTTCCGTATCCAGGAAGTTATCTGTTTTCTCCAGTAATTTAAAACTGTCTGTCCTGGTACTGGCATATTAGACGCCATTTGCCATTTCTCAGAGGTACTAACTGGTAGTCTAAGTTCAAGCCTTCCCAAAGAATGTTTTACACTTGGCAGTAGGGCAAGTCGAATCCAGCCATCCATAAAATCATGATCAACTATAAGAAACAAGTTGACAATTTTTTTGTTGGTAAGGTCTTTCCCCTCCTCTTCTCCTCCCCAGCCTGCCCCCCTCTGTTCCATTTTTTCTCCCCTTCCTTCTTCACGCTGCTTCTCCTTCTCCTTCTTTTCTACTTCATTTTTGAGAGTCTGAAGCAGGACAATTTTTTTGAATACACCGCTATATGCAAAAAGGTTGGGTTGATGTATTGATACAAATAGCTTTGTCGATGGATCCTTTAATAACACAATACTATTACTTACAGCCTTGGTCATCGTGCCTGCTTCCGAATGAAATTTACTGATGGCTTTCTGTAACTTCACTCTGTTATTTAAGATAGAATCATTTACGGGTGGAGGAGGTGAATAAGAAGAAGTATTATTATTGATTATCTCTAACATTCTATCAATGGCATCTGGGAAACTATCTGGTATTGATGATATAAACTGGGAGACTATAGGATCTTTAACCCTTTCATATTTTGAAAATAACGACTTTGCACCTCTACTATGTGGCCGCTCGTCGTCTAATGTTGTTGTTTTTGTAGGAGGACGAGCAGGTGGGTCTGTGGAGGAATTTATCAACATAGTATCCGACTCTAACACTTATATAAATAAATAACACCATCCGTAAAAAAGGATGCTCTCATTTGTTGGGATGCCTACAGACTATTAATAAGAGGTTGATTTGATTTGGGAAACAGAGCATACACAATTTTTTGTTGTGAGACAATGCAGATATAAATTATGATACAAGAGCCATCACTGTTGTTAATAGTCGAGTATGTTGTTGCATGTACACACATCTAGCAACACATAATAATCAACAATAGCCAATTACCTACAACATAAGAGAATTTTTTAACATATATTTAGTAATGTAAGAAAAAACAAAATTTTAGCAAGTCCTGACAATTTTATATAACGGTTAAGCATCTGTCTAAGGTTGCACAAATGAAAAGAAAAAAACGATCCCAAGGCATAAGAGATAAAAACGCACGTAAGAATTACAATAATAATATTAAGGTTAGTAATAGCAAGAGCAGGTTTGACGTCAATAGTTCTGAGGATACACATTCTCCTCCTCCTTCCTCCTCCTCCATCGACTCTTCGTTGATGCAAAAATCATTATCAGCATCAACAATAACAAAAAAGCAAGGAGAAAAAATATCATCTGGAGTCATTGACTCTTCAAAATACGAACCAACGAGAGAAAAGGAAGAAGGAGAATCATTATCAGCAGCAGCGACTATTTATGAAAAAGATTTGTGGAACAGGAAGAATGAATTTTTTGGTATCCAGAATGATGAATCAATAAGTCCTGAAATGTCGGTAAGTACCAAGCTTTCAGCTAGTCCTGATAGCATCAATAGTAATTCGAATTTTTCGAATGCAAATTCAGTTATAATAGAAAAAGAAGTGGAAGTGGTAGAAAAACAAGTGGAACAAGTGGAACAACAACCATCCACTGTCACCAATAAAACGAATGAAGGAGAAAAGGAAGAAGGAGAATCATTATCATCAATTGCTTTGCAATACAGAAACAACAAAAATCAAGGGAATGATGGGAAAAGGAATTTTGGGAACAATAAGAGCAATATCAAGAATAACAATAATTATAATAATCCACACATTGTTGGTACTAGTATTGGTAAGTTGCAAAACCCTACGATAGCTTGGTTTGACATGTACAACGAATTTTCGAGGAACGCTGCAAGGATGACGGAGCGTTGGCTTAACCTCTTTTGGAATCCTTGGATAACAAGCGAGAGAAAAAACAACAATACTAAAAAATAAAGGTGGAATGACTAAAAAGGCAAAAACTCCAAAGTCATATCAACTAACTTTTTGAATTCTCCAATTCGATAAATAACCGAGTGTGGACGTAATAACTGCCATAAAATTCATTCATTTGTCTTCCATACAACAACGTCCTATTCCGCCTCCTCCTCAATGTCGTCATCATCCTCATCTTCTAACTCGTCTTGTTCATCATCTTCTAACTCATGGTTTTCTTCTTTAATTTCTTCTCTTTTGGTTCCATCTTCGCTCATTACAAACATGGTAAACCCATAGATACTTAATAACTACTTGCACGCTACGCTATGTATAGCAGGTCTTTCTATATACATATATAAAAAGAACCGTATATGGATATTACTATAAACTGGAGTTTTATAATGCAATATAAAAACTCGACAATTCCGTGAATTATTCATTCATTTCTAAACATAATAATAAAAATTGGGAGATTTTTTAAATGCATCAAAAATAATGGCTAACAGGGAAGCATATCGGATACAAGTGATTCAACAGCAAATATTCTGATTCAAAAATCATCGACACGATTTCGCATATTCATTCTTCTCCTGTTATTCTGTATAGAATAAAAGCTTAGTTTCATTGTTTTTGAATAAATTAATAAGAATGAACAGTGACATATATAACACAATAGAAAAAAAGGAAGAAGTAGACGAAATAGTGATCAATCAATTAAAAGTCATCTGCTTGAAAGGCAATTTTGTACCTTGGGTTTACCATAGTTGGCTCTTCAGCAACGAAAAACTGAAAAAGTTATAGAGAATGAAGAATGGAGGGTGAGATATGGCATTGAAGATGAAGATGTTGTTGGCGGCAAGTCATACACGAAGAAGAAGAATAATAATATTAATAATAAGAGTAATGATCTAAAAGTGAAGAGGGAGGAGAAAAGGAAGAAGAAAAGATGGGATGCTGTCGTAGTAGCGGTTGGAATGCTGATAGGTTTTTCTGTAGTCATTATGAAAACTACTGGCTACTGGCCTTGCAATATAATAAGCACCCTGCAAACCACTGGCTATTGGCCCCAGCAAATCTCTTGCGGTAAATCTATCCAGGAGAATGTGTCTTCGATAATACGTTGGATTCAGCAGCAGTATCAAGGCCGATTTCTTTCTCCTTTCTTATCACAATTTCTTCAAAGTATCTAATTACAGTAATCTCTGAAACTTTAGGCATTGGAGAAATTTCCTTTCCCTCCACCATATCGAGTATCATTGCAGGAAAGTTGGCTCCGGCCAAAGCCGTAAATATTGTCCCACCACCAAGCCGTGGATTGACTTCTATCAGTTTAATCACACCTTCCGGCGACTCTTTCATTTGAATGCATGAAGGCCCCCTTATTCCAAGATGTTCTGCAATTTTCATACAATTTGTTTCAAGATCCGGATTTAGTGTGATTTTTCCTTTGGTAGAAATACCTCCCTTTGTCTGTATTCTGACTCTGGGTACTGCCATCAATGGTTTTTTGTCAAGATCAGACAGCACATCTACAGTATATTCAGTTCCAGGCAGAAACTCCTGAAATATCATGTCCACAAACCTCGATGATACATACTTCAGGTCAGATTCATCTTCTATTTTCAGAATATCTCGACTTCCTTTCCCGAATCGTGGTTTTGCAATAACAGGAAATGCTCTGATCTTTTCCGGATCTGTAGTTGTAAAAGGAACCTCAAAATTATCGGAAAGATTCTGGTATGTTAAGGTTTTGTCACGGCATATTTCCAATGTCGCTCTATCGCTTACAACCGCATAAGCTCCCGTCTCAGCAAGCTTGTCACGATTTTCGCTATACGGATAAATATCAAAACCTGACGATGGCATCAAAACTTTAACATCAAATTTCTTTACGATTTCAAAAAGTCTATCTACGAACGAGTAGTGGTTGGCTTCACTGATAACTTCGCCATTATCCGCCATAAAGAAGCCTGCAGATAAAGGGCTGGAATCAGTAGCAACAATTTTTCCGCCAAAGTTTGCCATCTTCAACGATTTTATAGTGTTTATTCCTGCCGGACCAGAAGCGCCAGGAATTAGAACAACAGCGGCGGCATCGTTGTAACCAGGTGATGCTGACATGCTACTACGGGAAGATGAAGAAGCGGAAGAGGATTGATACGGTGATGATGATTTGGTATTACGCAAATGACCCGACCAGTGGCCGCGATTACTAAACAATCACATATAAACATTCGTTGACCAAAAATTAAAGTTTATAATAATAAAAAACCCACAATTACATCCACATTGAATACCAAAGAAGATTATCATGTTCACTGCAATTACAATGACCATTCTGCGCCTGAACTTACAATCCAAAATGTGCTGAGACGCGCAAAAGAAATGGACTTGGAAACATTGGCTTTTACTGAACACGTTAGAAAAACATCTGATTGGATTCCAAAATATTTAAACGAAATAGAATCGCAGGTAAAAAATTACAATGAAGGCAATAAATCCCACTTAAAAGTCGTTTCCGGATTTGAGGCAAAGATCCTTGCAGACGGATCCGTTAACTGTTCCGAAGAATATAGTAAAAACTACTTTTTGATAGCCAGTTTTCATAATGTATATGGCGACAAGAAAATTTGGATTAACGCATTAAAAAAGGCGATTGAAAATCCGGATGTAAATGTAATAGGTCACGTGGCACCAGAGCCGACGTTTACACTTGAAAACAGCGAGGTTGATGCGTTAGCCTCTCTAATAGTAGAAAACAAAAAAATAGTCGAGATAAATGCAAAGTACCGTAGACCGCCTCGGGATTGGATAGTCACTTTCAATAAAAGAGGAGTGAAATTTCACTTGGGTAGTGATGCACACTCTTTGCAACAGATAGGTCAATTCGAAAAGATTTCGGATCTGATTTCACTAGTATCGCAGTAATTCTAGAACCCTTTTCCTTTCTGCTTTTGCAAGATTTGCCTGATAGGATTTGATCTGCGATATTTCATGTTTGTTTGTTTTGGATCTTCAACATCTGATGCCTGTGTTAAAACTCAATTTTTATCCATCATCTCCTATTATGGGCTTGTCGTAGCAGAACAAAGAGATGTTGTTGACCTAATTTACTTTAATGCAAGGAATTAGGCCCTTGGTTTTACTCATTGCTCTTGCTTTGGTATTCTCTGTCTGGAGGACAGAGGAAATCCTCAAGATCTCAATAGCAATACAGAGTGGTATCTCATTACCTTTTAACATTCATTGTGCCTCTTGCAGTTCCAACTCTGATTAATCTTTTTAACCTACATTATTCTGAGGATACAAACAGCCTATCAGAAAGACCACCTCTCTCACATTAATGTTATTACTACCATATACTTAGGCTTCTGATCCAAAAGCAGTAATGGCTTATCGCCTTTCGTAGTTCCATAATCAATTAAAAGTCTGGCTGAATTGCCATGAAAACTTTGAAAGCTTTGTTGACTAGCGGATGGAGATGGTCTTGATGTCGATAGACAGGTGCATCATTATTTATGAGTTTAAGAACCGTTACATGCTAATGCCAGGCTGCTACATGATTACCTTATAACGTTAATATAGCAACATCAATCATATTATAAAACGACCTCATATTGCAAATCAATAGAAGCCAATCATCGATTTCACATAATAAACCAACAACTGTGTCCATTGTAATTCCCACATATAATGAAGCTGAGAATATTTTGAAACTGATAGAAGCAATAAAGAGTAATCTGCCACATATTACATCTACAGAGATAATAGTAGTAGATGATAATTCTCCTGACGGAACTGGCAGAATAGTTGAGAATTACATACATGATATAACCACAGGCGGCGGCAACGACAAATCAAATCAACATCAACAAAATAATAACCATCTTCCTATTACCACCTCTGTTAAAGTTATTAATAGACAAAATAAGAGGGGACTGATTTCCGCAATTTTACAAGGAATAGAATCTTCGGCAGGAGAATATATCCTAGTCATGGATGCAGATTTTTCTCACTCACCAGAACTCATACCAAGCATGTTAGAGCAACTGTCACAGAACCCTGATCATATAGTTGTCGCATCACGATATGTTAAAGGTGGTTCGGTAGTAGGTTGGCCTATAAAACGCAGGATAATTAGCAGAGGTGCGAATATAATTGCCAGACGTATTTTGAGGCTATGTAATATCACAGATCCTATGTCTGGATTCTTTGCATTTCGACGTCAAGTAATGGAAAACATCAACATCGATACTACTGGATATAAACTATTGCTAGAACTTCTTGTTAAGGTCAATGGCAGTAGTACCAGGGTAAAAGAAATTCCATATACTTTTACCGATAGAAAATCTGGACAAAGCAAGATGGATATCAACGTCGTACTTGATTACGTTAGAGCGGTGTGGCACCTTTACAGGTATGGCCAGAAATCAAAACAAACGATACTGCAGAGGAACAAAGAGAGGCGCAAGTCGATACTGTTCCTATCTAAGGTTGGCAGATTCTTTACAGTAGGAGCAAGTGGCTTGTTAGTAAACTATGTGGTATCTTATCTACTATCAAATGGCGTACTGGCAAACTTATGGTACGTTGAATCTACAATGACTGGAATAGTATGCTCGATAACTTCAAACTTTTTTCTAAACAAAGCTTGGACTTTTGAGGATAGGAATTTCTCCGCCGTACATACTTTAAAACAGTATGGGCTGTTTGTTACTATGAGCTCAACCGGTGCGGCCTTACAATTAGCAATATTGTATTTGTTAGTACAATCAGGAGGCATGAAATACGAATTTTCGTTAATACTGGCCGTCGCTATTGCATCTATGAGTAACTTTCTGCTTAACAAGAAATGGACTTTTCGGGAGAAAGTATGGGGTTAACTTATTCATTTTTACACAATAAGTTAATAGTGGCGAGTGTTTTGATGCTCCCCTGATTTTAAAGATAATTGGTCTTTTTCCTGCGATGAGTGAAAACATGCAACATCAGACTACATGGCAATCGCAATTATTATTGTTATTATTCTGCAAGTTACCCCCTGCACTCGACTAGACCCCGGCCCAGTTAGATCCCCCTCATATAGTACAATCTAACAGTGTATTCATTTACCGGCATTCTGTTTGACTTGATAGCCCTCAACTCCAAAAATTTGTATATGCAGAAAACTGATGAACCAATTGTCTCAATTTTCAATATCTCTGCCGGATATGCGTTAAAAAGAAAAACTTGATCAAAAGTCGTTATGATATTTTCCATAATTACTTTTGATACATTTCATTAATTGCTTTTACTTGGTTTTGCCTTTTTCTTTGCCTTATTGTTTTTCGCTTTAGCTGCCATTTTAATAAGTGAAGATTATATCTTGCTTTTATACTAGTGGATGAATAACAGTAGTACTTTCCCATTGTTCATTATCTCTTATCAAGAATATACTACATTGATTTTTTACAACTGTCTTGACTCAAGATCATCCATTAGAATGATTATTTTTGAAGGTATAGCACAGGAACCATGGAGGCCAGCTCAGAAAAGGCAAAATTATTTACACTTTATTTGGTCAAAATTCAAAGGGAAATTTTCGTTAGTTGTAGCAAAAGGTAAAATCACTGCTTTCTATTAAGTAGATGATGAATTTGTATCTAATGAAGATATGATTAGTAGCACGTCAAGATGACTCTTCAGAGAGGGGTTAAATGAAGAGCCTTAAATTCATTCATACTATTATATTAGGATGATGCTTTATTATATTCTAAGAAGATCAACTGTCGTATGACGGCGTTGAATACGTAATATGATAGACACATATTAACACATAATTATATAGTACCACAGAACTTCAAAATTTTTTCATGGTCTAATTCTCCTTTCTTATATTATAAAAATAACATCAATCTTTTATAAGGATACTCTACAATTCCTATTCTTATGGAGCATTTAATTGATGAATACCTCTGTTCCAAAAATTGATCATCTTGCAGGTATAGAATGTTACTGTAGTTGTTTTAATGGAATCTGTGGTTTGATAAAGCAAAATAATATTGGTTTTAAAGTATCGGAAATAGTAGATGAATCTTTTCTTACTGATGTGTCATCTATACAGGATCAGTACCATCGCTTTCCTCTTTATATTTTAGATA
>Ga0164301_10000359_pt1 | contig 13105 bp, 15 predicted proteins | sample Whisoiple_231_MG_FD_109711 | JGI IMG/M metagenome (GOLD analysis project Ga0164301, IMG submission 109711) | Unamended control soil microbial communities from upstate New York, USA - Whitman soil sample_231_MG | ecosystem: Environmental > Terrestrial > Soil > Agricultural land ... | reverse complement strand
ATTTTTCGATATGGCGAGAGAATCCGAACGTTCGCGGCGGGCGACCATCCGCCGCCGCGCCCTTGAGGGCTTCGCCGTTATCGTCGGTGCGCTGGTGCTGGCCTTGGCGAGCGGCGCGGAGGCGGTCCTCACCCTGCTCCACGACCGGGTCGACGAGGAGCTGCTCGAGGCCGCCGGGCCGCAGCTCCGCTGCGTCGCCAACGTCGCGGTCGGCTACGACAACGTCGACGTCGCCGCGGCGACCCGGCGCGGGGTGGTGGTGACCAACACGCCGGGGGTGCTCGACGACGCCACCGCCGACCTGACCATGGCGCTGATCCTCGCCGCGACGCGGCGGCTCGCCGAGGGCGACCGCCTGGTCCGCTCCGGCGAGCCCTGGAACTGGGGGATGGGGTTCATGCTCGGCAGCTCGCTGCAGGGGAAGCGGCTGGGGATCGTCGGCCTCGGCGGGATCGGCAAATGGGTGGCGCAGCGCGCCCGCGCTTTCGGGATGGAGATCGCCTACCACCAGCGCAACCCGGCGCCGCCGGAGGTGGAGGTGGCGCTGGGGGCCGAGCGGCTGCCGCTGGAGCAACTGCTGGCGAGCGCCGACGTGGTCAGCCTGCACTGCCCGCTGACGCCGGAGACGCGTCACCTGATCGGCGCCGCCGAGCTGGCGGCGATGAAGCCGACCGCCGTCCTCGTCAACGCCGCCCGTGGCCCGATCGTCGACGAGGCGGCGTTGGCCGAGGCGCTGGCCGAGGGTCGGATCGCCGCCGCCGGCCTCGACGTCTTCGAGAACGAGCCGGAGGTCGAGCCGCGGCTGCTCGGGCTCGACAACGTGGTGCTGACCCCGCACCTTGGCTCGGCCACGGTCGAGACCCGCACGGCGATGGCCGAGTTGGCGGCCCGCAACGCGATTTCTGTACTCCGAGGCCAAGGGCCGATCACCCCGGTCACGGCACAATGAACAGGTGAGCGCGGTCACCGCCAAGCGCACGATCCGTCACCGGATCCGGGGCGAGGAACTGACTGGCGCCTCGTCCCGGACCGCGCCCGTCTGGAACCCGGCGACCGGGGAGCAGCAGGCCGAGGTGCTGCTGGCCGAGCCCGCCGACGTCGACGCTGCGGTGGTCGCCGCGCGCGAGGCCTTCGGCGAGTGGTCCGAGGCCTCGCTCAGTCGCCGCGCCAAGGTGATGTTCGCCTTCCGCCAGCTGCTCAACGCGAACGTCGAGCGGCTGGCGCGGATCGTCTCCGCCGAGCACGGCAAGGTGCTCGAGGACGCCAAGGGAGAGGTGCTGCGGGGGCTCGAGGTGGTCGAGTTCGCCTGCGGGATCCCGCAGCTGCTGAAGGGCGAGTACTCCGACCAGGTCTCCTCGACCGTCGACGCGTACTCCTTCCGCCAGCCGCTCGGCGTCTGCGCCGGCATCACCCCCTTCAACTTCCCGGCGATGGTGCCGATGTGGATGCACCCGATGGCGATCGCCTGCGGCAACACGTTCGTGCTGAAGCCCTCCGAGCGCGATCCCTCGGCCTCGAACCTGGTCGCCGAGCTCTACGCCGAGGCGGGCCTGCCGGCGGGCGTCTTCAACGTCGTCCACGGCGACAAGGTCGCGGTCGACGCCCTGCTCAACCACCCCGACGTGGCGGCGATCTCCTTTGTCGGCTCGACCCCGATTGCCTCCTACGTCCACGCCCGGGCGAGCGAGAAGCGCAAGCGGGTGCAGGCGCTGGGCGGGGCGAAGAACCACGCGGTGGTGATGCCGGGCGCCGACCTCGGCTACGCCGCCGACCAGCTTTCCGCGGCGGGCTTCGGCTCGGCCGGCCAGCGCTGCATGGCGATCTCGGTTGCGGTTGCGGTCGGCGACTCAGGCGACCCGCTGGTCGAGGAGGTGGCGCAGCGGGCGCGGGAGATCAAGGTCGGCCCCGGGCTCGATCCCGGTTCGGAGATGGGGCCGGTGGTTACGCCGCAGGCCCGTGACCGGATCGTCGACTACATCGGCCAGGGGGCCGAGGCCGGCGCTCGGGTGACCGTCGACGGCCGCGAGCTGGAGGTGGGCGGCGGTGGCTTCTGGGTCGGCCCGACCCTGATCGACCAGGTCGCCCCCGGCATGTCCGTCTACGACGACGAGATCTTCGGCCCGGTCCTCTCGGTCGTCCGCAGCGACAGCCTCGACGAGGCGATCGCGCTGATCAACCGCAACTCCTACGCCAACGGGGCGGCGATCTTCACCGGCTCCGGCTACGAGGCGCGCCGCTTCCAGCGCGAGGTCGAGGTCGGGATGATCGGGATCAACGTGCCGATCCCGGTGCCGATGGCCTTCTACTCCTTCGGCGGCTGGAAGGACTCGATCTTCGGCGACCACCACGTCCACGGCCCCGAGGGCGTCCGCTTCTACACCCGCGGCAAGGCGATCACCAGCCGCTGGCCCGAGGCCAACGCCACCGGCCCGGGCGACGCGGGGTCGATGCACTTCCCGACGTCGAGCTGAAGGTGCAACTTCGGTACCAATATTCCAAATTCCAAATTCCAGAATATGGAATAGCTATTCTCGCCTCATGCTTCGCCCGCAAGACCTATACGTGCTCCTCAAGCTCGCCTGCCCCTCGCAGGGGTCCTGGACCTTTGCCAGCGTCGGCCACGAATTGGGCCTCAGTGCGTCAGCGGTCCATCGAGGTCTGGAACGCGCGGCGTCGGGAGGGCTCTACCAGCCGCGCCAGAAGAGGATCGTGCCCAGCGCCCTAATTGACCTGCTTCTCCACGGCGCCCGCTACGTCTATCCGGCGATGAGAAGCGGCGAAGCGCGCGGCCTGCCGACTGCCTGGGCAGCGGCGCCCCTATCCGAAGCGCTGGTCTTCTCCGGGGAGCATGCGCCGGTCTGGCCCGACGCGATGGGTGAAGTGCGAGGAATGGCAATCGAACCCCTTCATCCCTCGGTTCCCGACGCTGCGCGCCGCGACCATCAACTTTGGGAACTGCTGGCGTTGTTCGATGCGATCCGGGTGGGAGGCCCCCGCGAACGCGCTCTCGCCGGGGAGCTCATGGAGAAGAAGATCGTCGAGGAGGGCGGAGAGTGAACCCGGAGAACCTCCTGATGCTCGAGTTGACCCATGAGCATCTAGGCGAGCTGGTCGAAGAGGTCGTCTTTGTCGGGGGAGCGACCGTCGAGCTCTGGATCAGCGATCAGGCGGCCCCCGAATTCCGCCGCACCGAAGACGTGGACGTGGTGGTCGAGGTCACGACGCAGCAGGACTACTATCGCCTCGAAGAGCGGTTGCGGAGCCTAGGCTTCGAAAACGACCAGAAGAGCGGAGTGATCTGTCGCTTCAAGCAGCCAGACTCGAAACTGATTCTCGACGTGATGCCGACCGAGGCTTCGATCCTCGGCTTCGACAACCGCTGGCAGGCTGAGGGCTTCTTCCATGCCGTCGAGGTGAGGTTGCCGAAGGGGCAGCCGATCCGAGCGTTGCCCCCGCCGTATCTGCTGGCGACGAAGCTCGAGGCCTTCGAGAGTCGGGGCGAGCACGACTTCTACGGAAGCCGCGATTGGGGCGATGTCATCACCCTGGTTGACGGGCGCGAGGAGTTGATCGCCGAAGTGGCCGAGGCCCAGGAGCCCCTCCGCACCTTCGTGTCGGACCGACTGGGAGGGCTATCGGAGCATCGCAACTTCGACCCCGGAGTCGAGGGTGCGCTTCCGGCCAGTCCGGAGTCTAGGGACCGGGTGGATCTCGTCGTCTTGCCGAGGATTCAGGCATTGATCGGCGCTTGATGAAGCACCTGAGCACCAAACCCCTCCACAAAGGCAAGCACGTCGACTTCGTCGCCAAGCGCTACCGGCGCGCCGACGGGACCGAGGTTGAGCGGGAGATCGTCGAGCACCCGGGGTCGGTGGCGATCCTTGCCCACGACGGCGAGTTCGCCTACCTGGTGGCGCAGCCGCGCGAGGCGGTGGAGGAGGACGAGTTGCTGGAGATCCCGGCCGGGACGCTCGACGTCGAGGGCGAGGACGAGCTGGAATGCGCGAAGCGCGAGCTGGCCGAGGAGGCGGAGCTGCAGGCCGAGGACTGGAGCCTGCTCCACGTCATCTACCCCAGCCCCGGCTTCCTCACCGAGAAGGTGACGATCTTCGAGGCCACCGGGCTCTCGCCGGCCAGCGGCACCCGCGACGACGACGAGGAGATCGAGATCGTCCGTCTCGACCTGTCGGAGATCGAGGCGGCGCTACCCGGGATCCGCGACGCGACGACCGTGATCGCCCTGCTGCGACTGAAGGAGAAGCTGCGGGGGTAGAGAGGGACCTCGTGTTCCTCTTCTTCTCCAACAACCTCGGCTGCGCCGGCTCGCTGCTGGTCTCGGCCGTGGTGACCGTGATCCTGCTGCTGCTCCTCGGCGTGATCGAACTCGGCTAGCCGAGCCTGAACTCCCGGCGCTTCTCCTCCGGGACGAGATCCAGGTACTCCGGGTGGCGCTCGATGTAGCTCCTGACGAAGGGGCAGAGGGGGAGGACGGCGAGATGGCGGGCGCGAGCGTCGTCGAGCGCGAAGGAGACCAGCTTGCCGCCGAGGCCCTGGCCTTCGAAGCGATCGTCGATCTCGGTGTGGACGAAGGCGAGAGCTTGCGGCCGCTGCCGGTACTGCGTGAAGCCGGCCATCTCACCGTCGACGCGGATCTCGTAGCGCTGTTCCTTGGGGTTGTCGACGATCTCCATGACCGGGTTTCTACCCGTTGGCGACGGCTTCCAGCTCGTGGCCCGCATTCGCCAGGACCGGAGTGCCGTGGGAGGGGAGGATCAGCTCGACCGGGAGCTCGAGGGCAGGACGCAGCGACTGACGCAGGTCCGCGAGGTCGGTCGACTCGGGCAGCCAGGAGGCGGGGCAGGTGTGCAGGCCCTCGCCGCGTTCGCCGTCGCCGAGCAGGGCGTCGCCGGCGATCAGTGCCCTCGTGAACGGCTCCCAGAGTAGGACCTCGCTGCGCGGCCGCGACTCGAACGCCACCAGCCCGGCGGGCAGCGGATCGCCGGCGCGGAAGACGTCGGTAACCGGCGCTCGCCGGGCGATCGCGGCGCGGTTGCGGGAGTGGGCCCAGACCCGGGTGCCGGGGAAGCGGGAGGCGACCTCGGCGGCGGAGCGGGCGTGCCAGTGGATCGTCAGCAGGACGTGAAGGGTGCGGCCGCCGAGGCCGGCCTCCAGGTTCCCCCACTGATCGCCGGACAGCAGCGGGTCGACCAGCACCACGTCGGCCTCGGTCGCGACGGCGACCGAGGCCACCTGGTGCTTCCACTCGGGGTAGCTGCCGCTCCAGCGCCAGAGTCCGGGCCGCAGCTCTTCGCCGAGCACGGTTAGTGGCGCTGGCGCGGGTGGCCGCGGACCCAGCGGTCGCGCTCGGCCATTTCCCGCATCCGGCGCTGGGACTCGGCCGCGTTGGCGAGGGTCAAGCTGGCTAGGAATCTCATCTTCGGCCTCCTCTCGGTTATCGAAACACCGGCTAAATTAACTTGCCGGTGCACACAACACTAGCTAAACTTGATAGACGGTGTCAACCTCGCTTAACAAAGCCACGCAGGGCGAAGCCGACCTCCTCGTCGCCTTCGTCAACACCGCCGACCTCGAGGAGGAAACCGAGAGGATCGGCGACCCCGAGGCCCTGCAGGCCTGGGTCGAGGAGCAGACCGGCGAACTCCTGCCCGTCCCCGACGAGGAGGCGCTGGCCCGAGTCCTCGAGCTGCGCGAGTCCCTCCGCGCCCTGCTGCGCACCAACAACGGCGGGCAAGCCGGCGACCAGGAGCTCGCCCCGCTTCGCGAGGCCGCCGAGCGCAGCCGCTACCGCACCAGCTTCGGCCCCGACGGCGAGCTGACCCTCGCCCCCGCTCGCGCCGACCTCAGCGGCTTCGAAGCTCGCCTCCTTCTCGCAATCGAGCGGATCCAGGCCCAGGGCGCCTGGCCCCGCCTCAAAGCCTGCACCGACGACGGCTGCCAGTGGGCCTTCTTCGACACCACCCGCAACCGCTCCCGCACTTGGTGCTCGATGGAGGAGTGCGGCAACAAGGAGAAGACGCGGCGCTATCGCGAGCGGAAAGGAGCTTCCGCCTGAGCCGTCAGAGCGTGGTCAAGATCACCGCGAGGTTGGCCAGCTTCGCTTCGCGTTTTTCGACCGCTTTGGCCGACCAGTTGTGCTTGCGCCCGATTGCCCTCGTATCGCGGAGCCGGCTTTTCGCGTAGAAGGCCTTCTTGTCCTTGAAGGCGGTGTTGCCGGCAATGCGGTTCGGCTTCTCCTCGAGCAGCACGAGATTCCCAAGCGAATGCGTTACCTGATCCAGGGCGTCGTCGTCCTCGCCTTCCTTGGGGTGCTGCGGATAGACGTGGTCGATGTGGGCGGACTCGACGTCGAAGACGAGGGAGTGGGAGAGCTCCGGTTCCCGCTTGCGTTTCGTTTCACTCAGCCAGGGCCCGAAATCCTCGACGGCGGACAGCAGCCAGCGAATGTTGCCCCGTTGACCCGACTGGCCGTAGTCGAGCCGCTCTCGCAGGTTGTCCATGAAGAGCTCGTCGTTGTCGCTGTCGTCGATCAGGGCTTTGAGTTCATCTCGGAATGAGGTGACCGAGTAGCGCTGCGAGCCGAGCTCACGAATGTATTTCGCGTGCCCGTAGTAGGCCGAGGCTGCTCTTCCGGCATGGCCGCGGCCGATGTTCTTGTACCGGAAGGCAAATCGCTCGACCATGATCACGAGCTGTCCGAACTGCTTGGGGGTCAGATTTTCCGCGGCGGCCAGGAGAAGAGGCGTAGCGAGGTCGTGCTTAAGCGTCTTCACGAGCCGGCTCACCCGCTCTTCGAATCCTTTGTGCCCTTTCGGTATCTCCAAAGGCCAGATGCCGGCCCGGAGCTTCCTGAACGTGAGCAGCTCTCCCTGCATGGTCTCGAGCTGGTCCACTAGCGCGTTCGCTCGTTTCTTGCTGCTGATGGCGGGGGTCGCGAAGACTTCGTCGCGGTAGATGTCGACGACCTTCCAGATGTCGATCCGCTCCCCGTACATGCTGGGGTAGTAGCTACGCAGGAACGCCTTTACATCGTCGGCGGACTCGCCCAGCATCTGGTCCCAGCAGGCTGCCGCCGCCTGCTGCTGATCCTTGAACGGATCCAGGGCTTCAAGGGTGATCGCTCGCAGGAGGTCTCCCTCGGAAAGGTCGAGCCCGCGGTCGTTGAGAACCATGAAGAGCCTGTAGGCCGCACCGGGGTCGGTCGCCAGCAGTTGGATCACGATGCAGCACTTCAAGAGCGCGTACTGCAGGGCCACCAGCGCCCGCAGAATCTCCTTGGCTTTCTTCGGCGCCGAAAGAAGCGGCGCCGTCAACCGATCGGAGAGAAGGTCACGAGCTTCGACCAAGAGCTTTTGGCTCTCGCGGTCGGCGGGAAGGGCTTTGCCGGCGAGAATCGAGGCGAACGCTTTGACGTCCTTCTCATTGGGAGTGATACGTGGCTCGACGGTCGTTTCTCCGGTGGCCGGCTCGACCTCCCGCGTCCAGAGGAATTCATCGCGCAGTTTCTCCGCGTAGTGCTCGCCGGCTTTCTTGCTCGCTTCGTCCCCCTCGCCGGCCGCCATCAGGGCAGCCTGCTCGAAGGCCGACTGCAGGACCGCGAGGCTGAGCGCGAAGGTCGTGACCCGCTGCTGGCCGTCGATGATGTCCCAGCCGGTCTGGTCTTGGGTGCGGACCAGGACAATGCCGCCGAAGAAGTGATGCGGATCCCGCTTGCCTTCGGCGACAGCAGTTGCCAGCTGCTGAATGTCGGAGGCGAACTCTTCCACCTGGTCGGCAGTCCAGGCGTAGCTGCGCTGGTGGCGGGGGATTTGGAGGTTCTGCTCCTCCTTGCAGATCCTGCCGAGCGATCGAGTGTGGGGAGTGACCGACATCGAGCTGGTCGTCGGCAGGGGATCCTGCGAGGCCTTGACCGCGTCGTCGTCGAGCAGCTTGAGCTTGTCGACGCGGTAGCCCTCGGGGATGCCGTCGAGAGCCACCGGGTTCCAGACCTTGCGGCCGTTGCCGGCGAGGCTGGCGGCGAGGTCGAGGGCCTTCAGGTCTTCCTTGTAGCGCTCGACGACTTCCAGCTCGCGCTTGGTGAACTTCATCCCCTTCGCTCCCCCGGATTCCGCGCCTTCCAGGTTGCGCAGCTTGAGGTTCACTCCGTTGGCGTTGCGGAAGGTCTCGGTGATCTCGACGCCAGCCTCCTCCGCGAGCTTCCGCAGCTGCTTGCTCAACTTCTGGGCCGCTTCCTCGTAAACCGAGGTGGGCTTTCCCCGAACTTCGGTGTAGGCCTTGTAGGCGAGGATCAATTCCTCGTAAGTCCAGGTGGTGTTCCGGGCCGCCATCTGGCGGACGAGCCTATACCGACTCGAAAAACCCTTCTGTCTACTCAGTCAGGGGACGCGCTGACGCTCAGCTGGCGGCGGCTAGCCAGGCGCGCTCCTTGGAGCGCATCACCGGCGTGGCGAGAAGGCTGCCGGCGTGGCGCTGGAAAGAGCGCAGGCGCGAGGCGTGGTCTGACGGGAGCAGCTTGGCCAGCTGGCGGTACTCGCGCGAGATCTGGGGGGCGCGGAAAACAGTGGCGATCGCGGTCAGGAGGTCGGATGGCTCGACAACGGTGGTGCGGGCGATCTCCTCGCCCTCGACCTTGATCACCAGCTCGGCGGGGTAGCTGCGGGACGACGGTGGCTGCAGGTCGTCGGTCATCGCCGTGGCGATCGCCTCGCGCAGCTCGGCGTGGACCTCGGCCGGGTCCTTGGAGCGGGCGCGTCCCCGGCCTTCGCCTTCCTTCGTCACGACCTTGCGGGCGCTGCCGAGCTCTCCCTCCTCGGTCTCCTCGAGGACCCAGCGGTCGCCGCTGGCGACCAGGATCGGGATCCCCTCGGCGCCGAGCGCCTGGGCGTAGGTCTGGGTCTCGCTCAGTTGCTCGCCGTCGAGCAGGACCTCCATGCCCCATATAAAGGTGTGGGAGCAGAAGCCCTTCGGGCTGGGGGTGCGGGCGTGGTGGCCAACCATCACCACCGCGTCGAGCGGGCCGCCGTGCGCCTTCGCCATCGACGGCTCGGCCTCGTTCAGGGCCAGGTCGGCGATCGGCCGCACCTCGACCCCCGCCGGCATCCGCTCGCGTTCGATGTTGGTCCCGACCATGTGCCAGTCGCCGACGCTGATCGTCCCGGCGCCGCCGGCCCGCAGCGCCTCGACCGCGACCAGGACTTCGTCGGTCAGCAGCCGCCGGCCCCGCGCGTAGCGGCGGGGGTGGGAGGGAAGGCAGTCGCCGTAGTGCTCGATCCCGGCGACCCCCTCCATGTCTGCCGCGACGAGGACGTTCACGCGGCGGAGCCTATCCCGCCACCGAGCCGGCCGGGCGACCCTCCAGGTGGAAGGTCGCCCGGCGCGAGGGCTAGAGCCCCAGCTTGTAGAGCCGGGGCAGATCCCAGGCGGCAACCTGCTTGCCGACCTTGGCCGCGGTCTCGTCGGAGAAGCGGTAGTGGACGCCCTCCCAGACCCGGCCGTCGATCGTCTCGTCGGTGATCTGCGACCAGCGGGTGTAGGTGTGGACCGAGCCGGGGGCGGTGACGCTGGTGGCGGCGATCGGCTCCGGCGCTCGCGGCCCGGTCAGCCAGGTCAGCACGCCCTCGGCGGCACCGGCGTAGCCGGCGTGCCCGCTCGGGTACTCCGGATGCCGGGGGGTCGCCAGCAGCGGCGTCCAGGTCGGATCCGGATCGACGCTGCCGGTGCGGATCGCCGTCACCGGCCGCCAGAACACGTAGACGTACTTGGCCTCGTGGATCGCGATCTGGGCGTCGACCGAGACCACGTGGAAGGCCGCCACCGCCCGCGCGTACCAATCGAGCTTGTGGTGGGTGTCCGCAAGCACCGCCCGCAGGGCCTGCCCGTAGAGGGCGTAGGAGTCCTGGATGATGAATTTGGCGGTGTCGGTCTGGGCGGGGGTGCGGACGCTGCTGGTGTCCTGGCCGTAGGCCCGCACCTCGGCCAGCGCGGCGAGGAACTCGGGCGAGTCGAGGGCCGGCGGCGGGCCGGGGCGGAACTGGTCGTTGCTCGCCAGCAGGAAGGCGCGCCCGTCCTTCTGCCCGAAGCGGACCGCGGGGCCGAAGGTCGGCGGCGTCGGCTGCCAGACGCCCGGCGCGGGGGGCGGCGGGGTGAACGGCTTTTCGACCGAGGCGGTGTCGAGGCCGTCACCGGCGCGCTCGGCGAGGACGCCGTTCGCCTCTGCGGTGCCGGCGTCGACCCCGCGATCCTCCTGGCGGCCGTCGGGGATCTCGGCCAGCGTCGAGGCCAGCGCCGCGTCGAGCTGCGGCTGCTGGCTGGGGACCTGGGCGAGGAGCGCGTCGTGCAGCGCGGTGGCGAAGGCCGCCCGCTGGAAGCTCGGATTGCCGCCGTCCTGCACCGCCCGGGCGGCGGCGAGCCAGCTGACCGCCCAGGCGCGGGTCTGGGTGACCGGCTGGGGGAAGCCGGCGGCCGCGACGGTCGCCTGCGTCGTGTCGAACCACTCGAGGGCCAGCGCCTGGTCGGAGCTCGGCCGCGAGGAGTCGCGGTGTGCGTCGGCGTTGCTGCCGCCCAGCAGGACCAGCCCGAGGGAGAAGGCCGCCAGCAGTGCCAGCAGCGCGTGCCGCCCTCTTTGCCGGGGAGGGTTGGAGAGGTAGTTCATCGATCGTGCCTCCATCAGGGAGTAGGGAAGGCGGGCATAATACATAAAGCTGATCAACTAACTCAAGAATAGGTCCGAACAGAGGTGAACCGGCGCCGGCGAACCTCGGCTCAGCAGGTCCAGTTGCCGAGGCCGGTGACCGGTATCCGGCCGTTCGGCTTCAGTCCCAGCCGGATCAGCCGGGTGCAGACGAAGTTGCCCTGCTCCTCGGTCTTGCGGTGGTCGAAGATGCGGCAGAGGACGACGCGGTCGCTCTGGCGACGGCAGTTGCGGACGCCCGCGTTGTGGCAGCTCGAGTCGTGGGCGCAGGTGTTCTCGGCGAAGCCGGCCGCGCGCTCGCGTGCCGCCGGGATCGTCAGCTTCTCGCCGGCGCTCGCAGGCGCCGCGCCCAGCAGCAGCACGGCCGCCACGGCAAGTGGCGCTGCGAGCCGCCGGCTCATGGCAGGGCTTCGGGGTTGAGTCGAGGGATCAGGGCTTTGGCGATGTACTGCTCGCCGGTGGTCAGGGTCAGCGACTTTTCCTTGACGAAATCGCGCACGGCGACCGTCCCTTCGGCGACCTTGATCAGGGTCGAGGCGTCGCAGCGGTCGACCACCAGCCAGGTGGTCCCGCGCACCGTCGCCGAGCCGTAGCTGCCGCTGGTGGTGTAGTTGCCCTTGCCGCTGCCCCAGAGCTTGCGACCGCTGCGACCGCTGCGGCTGGCCCTGGCCACCGGCTTCTTGTCGGATCCGCGTTTCTCGCACATCCGTTTCCCGGCCAGCTTCAGGCCGACCTCCTGGTCGTCGCCATGCGGCTGGGTGGCGACGAAGACGCCGCCCCAGAAGTCGGCGTTCTGCAGCTCGCCCGAAGCGCCTTTCGAAGCGGTGATGTCGACCACCCCGTTGCGGGTGTTGATCAGGCAGCCGACCGGTACCTGCTTGAAGCCGACCAGCTGGGAGTAGGAGTCTTCGCCCGGGCACTGCAGCTGCACCTTCCCCTTCTGGGCTTCGAGGTTGAGCGTCTCGCCGGCGACCGGATCCGGAGGGCCGGTGTCGAGGATCGCGGGCGCCGCAAGGACCGCCGGCGCGGGCGGCTCGGGCGCGGGCTCGGTTTCCACGGTGAAGATCGCGACCGCGGGCGTCGGGTCGGCGTTGCCGGGGCGGTTGAGCGCCCGCACTTCGAAGCGGTGGGGTCCCTCGGCCAGCGACAGGTAGGTCGTGGGCGAGGCGCAGGCGGTCCAGGCGCTCGCGTCGAGGCGGCATTCGAAGCCGCCGTCCTCGGGCGAGGTGAAGACGAAGGTGGCGGAGTCGGTGGCGATCGTCCCGCTCGGGCCGGAGACGATTCGCGTGTTGGTCACCGCCGCCGAGCCGCCGCCGGGCAGCGCAGCGAGCGCGAGCACCGCAAGCAAAGCCGCGTAGGCAGGTTTACGGCGCATTAGATAGGGAACCCTATGTGGTTGGCCGAAAGTTGGCGTGACTTTGCGTACAAAGTTCCCGAAGCCGGTTTGTCCCGGCGGCCAAGCAACCGCCTGGTCGCATAGCCTCCCGGCATGAGCTCAGCGGCGGAGCGGCGGCAGTGAGCTGGGTCGACGTCTTCGCCGTCCTCGTCGTCTGCCACCTGGTCGGCGACTTCCTCTTGCAGACCGACTGGCAGGCCGGCCACAAGGAATTCGGCCTCGGCCGCGACCCGGTTCACCGGCGCGCCTTGGTCAGCCACGTCGCCACCTACATGCTCGCCTTCGTCCCGGCCCTGGTCTGGATCGGGATCGAAACCGACGCCGCCTGGGCGGTACTGATCGGCGTCGTGATCGCGGTGCCGCACCTCATCCAGGACGACCGTCGCCTGCTCGACGCCTACATGGTGCGGGTCAAGGGCCTCTCGCAGGGCGGGAACCTAAGCCTGCGGGTCGCGGTCGACCAGTCCTTTCACCTCGTTTTCCTCTTCGGCACGGCCCTGCTCGCTGCTAGCTAGCGGGTTCAGTTTCCCGCCCAGGGTCCAGACCGTGATCGTGTGGCTGCGGCCGCGGACCTCGCGCTCACCGATCAGCTCCAGGTCGTCGCGGTCCTCCTGCAGCGCCTGCTTGGTCGAGTCGGCGATGAAGAGCTGGTGGCCGGAGCCTTTGGTCATCCCCTCAAGCCGCGCTGCGGTGTTGGTCGTGTCGCCGATCGCCGTGTACTCGATCCGCCGCCGCGAGCCGACCTGCCCTGACATCACCGTGCCGCTGTTGAGCCCGATCCCCATCGCGAACCCCTCGCCGTGGCCCTCCGCCTGCATCCACTCGTTGAAGCGGCCGAGGCGCAGCTGGAGCATCTCGCACGCTGCCGAGATCGCCCTGTCGGCGTGGTCGGGCTGCTCCAGCGGCGCCCCGAAGACGGCCATGATCCCGTCGCCCATGTAGGCGACGAGGGTGCCGCCGTGGTCCATGATCGCGTCGCTCATCTCCTCCAGGTAGTGGTT
>Ga0164301_10000358_pt1 | contig 13115 bp, 11 predicted proteins | sample Whisoiple_231_MG_FD_109711 | JGI IMG/M metagenome (GOLD analysis project Ga0164301, IMG submission 109711) | Unamended control soil microbial communities from upstate New York, USA - Whitman soil sample_231_MG | ecosystem: Environmental > Terrestrial > Soil > Agricultural land ... | reverse complement strand
TCGACGCCGATCTCCGCGCCGACGTTGCCGCATTTCACGAACGAGGTCGGAATCGTCTGCAGGTAGTTGCCGTCTTCGTCGAATTCGTACAGGTGACAGCTGACCCCGCTCATGACGAAGACGGTGCCGGTGCCTTCATCGACCGCGATCGAGACCTGAGAGCCGAAGTTACCCTCGGGGACCGAGGAGGGCAGGATCGAGCCGATGACTTCGTATTCGTCTTCCGAGGTCAGGCTGTTGAGGTCGAAGATGTCGATGCGTTCTTCGTTGTTCCCCGCGGTCGCGTACATCCGATCGTGAGCTGCGTCGACCGCGACTCCCACGCCATTGCCATAGCTCGGTGCCGTGGTGCGGAGTTTAGGATTTCCTTCTTCAGCCGAGCCGTACTCGACGACGCCGGCGCCGCCGTGGTTGGCGAACAGGTGGTCGTTGTCGCGGTTGATGGCAATGCCAGTGAATATGCGCACGCCTTCAAAGGCTTCCGCCGGCGGTGAGCTCCCGTAGGCGATTTCGCAATCTTCAGGGGAATACGGAGCATCGGGCGCGAAGAGAAGAGCCTTGTCAAGGGTGTAGCTCGCGACGTAGAGGTTTCCATCACCGTCGACCGCCATCGACGTAGGTCCGGGAGTTTTGAGCTCGGAGACAAAGGTGCCATCGGAGCAGAAGACGTCAATCCGGCCTTCGCTGCCATTTTCGGCTTTGCCGTAGCTGCTGACGTAGATGTTGCCGTAATCGTCGGTGATGGTGGCTTGAGGCCTCGAGAAGGTGCTCGGTGGTTTTTTGTCGGGACACCCCGGGTCTTCTTCGGGGTCGAGGGTTTCCGCGATGCAGCCGCCGATCAGCGAGAGGCGCGGTTCGAGCACGCGTTCGCCTTCTGCCGCTCCAGCAACCGAGGCGACGAGACCGAGTAGCAGCACCCCAGCGACGGTCGCCAGCCCAAAGCTCCTGCCAACCCCCATCTTTCTCATCCCGTCCCCCTCAAGTCCCTTGCCTTACGTCTCAGTGCCGTACCCGATGGTGCCCAGCGAGTTTCCCTGTGCGCTCAAAGTTAGAGCTCGCCGAACGGGTTGTCAAGGACGCCGGGGTTCTTCATTCATCCCACGGTCCACCCGAGGCCCTGACGCCGGGACTAATCACGGTGGCAGAAAAGGAGCCGCTCCGAATGGAGCGGCTCCAGTCCTGCTCCGTTACTCCTTACGCGTCTCTAGGAGACGACGCCGAGTTTTTCCGGAGATGTAACGAGGTAGCTGCCTTTCCAACTCGCACTGGGCAGCAGAAAGCCGCAACTGAGGACTGCGGCGATACTCATTGTTGCTTTTTCACTGGCCGAGCCGGTCAGTGTGCCAATTTTCGTTCCACCACCGGCTTCCGAGGCGGTGGTGCAGGTGACACTGAACCCGAACGTGGTCGGCACTGTTACGGATGCTCCCTCTGAGAACACACTGCCACTTGTCCCCGACTCCCATTCGATGAACAGGGCGCCTTTGGTATCAACCGTGACCGGACTCCTGGTGCAGGTTTCGAAACTGAGCGTACTGATAGGGCCTGTCACTCTTTTGCCGGTGAATGCACTGATGACTTCACCACTTGCAGTTTTACTTTCACTGGTGGTGCCAGCGACACTGGACACACTGCATGTGTTGGCCTGGGTGTTTTCTGTGTCCGATAGGGTGATGGACGTCTCGGCCGAGGCGGTGATCGCGACGGATTCGGTCTGCGCCGTTCCAGCGACCTCGAGTGTGGTTGCCGAGGCGGCACCCGCGGTGACCGCCATCAGGGCCATGGCCGCAACCGCGGCGAGGCCGAGCATCTTCAAGTACTTCATCTTGTTGTTCTCCTTGTTTGTTCCCGGCCTTGGCGCCGGGAGGTGGGTACTGGGGCAGCGCCGGTTCCCTCCGGCCCTGCCGCACGGGCTCGATCGCCCGCTGTCCACTTCCTAACAGCCCCGTCCCTCACCAGTCAAAGGTTTTGTAGTGACGTTCTTCTCGCGCGGAATGTGTCACCAGATCGTGTTGGGTTTTGGTACGCGAGGGGTCTTTTGCAATCAAAAAACTCTTGTGTAAACTCGCCGGTCTCACCGCGACTAAGAGGAGGGGGATGGCGACCAGTTATGCGAGCAGGGAGGGGGCTGCTCGGGGCCAGTGGGGCGCGACCGGCTCGACTGCAGAGATCCTTCGCCTCCTCAGCGGCGGTGCGACCGAGGCGATCCTGCTTGCCCTCGGCGATGGGCCGCTGCAGACGAAGGTGCTGACGCACCGGGTGCGCGGCTACACGCCGCGAACGGTCTACCGCTATCTGCCCAAGCTTGCGCGGCTGGGGCTGGTCGAGCGAAGCGGGGAGCCCAGTGGCTCATCGAGGGTCGTCAACACACTCACCGCCGCGGCTGGGTGCGACATGTGCGCGGTCATCGAGCGATTTGCGCAGGCGTCGATGACCCGGCTGCCGGGCGAGCAGGTGGAGCTCGGCACCTGGGGATCGCTGGGGGTGCTGGCGGACCTCTGGGAGGCGGGGGTAGTGGAGGCTCTGAGCCGCGGTCCCCGTTCGCCTACCGAGCTCGTGCAGCGCCAGCGCGGCCTCAGCTATCACCAGGTGAACCGCAAGGTCCGGCAGTTCAAGGAGGCAGGCTTCTTGGCGGAGTCGCAGCGCGCCGCCGATCGCCAGCGCTCGTACGCGCTGACGGAGAAGGCGCGCCGGACGATGGCGCTGGTCGCCGACGTCGGACGCTGGCGCGGGCGCCACCTGCCGGATTTCGGCGAGGACCGGCTGGCGCCCGGGGAGGTGGCGACGATCGTCCGCGCCGTCCTGCCGCTGGCAACGCTGGCACCGCACGCCGGCAAAGGGCTGGGCTTTCGTGTGGATGGATCCAAGGAAGCCGAAATCCGGGCGCGGGTGGACGAGGAGGGAATCCTTCAACCGGTCGACGAGTCGCCGAGGCCGGTAGCCGCCGAGGTGGAGGGAGACGTCGGGGCCTGGCTCTCGGTCCTGCTCGACGGCGAGGACCGGCTGGAGGTGGACGGTGATGCGGCGCTGGTAAGCGACTGCCTCACCAGCCTCTACGAGAGGCTCTGGACCCCTAGCCCTTTCTAGCCGCGGCGAAGATCTCGAACTGGTTCTCGGTCGGCTCCTTCGGCCGGCCGTTGCCGTGGAAGACCCGCTCCAGGGTCATCCCGACCGAGGCGTAAATCTCGCCCAGCTCGTCGACCGTGTAGAGGCGTTGGCGGAATTCGATTCGCTTGTCGAGGTTCTCTAGCACCTCGCCGAAGCGGACCGGGATCATCGCGCCTTCCATGTAGCTGTCCTTCTTGTTCCAGCGATGCTCGACGAGTTCGACCATGCTCTCGCTCGGGATCCAGGAGCGCTGAGGGAGGCGTGCCCGGGCGTAGAGGACGTTGGGGACCTGGATCAGATTCTGGCCGCCAGGCTTCAGCGCCCGCGAGATCACCTCGAAGGTCCTGTGGTTCTCCTCGTCGGTCTCGAAGTATCCGACCGCGCCATCGTTGAGGTTGAGGACGATGTCGAACTCCTCCTCGAAGTCGAGCTCCCGCAGGTCGCCCTGGATGAACTCGACTTCGGCCCCTTGCTCGGCGGCATCCTTGCGGGCGATCTCGACCAGTTCGGGGCCGATCTCGACGCCGACCACCGAGAAGCCGTGTCGGGCCAGCTCCAGCGAGTGGCGGCCGGTGCCGCAGGCGAGGTCGAGGATCCGCTCCCCTCCCTGCGGGCGCAGCATCGTCAGCGCCCGCTTGATTTCCGACCCGGTCCGCTCGGTCCAGGCCATGTCGGCGCTCATCCCGTCGAACGCCGTCTCATACCAATCCTGTGGGATCTCCTTCTGAAGAACGCTCATCCACCTCTCCCTCGCTCGGCTTCCCCCATTGCGCAAGAAAGCTTAAAAGATCAAGGGGTGTGCTGCTGGCGCTCCTCCCGGCGGTGGCGCCGGACCAGGGGAGCGACGTAGCCGATCGCGATCCCGATCGCGACCGCCAGCAGGATGACGACGATCAGCGGCGCCTTGAAGCTGGCGAAGAGGACCTCGAAGCTGACCTCCTGCGAGTTCTGCAGGGCGACGATCAGGACCAGCGCGCTGAGCGTCCCGACCAGCCAGGCGCGCCAGTTGACCGGCTTCTTCTCCTGCGGCATCGTCCGATCCTATTCCCCGCCATCAGGCAGACTTAAGCGCGTGGGAACCGCCCAACGCCCAGATCCGACCGAGTCCGTCCGCCACCAGCTGCGGCCGCTGTTCGACCAGATCGTGATCAAGGAGCTGGATCAGGACCGGGTGCGGCGATCGGGGCTGGTGGTGCCGCCGGGCACCCATGAGCCGCCGCCGGAGCAGGGGATCGTGCTCGCAGTCGGGCCAGGCCTCGACTGGTGGGCGGGGGCCGGGGTCGAGATGCCGGTCCAGCCCGGCGACCACGTGGTCTTCCCCTCCAGCGCGGGAGCCTGGGTCGAAGTCGACGAGGAGCGCCTACTCGTCTGCCGGGTGACCCAGCTGCTCGGCGTGCTCGAGTCGGCCTCGCTGCAGAGGGGCTAGCCGCCGACCGGGACGGTGCGCCGCTCGCCGCCGCGCTTGCTGTCGAGCATGCGGCGGTCGGCAGCCCGGATCAGCGCCGCGACGTCTTCGCCGTCCTCCGGGAAGACCGCCCAGCCGACCGAGGCGCTCGGGGTCGGGGTACCGGAGTCGGAGTAGTGGGTGCCGATCGCGCTGCGCACCGCCTCGCCCATCGCCCGCGCGCCCTCGCCACGGGCGCCCGGGGCGATCACCGCGAACTCGTCCCCGCCGATGCGGGCCAGGGTGTCGGTCGAGCGGAGGATCGATTGCGCCCGCTCGGCGACCTGGCGGAGAACGGCGTCGCCGACCGGATGGCCGTGGTTGTCGTTGATCCCCTTGAGATCGTCGAGGTCGAGCAGGAGCAGGGCGAGCGGGCTGCGGTCGCCGTCACGGCGGCCGGCGGGGGGCTGCGCGCGGCGCGCCAGCTCGCGCTGGAGAAGGGCGTCGAACTGGCGGCGGTTGGCGACGCCGGTGAGAGCGTCCCGGTAGGCGATGTCCCGCTGTCGGAGCTCGGCGGCCGAAAGCCGGCTCCGCAGCCCGACCATCACCCAGGTGGCGGAGAGGAAGCCGGCGACGAGGGCCAGGTAGCGGGGCAGGAACGCCTCGTCGATCGCGCTCGGGTCGTAGAGCAGCGGCGTGCCGGCGACCAGGATCAGCTCGATCGAGAGCGGCCAGGCCCAGCGGGCGGGAAAGAAGAAGGCCGCGTAGAGAAGCAGGGTGACGAGCATCGGCTGGACGAAGCTGACGGCGCCGCCGGTGACGTAGACGGCGAGGCCGACGACCGGGATCGTCACCACCATCCCGATGCCCAGCATCTTCATCGAGGCCCGGTCCCAGGACAGCCAGCCGGCCGCCGAAGCGACGCCGTAGGCGAGGACCACCGCGCTTAGGGCGAGGACCCAGCCGATGCCGACGTGCTGGGCGCCGGGCAGGTAGCAGCCGGCGACGCCGATGACCGCGGCGAGGATCCAGATGACGCCCGAGATCCGGCCCATCCGCGCCCGCTCCTCCCGCGCTTCGGCGAAGGCCGGCATCGAGGAGAAGGCAGGGGGCCGTTCGGGCATACCTCCTCCATCGGCTGCCGCCGGACTATTTTTGAGCGCTGCTGGACATTCGACTAACCGGCCTCGGAGAGGACGGGCTCCGGCTCGGCCTCGGCGTGCGCCGGCATCTCCTCGGGGCGCGGGTCGCGCAACACGAACACGGCGATCGCGACCGCGGTGGCCGCCAGCCCGGCGCCGATCAGGTAGGCGACGTGGTAGCCGGAGTTGAGCGCCTGCAGGTGACCCTCGCCGTCGGCGAGCAGCGAGTTGGTGCGCTCGGTCGAGAGCGTCGCCAGCACCGCCAGCCCGATCGAGCCGCCGACCTGCATGCTGGTGTTGACCAGGCCCGAGGCGAGCCCTGCGTCCTCGGGGGTCGCCCCCGACATCGCCAGGGTCATGATCGCCGGGAACGAGGTGCCGACGCCGACGCCGATCAGCAGGAAGGGCGGCAGCAGATCGGTCAGGTAGTTGCCGTCGACCGGGGTGCGGGCGAAGAGCAGGAGGGCGACGACGACCAGGCAGACGCCGGGAATCAGGGTCGTGCGCGGACCGAAGCGCATGATCAGTTTTTCCGAGAAGCCGAGCGAGAGGCCGCCCATCACGATCGTCGTCGGCAGGAAGGCGAAGCCGACCTCGAGCGGGGTGTAGCCGAGCACCCGCTGCAGGTAGAGGGCGCCGAGGAAGAACATCCCGAACATGCCGGCGACGAGCAGCGCCTGGAGGACGTTGGAGCCGGCGACGTTGCGCGAGCGGAAGAGCCGCAGCGGCATCAGCGGGTTGGCGATCCGCGCCTGGCGGAAGATGAACGCTGCCAGCAGGATCGCCGAGATCGCGCTGAGGAGCAGCGTGCGGGAGTCGCCCCAGCCCCAGTTCTCGATCTGCAGGATCGTGAACACGCCCAGCATCAGCGAGCTGGTCAGCAGCAGGGCGCCGGGGAAGTCGGCGCCCTCGCTGATCCCGATCCCGTCCGGGTTGGCGACCAGCTGTTTCGCCATGTAAGCGACGAAGAGGCCGATCGGCAGGTTGATGAGGAAGATCCAGTGCCAGCTGATCGCGTCGGTGAGGACGCCGCCGAGGAGGAGGCCGATCGAGCCGCCGGCCGAGGCGACGAAACCGTAGACGCCGATCGCTTTCGCCTGCGCGGCCGGTTCGGGGAACATCGTCACGATCATCCCCAGGATCACCGCCGAGGCCAGCGCCCCGCCGATCCCCTGGATGAAGCGGGCGCCGACCAGCATCTCCTGGCTTTGGGAGATCGCGCAGACGAGCGAGGCGGTGGTGAAGATCGCCAGGCCGACGAGGAAGATCCGCCGCTGGCCCAGCAGGTCGCCCATCCGGCCGGCGAGGAGGAGCAGCCCGCCGAAGGGGATCATGTAAGCGTTGATCACCCAGGCGAGGTTGTTCTGGGAGAAGCCGAGGTCGTCCTGGATCGAAGGCAGGGCGACGTTGACGATCGTCGCGTCGAGGACGATCATCAGCATCCCCGCGCAGAGGACGTAGAGGGCTAGCCAACGGGTGCGGTCGTGCTCAGATGCGTTCATGCGAGTAGTGACTCCTGGACTGGGGGAAACTCATCGCCGCCTTCGTCAGTCGACGCGGTCCGGCAGGCCGAAGCGCCGGAAGACGGCCTCCACGCGGCTGGGGTCGGCTGCGCGGTCGGGCCACCGAGAATAGCCATCCGGGGTGTCCGTCGGTCGGACGACGAAAGCGGTCACTTCCTTGATCCTGTCACCCGTCAGGGTGAGCACGTCGAGGGAGAACGGAACGTGCGTTTTCTCCTGCTCCATCCAGGTGTAGGTGCCGACCGCGAGTTGTCCGTTGGCGACGGTCGGGCGGTGGCGCCAGCGCCACTCGCCGGAGAGCGGCTTGGTGCGGAGGAAGACCTCGACCTCCTCGATCCCCCCGTACCAGCTGGCCAGCGGCGGCATCGACCAGGCGACGTCCTCGGTCAGCATCGAGACGACCCGTTGGACGTCGCCGCTGCGCATCGCCTCCATGTACTCCTCGACGATCTCCTTCATGCGGGCGTCGCCGAGCGAGCGCAGGGTGACCTGCTGGCTGCGGTCGGGCAGCCGCTCCTCGACGATCTTGCGGGCCCGCTGCAGAGCGCTGTTGACCGATGGGACCGAGGTGTCGAGCGTCTCCCCCACCTCCTTGGCTGAGAAGCCGAGCACCTCGCGCAGGATCAGGACCGCGCGCTGGCGCGGCGGCAGATGCTGCATCGCGGCGACGAAGGCCAGCTCGACCGCCTCCCGCTCCTCATAAGAGGCGCCGGGCGAGGCGTAGCCGTCCTCGACCTCGAGCGTCTCGTCGGGGTAGGGCTCGATCCAGACCCCCTCGGCGACCGGCTCGCCCGGCGGCAGCTTGGGGTCGGCCTTCGGCCCGTACTCCTCGGGGAGCAGCCGGCGCTTGCGGCGGGCGATCGCGTCGAGGCAGGTGTTGGTGGCGATCCTGTAGAGCCAGGAGCGCAGCGAGCTGCGCTCTTCGAAGCGGTCGAGTCCACGCCAGGCCCGAAGCATCGCCTCCTGCATCGCTTCCTCGGTGTCGTGGAGCGAGCCCAGCATCCGGTAGCAGTGCGCGTGGAGCTCGCGGCGGTGGGGGGCGACCAGGCGTTCGAAGGCCGATTCGTCCCGATTCCGCTGCATCGGTCCGACGCTAGCAACCGCTTTCTCGGGTGACAGTGGGCGCACGTCGAATGCGTCACTCAGTTTCGGCCCCGCAGTCACCGGCGGGGCCCAACTTCGCATCTATCCTCGGCCCGCGGTGGGGGACGTTCTGAGCAGTGATGGCCAGGCGACGACGGGCGGCGTCCTGCGGCTGCTCGGCGCGGGCGCCAGCGGGCCGATCTTGATGGCGTTGGGGCGAGAGCCGCTGCGGACCATGGAGCTGACCGAGCGCGTCGCCGGCTACTCGCCGCGGACCGTCTACCGCTACGCGACGCGGCTGACCCAGCTCGGGCTGATCGACCGCCACGAGGAGGAGGGCGTCCCCTCGAAGGTGGTCCACAGCCTCAGCGAGCGGGGACGCGAGCTCTACGACTTGGTCGCTGTCTATGCCGCGGTCGGGATGAAACGGCTACGGGGGGGCGAGATCGGCGGGGCCGAGTGGGCCGGCCTGGCGCTGGTCGGCGAACTCTGGGAGTTGGGGATGATCGACCAGCTGAACCGGGGTCCGAAGTCCCTGACCGAGCTCTCCGACGGGGAGCACGGGCTCAGCTTCCACCAGGTGAGCAGGCGCGCCGGCCTCTTCGCCCGCAGCGGCTTCATCCGCGAGATCCCGGGTGCCGGTCGATACCGCCGCTACGCGCTGACCGACAAGACCCGGATGGCGATGGGGCTGATTGCCGGGATCGGGAGGTGGCGTCGACGGCATGTCGTGCCGTCCGGCTCGCCGGGCCTCAGCGTCGGCGAGGCGGCCGGGTTGATGCGCACGGCGCTGCCCCTGGTCTTCCTTCCCGGCCACGCCGGCAAGAGCTTCGAGCTGGGGATCGCCTCGCCGCAGGAGGCGGATGGGAGCGCCGAGCCGGTTTGGGGAGGGGTGGTCGCCGATGGGTCGGTCGTCAACCACCCAGCCCCGCCAGAGAATGTCGATGGCGCCGCTCACGGGAACGTGCCCGCCTGGGTCGACTCGGTCCTCGACGGGCCCCGCAACGGCCTCCGGGTGAAGGGCGATGCGGAGCTGATCGCCGACTGCCTGGGGGCCCTCCACGCCTCCCTCTGGCGCAACGGGAACGGGTCAGCGGCCGCGGCGGCCGAAGCTGTGGCCGGCCGGAGCGACGGCGCGTAGCTCGGCGACGGCCAGCTCGCGCGGAGCTCGGGGGGAGCTCTTCGCGGTCGGCGGACCAGAGTTCGGCTGCAGCGGCGCCAGCTCGGCGACGAGGACGTTGACCGTCCCTTCCCGTCGCTCGAGCCGGCCGCGGGCGCGGATCAGGGGGGCCGTCCGCACCAGCGGGCGGTGCCGGTCGTAGACCGGCGGCGGGACGATCAGGTTGACCGAGCCGCGCTCGTCCTCGAGCAGCATGAAGGTGATGCCGTTGGCGGTCTCGGGGCGCTGGCGGGCGGTGACCATGCCGGCGATCTCGACGCTCGCGCCGTGGTCGATCCCGGTCAGGTCGCTGCTGCGGACGAGGTTGCGGTCGAGACCCGGGCGCAGCAGCTTCATCGGGTGCTTCTCGACCGTCATCCCGGTCGATCGGTAGTCGGCGATCAGCTTCCCCCACTCCCCCAGCGGCTCCAGCTCGGGCGGGCGCGGTGGCTCCATCGGCAGCGCCAGCTGGGTGCCGCTGCCGGTCAGCCTTCCGGCGGCGGAGACGCCGACGCGCCACAGCGCCTGCCGGCGCTCGTCCCCCGAGCCGGCCGGGATGCCGTCGAGGGCGCCGGCCCAGGCCAGTCGTTCCAGGCTGGGCAGGCCGGCGCCGCTGCGCGAGGCGAGCTCGGCGACGCCCCGGTACGGCCCGCCCCGCTCGCGCTCGGCGACCAGCGCCTCCATCTCCTCCTTCTTCACCCCCTTGACGTAGCCGAGGCCGACCCGCACCGCCAGCCCGCCGCGCACTTCCTCTTCGGCGCGCGGCGTCTCCACGTGGCAGAGGACTCGGCTGCGGTTGGCGTCGGGCGCGGCGACGCGGATGCCGCGCCGCTGCGCCTCGTGGACCAGCGAGTCCGGCGGGTAGAAGCCCATCGGCTGCTCGTTCAGCAGCGAGCAGAGGAACTCGGGGCCGTAATGGATCCGCAGCCAGGCCGACTGATAGGCGAGCAGGCCGAAGGCGGCCGAGTGCGCCTTCGGGAAGCCGAAGCCGGAGAAGCCTTTGATCTGCTCCCAGACCTTTTCGGCGATCTGCTCGGAGACGCCGTTGGCGGCGGCGCCGGCGAGAAAGCGCTGGTGATGCTCGCGGATCGCCTCCTCGGAGCGCTTGCGGCTCATCGCCCGCCGCAGGCCCTCCGCCTCCGAGGAGCTGAAGCCCGAGAGCGCCATCGCCACCTCGATCACCTGCTCCTGGAAGACGATCGTCCCCAGCGTCTCCTCCAGCACCGGCTCCAGCAGCGGGTGCTCGAAGGGGATCTCGAAGCTGGGATCTTCGCGGCGCGCCTTGCGCCTCTCTATATAGGGATGGATGGCGCCGCCCTGGATCGGGCCGGGGCGGACCAGCGCCACCTGGACGACGACGTCGTCGAGGTCGCGGGGCTGGGTCCGCGGCAGCATCTGCATCTGCGCCCGGCTCTCGATCTGGAAGACGCCGGTGGTGTCGGCGGCGCGGATCGATTTGTAGACCTCCTCGTCGTCGAGCGGGATCCGCGAGAGGTCGAGTCGCTCGCCGCGCGCCCGGCCGATCTCCTCGACGCAGCGCTCGACCGCCGAGAGCATCCCCAGCCCCAGCAGGTCGATCTTGAGGAAGCCGGCGTCGGCGCAGGAGTCCTTGTCCCACTGCACCGTCTGCCTCCCCTCCATCGCCGCGGGGACGACCGGGCAGACGTCGATCAGCGGCCGGGTCGAGATCACCATCCCGCCCGGGTGCTGGGAAGCGTGGCGCGGCAGCCCCATGATCTCGTCGGCGAGCGAGAGCAGCACCCGCCAGCGCGGCTCCTTCGCGCGCTCCGGCCCCAGCGAGGCGACGAGGTCGCGCTCGACGTCGGCGGCGGTCCTCTCGTGGAAGCCGACCGTCTTCGCCACCCGGTCGATCTCCGTCGGCGGCAGCCCCAGCGCCTTGCCGAGGTCGCGGACCGCACCCTTCGGCCGGTAGGTGGGGAAGGCGGCGACCAGGGCCGAGCGGTCGCGGCCGTAGCGGTCGTGCGCCCGCGGGATCAGCACCTCGCGGATGTCGCGGGGGAAGTCGAGGTCGATGTCCGGCATCGAGGTGGTTTCCTCGTTGAGGAAGCGGCCGGAGAAGAGGTCGGCCTCGACCGGGTCGACGTGCGAGAGGCCGGTCAGGTAGCAGACGATCGAGCTGACGCTGGACCCCCGGCCCCGCCCCGGCGGCAGCACCGACCGCGCGGAGTCCGGTCCGCGCACCTCGACGGCGACCTCGCGGGCCAGCTCGAGCAGGTCGCGGTGCAGGAGGAAGAAGCCGGAGAGGCCGAGCTTGCGGATCGTGGCCAGCTCCTCCTCCAGCCGCCACTGGGCCTCGAGCAGGCGGGCGTTGCCGCGGTAGCGCTCGCCGAGCTGGTGGTTGCAGATCCGCGCCAGCTCGGCGTCGGCGCCGGGGTCCTCGCTGCCGGGATAGCGGTAGCCGAGCTGCTGGGTGAGATCGAAGCGCAGCCGCTCGGCGAGCCGCCCGCTCTCGGCGACCGCCTCGGGATGCTCGGCGAAGCGCGCCGCCATCGCGCCGGGAGAGGTGAGGGCCGAGGTCGAGTTGCCGCGGCGGTGGGGCTCGGACTCCTCCAGGGTCTCGCAACGACCGATCGCGACCAGGGCGTCCTGCAACGGAGCCCGCCGACGCTCGTGGGCGTGGACGTTGCCGGTGGCGACGCAGGGAACCCCGAGCCGCTCGGCCAGCAGCGCCAGCCACCGGTTGCGAGCCCGGTCCCGCCGCCAGTAGGGACGCTGCAGCTCGACCCGGAACCGCTCCGGACCGAACGCCGCCAGCAACCGCCGGGCCAACTTCTCCCCCTCGGCGGTGTCCCCCCGCTCGAAGGCACCGGCGGCAACCCCGTCCCGAGCGCACCCGGAAAGACAGACGAGCCCCTCCGCATGCTCCTCCACCTGCTCCAAGGTGGCCCGAGCCTGAGACGAGGTCCGCCCCCTGTTGTCCCTCGTATGCGAGTGGGCAGCGGTAAGCAACCGGCACAAGTTCCGATATCCGGTCTCGTCTTCGACCAGCAGGGTCAGATGACGCTCGTGGACCGTCAGCTCGGCGCCGGTGATCGGACGGACCCCAAACCCTTTGCAGGCATGCGCGAACTCCATCGACCCCCAGACCCCGTCGTGATCCGTAAGGGCAAACGCCGGATAGCCGTGAGCCGCCGCGGCAGCCGCCAGCTCCATCGGCGTCGAAGCCCCATCGAGGAAGGAGAAGGCGGAGTGAGCGTGCAGCTCGACGTACATCGGCCACCTCAGGCCCGCTGCCGGTACCAGCGCTGGGCCCGGGCGGTGCGGAAGACGGTGAGGGCGCGGCCGTCCCCCAGGGCCAGCTCGAAGTAGTGCCGGCGCAGCGGCTTCGGCGTCCACCAGCGGTCCTCGACCAGCCACTCCTCGCGAACGGCCTCGACCCCCACCCCCTCGACGGCGGTCGGAGCGCCGCCGGGATCGGTGCGGACCGCCACCCGTTCGGGGGCGTAGAGACGGCGAAGCCCCGGCATCAGAGTTCGGGGTAGGGGGTCAGCATCGCCCACCGCTCGGGCACTCGCGAGGCGGTGTCGACCGGCAGGACCTTCAGCAGCGCGCCGGCGCCCTGCGCCGCCCGCACCTCGCGCACCGCGGCGCCGAGGCGGCGGCGGCGCGGCGCGGTCCCGCCGAGCGCCAGCTTGAGCTGGTCGCGGGCGGGCGGGCCGAGGCCGAGCGCCCGCAACCGCAGGGCGCTCGCCGGC
>Ga0164301_10000356_pt1 | contig 13197 bp, 10 predicted proteins | sample Whisoiple_231_MG_FD_109711 | JGI IMG/M metagenome (GOLD analysis project Ga0164301, IMG submission 109711) | Unamended control soil microbial communities from upstate New York, USA - Whitman soil sample_231_MG | ecosystem: Environmental > Terrestrial > Soil > Agricultural land ... | reverse complement strand
TGTCTAAAGATGCCTAAACGATTAGTTAATCGTGAAGAGAAAGGAAAATTGATAGCCAAAACAACTAGCACTATTAACAATGACTGACTTTTCAATTATATCGTACTCGTAGTGATCGTCCCTTCAAATCAGTCAACACATCTACAAACTTGCATGTTAAGAACCTAGGAGATGACTTCCCTCATTAAAAAGTATAAAGATGACTTCAAGTTATTGAAGTATATTTAGTTGCATACCATCCATTTGTCCCAGCATATGTATATGTTCCAGCCATATTATGGATACAAATAAATCTAAGAATGTCACCGCCATTGCATGGAGTTTTCGTGAAGTGGTAACCTGTCCAAGTTTTAGTTTTACCCCCAATCTTGGTTGAAAAAATTATCTTTCCAGTGACAGAATTGTAAGTACCTTGAAGGATAAAGTTCCCCAAATGCCAGTTAACTAAGTTACCTTGAGAATTAACCGTACCTACTGTAAGTGTTGAAGCACTCGTTGACGTCGGAGAAGTTCCCTGCACTAAAGTCCAAGTACCTGGAGTAGGAGCCGCACCGTATGCTAAATTTAAAGGAATATAGAAAGCCATAAGAGCAGTTGCTGCTGCCACTAGTATAAGAGTCAGTGGAGATCCAATCACTAAATCTATGAATCTTTCACTCATTATGTACGTACAGCAATTTGTACGATATAAGAATAGCTTAGAGCTGATAATTATATCTAATATATTTTGTTGATCATGGTATATGATATAGCAATACGGATATAGTTCCAGCGGGTCGTCGCATTAGTGAACTATTTGGTAAGAGGATTAGTATAGGATTTAGTTTAAAGAGATCTACGAATAGTAACGTTGTCAAATTGTTTTTGATCTCATTTGAAATCGTTTCTGGGATGAAACGCGTCGTGTCAGAAACTGGCGCGCGTCTCACGATAGACGCTAGACAAAATTTTATTTCCATAGCTAAGTGTTAGTTCATCTATGTGGATGTATTAGTCAGGTCATAAAATCTTCCTCATTTTCGCTGAAACGTAAAGGTATATATCGTATCATAGCAAATCTCCTCTTGAATCCATTTTTCTTCACATTCGTGAGCAGTTTTTTGGTGTGAACCGGATAAGTACTTTTCTGCTCTTGTTTTAGCATTAGTCGGCGTAGAAGAATTTAAGAAATTGGTGGATGAGACAAGCAGATTTGTTGAGGGTAATGAGCCAGATACAATAAGTTATCAGTTTTACCTTAATAAAGATCAGACAAAGTGTCTTGTACATGAAACTTTCACAAGTTCAGAAGCAGCTCTTGTTCACATAAACAGTGTTGAATCACAGACTATACTTCTAAAGATTCTCAATGTATCTAGAATGAATAAACTTGATGTTTATGGGAATCCAAGTGAGGGATTACGAAAGGTGTTAGCTAGTCATAGTCCACAGACTTACAATTCATTTGCTGGATTCAGCCATTGAAAAGTCAACATCGTTTATTCAGAGATGATCTTGTTAGATTGGGTTCACAAGTTCTAGCGGTGGCTTGGAATTGAGTAGGCTATTGTCTTATCTTTGAAGGGTCGTTTATCATTTCTGAAAGATGTATGAAATGATTACGAGCATCATGGACTTTGTTACTCTTACCATTTTTTTTCTCTGACGATGACAAAGGCATTCCCAAATATCCACCCATATAGCCTGACTGAGCATCTGCGTCCCATGCTCCGCACCAAAGCTCCAGGGTCCACGGATCTTTTGGTCCTACTCCGACAGGTCTACCTGGTAAACATACATTAGGATCTTCAAATACTGCCCCTCCAGTCAAACGCATAGAATACAGCATTCGAAATGAAAATTTTCCAGCAATTAGTTTATCGGACATAGTTATTATGCGTGATTTTATTGCCGCTAATTGGATTTCATTTGTAGTCTTAGCAAGATCAGCCTTAAGCTTCCTAATGCGTTCCTTCCATACAACTGAAATATCAAAGATTCCCGTAGCTTCTTCGATCTCCCCTGGACTGACGCTTTGGAAAATTGCTTGAAGCTGGTTGAATTTACTGACATCCTCTGGAGTCAATGGTGGAAATTTCATATTATCATCATATTTTCGTCTAATGATGAAACTGTGATCACTATCAACAGTATCCTTCTTAATCTGCAAGTGTACAGGAAATATTGCCTCAGCACCACCTGCGGCTAAAATCCCATTTCTGCCTTCAAACTTTAGTTCATCTAACAAATCCACCATAGCCCCGACAAGAGGATGATCTTCTATCTTCTGCTGATCGATGTGAACTGAATTCACTCTTACTCCAATGGTTGGACAATATGAACGCTGAACGATGCCTGAAGACGGTTGGAGTCTTATAATTCTGTCCAAGTCTGGTTCTCCAGCCACCGCATGAATATATCCATCTACACCTCGAGGTTCGTCGGTGGGATCTGGATCCGTTGCAAGACGGCATTGAAACCAGCCCCCAAATTTAATTATCAAAGATGTTGTCGCGTTTTCTTTCGTCATTATGTTATAACTTCTCCTCAAGAGCTAAAGTTTGTTCTAAATTTTGCTTAATTAGTAGTAAATTATCGGAAACAAAGTTTAGTCTTTTATTTATAGATGATAACACCCTAGCATCATTTGCAACAGCATCAAGATCCTCCTTAACAATTATCCATCTGTTAGATTGTTGGGTCGATATCTGTAGACTTCCGTAAAGCTCAAATGTTGGTCCGGCATTTCCGTTGTGACTAGTACTAGTTGTTGCAGGCATTTCTGTTAAAATTTCAGCTATTGGCCGCAATACTGATGTCATGATCTGTCGTGAAGATTGCCTTAATGTATCGCGTTGCTGCGCTGACTCTCCTCCAAAGGAATATAATTGTGATAACATTAATAGGGCTATTTCATAACATTCGTTAAATAATTCAGCTACACTTTTTGAAGATTCATTTTCTATGAAAGTGGTTCCCTGTGTCATGGGTGCGTCCCGATGGAATTTACGAGTACGTGGATTGGGAACAACTAGACGTGAGGGGTCAAAGTCTGGTTGATGTTTGAGCTGCTCATTTAATTCGGTACGCATTTTCAAAAATTGTCATAATGTGAGCCCTTCCGATGCCCAGGCGAACCTTCTCCCGAATCTATGATTAAATCAATTGCTTTATTGGCAGTTCGCCTGTTTATAACTCGAGATACGCTAATTCTCTCAGACCATTTTTCCTCTTCCTGGCCCGCCTTAGGTCCTATGAAAAGTCTCTCTTCGGGTATTACATCGAATCCCTCTCGCACCTTTCGATAAAGCTCACCTACATATTCGTATTCTAACGGGTCTGGAGAGACGTTAAATAATACAGTTAGCATCTTGTTATCGATACCTTTAAGCATTAAATCCCTCATTTGTGGTGGTGTGGGAGGTTTTTCACCCTTGGGTAATTCAAAACGAATGAAGCGATATAGTGATTCATCAGAGAATCGATTCAGTGTAAAGCTAAATGGATAATATTTTGTAGCTTCTTGTGGAAAGTTAGGACGAGAAAAATGAGGTGCAGCACCAATAGCAGAAAGCATATTGCATACCAGGCCGAGATGTACCATTTCTTCGCGTGCAACTGTCAATGTTTGTTCTTCCCATCTTCTAATTATTTCCTGTTGCTCACCACTAATACCTTCGTCCAAGCGTTTTTTTAGCGAAAGCGCGGCGAAAAGATATTGAATAAGCAAGCCGTGTTCTAGCTCTGCAGCCTCGTGTAAGGAAAAGGTCAATTCTTCCCTTGTATCAATCAAGTATCCGTCATCTACCCAAATGCATAATTCACATCAAGTATTAAAGTTCGAATATGGTAACGCAATCCGGTATAAGCAGCAATTTTAACAAAACATGAAATCGCAGTACTATAAAATAAGAAGATCAGTTTTTTAGAGTATTGTATGACAAGGGAAAATTCTTCAAAGCACTCTAAGGACCATGACATACCTGATAAGCAAAGGGCCTTAGTACTCCAAGGAGGGGGAGCGCTTGGCGCTTACGAAGCAGGAGTACTCGGAGTATTATGCAAGAAGCTAGCTGAAGAAAATGATGTTAGACGGGACGAATTGTTATTTGACATCGTTGCAGGGACTTCAATAGGTGCAATGAACGCAGCGATTTTTGTGAGCCAATTCTTAGAAACTCGGAATTGGAATAAAGCTGCAGAAAAGCTGCAAAAATTTTGGCTAGATCAATTAGCTGTAAAAGATATGGATATAAGTGAAATAAGTAAGCCGTGGTATGATCATTGGAAGAAAAGAGACGAACCTGCTACTACAGCTTCTCCCGAAGAAGCCAGACGGTACTTTTCGGTAGAAAGATTATTACTAGATCAAGTAGGGAATAATATGTATTATCTTTCTGAAAATCTCATGGACAAAAGATTTTTTGATAACTTATACCAAGAGAATGGTCCAAACACTGATAATTGCGATTGTAAAGATCCAAACTGTAAGAAACCAAATTTCGTGAATAATTTTTGGCCGGTTCATAGCACCAAGCCATTACAAGAAAGTATAGAGAAATATGCTAACCTTCCAATATCAACTGATTATAAGGATAATCAGCCTCGTCTCCTAATATTTAGCGTTGATGTAGCTGAGGGTGTGACTGTAACATTTGATAGCTATCCTAAAGCAGGCGGTTTAAGAAAGTCTGCATATGGTAAGTTCAATAAAATCGTCATCGATTACAATCAAGGTATTGAAATTGAGCATGTTATGGCAAGTGGTACAGTACCAGAATTTTACAAGTATGCAAAAGTGCCTATCCATACAAAAGACAAGCAAGCAAATGAAGACTCGACATCTAACCAAAAGAAAGTTAATGAAAATAATAAAGAAATACGTTACTTTTTCGACGGTGGATGGCTCAGTAATACCCCGTTTAGAGAACTATTAACTGCTCATCAAGATTACTGGAAGAATAAAACAAATGAAGGTAAAATTCCAGATCTGGATGTATACATAGTAAACGTCAATCCTTCTAAGTATGGTGGTGATAAACTTCGAGAAGATCATGATGGTGTCAAGGAAAGAGCTAATGATATAATATACTCTGATAGAACATCACATTACGATGAGAAAATGGCACATCTAATAACTACTTACGCTAATTTGTGTAATAAGCTGAAGAAATTAGTTAAAGATAAGAAAAATGAAGTAGTGGATAAAGAACTCGAAAAATTATTAGCAACCGAAATCGATAATGGAGATGACATAATTCCAAGAACGTATGGGGACCTATTAAGCAATGCCTTTAATTTATCGGTAGTAATGCGTGTAGAACGTGCTGGTTATGTTAATAACATCAGCAACAAAACTGGTGACTTGACATTTGAGACTATTAATAAGTTGATCAATGAGGGAAGGTGTGATGCTTGCTTCACGATAATCGAAAAGAGTATTAATGATTTGAAGAGAGATGACGATGAGAAAAAGAAACTGATTGACGAATTGAATCTAGCATGGCAAAATTTGAGAGATAAGGACTATGAGGACAATAATTCTCAGACATTTTATAAGTTGACCGAATTCATCAAAAAGATTAAAAATGAAAAGAAACTTGTTATGTTTACCAACGAGTTGTTGTCTATAATAAATTGAATCGATTGAAAGATGCTGGATGAAGAGCAGAAGCATAATTGAATTTCTTCCCGGGTATTTTTCTATCCCTTATTTCCTGAATAGATTATAAATATTGGCCGCTTTAATGTGGACAAGTTTTAGTCTGTATCGTTCTTTTTCTGAATAGCGATTGGATGAATATCTTGAACCTTTAGAAGACGAATATGATAGGATTGCATTGTCGCGGAGATAGCGTCGACTGCGCAGCGGAGGCCAAATTGAATAATCTAATCTAACGTCAGAGATTTTGTTCATTTTCTATAGCCCAAACTAGCGGCACCATAACAATGATTGATGACTTATATTATAGTGTCAAGTCAAAATCTGGTAACAACACTATACCGTTACTACAACCAAATCTTGATGGGCTTGTTCATGCCCAGATTATGCGCGCCACGATGCGAAGTGCAAGCATGTATACGCAGTTGAATTTTATCGTTGGTGAAACAAGATAAAAAGGGTCGTTGGCATTTGGTGTCGAATCCTCCCATGTTCATGACGACTAGGTTTGCTAGTACATGAGACGGTCGAAAAAGTCTGCGGCTCGGTGATAGAATGAGAGTGTGCAACTTTATAGAAGCACATACCATTCCTTTTCCATTGAATTTTATTTCAATAGCTGGCCATAAAAGAAGTATAGAAGAATGTCTAAATTACGTTAATCTTCGTCCCATCAAACTTGATCTTCTGTCCGTTGAATTTAGTGAGTGTGCATGCAAATTTTTCATTAAAGGTAAGTGCTTGTTCTTGTAAAATACCAATTGCTACTTGTTCTCCTAATAATATCGATTCAGTATAATCACTACGATAGTGCACTCCTCCCCAGTTTCTACCTATTGCAATGTTGGCTGCCACTTTATTTAGTTCTCCTCCTACTGTTAACTGAGGTCCTCGTGCAGCAACAAGCGCGCTTCCATCATCTGTTGGTTTTTGAGGATTCTTAATTAAGTCATCTTCATCAAACCAAGCTTTCAGGATAGTCACACATGCACCGGCTACAGTAGCATGACCTGCTCCATATGAAGGATGAGTCGGTGAGCCTTCTGGAAATGCTTGTGGTAACAGATATGATCCTGGAGCTATCGAGGCTGCATTATGTTGAAAGATCTTTGGTAACACGGCTGAATTTGATAGCTTTTGACTGAATATATAAGCTGGACTAGGTGCAGTTAAACCAGGAGTAGGTGCAGGTGATGTGGAATTTTTTTGTCTATGAATTAGACCAGCAAATGCTTCAGGACGAAGTCGTCTATGGACTACCCATTTCTGGTACCAGACTGCCTTAAGTGCTCTAGTTGCTACCTCTGTAACTAATGAAAGGATATGCGGACCACCAAAAGTTCCAAAACCTATCTGAGTATTTGAATTTTGATATGGAAGTAGTGGATCGAATTTGTTGCTATCACCTAATAATATTAGACAAGCACCAAGATATGCCTGATATAGAGCATCGACATGTACCCAATATGCTAAATCTCGTGGTGTTATAATATAACGTACATCAGTTTCAGTACCAACAAAATCATCAGACACATTAATGTTTTTGCCATTTTGTGCATCTAACCATGTTTGATAATCTTGAAGATAATCATGATTTGTTACTACTATTCTCTGCTTCTGTAGAAGAACTTGAGCACCCCACTTTATATCCTTGTACAAGAATTGCGATATGTATTGGCCAGTAAGTACGCCATTTCCTATGCCTCTAAAGATTGTATCTGAAGTTATTTGTAATGCTTGTCCTGGAAATGGGCTATGCGGAAAGTCTGTATAGTTAGTTGATAGATCTGTGACTGCATCACCTACAGTAGCATTCATACCAAATTCACTGAATGGAACATCTCTGCATAATGCCATCCAATACAGTTCAGCCATTTCACCTGCTGCTTCCTCACTATCTATTTTTGGAGCAGGTCTTATGGCTAGATCATGGGAATCAGGACCTTCAAGATCAAATGCTAATCCTGATTGTGGATTTGTAAACTTTCTACCAAAGTCAGGCGGTGGTCCACCAAGCGTAAGATTTTCAAAATCTTGTTGTTTCTCAGATTCCAATGCATTAACTAATTTTTTATAGTCAGGGTTTATTACTTCACCTGCATCACGATTAGTTATTTCGTGATGTTTTAATCCTTTTGAAAAGTTTGCTATAAAATTTCTGTTACCATCTTGATCTTTGTACTTGTTCTCCTCACCATTATCTGGGTGATTATTTGCAAAATTACGATCATGCGCTATTTTGACAGCATCCTTGCGTACATCAAAGGCATCATCGTGTCTACTCATTAGATCTTCCACTCCTTTAGATTGGATACCACAGTACCAGTCAAACTGTTACTACTAAGAAATTTGCATTGTTTCATTAGTATATATTATTCAATGTTAATAATTAATTATAATTAAGCCCAATATTGAGAAATAAAGCTTGCTGCTCATAACCTTGGCCTTCTCTGGCCGAGGGTCGAGTAGTTTTCTAATAACAAACTGGGCTTTCTCTTTAGACCTTATTTCCTGTAATCTATTAACCAGAATTAATGTAATGATTCTCGCAGCATTTTTCAAAATACACTGACTGAAATGAGAAATGTCCCAGTACTAGAGTAAACGACTAAAACAGTTGAGGCAATCTTAATACGAGTTGCTATAACGTGGAACATTGTTCGATAATGTACTACAATATGATACCTTTATCAGTAGTTTTACGTTGGGCAAATTAAATTCTAGCATATTTAAAGGAATATTAAATAGTATCCTCATGAAGATATCCAATCTTACCAGCTTTCTTATATGTTCTTTCTATGGGAACATCAACCAAGGATGAACTCAAGTGTAGAGTACACCAAGAGATGAGCTAGGAGTAAAGGTGGTAAATCTCCTGTACAATTTAGAGGCGGCAGCGATTTGTTACATTCTTAACGCACCAAATAAAAAGGCAGGTGAAAAGAAGCATGATAAAATAGGTGTAAAATGCGACTGGATTATGGAAGTAAAAAACACACAGAAAACGTGAGAGGCGCGCCAATCAGAGTTCTCTAGTAATGTCCTGACTAAATTGATGATGGAGACTAGGATTTACTTCTATTAATAACCGGAATCGCACCAAAAGTCAATAGGTAATTTCCTCCAAGATTATACTCATTGAGAAATTACCAGAAAATAAAATTAGACTACTTTATCTTAACAAAACTAAGATATAACTAGACGTCTTATGCTTCCAATTTCATATAAATTCCATATGTAAAATATGGCTTGATGTTTAAGGATATTCACACTAACAAGGGACCAAACGTTACCATTAGCGTTGCGTCTATGGTTGCAATATTTTTTATCGGATCAATGCTACTATTTTCTACATTTCTATCACAGCGTGCCTTTGCTGACAGCATGTCCGAAAGGATGAGAATTAGAGAGGAACTTTCGGGGGTATCGTCTGACGGCCAAAATATAATGTCTACGAGTGCTGCACAAGATGATCCATCAAATGGAAATTGTGCATATGGTGCATGTCATATTGGACATACGGATAAGCCGAATCTATTGAGCCCACAACTGTCCACATTTTTAGGTGCCAAATGGTGGAAATGGGCAGTAGAAATACCGACGCCTATAAATCCGCTTATTGATGCTAATCCGTGTAACGTGAATCAACATGGACATTTCTTTTTCCTAGCAGGTGTAATCTTACCAGCAGACACCAGCGGTCATATTGAAAGAACATGTACTATTCCAAAAGGGGAAGCCATCTTCTTCCCTGTCTATACTGCTTTCCAAACATTCGGTCCTTATCCACCAGATAACGGTCCACCAACCGTTCAGGGAGCGATAAAAATAGTAAAAGAAAATGTTAATCAGGCCACTAATTTGAAAGCATCAGTAGATGGTAAGAACATCATAGTAGATAGCAAGTTACGAACACTCACAACAATTTTTGGATTCACATTGCCAGCAGACAATATTTTTGACCAGAGTGGGATCAACTTGGGTCCTTACACGGCTATAGCTGACGGATACTGGGTGGGTTTAAATCCATTAAGGGTTGGAAACCACGAGATATCCTTTTCTGCAAATCACCCAAGCGGTAATATCGATGTCACTTACCACATAAAAGTGCAATAGGCCACTTTATTTTTTAATCTTCAATTTAATCTATTGAATTAACTTCACCTCAATTTCTGCAGGGGGACCAAACGCCACCATTAGCGTCGCGTCTATGGTTGCAATATTTTTTATCTGATCAATGCTACTATTTTCTACGTTTCTATCACAAAGCGTGTTTGCTGACAGCATGTCAGAAAGGATGAAAATTAGAGAGGAACTTTCGGGGGTATCGTCTGACGGCCAAAATATAATGTCTGCTAGTGCTGCACAAGATGATCCATCAAATGGAAATTGTGTACTTGGCGCATGTCATATTGGACCACCCGGCCCACAAGGTCCCCCAGGAGCTACGCTAGGACCATGGATATATCTGACTTTTGAATCGTGTGGTGGAACCAATGGAAATCATGATGTAACATGTAACGTACATGACGAAACAGGAATAACGCACCTAACGTGTACAGTAGCGGACCCAGCAATTTCAGGAGGAGTTAATGTAGGCAATTGTATCACTAATAATAATAAACATCTCCAGTGCACGATTGCTCCTACGCCAGGTGTCTTTGGATGTAACTTACAATCCTAAACGAGCATCAAAGTCATGATCAAGAGAAGGCTATATGCTATCATGAGGCCGCGGGCCATATTTCAATAATTAAAAATTATTAACCCCCAGACAACAAATTAGAGTTCTGAGTCATGTCGTCCATTATCCTGCGATTTGCCAACCGCATGCAATTCCAAGCTCGTTCTTAGCTTTATCCGGTATAGGTCCATAAAATAGTTCAATTGTAGAGAGAATAGATGGGCCTTTAGGACACAGTATGCCCTCTAATACTATCTTCCCTTGGTATGTTAGCGCATGATGGTCTGGCGATACTAAAGTCTCACATGGCTGTGATATATACGAGCGAACCAGGGAATTGTTGCAGATGCCCCACCAATTCATGTCTTTGTAGTATTCAACAGATTAATATGTCTGGTTTGATGTTGCATTACTAGGCGATTGTTTTTCTGGACTTGATTGATTCGCATGAGGCTGTGATTGAATATTGCTAGAGGCATTATCCGAAGTTTGTGTTGGGAAAAAAGTTAGTGATACCTTTCCGATATTACTGTCCAACACGCCATTGCTTACTTTGTAACTAAAGCTATTTGTCAATATCCCATCTTCCAATGGAAAATAAGTTGCATTAACTGAAGTTGAATTGATTTTTGTAAATGTAATAGTTCCCTTAGCGGGTTCCGTGTAAATTGAAAAGCGTAATGATTTGTTATTAGGGTCTATACCACGAAGTGTTATATTTGATCCCTCTTTTAGGGTTTCCTAATGGAGGTATAATGCTTCCTTTTCCTAATGGAGGTATAATTGGACATATCCATCTCAGAGTAACAAATCTAGAAAGATCAATAAGGTTCTATCATGAAAAATTGGGTCTAGACATGTTGACAACGGATTGGATATCTATGGGAATTGCATTTCTTTCTGAAGGAGGATACCATCACCACGTTGCAATTAACACTTTATATAGTTTGAATGGAGATGTTCATCGGGATCGTGTGACTGGACTCAAGAACTTTACAATAATCGCATCTGATGCGTCGTTTTACAATTCAATCAAATCAAATAGTATTATGAATGATCCTGCCTCGGGAAACCAAATGGTACAGAATGGTGCTATTGAAAAGTTCACACTTATAGATCCTGATGGAATACAAATTATTATCAGAACTAAATGATTTTTAATGTGCATATATATCATGAAGCGCGCCACTTAATAATGCATTACTTTTCACTGTTAGAACTACTTCAGCTGAGGATGAGTTTTGTTGTTATAAAACTATTAAGTAGAATATAAGAAATTTTAATATGACTTTATAAATGTGGAGAATAAGAGTATGGACTATTGTTAAAATGAATAGGCGCAAAACCTTGCGTGCCTCTAGCTAAAATGCAGAGGCTAAGCAAAGCACACATAGTGCCCCAATCATGCCGATATGATGCTAGAGGAAATGGTCAGTAAAGGCAAATTGAAGAAGATATACTACGATATCTATGTTCGAAGTTGCTACGATCACTGTAAGTGATTTAACTCCTTGATTGTACACATGTTTATCAATTACAGCTAGCATATCCATAATTCCATTATCAATATCGTTTCATAATTATCTTAATCATGATCAGTAATGATATTTAATAAGCTATTATTAGAATAGCTTAATTACATTTTAGAACTAAGAACAACCAATGAACAAAGCAATATTTGTAATAGCATCGTTCGCTATTATAGCAACTGTGGCTAGTCTGACAAATGCATTGATGTCAATGCAACCTGCTCATGCAGTCTGTTCTCCTAATGGTAGCTGTAGCAATGCAGATGGAAGCAGAATAGGGAGTAACGGTGCTAGTATAACAGCATGTAATGGAGGGCACAGAACATTAACGTCAAGTAGCGGCGCGGTTCTTAACCAAGGCTGCTAATCTCTTCTTTTTTATAATATCATATTATGACTTACTGCCTCTGTGATTATCCATCTCCTAATTTGCCGAAGCTACGATTAATGAACGAAATCATGTGCCATCTGACATATCTGACACATATGACACAACCACAGACATGCAGTTTAACTCAGAACAGGAATCGCGCAATATCTTCAGACTTGGACGATCCGATATCTGGGCGTATCGTAATTTAAGGCAGTTAGACTTTAGTCTTAACTACTTGATTAAATGCAGTATTAATTCTGCAATGAGGGAAGGCTTTCTGCCAATAAGTCTGTATAAACTAAAGATAGAAAACACGTACGTGTTTTATATATTCGCTAAATAATAGATTAGAATTCCCGATCGCATTATATCGGATATTCTATCTGATCCAGAATAAGTATATCTGAAAAATGTGTCTTCTATTACAGTTGTGCGACACACCAGATTATAAACATTCCCTAGAATGGGATATCTGATATATAGATTGGATGTCTTGAGCATCTAAAACTTTATTTAGATATTCTTTCCAAGACATGGAATCTTCTGGTTATAACCTTTTGAGCATATTATAAACTTGATAATGCTCATAGCAATATCTGTAGATGTTTTCAATAGGTACCGCCTCTTTTCCATCATTTACAGCACACTTCATCAGATTTCCAGTTAGTACTGGATTACTTTAAACCTTTGATCAGTGACAGGCAATCCTTCTTTAGCAAAATACACCCTTTAGAATACGGTAAAAGAATTCGGTCGAGCTGAGCGCCAAGAACGGGTCCGGCATAATGTCTGAAAAAACGTCTTCTAACACAGATGTGCGGCGCGCCAGATTATATATTATCAAAAATGCCGGATCATATGATAAGAGCGCGCCAAATAGATGTCTATAGAGGACGATTGCTCATGCAAAAGGAGATCTATTCAGATTATTTGATCGGCCTATCTAGTACGCCTAAGTTTAGCAAAAATA